>ENA-OSEO01000848-OSEO01000848.1-sediment-metagenome-genome-assembly--contig:-NODE-848-length-67384-cov-6.260968_pt1 | contig 67384 bp, 69 predicted proteins | sample MGYA00237883_ERZ534232 | MGnify/ENA metagenome assembly ERZ534232
GGCGGGGTTTATCCCCGCCCGTTTTCATGCCGTGGACGGCCAAGCCACAACCGGGTAGCCTGGACAGCTTGCCTGTCCAGGTCCGAAGGACAAGAGGCCCTTAAACAGTTTGCAAATTATTTGGGGGTGTCCAAAGAAGGCGAGTGAAAGAGCGTCAAGGCAAACGCGGGGAGCCAGTTGCGCCCCGTCGCCAAGGCCTCTTGTCCCGATAAATCGGGATGAGGGCAAACGAGTTGTCCGTGCTGGCCGTTACAACAATCCCACGGCATATGTCTTCGTCATTCCGTTGCTAGGAATCCGGGATTTGCGGGCGTGCCCTCTGTGGTGGGTTTCGCTCCGAGACTGTGAAAGTATTAGGCGAAGAATCCCAGCCTCCAAGTCATGGGCGATGGTGTCAGTTTAGGCGGCGTAGCAAGCTTTTATATTAGCAACTCGAATGTTCGCTAAGTTTCTCGGGTGTCGGAACGCAGAGAATAAACACCCATGGAAACGCGCAAAAGATGCGATAAAAAAGCGCCGTTTCTTGCCAGGGGTAGCCGCACGCTGGCCGATATGGTCTTTAAACCAGTCCAACCCGAATAAATTCAACAATCGGGTAAAGTTGTAGCATAAAGCCATCAAGCTCCATTCACCGCGCACCTTTTGTAGTCCTCGAACGAGAAAATGATCCCACCCTGCTCGACGTTTTATGGTACCAAAGGGATGTTCCACCAAGCCACTGCGCTTACGCATGATATCAGGGTGGGCGGCCATGCGTTCATGATGTTCCTTTAAGAGATCTTCATGCTCATGCCGCCAGACCTCCCGGCAGCTGGACTTGGGTGAGAGGCAACGGGGACGATGCTCGCACTTCGCGCAGGACGATTTGGAACTCAGATAGCGTTGGGAAAGGCTCCCGCTTTGCAGACGAGGCGAGCCTTTACGGCGTAGCGTCTGATTCGCCGGGCACAGATAAACATCATTCTGTCTATCATAAACAAAATCGTTATGGTTATAGCGGCCACCGGGTTTGTTCTTTTTTCCGGCCGCGGGCACATACGGGGTAATACCGTCTTCAAGGCAAGCTGCGATCTGTTGCCCACTGTAATATCCCGCGTCGGCTATTATGTTTAACTCCTCCACGCTCATGGCCGCCTTGGCCGCTTGCGCCATAGGATGAAGCTGTTGCAGGTCGTTAGGGTCCGTGACCACTTCGTCAGCCACGATGAGTTTATAGCGCTCATCGGTGACGATTTGCACATTGTAGCCTGTCACCTTTTGGCCTTGTTTACGTAATAACCGGGCGTCGGGATCTACCCGGGAGCATTGTGTTCGCCCCGCCTGCTCCAATGCCCGGCGCTGCGCTTCTTTCTGCGCCTTTTCCTCCTGCAGGGCCTTCAAACGCTCCAGCTTTTCCGCTAACCCCTCATCGTCTCCCAATTCGCCTTCCTGAGTATCCTCCGCGTCAAGTTCCCGGAACCATTGCTTGATCTGCTCATTGAGCCGTTCAAGCTGTTTGGTCAACTTTTTGGTCGTTGAAAAACTCTTCCTGCTCACATTGCCCCGAAAAAGGCTCCCATCCACTGCAACCGTGTCCCCATCAAACAATGAAAGCTCTTTGCACAGCCCGATGAACTCCACATGGGTGTTGCGCAACGCTTCTCCGTTCTCTTTGCGAAAATCGGCAATCGTTTTATAGCTCGGCCGCCTATTCTCCAAAAGCCAGATTACTTCCAGATTCCGATGGCATTCTCGCTCCAGTCGACGACTGCTCCGAACCCTGTTTATATAGCCATACAAATACAACTTTAGCAGGGCAGCCGGTGGATACGCAGGCTGTCCCGCAGCTTGCTCGTTGGGTTGCGTTTTGGTAAAACCAAGCCTCGCTAAATCCAGGCTCTCAACGTAGGCGTCTATGGCCCGCACCGGATTATTGTCCCCTACATACTCATCAACGCGCGGCGGAAACAACATTCCTTGCGCTCGGTCGGTCCCTGCTTTGTACACGCGCATAGTTCACTCTCGCAATGGTGGCTCAATCAGATGATCGCCTGTACAATATACATTATCGTCGAATACTTTCACAGTCTCGAAACGAAACCCGCCAATTGGTTTTGTTGTAATGTATTCTCCCAACTCGCCATTTAAGTCAATCACCGCCATCCCAATTTTCTGTATAAATCCCTCGGCGAGCGTACTCATGCAATTTGAAATGAGGCCAAACTGTGACACGATTTTGTTTTCCAGCAGGGGTAGCCAGTCCTTCTGAGGAATTACAGAGGTTATCTGAGCTAAAAGTGAGGATAAATGTCAAAAAACAAGACCTGTCCCCCAATCTTCCGGGCCGTCGTGTCCCCGGCCGGGATCGGCCCGGCCCCCCCGCCTTCCCTTGGCTCCTCAGCGCATGACGACCCGGGAATAGCGCAGCTCAAGGTCTTTGTACGAGAGAAGTGAGAAGTGGTCTCGGTTGGTCGGACTGAGTGGCGGCATAAATAAGGTCGAATATAGATCAGGTATTGCTGAGATATGAAGGGCGGGCGGGATTCGAGGATTGGATAATGATTGTTGAGTGTCGCTTTGCCTCCCGGTAATCGCAACCGGGGTGGCCAAGACAGCTTGCCTGTCTTGGTCCGGAGGACAAGAGGCTAAACCGAATCTTAGTCGGCGCCCCACAGCATAGCCTGCGGTGACCAGATGCCGTTTCATCTGCCGTGTCCCATAAAAAGGCGTCTCCAGAAACTGCCCATCGATCAGCCGCATCAAGCCCAGGTTGAACAGGCTCTCGCCCTTGGGCTGTAATAGTCCAAGTAACGATTTAAACCCAAGAGCAGGCATTGGCGTGTGACACTGAGCCTTGGATGGTCTTGCTCGACCACCCGCCGCCTCCTCTCACGAGTCGTGGACGAGCTAAGGCCTTCCACAATGAATCATTCCCCACGGTTAATTGACCGATCTTTTTAAGCAGGTCCTTGATCTCCGCTTCTCGGTTGTTCCTCCTAACCATCGCCTTGCCGGCAAAGCACTCCACGATGCTCTCTCTGGCTTGCCGTTTCCACGTTGAAATCATATTGGAATGCACGCCGTATTTGCTGGCCAGTTCAGTCAGCGTCAGCTCCCCGGACAGGGCGTCAAGAGCTACTTTGGCTTTGAACTCTGCGGAAAATCGTCTTCTCTTGCTCATTGTGTCGTGTTCTCCTCACTTGAGGATTCTACCTTAAGAGCCTGTCCAAATTTTCGTACTCACTTCTGATCCCGGATGGCTCTCCTCTTTTGAAATAAGATTAAATTATTTATTATTTAGAATGATATGTGAGAATAATAGCAAATAATCTATTTAATATTATTTTTTATAGAGTTAAATTTAAATATATGTAAATATACTGTAGTTATGGTATATAGACTCAAGGGTCACCATCTTTCTATCTCTGTGTACCCTGAGAGCCGCTTTTGAGGGTGGCGCCTTACCTTTTTATTCAACTATTTATCTAATTTTCTTATAAAAAATAAAGTTATTCTTTACCGTATTGTTATCAAATTTCACAAACCTGGAGGTAATCTATGCGAAAAAGAGCCTTGCGAGTTGCGATGCTAACCGTGGCCTTGGTTCTACTGACTGCCGGCGTCTGTTCCGCTGACACGCTCGACAGGACAGTTTTGCCGGTCCCTGCCCCGCCCTTCCATGGTGAAATCGGCGTCACGGTGAAGGATTCCAAGCCTGATTTTCCCAAGCAAATCCAGGCCCCGGCGGGCGCCCCCAATGTTCTGATCATCATCCTGGATGATGTCGGCTTCGGTCACGCGGGCGCCTTTGGCGGGGCTGTGGCCACGCCTACCATGGACCGGCTTGCCGACCATGGCCTGCTTTTCAATGAATTCCACACCACAGCCCTCTGTTCGCCCACCCGCGCCGCCCTGCTCACCGGCCGCAACCACCACTCGGTGGCCACCGGCGTCGTCGTTGAAATGGGCACCGGGTACCCTGGCTACACCGGCATTGTCCCCAACAATACCGCCGGCCTGCCGGAAATCCTTCGGCAGAATGGCTACGCCACCGCCGCCTTCGGCAAATGGCACAACACGCCAGACAATGAAATCAGTCCCGCCGGGCCCTTTGACCGTTGGCCCACAGGCAAGACTTGGGGATTTGAATACTTTTATGGATTTATGAACGGCGAGACACACCAGTATTACCCGGTGCTTTACCGCAACACCACACCGGTGGCCCAACCCAAATCGCCGGAGGAGGGCTACCACGTCACCAATGACTTGGTGGACGAGACCATCGGCTGGCTGAATCAGGTGAACGCCACCAATCCCGAGAAGCCGTGGTTCGTTTATTTTTCCACCGGCGCCGTTCATGCTCCGCACCATACTCCCAAGCCCTATATCGAAAAGTATAAAGGCAAATTCGACGCCGGCTGGGATAAATACCGGGAGGAGACGTTTGTTCGTCAGAAAAAGATGGGCGTCATCCCGGAGAACGCCAAGCTCACCCCGCGACCCAAAGAAATTCCGGCGTGGGACGAGCAGTCCGACGCGGCCAAAAGGGTTTACCGCCGCCTGATGGAAAACTACTCCGGCTTTCTGGATCACACTGACGAGCAGGTCGGTCGGCTTATTGCCGCCATCGAAAAATCCGGGGAAATCGAAAATACCCTCATCTTCTACATGGTTGGCGACAATGGCGCGTCAGCCGAAGGAGGCCTGGAAGGGACCGTTAGCGAGATAGCCAGTCTCAATGGCTTTCAGCTGGGGCTGGCAGAGCTGGAAGCCAAGTTCGATGAAATTGGCGGCCCCACAACCGATCCGCACATTCCCGTGGGATGGGCCTGGGCGGTGGATACCCCTTTTCAGTGGACCAAGCAAATCGCCTCCCACTTCGGCGGTACCCGCAACGGGCTGATCGTTTATTGGCCCAAAGGCATCCAAGCCCAGAACGAGTTGAGAACGCAGTTCCATCATGTCATCGATATCGCCCCTACGGTGCTTGAGGCGGCCGGGATTCCCCAGCCCAAAACGGTCAACGGTGTCGAGCAGAAGCCCATCGAGGGCGTCAGCATGCTCTATTCTTTTGACGATGAAAAAGCCAAATCCCATAGAACCGTGCAGTATTTTGAAATGTTCGGTAACCGTGGCGTCTATAAAGACGGGTGGATGGCCACAACCCGGCACGGCCGGCTGCCCTGGGAGACTGCCGCTTCTACGAACATTTTCGATAATGACCCCTGGGAACTGTATCACATCGACGAGGATTTCAGTCAGGCGGATGACCTTGCCGCCAAGTATCCCCAAAAGCTCAAAGAGTTGCAGGACGCCTTCCTCGTGGAGGCCAAAAAATATAATGTCCTGCCCCTGGATGACCGTTTGGCCGAGCGGTTTGACGTCTCTCTGCGGCCCAATCCGTTGGCCGGTTTGAAAAAATTCACCTATGGCCCGGGTGTCACCGGTATCAGTGAGGCCGCGGTTCTGAACACCAAGGGTGTTCCGTTCAGCGTCACGGCCGAGGTGGAGGTAGGACAGACGGGGGCAGACGGTGTGCTGGCCGCCATCGGCGGCGTCATCTCGGGCTGGTCTCTTTATGTTAAAGAAGCCAAGCCGACCTTCTATTACAACTGTTTCAATGTGGAGCATGCCAAGGTCCAATCTTCCGAGGCCCTACCCCCGGGGAAGTCCGTCATAAGAGTGGAATTCACGCCGGCCGAGCCAGGTCCCGGCAAACCTGCGAATGTGAGACTATTGGTCAACGACAAGGAAGTGGGGAAAGGCCAGGTCGCCAGGACGGTACCGTTCCGCTATGGCGTGGAACCTTTTGACATCGGCATGGACACCGTGTCTGCCGTGTCAGAGGACTATAAAGCCCCCTTCCCGTTTCAGGGTCGCATTAACCAGGTAACCATAGAAGTGAAATAAGAATTAGCATAACTTTTCGAAATCGAGGCCTTAAGGGCGGGAAAGCAAAAAGCTTCCCGCCCTTTATATTCTGGTGGTGAATCTGCTATCTTGAGAGTAGCTTAATGATGATGTCAGCTTTGATGAGTAAGTCAAAGATACTTGCATAATCCTAGACTTCCCCCGGGTTGAACAATAAAAAAAGTATTCTTGAGCGCGTTTCCAGCCAAAAGGCGCCGCTTAAAGCGCCTGCCTGGGACCGGTCGATGAATGACGAAGCTATGCAAAAAGGATTCGAAGTATGTAGCGATCTCTATAAATCTATATATATCATCAAATTCAAATTTTTTCATCCAGCTACGTATACAAAATGTCTCGAACACAGACCACCGCTGACCGATTGAAAAAAAGACTCTTACGCGCAGGGAACTCTTGCCCATATTCGAGCTTAGCCCCACATGATTCAAGCTTGATACGTTCTTTAACGCCGTTCCCAAAGATGACCGGTATCAGATGGAATTGCGTACAGAGAGCTACGTGGATGAACTGTATCCAACGTGTTTGAAAAGCATAGTATCGGCCAGGCGCTTTCTCATTGGACGTGGTTGCCGCCTTTTTTGCATTTCATTAAAGTGACAAACCAGTGATAGCTATCTGAAGCCGGTTTGGGAATCAGCGATATCTTCGTGGATTCATACGCTTGGCGAACGCATAGGTCTGAAGCTACTTTTTTTTCGTCCGCCAATCATGTGAGAAGAGGAGCGCCGGACCTTGAAGTACCCATACCCACCCGGCCCCCTCCATTGACAGCGTCCATTTCGTAATTAATCAAAATAGAGGATCGTAGGGCGTAATGTTTAATAACCTTAGATGAAAAGGGAGGAAACCATGGCTTATACCTGTAAAACATGCGGCGCGGTGGCCGAGGAACCGGGGCATCTCTGCAATCCGTGTGGGGACCCCCAGACGTGCAGTTTTTGCGGCGCTCCGCAAGTGGACGCCCATCATATGTGTAAGGACAAACTGGCCAATATGAAATATGTCTGCGAAGGGTGCGGCCGTGTCGCCATGGAAGCGGAACATCTCTGTAACGCCAAGCCCATAGGCGATTAAACCGAGGCAAAATAGACTCCAAACCGGCGTTGGCGGGCAAACGGCTGACGCCGTTTTTTTTTACCGCTCTCTCGGCGGCTTCAGGGGTCCGCAGTGCGGAATGAGATGCGCGGCGCCGGGCTCAGGACCGCCTCTTCTTTCATACACCGGGTGTGTCTACCTGTCAGACGCTTCGCGCGGCGGTCCACAGGCGGCGGAATGGGTTTGACCGGCTTACAGGGCGGGGGAGGTTTCGATTCGAACGATAAACCGGGGATTTACTATGACGAGTACGGAATAAAAAGCGCGCGCCACGGTTCGGACGCTGGTCGAACTGGCGCGCATGGTCGGCGCCGGAAAACAGGCGCGCGTTCTCACGGATGATTATTTCGGGCTCTCGGGCTTCTCCTGAGGCTGCGAGGATTCCACATCGACGCTCTTTTCGGATGGATGTGTTTCGGACTGATTCGTTTCAGGTTGGTTTTTTTCGGATTGTGTCTGGGCCTGCCGGATTATGACCTGCAAGTCCCGGTGAAAACGGTCGCCGAATATAATATACTGAACCTGCTGGACCGGATTGAGAATCTTGGACAGACGTTCGAACTCTTCCACCCCCAATTTGTTCAACTCCGCCATTTTTTCCTTATACTCGGCCAGGAGCGGCTCTATACCCTTTCCATTTTCCCCGGATTTCGAAGCGGTGACAACGAGCCGTTTCTTCAATACGTTTATTTGCATGGTGAGTCTGAGTCTCCGCTCACGGATCTCATTAATGACGGGGAAAAACTGCTTTGCCGTAACTTCATCCATGTTCAATTCCGAGACCAGGCTCCACATTCTGATCATTTCGATCCGTTGGTGAACACGCTCCCGCTCCCGGTTAATCGCCAGTCTGACCGCTTCCCGCTGGTCTGCGGCGGATTGATTCGGTTCGGTATCCATAACCTGATTTTGACTGCTCTCGGCTTTCTCCTGAGCCTGAGCCAACCCCAGTATTCCGAAGACGCTTGCGGTCAGCGCAAGATATATGACTGTTTTCCCATATAAGCCAAGACCATATCGCATACGAACTTACTCCTGCTTGAGATCGTCTAGTGTGGATAACGTTGATTCAGAAGATAAGAGACTGTCTGGAGTCCTTGTCTGTCCAATTGGTTTAAATCGCTGCTGAGGTAGGTGTCCCTTTCAGCCGTCGAAAAAGGTTCGTCTATGTTCTCCAAGTCGTCCCGATTGAACGACTTATGAATAAGAGCCTTCATTGCGGTCCGCAGTTCCGGTTCCGACAACGAATTCAGAGCCGGGGGCAAGGCGGGGTCCGCGGGACTGATCGAAGCGGACGCGTAGGTGACGGGCGCAACGGAATCGCTTGAAAAAGTCACTGGACTCGTTTGCTGAAAGCGCTGAAATCCATCCTTCTGCATGGGAACGGCCCAGACCACAAGAGCGAGAGCGACGGCCACGGCCGAGAGACCGTAGGCAAAGGAAGGTCTGCCGAACCAATCCCATGCGGCGTTTAACCACGATCGTGTGGCCTCCTGCTTTTTTATGTTTCCGGTCAGGAGCTTGATATGGACCCTAGCGGTCAAATCTTCAAAAAACTGCTGGCCGGGGTCAGGAAGCGCGACTGACTTCAGGTCCCCCTGCACCGTTTTAAGCCACTCCAGCTCCTTTTGGCAGTTATCGCATTTTGAAAGATGAAGTTTTGCCTGCCCGCTCAGCAAATTTTCATCAAAATCGTCCACTTCACTTATGAGCCGAGAAAATTTTTTACAATCCATATACTTTTCCTAATTTTTTCTTAAGTTTCTGCAAAGCGAAATGGAAATTAGCCTTGGCCGCTCCTTCGGAACAGCCCAGGATCTGGCTTACCTCGTGATAGCTCAAATCCTGGTAAACGCGTAATATCACGGTCATACGCTGTTTTTGCGGCAACTCCTCGATAGCCTGCTGAAGTTGCTCCTGCCGTTCCCGGTCGATTACGGTGGAGGCTGGATCATCGTCAGACGCTATCGTATAATCTAGCTCTTCGGTTTCTCTGACCTTACTTTTTTTTAGATGGTTTAAACATAGGTTGAAAGCAATTTTATATAACCAGGTTTTAAACCGGGATTGCTTCTTAAATTTGCTCAGGGAACGGAAAACATTGACAAACGCCATCTGGGTAACGTCTTCGGCGTCCTGGGGGAGCCTGACCAGTCTCAGCACAAAATAATAGATTTCCTCCCTGTACTTTTTCAGAAGGATTTCGAAGGCTTCAATGTCTCCATCGAGAAACTGGTCGATGAGTTGAAAATCTTCGTCCTGGATATCCAAATAATCTACCTTAGCCCTTCAGATTTTTGCTTCAACCGAACTATTGTCGGTATTTTTCATGGAAGCTCGGCCCCGTGCGCCCTCTCTCCGCGTACCTGGAAACATTCGCCTGGACTGAAAAAACAGGACGGCGTAAAAGCCATCGCAGCGGACCGTGGCGGGAACCGATAAACGCTCCCGGCTGTGACGACGCCCCTCTCCCATCCGTATCCGCATTCACCATGGAATCCACACAACGCTGCACTCAAAATAATGCGATGATGGCGCCTTGTCAATAATGCAAGGGTTCTCAAGCAGTTATAGGTAATCCATTTTTCGGCTGAAGGTATTTTCCGGTGGGAGCGGCAAAAGGTCCATCTTCCGAAACAGGCCTCTTGCCGTCCATCGTTTGAACCTGCGGCTTGCGCCTTTTGGGCGGGCTACAACAAAACGAGGGGGACTCCCATACGCCCGGGCTTGCGGTAACCTCAATCGGCGATACCCACCACGTCGCCCAGCTGGAAGTTACCGCCCTGGACGACTTCCGACACCGTCTTACTCTCCCCGACGGACTCGCATCGTACCATGCCTATTTTTTCACCGGGCATGAGAAATGACTGACCCGCAAAATTCTTAATTTCATCCCCCTGGCTCCAAACTTCCATAAGGGAGCCCTCGGGCACATCGACGTCCTTTCCGGCGGCGAATTGGACCTTTCCGGACTCGACTTTTATTATGTAGCTTTTCCACGGCTGGTCAGCCATGACGTCGACCATGTCCCCGCCCATATCCTTAACCATATCGGTCACGAAATGGATAGGTATTTCACCGCGTTGCGCGATATACTCCTTGACTGTTACTCCTTCTTGCAGGTTTAACGCCAGATCGGCTCTCTTATAGCCTTCATACAGCACGGTGCGGGATTCGACGTCTATGAGCTGCGCCCTCAGAATCAAATTCAGCGTTGGTTTTTCCTTGCGGAATCCGTAGATCCCCCGCAACTCGTTCATGACCTCCAGTTCCGAGATATCGCCTTTGACCAGAGCGTTCAGGCCCAGCTCCTTCGCTTTGGACATATACGGTTCCAGCTCCGCCAGGTTACGTGTAATGGGAGGGTTAAACCCGGCCGATTTCAATTCCTCGGGGCTCATTACCAGGAGGTCGCTGGACTTGCCCAACCGCGCATACAAGAGGTCCTGTATGGATTTGGCGTAGTCCTGCATTTCATATTCGGTCCTGTTGGCGATACCGATGAACCCGATCTTCTTTTTGGGTTCCGAAGAACGGTAAACCATATTTTTAACTTTTTTCGCCGTGGAGCACGATACTACGCTCACACACAAAACGAGCGCGAGAAAAAGCAGAATAAGTTTTTTGTATTTGCTCATAACGCTGTTCACCATTACGTTGGATTAGAATTTATTTGCGGCCCTTAATGGTAACGAGTTTGAAAGGTGTCAAACTCACCCTTAAACGGTTCGAAGCTTACGTCAACATCGCTCACATCCGCCATCCTGGGGCCCATGCGACACCACGCGATCATCTCGTGGACCGCCTCCTCGGGCCCTTCGAACACCGCCTCAACCGATCCGTCCGACAGGTTTCGAACCCACCCGTTTAATCCCAGCCTGTTAGCTTCCTCTTCAGTGGACCCGCGAAACCATACACCCTGAACACGTCCGCGCACAAAAACGCGCGCCCTTTTGTTCCTCATATATAGCCCCCCTTGTCCAAAGTTTGCGGTTCAGCCGCCTGCTAAGAACTCTTATTGCCGATAAAAAAAGGCAATTACACAAATAGTCTAAATCGGTCAAGCGGTCTGAGGATAATTCAACGTTTCCAGCGCGCGTAAAATGGCCTCGACAGCCGCCAGCCGTCCTTTTTTAAGGCGCGGGTCCTTGAAGCCCGGCGACCATTTCATGGAAGCCATCTCGTCCGAAACGACCAGGGCCGCGGCGAGTTCGATTCCGCGGTAGCAAGCCACCTTAAAGAGCGCGGAAACCTCCATTTCCACCGCGAGTATTCCTTCGCCCGCGTATTTCCCCACCTTGTGGACCGTCTCCCGGAATATGGCGTCCGTGGTCCATATCCTCCCCTTGTGGTATGGGTATTCCATCTCCTGAAACGCCGACTCCAAAAGGTTGAACAAGCGGGGATTCGCGGTGACCTTTTTGCCGGGCAGGGGATAGTGCCGGGATACCCCCTCTTCACTGAGGGCGTTCCAGGGCAGCACTATGTCCCCTGTTTTTATGGTGGAGGCCAGAGAGCCGCACCAGCCCAAAAAGAAAACGCTTCTGGCCCCCAGGGCGATAAGCTGCTCCAGGGCCATCACGCCGTGAGGGGCTCCATAGACCGGCCCGGTAAGCGCCGCTTCCTGTCCGCCGGTCGTTTTACCGTAAACGGTCAGGCTGTCCCAGAGATTCAGGGCGCCGTCGCCGGGCTTCAGCCTTGCTTTGAACAATTCGAAGTCCTGGCGTATGCAGGCGATTACCGCCCGGGGAGGAGCGGCCGGTCTTCCGCCCCGCCTGGGCTCTATAATGGCGCGTGATTCATCCATGTTCCCTGTAACCTTTCAGTCGGGATCTCCGCGGCCCAAGCGCCCGAAAGGCCCTTGACGCGCCTTCCGATCCGGGAGGAGCGTTGACCATGGATTTATTAAACCGGCGCGGGAAAACGCGCGTAAATTTCGATTCGCGGACAGTTACCATTTTTTTAGGACGCCCTGATGTGATAGAGTGGAGCATCCTCGATCCCAATTATTCTCTTGAACCGCCAGAGGAGTCGTCTTGAAATCTTCACCATCAAAGCCGGAATCGGTCCAACGCCGCCGGCCCACCGGCGGTATCGCCATGAAACTATGCGATTTCCGGTCCGATTGCCACACTTTTTTTAAACAACGCGGCGTCCCGGCCGGGGGGCGCGTTTGATTGAAACGGGGACAGGAGCGCGGCATGCAAAAACACATGGTTTCAATTGTCCGTTACGAGAAGCCCGGAGACTCGGTCAGAAAGGCCGTTCAGTTGGCCGGCGGTTTTGATGACCTGCCAACCCAGGGCAAAATCATCATAAAACCCAATATCGTATTCTGGACCAAGGAAGTCGCCTACCCCAAATGGGGTGTGATAACCACATCCCGCGTTATCGAGGACCTGGTGGTCCTGTTGAAGGAGCGCGGGGTAAACGATATCTCGCTGTGCGAAGGCACCGTCACCAGCAAACCCAAGGACTTCACGACCGCAAATCACGCCTTTGAGACACTGGGTTACAACAAGCTGAAACAGCGCTACGGAGTCAAGGCTTTCAGCGTCTTCGAACGGCCTTTTGCCGAGGTGGACCTGGGCGCGGGAGTCATCCTGAACATGAACGCCGACGCCTTGAACTGCGATTTCCTGATTAACGTTCCCGTGCTTAAGGCTCATGCGCAAACCGTGGTCAGTCTGGGCATAAAAAATCTCAAAGGCCTGCTCGACATAGCGTCCAGAAAAAAATGCCACCAGGCCGACCCCGTGAAAAACCTTCATTATATGGTTGCGCGGCTGGCCAACAAACTGCCTCCCACCTTTACGCTGCTGGACGGCATTTTCAGCGCGGAGTTCGGTCCGGGCCCGGACGGCAAAATGCGCCGCAGCGACCTTTTGATCGCTTCCAGGGACATTATTTCGGTGGACAAGGTAGGCGCCATGGCTCTGGGCTACCAGCCCGCGGACGTCCCCTATATCGCGCACGCCGCCACGGAGCATGGCCGTCCTCTGGACCTTTCCGATGTTGAGGTGGCCGGAGAGCGCATCGAGGACGTCAGCAAACTCCACCGCTATGAATTTCCCTACAATGAAGACGGCACCCTGCCCAAACCTATGGAAAAGATGGGTATCAAGGGACTGTCTTACCCCAAATACGATCTCACCATCTGCACCTATTGTTCGGCGCTGACGGGGATCGTGCTCACGGCCATCGCCGCCGCCTGGAAAGGCCGGGCCTGGGAGGGAATCGAAATATTGACCGGCAAACAGATGAAACCCAGTCCGGGAAAAAACACTACCATACTGCTGGGAAAGTGTATGTACGATCTGAACAAGGACGATCCGAACATCAACCGGCTTATCGCGGTGAAGGGCTGTCCGCCCTCCCCCAAGCAGATGGCCAAGGCGCTGCGGCAAGCGGGCATAGAGGTCAATGAGTCGTTTTTTGAGAACATAGACAGGTTCCCCGCCCTCTACCTGCAGCGTTATAAGGACCGGCCGGAATTCGATGAAGGATTTTTCCGGATACAGTGAGAATTTTTATAAGCCGTCGAGGCTGGAATCATAGGGGCGTCCCAAATGCACTTTCAGATCATTCATTTTGAAAACAAGAACGGCCATAAGCTCGCGGCTCGCCTTGAATTGCCGCCGGACGAAAAACCTCGCGCATACGCCCTCTTCGCGCACTGCTTCATGTGCGGCAAGAACCTCAACGCCGTGGTGAACATCGCCCGGGCACTCACGAAACAGGGAATCGCCGTGCTGCGATTCGATTTTACGGGCCTGGGCGAAAGCGAGGGCGAATTCGCCGATACCACGTTTTCCTCCAATGTGGACGATTTGGTTTCCGCGGCCCGATTCCTTACGGAAAACTACGCCGCCCCCAAGCTGCTGATCGGCCATTCCATGGGCGGTTCGGCGGTTTTGCAGGCCGCGTCCCGTATTTCCTCCACCGCCGCCGTGGCCACCATCGCCGCGCCGTTCAGGCCCGACCCTCTGGAGGATTTTAAAGGCCATAAGCATAAGCTGGAAGATTTGGAGTCCACGGGAGAAACGGAAATCAGTATAACCGGCAAGTCGTTTAAATTGAAAAAGCAGTTCGTGGACGACCTGGAAGAGACCCGGATGGAACATACCATCAGGAACCTTGGCAAACCCCTGATTATTTTCCATTCCCCCCAAGACAATGTCGTGAGTCTGGATCAGGGGCTGAAGATTTTCGAGACCGCCGGCAGCCCCAAAAGCTTTATAACCGTGGAAGGCGCGGACCATCTGCTTTCGGACCGTACCACTTCCCAGTACGTGGGTTCCGTGCTCGCGGCCTGGTCAGCCAAATACCTGGGCGCCCCCCAGGAAGCTCCCAAGGCGAAACCCGGCGACGGGCAGGTTCTTGCCCGCACCGGCTCCGTGGGATTCCAGACCGATATTTTCGCCAACGAACATCATCTCATGGCGGACGAACCCATTCCGGAGGGAGGAGCGAACACCGGGCCCACCCCCTACGATTTACTGCTGGCGGCCTTGGGATCGTGCACGACCATGACCCTGCGCTTCTACGCCGACCGCAAGAAATGGCCGCTGAAAAGCGCGACCGCTCATCTGCGGCATGAAAAAGTTCACGCCGAGGACTGCCAGGACTGCGAGAACGACAACTCCAAGATCGATCTCATTCAAAGGGAACTGGAGCTTGTGGGACCGTTGGATGAGAGCCAGCGTAAAAAACTGATTGAAATAGCCGACCGCTGCCCGGTTCACCGCACGCTCACATCGGACATTGTTATAAAAACCAAACTGAAGAAATGGGTCGAATCCGAGGACTGAACCGCACAATCGCAAGGGAGAATGGGTATGGAACTCCAAGAAGCCATGAGAAACAGAAAGAGCTGCCGGGCATTCCTCAATAAGGAGATTCCCAGGGAGATTCTGACGCGGATACTGGAAGACGTTATACAGGCGCCTTCGGCCATAAACATGCAGCCCTGGCTTTTCACCGTGGTGTCAGGGGATGAAAAGCCGCGCCTCAGCCGGAACCTCATGAAAGCCTACGCGGAACGAAAGATCACCTGCGGGTCCGGCTCGACCAGCCCGCTGCCCGAAGCGGTGCAGCGGCGGCGCTCCGAGGCGGGAGCGGGCATGGCGCCGCTTTTTAAGGAAATGGGCGTCGAACCCGGCCGGTTTATCAACGAAGGGAGCCTCAATTTCTATAACGCGCCCACGGCCGTGATCGTGTCCTTTGACCGGGCCTTTACCGAAAAGAGATATCTGGACATGGGCATCGCCATCGGCTATCTGCTGCTCTCCGCGCAGGCGCATAACCTGGGCGCATGCCCCCTGGGGCTGGTATGCGACTATGCGGATGTGATCAGGGAGACGTTGAACATACCGGAGAGTCACCTCATCGCCCTGTCCGTCGCGCTGGGATACCCGGATACGGACTCCCCCGTAAACAGGTTCAAATCCAGCAGGGACGGCCTGGACTCCTTTGCTCGATGGTACGATTAATTATTTATTAGTGGTAGCTTAAAACGAAAATATAAACCTTTTCCCAGACAAAGCCCGGCCCGCCGCGCGGTCGCTTCAACGGTCCGACCGCTATTCCAGACATCCCACCGAAAAGGCCAGGAGAAACTGACCGCCATAGTACAGGGGCAGGCCGACGACACGATTGAGGAATTCATTGCGCACAAACCGGTCCCGCGCCACAAAAAGATCGGAAACATAAAAACACACCGCTCCGGCGCCCACCATGATCGCGCCGGAGCCGCCTGCGGAATGCGCGCGCCATACGCTGAGCGCCGCGATGGTCATTACGCTGATGACGACCAGATAAAGGACGACCGGCGCCAGCATGGACCCCACGTGCGCTCGTAACCAGATGAAAGCCACGATACTCACGACAACGACCAAAAGCGTCTGGACGCCCAGCCACTGGCTTACCGGGGTCAATGCCCCGAAGGCCGCGATGTAGAAAACATGCCCGCCCAGAAACGCGAAGAGCCCGGCCTTGAAGGCGCGTTGAGCCGGGACCGCCAGCAGGCCGTCACCGATGAGGCAGAAGGCAAGCCCTATCAGCAGCCAGGTATAATAATCCGGCCGTGGATGAAGCTGCGTCACGGCGGCGACGATGAACAGCGACGACAGCGCCACCTTGACAATCAGCCGAGTCAGCCGCCCTTCCGTTTTCTCAAAGTAGAGCAAACAGATGAGAAGCGCGATCGCCGCCAGAATGATAATGAGATTTGCCATGCCCTACCCCGCCCAAGGTTCATAAACGCCCGGAATGGCCACCATCCGCTCATCAAAGCGCGGCGCTGTCCACGCCGCGAGCCGCCCTATCGTTTAAATACCGACGTATAGGTCACCACCGAAACGCCGCCGGCCTTCACCGGAACGCGGAACTCGATGGTTCGGACGTCTTCTTCCTTCCATTCCAGGTTGCTTTTGGTGATTTTCCAGTCCCCGTACATGGGCTCCAAAACCCTGACTTCCACGTCCTGGTCTTTGTAGTTGCTGATTTTCAACTCCCAGGTTTCCTGAAAAAGCTCGGGGCTCAGTTTTTCATACCCGGTCTGCTTGCGGACCATCTCCACGTCAAAGGCGGTTCCCGCCTGGATGGTGACCTCGGACTCGGCCGGGGTATGGCGCAGTTCGTCTTCTCCCAGGAACTGAAGCCCCTGGGGACCGCTGTCCTTATAAATCCTGACGATACCCGCGGGCAGCGGACGGCCCAGGTTGTTCTTTTCGGAATTATTGAACACCAGTTCCACGCGCGCTTTAACCGGTTTGATTTCGCCGTACGGGCCCCATCCCCAGTATCGCTGCGACCTGAATATCAGGTCCTTGCGCGCGTCGATATTGTTGGCCGAAAAAAAGGCGATCTGTTTCTTTTGATCGGAATTCAAACTCACGGGCCGGGGAAGCCCATACAGGTGGTATTCGAACATCGCCTGTTCGGTAACCTGATCCTGATAGGGCGCGGCCGCCTCGGCGCGCGCGACATTTGCCTTCAGCATGACTCTGGGGGCTTGCTCCTGTTGAACCTGGTTCGGCTGGCCGGCCACCACCGACACGTTGGCGTCGGGAAAATCGGCGCCGCTCCTGTTGTCGATGGAAATCCACGCGCGCATTTCCCGGATTGAATCGTCCGCGGAAAGCTCCAGATTGTAATTGGCCGTCCACGAGACTCCCGAGGCCAGATAGCTGATTTCGGCCACGCGCTTCCCTTGTTCATGGGCGCCGGCTATCCAGTTTATGGAAGGCTTGAGTTTCGGCTGGTCCTTGTAGCCCGGCAGCGCTATAGACCCCGGATGTCCGAGAACTATGTCGTCGCCCACCCGGTACACGTTACCCGATCTGGTGGAGAGCAGCGTGGCGTTGACCCGTTTTTCCTCCAGCGTTTGGGGGCTGCGCTCGACAAGGATCACCTCTTTGCCAAGATAGGATTCAAGCAGCTTCTGGGGATCGATGACGTCATATTCGTAAACCTGCTCGAACGTGGCCACTTCCCCGCCCTTGCCGTCGAACCGTATCATGACCGAGGTCGGGTCCAGGGTTTGAGGCAGGTCGCGCCAACGCATGGTAAACTCTCCGTCGGGCAGCGTTACGTTGCGGGATTCCTTCACCAGGGCCAATCCGCCCGAATAGACGGTGACCTGAAGCCCCTGGCGCGAATCTTCTCCGCAGTCCACATACTTGGGCTGTTCGGCCGCCCGGCCCTGCGCGGCCGCGCAGAGGAACGCCGTCAGCGCCATAACAAAGAGGGAAACCAACCGGCGCCTGCCCAAACTCCCCATGAGGTCACGTATATAGTTCAATGCTATCCCCTTTTCTGTTTTTCGATTTGAACAAAGCGTCGTCGGCGCGTTTTATGAGTCCCTCGGGACTTTCGGATTCCAGGCCGTCGACATACGCCATCTGGGCCAATCCAATGCTGAGAGACGCGCTCTGCGACGCCACCGTGGTGGAGAACCGGTCGATGATTCTCTCCGCGATCATTCTTGCCTGCTCCGTGGTCACCTGAGGCGCCACGACGCCGAATTCATCGCCGCCGTACCTGAACCCGACATCCACATCCTGACGGATGGAGTGGTTGATGGCCCTGGCCAGGCGCTTAAGCACTTCATCCCCTATCTGGTGACCTTGCGTGTCATTGAAGATTTTGAAATTATCGACGTCGATGAGCATCAAAAAAAGCTGATATTTTTGCCGGTTGGCCCGAACCATCTCTTCGCGCAGACGCTGTTCGAAATAGCGCCGGTTGTAGAGATCGGTCAGGGAATCCCGCACGGACAACCGTTCCAGCGTCATTCTCAGGTCCCGCTCGCGGAATACACGTCTGACCTTGGCCTGAAGCTCGTTATTCTGAAACGGTTTGACGATAAAGTCGCTGGCCCCCACTTCGATAACATCGGTGTAGCGGTAGTCCATATCAAACCCGGTCACCGCTATGAGATCGATTTCCGGGTGGGCCTCCTTTACCTTTCTTATCAGGTCCAGGCCGTTCATACCGGGCATGTTGATATCGGTGATGATCAGATCGAATGACTCGTCCTTCACCAGTTCGAGGGCCTGCAAACCGCCCGCCGCCGTTTCGGTTTCATATCCGAAGTAGTCCATCAAATCAGCGAGGATGGAACGGATGGCCTCTTCATCGTCAACTATAAGAATTCTTTTTCGAGTCATTATCTCCGACCAAGATTAGTGGTGTTTTGTCGTTCTTTGTGAAAATACAAGGATCTCTTCCCGATCCGGCGTATCCTTTTCTTGCTCCGTTGGCTCTTCAAGAGTATGATTGCGGCCAATCAGAGGTAATCTTTCATGGAATGCTCAAAAAGAACCTATAAACTGGCCCGCGAAGACATAGCCTATGTAAAGTTTATCCTTGAAGGCCACGAGGGCTTGTCGATCATGACCACCCTCGATCCCCACGAGGCGGTAATTTTATTGTACATCGCTCCGGGGGCTGAAGAGGAGATTTCTTTAATTCTCGATCAAATCTCTCAAGAAATCCCTCTGGAACCGATTTCTTACCCGCTTAATGATATTTATAGCGAGCCGGACGACGATGGAGGCTAAACCTTTTGCCCGCCCAAATGCCGGTCAGGATCAATCCGGCCATGAATCCCCCCAGATGGGCGTACCATGCGACATTGCCGGCGCCGCTCTTTGCGTTCAAAATCTGAATAAAAAACCATAAACCCAGAAATACAACGGCCGGTATGCGAACGATGGTGATGAAGATGATCAAAATAACCAGGGTCACTATTTTGGCCTTGGGAAACATAATAAGATACGCTCCCAAAACTCCGGCGATGGCGCCGCTCGCCCCCACCATGGGCGCATTGGAGTTGATATCGGTCAGCGCGTATATCATGGCCGCGCTGATTCCGCAGAGGATATAGAAAAGAAAAAAGGAGAGGTGGCCGAACCGGTCTTCCACGTTATTGCCGAATATCCAAAGGTACAGCATGTTAAAACCGACATGGAAAAATCCTCCGTGCACAAACATACTGGTCAGCGGGGTCAGATAAAGAGGAACCGGGCTGGCCGCCGTCAGCGGGCTCAAACGGGAAAAACTTGTTAACTCGGCGGGGATTGCGCCTGTCTGCAATACAAAAGCCTGGCCATAGGCGCCCAGCGAGAGTTGGTACAAATATACGAGGCAATTTATTATAATCAACCCGACGGTAACATATGGTGTTGAAAAAGTCGGGTTATCGTCTTTTATTGGAATCATCGGTCAGTATTTCTAATTTCAGCTCCGTATAAAGAGGAAATATATGTTTCTTTCATCCTATTACGTTATACGGTTAAATTTCAAGTTTGATTTTTACGTCTCCTGTAGTAAGACGATCCAATAGTGATTGTTATTCACTTTTCGGACTGTTACTATCAACGCCATGACGCCGCATACCAAGAACATAACGAAAAAATTACATGTGACAACCTTCGGCTGCCAGATGAATGAATACGATTCACAGCAGTTGATCAGGATTCTGGCCCCGCTGGGCTATGAGTCCACCACCGACGAGCGCGCGGCCGATCTCATTCTCATAAACACCTGTTCAATTAGAGAGAAACCGGAGCAGAAGGTTTATAGCCATTTAGGGAGACTCAAAAAACTCAAGGAGCAAAATCCGGATCTTATCATCGGAGTTGGCGGTTGCGTCGCGCAACAACAGGGAGAACAGCTTCTTCGCCGCGTCGCTCACCTGGACCTGGTTTTCGGAACGCACTCCATTTATCATATACCCAATTTGATAAAGGAAGTGAACGAAACCGGCAGACGGTTGTGCAGCACGGATTTTTCATACGACTTTAACGCTCCCGCGGAAAACCTCTCCGGCGGATGCGCCGACGTCAAGGCGCTGGTCACCATCATGCGGGGATGCGACAATTTCTGCACGTTCTGTATTGTCCCCTTTGTGCGGGGCCGCGAAGTGTCCCGTTCAAAGGATGAAATCCTGGCGGAAACCGAAGCCCTGGTGGCGGGCGGCGTTCGCGAAGTCACCCTGCTGGGCCAAAACGTGAACTCCTACCGGCCCCGGGAGGGGTACGGTTTCGTGGAGTTGCTGCGCGACCTTAATAACCTGAGCGGTCTCGAACGAATTCGTTTCACCACTTCGCATCCCAAAGATCTTTCCCCGGAGCTGATCGACGCGTTCGGCTCGCTGGAAAAACTGTGCCCGCATATTCACCTCCCGGTGCAGTCCGGTTCCAACGGCGTTTTAAAGAGAATGAACCGCAAGTACACCCGGGAGCGGTATCTGGAGAAGGTGGAACGGTTACGCGCCGCGCGGCCTGACATCGCTATATCGACCGACATAATCGTGGGATTTCCCGGGGAAAGCGATTCCGATTTTCAACTCACCCTCGATCTGATGAAGGAAGTACGTTTTGACAGTTCCTTTTCCTTCAAGTATTCTGACCGTCCGTACGCCAAAGCGTCCATGTTTACGCCCAAAATCGATGAGGAGGTCAAATCGGCCAGACTCAGCGAACTTCAGGCGCTGCAGGATAGCATAACCTTGGAACGTAACAAGACATTCGAGGGTACCACACAGAGTGTGCTGGTGGAAGGCATGGCCAAAAAGACCCCCGATAAATTGACCGGCAGAACGGTCTACAATCAGGTAGTAAATTTCAGCGGTTCTCACGAGCTTGTCGGTAAACTAACGCCGGTCCGTCTTGAAACGTGCTATACTCATTCCATGCATGGAATTCTGGTTAAGGAGACGGAATGAAGCTAGAAATGACGGTGACAGGTCTGACAATCGATCCACTCACCAACAGTCCGATCATAATTCTGAAGGACCTTAACGGCGAGCACGCTATCCCCATATGGATCGGCCTGCTCGAAGCGACCGCCATAGCGTGCGAACTGGAGCAGATCAAGTTCTCGCGCCCTATGACGCATGACCTCTATAAGAACACCATCTCGCAACTGGGCTACAAGGTCGCCAAGGTTGAGGTGGTCGATCTGCGTGACAGCACCTATTTCGCCCAGATCTACCTCGAGTCGGGAGATCAGGAGACTTCAATAGACGCCCGTCCGAGCGACGCCATTGCCATCGCGCTCAGAAGCAAAGCGCCGATTTTTGTGAATCAGGCTGTTATCGACAAGTCCAAAGCGCTCGACAAAGGAGTGGAAGAGGCTATTAAAACCGACGAAGGGAAGAAATGGACGGAAATCCTGGAAGGTCTGGACCAGGACGATTTCGGAAAATATAAAATGTAATAAACCAGCAGAACTGTCGTCCCCTTGCGTACCTGTTTATCAATCGACCGCTTGCGCCCTGACGGGGGCCACTTGTTTCCGCCATGCGGCTCTCTCTCAACACTACCGCCTCTGCCCCGCTCATGGTCAGAATAGATACGCTCCTCAAGTATTGGCTGCCGTTCATCGCCTATTGCCTTCTGGTGGTGGCTCTGTCCTCGATTCCGGGCAAGGATATCAATCTCCCCTCTTTTGCGCTTTCGGATAAAATTGAGCATTGCGCGGAGTACGCCCTTGTTGGCGCGTTATTTGCCCGGCTCTGGCTGAACGTGAGAAAAAACGCCGAGACGCGGAGCGCCTTCGGCGCCGCGTCGGCGTATTCATTGATTTTCGGGCTGACTGACGAGTTGCATCAGTTGTTTACTCCCGGCAGGTTTTGCAGCGCCTGGGACTTGCTCGCCGATTTGATCGGAGGAACGCTGGGAGCGCTTATCTATGTCCGGTGGTGGAAAGGAAAACAATAATGATCGATCTGCACACACACTCGCTATTCAGTGACGGCGCGCTTTTGCCGTCCGAACTCATCCAGCGTTTTGAGGCGCTTTCCTACGAGTATGTCGGCATTACCGACCACGCCGACATTTCAAACCTGGATTTTATTATTCCCCGTGTCGCGCGGGTCGCCAAACAGGTAAACAGATACCGGCGCGTTCAGGCCATACCGGGCGTTGAACTCACGCACGTTCCCCCTGAAACGATTTCCGACCTGGCGCGGGAAGCGCGAAGCCTGGGGGCCAGACTGATCGTCGTTCACGGAGAGACGCCGGTGGAGCCTGTTCCGGCCGGCACCAACCGGGCCGCGGTGGAAGCGGACATAGATTTCCTCGCGCATCCCGGACTGATCGGCGAGGAAGAGGCGCGGATCGCCGCCGAACGGGGTATTTACCTGGAAATCACCGCCCGCAAAGGGCATTCGCTGACCAACGGCCATGTAGCCCGCATGGCTCAAAAAACCAAGGCCGGACTGATACTGAATACGGACGCGCACGCCCCCGGCGACCTCATTACGCGCGAATTCGGACTGACGGTGGTCAGAGGCGCGGGCCTGGAAGAAGAGGAATTCGAACGAATGCTGGAACGCTCGCGCAACCTCGCGCGCCGGGCCCTGGGCGTGTGATCGTTGTCTTGCGTGAGAAAAAAATTTTTCCGCCTGATCGCCCTGATCGGCTTTCTCTGCGCGGTATCGTTCCCGCCGGCGGCTGTCTCATGGGCGTCCGGTCCGGCGCTCCCCCTGGGGAAGCCTCAATGGATGTCGGTCCTGTTCCAGGACGCCAAAATCGGCTATCATACCTCCACCTTGCTTTCCACGGAGGAAGGATTCCAACTCAGACAACGGACGTTTCTGCGCTTTAAACTGCTGAATCGCCCGCAAACCGTCCTGATAAGGTCCACCATACTCGCCGATTCAAAGCTCGCGCTTAATTCCTTTTCATTCATGATGGACGCCGATCCGTCCCATTACGAAATTGAAGGCGCGGTCACGCCGCAAGGACTCAAGCTGACCACCACCACCATCCATGGGACGAGCGAAGCCATCCTGCCGCTTTCCGAAAAGATATATATGGACGAACTGCTTCCGGCGCTCATAGCCTCCAAAGGGTTGGTCACGGGCGCCGAACTGTCCATAGATACCTTGGACCCGCTCACCCGTAAGCTGGACAGCATTAAGATCAGGGTGCGCGGCCGGGAACGCGTGGAAACAAAAACCTTTAACGGATTGGCCCACAAGGTCGAAATCTCCTACCCCGCTCACGGACTAACCTTGTGGATGGACGATAACGGGGCCATTCAGCGCGAACTGAGTCCGCCGGGGCTTGAGCTTATCAGCGCTTCGCCGGAAAACGCTCGCAACGGGTTGAGTGATGACGATCCGCTCGTGGATATCGCGCGATTGACCCAACCGAAAGTCGCCGGTCATATGGACGATCCCGCCCTGCTTCATTCACTGACGGTATCGTTGCGGGGGATCGCCGCTTCATCCTACGATCTGGACGGCGGCAGACAAACCGCGCGCGGCGACAGAGTGAGGATCGATCTCGAAGACGTGGAGAACATCATTTCCTACACCATCCCCTACAGCGGGGAAGCGTTCGCGCAGTTTCTTCAGCCGGATATGTTTATCCAGAGCCGGGATGAAACCATCCGTGAACAGGCGTTATCGATCATTGGCGACGAACGGAACGCTTTTAATGTCGTTCGTCTGGTGACCGCATGGGTATATGAAAATTTACAGAAAGAACCCATACTTTCCGTTCCCGACGCGCTTGAGGTTTTAAAGCTTCGGCGAGGCGATTGCAACGAACATGCGGTTTTAACCGCCGCCCTGCTGAGATCCGTGGGTATTCCGGCGAAGGTGTCCACGGGCCTGGTTTACGATGACGGCGGCTTTTATTATCACGCCTGGAACGAGGCCTTTGTGGGAGAATGGATTTCCCTGGACTCCACCACCAACCGGATACCCGCGGATGTTTCACATATCAGACTCATCGACGGCGGTCTCGAAAGCCAATCGCGCCTCATGAACGTGATCGGCGTCCTGGAAATAGATATCCTTTCATACCAATAGGCTCATTGGTCTGTACCATTGTTCGCCTGTCCCCTCCCAAAAGAGACTGTCGATAAAAGCGTGGGAAAGGAATAGTGCGGGGGCAATCGCTTCCCCCGCGCCCCCTTACATGATTTCGCGCTACGCTCGAAATGGCGGGCTTCGCCCGAGGGCGGATGGATGAAAGCGCCCATCATACAGAACCAGAGACGGCGCTTGTTCCCGGCGGGTCGCCGGAAATTCCTTGCATGAGTTTCAAAAAAGGAATTCCGCCTGCGCGTTCCGCCACGACCCTTATGCCGGCCGCATAAGCTAACTTATCAAATACATTGACATTACCGTAAAAATGTACTAGATCGACCTCAGTTGGAACAGTGAATCAAAAGAACCGCATGAGGTTGCGCGGTTAGGCGAAAACCGGCGTAACGCGAAACGGGACTGGTACTCTTTGCGAATCAGTGGCGGAGAATTCAAGGGACGCGGGCTCGCTTCATTTCCCGGTAAAGCCATCAGACCCACTCCAGAGCACGTCAGAGAGGCGATTTTTAATATTCTCGGGCAGCGTCTGGACAGTGTTCAGGTTCTCGACTTATTCGCCGGAACCGGCGCTCTCGGATTGGAGGCTTTAAGCCGAGGGGCGGCGCAGGCGCTTTTTGTCGATATCTCATTAAAAGCTCTTAACATTATCAATAAAAATATCAACAGTCTCGGAGTCAGGGGACGCGCGCGCGCCATACGGAGCGATCTGACGCGCGGCTTGAAGCCGCTAACCAAATTATTGCCGCGGATCGATTTGGTGTTTCTGGATCCCCCGTATGGAAAGGATTTGGCGCCTCAAACGCTCACACGGCTGGAAGCCCTGCCCCAGCTCGCGGAAGGGGGTACCATTGTGGTGGAACATTTCCGAGACGAGCTTAACGCGTTGACTTTTGAAACACTGTCTCTTCGCACGGCCCGAGCTTACGGCCAGACGGTGATATCGTTCTTTGAAAAGGTCAAAACCATCGGACCATCGCAAGATTTTGCTAACCCTAGAATGGAGAACTGAAAATGACTCGAATAGCGGTTTATCCAGGCTCATTCGATCCCATAACCAACGGTCACCTTAGTCTGATTCGCCGGTCCATGGACTTGTTCGACGAACTCATTGTGGCGGTGGCCATAAATCCCGATAAAAGCCCGCTCTTTACCACGGAGGAACGGCTTGAGATGATTCAGGAAGCGGTGGCCGGCATGAGCCGGGTGAAGATCGATAGTTTTGAGGGGCTGCTGGTGAATTATGTGGCGAGTAAAGATAGCCATATCATACTGAGGGGCGTCCGGGCGCTGTCCGACTTTGAATACGAGTTTCAGCTCGCGCTTATGAATCGTCGCCTCAGTCGGGACATTCAATCGGTCTTCCTCATGACGGATTACAAATGGTTTTACATCAGCTCCACCATCATTAAACAGGCGGCCCAATTGGGCGGGGTCATAGAAGGACTCGTGCCCCCAAACGTCTGCCGCAGGCTCAAAGAGAAGTTCGGCCAGGAGCCTTGCCGCCCCCGACCGAGGAAAGATTCACTAGGTTGTTGATTCTTTTGAAAATTTTAAAAAAATAACTTGACACTGTCCACAGCATGGGGCATAAACAGATTAGTGTTTAAGTTGCTGATTTTAAAACTTAAAAAGGAGACTATTTCATGGCCTTGACCAAAGACAGGATAATCAACAGGGTCCATGAAGAGGTTGGACTGGGAAAGAGTCAGGCCAGACGTGTAGTGGAATCTCTGTTTGAAATCATGAAGGACGCCCTCGAGAAAGAGGACAATCTACTGATCAGTGGATTCGGCAAGTTCATGGTTAAAAACAAACGCACCAGGCGGGGACGCAATCCGCAAACGAAAAAAGACCTCCTGCTCAGGGCCAGGAAAGTAGTTATTTTCAAAACTTCCGGCGTTCTTCGTAAGAAGATGAACTCCGGTCATTCGGCGACAATAAAAGAATCGGAATAGCCTTTGCTTTCCAATTGCCGCTGATTTTCCACCGCCTCCTCCAGGGTTGAGGCGTGCGTCACTCTGACTCGGTAGAATGTTTCAACGCCTGTATCGTAGTCTACGATATGGGCGTTCTGATATGATTCAGCCATCAGATCTCTGAGCCGGTCGGCGTTTTCCCGCACCCGAAAAGAGCCTATTTGAACGGTGAATGAACCTTGCTGATAGCTCGCCGGTCTGACGTATGTTATCTTCACCCTTCCGTCTTCCACAACGCGCGTCTCCACACCGAGCGCTTCCACTTCAACCACCGCGGTGCCCTTTTCATGTATTCCCAGTTCATTCGCCGCCTTGTATGAAAGATCGATGATGCGATTTTTTACAAAGGGCCCGCGGTCGTTTATGCGCACCTTGGTCACTCTGCCGGTTTCGAGATTGGTTACTTTCACCACGGTGTTGAAGGGCAATGTTTTATGAGCGGCCGTGGAATCGTACATATCGTAGGTTTCGCCGTTGCTGGTCTTGCGTCCGTGAAAGTCGCCCCCATACCATGACGCCACCCCGGTCTGTTTGAATTTGTCGGCGGACAAAAGCGGATAGTATTCTTTGCCGAACACCTTATAAGGCTTGCCCGTGCCCTCGGGTGGGCGGGTTTCAGGAGCTGTTCCGCACGAGGTGATAAAGAAAGCCAGTCCGACCGCCATTGACAAACCCGCAGAGTATCGAAATTTCAAACCTTAAAACCCCCTTTTCCAAAAATCAGCGGCCATGCTAGCCTGTAAGCGTTCCGCTATCAAGTCTTTAAGGCGTTTACCGCCAATCGTGCTATAATAATGTTTCCGCCACGGCGGCGCCGGGCGCCGTTCCCATGACCGGATCTGCCAGCCTCAATGAGATTCTTTGAAAAAGTTGGAGAATATCCCCTTTTTAACTTGACTTCGACGGGTCGCTCTGCTTATTTTCGTGTAATTATAATGTGACTACAATATAATTATGATGTAACTTAGCCCCCTAACCGCTCTCTTTGTCAGAGCGGTTTTAGCAGAGAGGCGGCGTTCCCCGGCTCTCACGAAACGCGCCCTCTCACTGACTGATCAATGAATAATTGGAGGCGGCCGTAATGGATTTAAAAGGAAAAACCGCTGTGGTAACCGGCGCAAGCCGGGGCATTGGAAGATCTGTCGCTCTCGCTTATGGCCAGGCGGGCGCCAATGTGATCGTGAACTATTCAACAAGCGAAGGCCCGGCCAGGGAAGTAGTGGCTGAAATAGAAAAATCCGGTTCAAAGGCGTTGGCCTACAAGGCTGACGTATCCGTGGCCGCGGAGGCCAGGGGGCTTGTAAACGCGGGCAAGGAAAACTTCGGTTCAGTGGATATCCTGGTCAATAACGCCGGGATCAGCCAACCCGCTTTGATGTTGAAAATGTCGGAAGAGCAGTGGGACCGGGTTGTGGACATTCATCTCAAGGGCGCCTTCCTGTGCAGCCAGGCGGCCGGTTCGATCATGAAGGAGCAAAACAGCGGAAAGATTATCAACGTGAGCTCCGTCGCCGGTCTGGTGGGAACCGTGGGCCAAGTGAACTACAGCGCCGCCAAGGGCGGTCTGCTGTCCTTCACCAAATCCATCGCCCGCGAACTCGCGCGGTACAATGTGTGCGCCAATGTCATTTCCCTGGGAATCGTGGCCACTGAAATGACGGAAAAAATTAGAAGCGATGAGAAGTTGCGCGAAATCTACATGAACCGCGTCCTTTTAAGACGTTTCGCGGAGCCCGAGGACATTACCCCCGCGTTCGTGTTTCTGGCGTCCGACCTTTCAAACTATATTACCGGTCAGGTCATCTGCGTGGATGGCGGCTATGGTATGATTTAACCGTTACGATTGTTCAATCTTCCAACCTTGAATCCCATAATCAATAAGGAGGGAAACCGATGGCGGCAATTCCAGATAAAATACAATGCTGGCAGATGGTCCAGCCCTGGTCCAAAAATAAGGAGACCGGGGAAAAAATTCCGGGAAAGCTGCAACGCGCCGAGATTCCCCTGCCCGAGATCGGCGCGGGCGACGTCGTGGTTGAAATCGCGGGATGCGGCGTTTGTCATACCGACTTGAGCTATTTCTATGACGGCGTCCCGACGGTTAATAAGCCGCCTTTGACGCTTGGCCATGAAATCGCCGGAACCGTTATCGGCGGCAAGGCTGACATGATCGGCAAGGAAGTCATCATCCCGGCGGTTATGCCCTGCGGCAACTGCCCTATTTGTGACGATTCGCGCGGCAATCGCTGTCTTGCGCAGAAAATGCCCGGTAACAGTCTCGGCCAGCTTGGCGGTTTTGCCAGCCATATCGTGGTTCCCGCCGGGGACCTGTGCGTTATCGAAAACAGAGGCGCCACCCCGCTTTCCCACTTCGCGGTGGTCGCGGACGCCGGCACGACGCCCTATCAAGCCGCCATGCGAGCCGATCTGAAAGCGAACGATCTGGTGATCATCATCGGAGTTACCGGTGGAGTCGGCGTGTATCAGGCGCAGGTGGCGAAAGCTCTGGGCGCCAAGGTGGTTGTCGGTATCGCCCGCAATCAGGCGAAACTCGACCGCGCGTTACAGTACGGCGCGGATTATGTCATCAATTCAAAAGACAAGGACATCAAAGCCCTTAAGGATGAATTTAAATCCATCTGCAAACAGGCCGGTGTACCCTCCAATTACGGCTGGAAGATATTCGAATGCACGGGCACCGGTCAGGGTCAGGAAATCGCCCTTTCGCTGCTTTCCTTTGTGGGCAAGCTGATTGTGGTGGGCTTCGGACTGACCACCAATCAATACATGATTTCCAAGCTTATGGCTTTTGACGCCGAGATCGTCGGCACCTGGGGCTGCCTGCCCGAATATTATCCCAAGGTTCTGGAGCTGATCCAACAAGGCAAGGTTCACATCGAACCGTTCCTTGAAACCAAACCCATGAGTACGATTCAGCAGGTTTTTGAAGACCAGCACGCCGGCAAATTCGATAAGCGTCAGGTTCTCGAACCTGATTTTTAAGTACGGTCTTAAGACAAAACCCCAAAAGAAATCGCACGAGGAGGTACATTATGGCATTAGATTGGATGCCCAGAGACGATGAATTAAAGGACCATGCGCTTATCGGCGCCGAGCACTGGGGCACGGAGGCTCCCTGCACGGTCTATGAAAAAAAGCCCATTACCGATCCCAAGGGTAATGTCATTGACGGGCTTTACTACGCGGAAATTCGCCTGAACAACCCCAAACAGTATAATTCCTACACCACGGAAATGGTGAAAGGCGTCATCGCGGGCTTCACCGCGGCGTCGGGCGACCGAAGCGTTGTCGCGGCCGTTTTCACGGGAACCGGCGACAAGGCGTTCTGCACGGGCGGAAACACCAAGGAATACTCCGAATACTACAGCCGCCGCCCCAATGAGTACGGCGAGTACATGGACCTGTTCAACGGGATGGTCGACGCCATTCTGAATTGTAAGAAACCGACCATTTGCCGCGTAAACGGCATGCGTGTGGCCGGCGGCCAGGAAATCGGCATGGCCTGCGACCTGGCGGTCAGTTCGGATCTGGCCATCTTCGGCCAGGCCGGGCCGAAACACGGCTCCGCGCCCGACGGCGGATCGTCGGACTTCCTGCCCTGGATGCTCAACCTTGAAGACGCCATGTGGAACTGCGTCTCCTGCGAGATGTGGAGCGCCTACAAGATGAAGGCCAAAAACCTCATCACCAAGGTTGTTCCCGTGCTCAAGAAAGACGGCGCTTTCATCCGTAACCCCCTTATCCACACCGACACCTATGTCAAGGACGGCGAGATCATCTACGGCGACTTCAAGACCGGCGCTGAAGCCAAAGACGCCAAGGAAATGTTGAAAGATCTTCCCACCGACTTTGAACTTCTGAACAAGGAAGTCGGCAATATCATCTGGAAATTCACCAACCTCTTCCCCGGCTGCCTGATGAAATCCATCGACGGCATAAGGGCCAAGAAGAAATTCTTCTGGGATCAGATGAAGCTGCCGAACAGACACTGGCTGGCCGCGAACATGATGGGCGAGGCCTTCCTGGGCTTCGGCGCCTTCAACACCAAGAAGATCACCGGCATGGACGTGATCGACTTCGTGAAATATCGCCAGCTTGTCGCTCAGGGCAAACTGCTCGACGAAGAGTTCTTTACGGAAGTCCTGGGCAAACCGCAGGGTTAAGCCTCCGCAGGTAAACCAGCAAGAAAAGTCCAGGCCTGTTCTGGACTTTTCTTTTTTCGAACACGCGCCCCATAAGCCTCGTTGCAAGGAACATCAGAGAGGAGACGCGCAATGGGTTATAAACACATAAAAGCCGAACTGACCGATGGGGTCGGAACCATAGTCCTGAGTCGCGAGCCCTTGAACTGGCTGAACATAGAAATGATGGAAGAGGTCAACAGCGCTCTGGACTCTTATAGGGACAGGAATATAAAGCTGCTGGTTTTCAAAGCCGAGGGCAAAGCCTTTTCAGTGGGCGTTGAAGTCGCGGAACACATGGGCGGACTCGCGGAAAAAATGATTGAGGTTTTCCACGGCATGTTTCGCCGAATGGACGCGCTGGGAGCGCCCTCCATCGCGGTCGTTGACGGGGCGGCCCTTGGCGGGGGCTGCGAACTCGCCATCTACTGCGACATGGTCCTGGCGTCGGAACGCGCCAAGTTTGGACAACCGGAGATTCAAGTGGGTGTTTTTCCTCCCATAGCCGCGCTGGTCATGCCGCGCGTCATGGGCCGCAAAAAGGCCATGGAGCTTATTTTAAGCGGCGACACGATCAACGCCAAGGAGGCCCTGGAATTCGGTCTGGTAAATCATGTGTATCCAAAGGACGATTTCCAGGAGGAAGTCCAGAAGTTCATCGAAAAATTCAAAAACCTCAGCGGCGTTGTCCTGAAGTCGACCCGCAAAGCCTGTCTGGCGGGCCTCTGTGACGATCTCCAAAAGGGCTTGAAGGACATCGAGCATATCTACCTGGATGAACTGATGAAAACTTCCGACGCGCTGGAAGGGTTGAACGCGTTTCTGGAAAAACGAAAACCGCAGTGGACGGAAAAATAAAGCCCCGGCGCGATCAGGTCAGCCCGGCTCGGTCGCAGTTGGCCGCCCTCTCATCCCTTTGCCCTCAGAGGCTGTCGATAAAGGCATGAAAAAGGAATCGTGCGGGGGAATTTCTTCCCCCGCGCCCCCCTGCGGGAGATTTCTCGCTGCGCTCGAAATAAGAACACTCTTGCCTGAAATAGTCCTGCTTTCAATAGGTTAAAGTTTTGATAGTGGGCGTGTAGGGAACTTTTTTCAAAAGTGGCTGTTGCTCTTACTCCCAAATAGTATTAACCGCTTGCGCGATATGGTTAATCCGGCCTGATCTCAGTTGTCTGCCGTCTCATCCACGCGCCTCAGCGGCCGCCTGTTATTTCGAGCGAAGCGAGAAAACTTTATAGGGGGCGCGGGGGATGTAAATCCCCCACATTGCTTATCAACCCTCATCCTGGCCTTCTACCGGAGCCCCGCTCCACGTGATCTTCGGGGAGAAGCCGACCACATTCTCCCTTTCGGAATAAATCCGTCCGCCGCGTCCTCTCTCCACGTGTTTTTTTCTTGCGTAATCGGCGAATTTTGGTACATATACATGGTTCTGTTGTTGAAAGGGCTCTTTATATTTCGATGACTTGAATCCATGCGCCGCGATCTTACATATTCAGTCCTCATCTGACAGGTCACAAGCCAAACGCCGGCTCTCGCACAATTCGCCGGAAATTGTCAGTATCGACTCCTGACGTGCGAAAAGCGGGCATGAGTACGGCGGGATAGTGATTGGAAATTCCGCCCCCCTCATCATTTTTGATTCAAAGGCTCAAGGGAATGCTTAAACGGACACAATACTGCGGAACTATTATTGAAGACCAAACCGGCCAGCAAGTAATCGTAAACGGTTGGGTGGAAAACATACGCGACCACGGCGGGGTTACCTTTGTCGATGTAAGAGACCGGAAAGGCGTTGTTCAGGCGGTTTTCAACCCCGAGATTTCCCCGGAATCGCACAGCCTGTCCCGTAAGTTGCGGGATGAATACGTCATTGCGGTTCGCGGCCAGGTCAGGCTTCGTTCGGAAGATACCATCAACCTTTCCATTCCCACGGGAACCGTTGAGATCGTGGCCGCTGAGCTGGAAATCCTCAATTCCAGCCTTACGCCGCCCCTGGCGGTTAGCGATCGCGCCCAGGCCGGGGATATGCTGCGGCTCAAATACCGATACCTCGATCTCCGCCGGCCGGCCATGCAGAAAAACCTTGTTTTCCGCAGCAACGCCGCGGCCATAATGCGCGAATTCCTCAAGGGCGAGGATTTTGTGGAGATTGAAACGCCGGTGCTGACCAAGTCCACGCCGGAGGGCGCCAGGGATTTCCTTGTCCCCAGCCGTCTCAATCTGGGGGAATTCTACGCGCTCCCGCAGTCTCCCCAGATTTTCAAGCAGCTCCTTATGATAGGCGGAATGGAGCGCTACTACCAGATTGTTAAATGTTTTCGTGACGAAGACCTGCGGGCGGACCGGCAACCCGAATTCACACAGCTGGACCTTGAACTGTCCTTTGTGGATGAAGACGACGTGATCGACGTCATCGAACGGTTGATGGCCCGGCTTTTCGACCGGCTGCTGGACATGAAGCTGGACATCCCCCTGCCCCGGTTGACCTATGACCACGTGATGAACACCTACGGCAGCGACGCGCCGGACCTCAGAATCCCGTTCAAGCTTGTGGACCTCAACGAGGTTCTCAAAACCTCGGATTATCGTCCGTTCCTGACTACCATCAAGGACGGAGGAGTCATCAAGGGCATGAACGCCAAGGGCGGGGCCGAGCTTTCCAAACGGGAACTGGAAGACCTTATCAAGCTGGCCATCAGCTACGGAGCGCAAGGGCTGTCGTGGATCAAGATCCGCGATACCGACTGGCAATCGCCCCTGGTGAAGATGTTGTCCGAAGCCGAAAAAGACGGCATGCGGGAAGCGCTGGAGCTGGAACCGGGCGACCTGGCGGTGTTTGTGGCCGGCCCCCGGAAAATGGCCAATGAGGTGTTGGGCAGAATCAGAATCGATCTTGCCCACCGGCTGCAAAAAATAGACAAGGATTCCTTTGTGCTGTGTTGGGTGACCGAATTTCCCCTGCTTGAGATCGATCCGGAAACCAGCCAGCATAAGGCCGTGCACCACCCCTTCACCGCGCCCCGGGACGAAGACCTTCCGCTTCTGAAATCGGAACCGCTCAAGGTGAAAAGCCGCGCCTACGACCTGGTCATGAACGGCAATGAAGTCGGCGGGGGCAGTATTCGTATTCACCGGCCCGAGGTTCAGGAACAACTGCTCGATCTTCTGGGCAGCGGCGGAGAAAGCCTCAGAGAGCAGTTCGATTTTCTGCTCGAAGCGCTTCGCCTGGGGGCTCCGCCTCACGGCGGCATCGCGTTGGGGATGGACCGCCTGGTTATGCTCATGCTCAAGGAGTCCACGATTCGCGAGGTCATGGCGTTCCCAAAGACACAAAAAGCCGCCTGTCCGCTCACGCACGCCCCGGCGCCGGTGAGCAACCTTCAGCTCCACGAGTTGGGAATCAGGGTGTCGCGAAAATCTTCCTGATGGGATGTGTTATTTAAGAGCGCCCGCTCGGTAATTCAGGCGCTTTTCCTTGGAAACAGGTCACGGAAGAGCGCCTTTCTTGTTTCCCAAGGCCCGCCCTTTTATTAAAGCCGTTTCTCTGTATTAGCTATAAGCATATTAATAATATGCGCTTTATGACAATTATCCATATGAAAGCGTCACGCCCTCACTTGATCAATCGCCGACGCATAAGGATAAGGGCCAGCACATAAAAAAAGGCGGCGAAAACGGCCAGATACCCGACGCTCCACCACTGCTCCGGCACCCATCTGTTTCGGCCCAGGGCCCGGACGATAATGGTCACATGCGTCAGAGGAAACAGGAGCGCGAATTTCTGGGCCCACACCGGAAGCGTCACCAGCGGGAAAAACGTGCCGCTGAACAGAAACATGGGTGTGATAAACAGGAATATGGGCACATTGAACAAATCTATGTTGGGCATCAACGCGGTAATGCTCATACCCACCGCCCCGAACGCTATACCCCCCAGCGCCGCCACCGGGAGAATCCAAAAGCTGCAGGGATACACGAGCAGCCCGAAGGCGCTGACCACCGCCATGACCAACGCCGAAGCTATGAACGCCAAGGTCGCGCCCCACGCGATTTCAGCGGTAATCACCTCTTCAATCACCAGAGGCGTGGCCAGCATGGCGTCAAATGTTTTTTGATAGTACATACGAACGAATGAGGCGTAGGTATTTTCAAAAAAGGCGTTAAACATGATGGTTATGGCGATCAGACCCGGCGCTATAAAGGTGACGTAACTAAGCTGTTCGCCACGATAGGGAATAGAGTCGACGAACGTCCCCAGCCCGAGGCCGAACGCGACGATGTACAGAATAGGCTCCAGGATGGGCGTCAGGAAGCGAACCGGCAGGCTTGTAATATACACGGTCCAATTCCGCTGCCAGACTCTGACCCACCGCCATGACAACCTGTCCGGAAAAGGCGTCATTCCCGCAACTCCCGTCCCGTGAGCTTTAAAAATACATCTTCCAAGGTGGCCATGCGCAGCGAGCATCCTTCCTGGCATCGCGGCCCGATCTCGCCGAACAGTTCTCTGACCTGCGGCCCGTAGAAGATCGTGCGGCCCATGACTTTTTCCACTGAACAGCTCTTCCGTTCCGCGACTTGCAGGATTTCGTCGGACGCCTCCACCACCTCCAGAACATGCGAACCGATAATTTCCTCAATCAGGCGGGCCGGTTTCCCCTCGATTAAAATTCTGCCATGATCCATTATCACCAGACGATCGCAGAGCTGCGCGGCTTCCTCCATGTAATGCGTGGTCAGGAGAATCCCCTTCCCCTCCCCTTTCAACTGGGTCAGGAGTTCCCAGGTCGCCCGTCTCGATTGCGGGTCCAGGCCGGTCGTCGGCTCATCCAGGATTATCAGGTGGGGATCGTTAATCAGGGCGCGGGCTATCAACAGCCTTCGCATCATTCCCCCGGAAAGCTCCGGTATTTTGGAGTCCGCCTTGCTCTCCAGTTTGATGAACTTCAAGAGTTCGCGCGCCCGCTGACGCCTGAGCGCCGCGTTCATGTTGAAATATCTGCCAAAGACCTCCAGGTTTTTCAGGGCGGTGAGATCGGGATCGAGATTGTTTTCCTGCTGGCACACTCCGATACGGTCTTTTACTTCCCGCCGCTGTTGGAGCGCGTCCATGCCGAATATGGTAAGCTTGCCGCTTGAAACGGGCGAAAACCCGTAAACCATGCGGACCGTGGTGGTCTTTCCCGCTCCATTGGGGCCGAGCAGACCAAAGCATTCTCCCTTTCTCACGACAAAGGAGATGTCGTCCACGGCCTTAAAGCCATTGAACGTTTTGGTCAGCCCTTCCGCCGACACAAGGGCTTCAGCATTTTCCTCCACGATCAACTCCCGCAGGCGCGCCTGCAATTCCTTTCTTTTCCGGATAGAGGCGGTAAGGGAAAAAGCCCGCCTCTGTTGGCGCGGCTTGCGGGCCCCATATCCGGAGTCATATTCGCAGCATAGCACATAATACGTAGGGAGAGTTTTGAAAACTTGCGCCGATTCGGGGTCGCGCGGGGAATGAAAAAAAGCAAAGGCCGATAGGACAATCGGCCTTTGCTTCGCAAGATTAGGGGAATACCGGCGGGTTTTGTTTCAGTATCTTTTGTCGAGGTTAGCCAATTCCGGTCCGGCGAAACGTTCGGTTGGGCACAGCATCCTGCTGCTGTAGCGGATGACATACTGTGTTCTCAGCTTTCTGCTGATTTTTCTGAACAGATCGTGTTCGAACAGCGACCCTATGGCTGAAGGGTCGGGCGCGGACATTTCAGCCAATATTTTTGGTCCGCTGCCCAATACAACGTTCCAGCCGCCCACAAGTTTCACCAATCCTATCTCTTCCAGGGCGGGAATATACTCATTCTGTATGAATTCGGAGTACTTTTTTATTTTTCCCGGGAGTAAGTCCCAGTATTGGTTGAATTTCCAGGTACCCTTCTGGATGCTGTACTCCTTCTGCGCAACTCTTCCGGTGGGCGCCATGACTTTATAATCGTAGTCATATACGTAGTCCATCAGCTCGCGTTGAAGAGCCTTCATACTTTTCATCCGCAGGATGTTTTCCACATCATCCAGACTTTCGGAAGTGGCGACCGCTATTACGCGCGGTCCTTTTCCAATGGCCACGTAATAACCGCCCACGATGCGCAAACCCAGTTCCTCCGCGCGGGGAATGTACTGGTCAACTGCGAATCTGGCGTATTCCTGTTCCTTGCCATGGACGATTTCCCAGTGTTGTGTGAAAAGTACCGCCATAGTGCTCCCCTTTCAATATAGATTTACCATTCTCCCGACTGATGGTCCGAGCGTCTCCTGACGTTAGCCTCAAGGCCGCGCCAGGGCGCGCTATCCGGCGCTTTCAAGCGGTGGCGAAAGGTCCGGGCCCTCGCTTATGCATGTACGCGTTAACTTCGCGATTCAGTTCATAGAAATGGGAAAACCCTCTGTTTTGGGCGACTTTGAGTAAACTCACGAGAAGCTGCGCCTCGGCCAGGGCGTCGTCCAGGGCCCGGTGCGTTACCGGCATATCGATACTCTGGGTGATAAGCGCGTAATCGAGCGTCCGGGGTTGAGGATCAGGGTAAAGGAATTCGAACAGCGAACGGATACAGATTTTCTTGCCATTCAGACCTTTTCCCAGCGCCTTTTTAAACGCGTAATTAACATGCCGGTGATCAAAAAAAAGCGGATAGGACGCAAAAACGGAACGGTCGATAAAAGCCTGAATCCTAGGATAGGTCTCCTCCGGTTCCGGCGCCACTTGCATTTGAATACTCGAAACCCCTGTCAGCCGCTCGACTTCGGGCTTGATATCCGACGAAGGCCTGACAAATGAAGATACGTGACGGGGCCGGGAGCGCAACCCGACCCGCACCGCGGCTATCTCGAATATACAGGCCTTTGGGGGCAATTCAAGGCATGTGGTTTCCACGTCCACGACCGTGAATTCCAGGTCCTCCAATCGCTCGTCTCTCAGGATGGCCGGGAGCGCCCTTTTTATTTTAGCCAGCATACGATTGTGAATAAATATCCAAAAGGCGACTATTCAAGAAGAGCGTCATAAATGCTTTCGCTTTGGTTTAAGGCAGTTTTTCGTATGGCGCTCCGGTATACTGTATGCAACCAATAGAGGCGCTGTCAATTTCATTTTCTTTCGGAACACGCCCTACGGCATAAAAATACCAACACATTCATGACCGGCCGCGCCCTTCGGGCGCCTATCAAAACGCCCGCGTTCGCCTCTCAACCGGTAAGGGTTTTTATCAGAAACGTTGTCCAAATCCCTTCCGATTCCCATTTTTTTAAGACTTTAACAGGCTTGCCCGCCAGTATGCGCTCAATTTCCCGGGCTTGCGAGCGCATAAGCCCCGACAGAATAATCCAGCGGCACGAGTAGAATTGGTCCGATTTGACCATCTGTTCCGCCACGGCCATGTGGATATTGGAAATGATCAAGTCGACCCTTGTCCCAAGAAACGAGAGCGCGTCGCCTTCCACCGCCCGGACAATTTCACCCATCCCGTTCCTGTCGATGTTCGACAAAGCCGTGCGCACGCACAGCGGGTTGTTGTCAACCGCCAACGCCTCTTCCACTCCCAACGCCGCCGCCGCGAGCGCCAGAATGCCTGTCCCGGTCCCCAAATCGAGACAGCTTTTTATCGGACCGGTTTCCAGGACCTGGTTAAGCGCATAGAGACAATCACGCGTCGTGGGATGTTGACCGGCGCCGAAAACAACACCGGGGTCGATCCGTACAATAAGGGAGTCGGGTCCGGCGTCTTCGGGCGGCGTCATCCAGAAAGGGGTAACGATCAATCTACCCACCCTGATGGGAGCGAGTTCCAGGCCGCCCTGCCATTCCTCGTACGACATTTCATACTGGTCGGCCAGGCGAACTCCCTGCTGCGCGTCCAAGCCGCTCCTGACTATCCCGTGAGCGTTTTCAGAGAAGAAAAGGAAACCATAGCCGTCCTCTTTCCAACAGCCCAAAAACGCGGGCTCGTCAAGCCATGGCGACGGGTCCGGGTCTCCATCGAGCTGATACACGAACAGGCGCTCATAGGGATTTCTTTGATCTTCCGTTGTTCGATCGTTTCGCTTCACGGGGTTTATTCTATCGGAGGCTACTAAAAAAACAAGCCGAGAAACCAATGTTTCCCGGCTATTTTTAACGTACGGGTAAGGGGCAAATATAGATTATCAGGATTCCAGGACAAATATGACTTCCAGGCGGACCCGGTATTCATCGATCTTTCCATCATTCACAGCGACTCGCTGTTCAAGGACCTTTATCCCGGTAATACCTCGCAGGGTTTTTGAGGCGCGCTCAAATCCGACTTTTACCGCGTCATCGAAACCATTCGGCGAAGCGGCGATGATTTCAGTTACTCGCGCTACGCGCTTTTCAGCCATATTTTACCCTCCTTTATGTTTTTTCTCGTGGTATCATAACGCCAGCGGATAGGCAATGTCAAAGAGATAATTGCCAGTGATACCAAGGGCATATGCAGCTATATTGTACACATATCATGATCACATTATAGCCATATTTTTTTTTTGACAAAGGAACTAAAGAAGTATAAGGTTCGCCTATCTGTGGCCATTGTGATAAAAAGCGCAAGCGATAACAGGGTCTTGAATACAGTTTGAGTACAGAACGAGGTGGAGAAAAAAGATTATAAGTATCTAATGAAGAACCTCAATCTGGTCACCCAGCTGGGCCTGACCATGGTCGGTTCAATCCTGTTCTGTTTCGCGGTCGGCTATTTTCTCGATAAGTGGCTGGGCACGAAAGGCGTCTTCATCACCTTGTTTTTATTGTTCGGCATCGGCGGCGGCGCCTACACAGTGTACCGTCAGATTAATGAGGCTTTTCAAGACGCGGGAGACAAGGACACGCGGGACGTTGGAAAGAAGTGACACTTTTCTCGGATTCATAAAGTCAGCGTTACTTTTGGCCGTTGTTGTAAGTCTTGCCCTTTTTGCGCTGGGTGAAGCGTCCTGGGCAAAAGGATTCGCGCTCGGAAGTCTGTTCAGCATTTTAAACTTCGTTCTCTTAAAATGGGGAATCCAGCAAAGGCTAAACCAAGGCGGCAAGACCGTCAAAGTAAAGGGTTTTGCCTTTATCGTTTTAAGGTATGCTATTCTCGCAATACCTCTGCTGTTAGCTTTAAAGACAGAGATCTTTAATTTGCCAGCTACCATCGCCGGCTTATTCTGTATTCAACTTAGCATTTATTTTTATTATTTCGTTTGGCTTAGGTTCTCTCGTTCGAAAAATCGCGATACAAAATTGTTTATATAAAGCGGAGCTGATAGGCACGGAAGTTTGGGGTTAGAATTATGGAAGATATGACCCAAATATGGCAGTGGGGATTTCAGGTAGGCGACTACACCTTCACCTTCAACATCGAGACATTGATAATGACGTGGATCGTCATGGCCGCGCTCATTCTTTTCTCGATCGTGGCGACCAGAAAAATCAGCGTACTGCCGCATGGCTACCAGAGTTTGGCCGAATTGATCGTGGACGGTTTCGATAATTTGGTTAAGGACGCTTTGGAGATACCCAATTATCGGAAATATTTTCCGATGATCTGCGCGATGATGATGTTCCTGTTGCTCTGCAACTGGATTGGAGTCATCCCCTACCTTTCCGAGCCGACCAAGGATCTGAATACGCCACTGGCCCTGGGACTTCTGGGATTTGTGATAGCGCACTATTCGGGCATAAAAGCCAAGGGAATCAAGGAATATATAAAGGGCTACTGCGATCCCATCATATTTTTTGCGCCTCTTAATATTATAGGCGAGCTGGCAAAGGTTGTTTCCATCTCCTTTCGTCTTTTTGGAAATATAATGGGCGGCTCCATCATCGTACTGGTGGTGTCTCATCTGCTCTACAACCTTGTGCTCCCCCCCTTCCTCAATTTCTTCTTCGGTATATTTGTCGGCACGATCCAGGCCTTCGTCTTTACAATGCTTACGCTGGTATATATTTCAGTTCAAATAAAGTAATCTGAGTAGTGGAGTGAAATAGTTTTGGAAGAGTTCACGTGGGTACAAATTGCTGCGATGTCTTCGGCTGGCATCTCCATTGGCTTTGGCGCCATTGGCGCCGCGATTGGTGAAGGTTATACCGCCGGCTTAGCGAACGAGGCCATTTCCTACCGGCCTCAGGAAGCGAAGGATATTTTCAAGAACGCGCTTATCGGCCAGGCCATGGCCGAGACCGCCGGCATTTTTGCTCTTGTGGTCGCCATGCTGCTCCTCTTTGTTAATTTCGATAGAGGGAGCGTGCTCACGGCTCCCGCGCTGCTGGGCGCGGGGCTCTGCATGGGATTCGGCGCGTTGGGCAGCGGCGTGGGGTCCGGGTATCCCGCCGCGGCGACTTGTATGGGCATCGCGCGGCAGCCGCGGCTTTCCTCCCGACTGACGACGAGTATGCTGGTTGGTTCCGCAGTTTGTCAGACTCCTTCCATCTTTTCCATGGTCGTGGCTTTTATTCTGCTCTTCTTTAATGTCACCGGGCATCCCTTTTCCCCTTATTGGGCGGCGTACATAGGCGCCGGACTATCCACCGGCCTGGCCGCCATCGGTTCCGGGTACGGCGGCGGCTTAGCCGCTGGCGCGGCCTGCGAGGGAATCGCCCGTCAGCCGGAAAACGCCGGACCGACCACCGTCTCCATGCTTTTGGGTCAGGCTGTGGCGCAAACGCCGGCTATTTTCGGATTGCTGGTCAGTTTTATTCTTCTGTTTAAGGGTTATCCCGAGGCGAAAACGCTGTCCGAATCCATCGCCCTTTTGAGCGCGGGCTTATGCATGGGCTTCGGCGGTATCGGACCGGGAATCGGAAACGGTTTCACCGCAAAAGACGCCATCGCCTGGGTGGCGCGAAACAGCGAAAACGCGGGAGTCATCAGCAGAACCATGTTGGTCGGTATGGCCGTCGCGCAATCTACCGCCATTTACGCCATGGTCGTGTCGCTGGTGCTGATTTTTGTGATTTAAGGATTGTTTAATTTTTATATAGTAATCGGTTAGCTAAACAGATTTTCTGTTTTAATAAAAGTAAGGAGGCACATCATGGTTGAAGGAGCTGATTTGGTTCGAGCCGCCGCTCTGCTCGGCGCGGGTATCGCAATGGGATTGGGAGCTATTGGACCAGGAGTCGGTGAAGGTTTTGCGGCCGGAAAAGCCTGCGAAGCGATAGGACGGAACGCGCGAGAAGCCGGTTTGTTGACCCGAACGATGCTGGTCGGACAGGCCGTTTCAGAGTCTACCGGTATTTATTCTCTTGTCGTCGCCCTGCTCCTGATTTTTGTTGTATAAACATAATAGCCGTAGCGAGGATTAATCCGTGATCAGTATTAACGCAACTCTCGTTGTACAGATCATCAATTTCCTCATTATTCTCTTTATTTTGAACAAAATATTATTCCGGCCGATCCTTAAAGGACTGGAGGCTCGGCAGGAAATAATCGAAGGGAATAAGGCTCGCGCGATTGAGCTGCGTCAGCGGGGTGAGGAAAAATTGCGGGAGTACGATCGGAGTCTGGCGGAAGCCAGGAACACTGCAATGTCCAAGCAAGTTGAAATCCGCAACGAAGGCATGGCGAAGGCGTCCGAGATTCTGGATTCCTCAAAAAAGCAGGAAGCTGAAATAATCGCGGAAATTCAACGCGGAATTGCGTCGGAAGTGGAACAAGTCAAAAAGGACATTCAGGCACACGCAGACAGTCTCAGCAAGGATGTCACCAAAAAAATTCTGGGTAGGGCGATACGATGAGATGGAAATCTGCCGCGCTGACAACATTTAGCTTCGCCTTTGTCACTCTCTTCGCCGGCATTGTCTGGGCGGCCGATGATCGCAAAGGCGAATTCTGGGAATACTGGAATATTGGATGGAAAGTCATAAACTTTCTCATTCTAATATTTCTGTTGATTAAGATTGCCAAAGAGCCGTTAAAAAACTTGTTGGCGGACCGCTTTGCGGATATCCAAACCGAGGTGAATGGGGCCGAGGTTGTGAAGCAGGAATCGGAAAGCGAGTACGCCCAGGTCGAACTGAAAATGGCCGAGCTGGAATCCAATATTGACCAGTTGACCCAACTTATAGAAAATCAGGGGAACACTCAGAGAGAGCGCGCAATCGCGGAAGCTGAGGCCCTGGCGGAAACAATTATCGCAGACGCGAAGAATCGTTCCATATACGAATTGAGAAAGGCCCGTCAGAAGCTCAAGGAAGAATTGATAGACATGGCCTTTGCGAAGGCGGAAGAACTGATTAAGCAAAAGATCACCACAAAAGACCGTGACACGCTGGTGAACGAATATATCAATAAAATAGCCGCCGCAGCCTGAGCGCTGATCTGGAATACGATTCATTTTGAGGCCCCAAGCAAAACGCTTGGGGCTTTTTTTATCACGCGAACACTCTGGTTATCATTTCGGGATTGCGGGTCATATCGTCTCTGAACAATTGCCTGAGTCTCTTTGCTACGGGTCCCGGCTTGCCCTCCCCTATGGTACGGCCATTCAGATAGACAGCCGGCAATACGTCGATTGAGGTGCCAAGAAGCATCATTTCTCTGCCCCGGTAAGCTTCCTCCGGACTGATATTCGCGAACCGTACGCCCGATATCAAGCCTTCCTCGACCAGCTTTTCGGCGAGCTTGGCGGCGCGGCTGACCGTAAGGCCTTTCAGGATTCTGTTGTATTCCGGAAAAAGCAAATAGCCCTCCCCCGACACCACAATAATGTTTTCAGTGGAACCTTCAGCCAAAAATCCCTGCTCATCGAGAGCCACCGTGAAGTGGGCGTCAGCGGTTTTAGCCTCCAGGGCCATCAACACGTTGGGCAGGTAATTGCACGATTTTACCCGCGCAAAATATGAAGGCTTGATAGGCACTTCGCTGAGGGAGATACGAACCCCCTCTGTGAGATATTCAGGGGGCAACGTTTTTGTCCGGAATACATTTACATAGAGAGCCGATTCCGGACACTCCAGGGGGCTGACCGAAAATCCTCCGGGACCGCGTGAGAGCGTGATTCTTATCGAGCAATTCGGTTCATTTCCCGCCCTTATGGTTTCAATGGCGATCCGTTCGATCGCTTCGCGGTCGCATGGAGGGACCAGGGATATGGCGGCCGCGGACCGGAACAGCCTGTCCAGATGCCCGTCAAACTGGTACACCCCGCCTTCCACACACTTTGCCACATCGAACACGCCATCGCCTCTGTGCACCACGTGGTCATCCGCGGGGATCATCATCAGCGTCGGGTCGGTCACGATACCGCCGTAGACGCTGGAATACATGGCCAGGTATTTGAAATGCCACGGCTTTTGCAAACGGCCGGAATCGGAAAAAAGCATGTCTCGCGTCAGTAATTCTATTTTCATCGTGTTTCTTACACCGTCACCCAAAGGGCGCAGTTGGTCATGGCTTGTATCACCTTGGTTGAAATGTTACCCATAAAGAAAGACTTGTCCATACCGCTCCGGCCTATGACCACGGTGCCGTACTTGCCTCTGCGCGCCTCATCCTTAATGGCCGGGGCCACGCTCCACGTGGTCTTCTTTGTTTTGATTTTAACTTGCTTCTCACTGAGTCCGGCGTTAAGCAGAATATTTTGCGCCTGCGCGTAGAAATTATCGATACATTGCTGGTCTTTCTGCAAAAACGCCGATTCCAATTCATCAGACGGGTTTTCATCGAAATTTATGGCGCAAAAGTCCACCAGCTTGGGGGTCACATGAAACAAGACAACCCGCACTTCGGGGTTTCCTCCCACCATGAACGCCAGATGATCGACCGACCTCAGCGACGCGGCGGAACCATCCACCGCTACCAGGATCTTCTTTGAGGTAACCTCGCCATCCACAATCCATACCGGTGTCTGAGCAGCGTTATTGACGACTTTGGCGGAAATGCTCCCCATAAATATCTGTTGCGTTTTCGTGAGGCCTCGCCGGGCAAGCAAAATAGCGTCGTAAAGACCGTTCTCGGCTTTTTCGAGGATGTCACGGGCCACGCCGAGTTTTCTGGGCTGGCTGAACAGCTCGATCCTTTCCTCTTCCACGCCTTTGCGCATAAGCCGGTCTTTATAAGAATTCAAGGTGCTTTCAGCCTCTTTCTGATTTCTTCTTTTAAGAGCGGTAAGCTGTGTATAGACTTTCGAGTCCTGTTTGGCCTCTTCCGACATGAAGTCGTTAATGGGAGGCTGCACATGCATGAGCGTATATTCCAGATCCTTCACAACGGCTGAGATATCCGCCGCATAATCTAATATTCTGAGCGTATTGGGACTCTTATCGACCGCTATTAAAATCTTTTTCCGCATATGGACACCACTCCTCTCAATAACATTTCTTCTCATTCGCCCAAACGGAAACGGCGCGCTCCTTGCCCCGTTTTGTTCAGGCTTTTCTCTTCATAACATACACGGATGTTCCGCAAAAGTCTTGGCAAAATTGGGTTGCGCCGGAGGCCCGCTTGCCTCTTTGTGAGGCTGAAGGACATTTTTGGGTCCGCGTCCGCGCCGATTGCTTATATCAGATTTTTGATTGTGGGACGCATAATTAAACGCTAAACGATTTGATTTCAAGCTGGATATAACCAAACAATATGGGTAATGTAAGGCCATGCGTTTGTTGTCCTTTATTCCTCGGGGTTATTGAGACGCCGCTCGCCCGCTTGAGGCGGCGCGGATAGATTATATGACGATATGAGGTACCCAAATGGATCAAATCCAATTAATGAAATCTTTGAGTCAACCGAGTAAAACAAAGCTTTTGATGCTGGTCATGGACGGGGTCGGCGGTTTACCCATGACTGCGGACGGAAAGACCGAGTTGGAATCAGCTTTGACCCCCAACCTTGACGCGTTGGCCGCGGCGGGCGTATGCGGATTAAGCGTACCCATCAGCCAGGGCGTTACGCCGGGCAGCGGCCCGGGTCACCTGGCGCTCTTCGGCTTTGATCCGATGCGGCACGAAATAGGGCGAGGCGTTCTGGAGGCGCTGGGCATCGGGTTTGATTTAGGGCCCGACGATGTGGCGGCCAGAGGAAATTTCTGTTCCATTGACCCTGAGACCGGACTTATAACCGATCGCAGAGCGGGCCGGATTCCCACGGAAACGGGCAGGAAAATGGTCGATCTGCTGCGTTCCATCAAACTGGAGGGGGTTGAAGCCTTTGTCGAGCCGGTCAAAGAATACCGTTTCATGCTCGTTCTGAGAGGCGCGGGCCTGCAGGACGGCCTCACGGAAACAGACCCGCAGCAAGTAGGCATGGCGCCTTTGCCGGTTACAGCCACCAGGCCGGAAGCCCAAAAAACAGCGGACCTGTTCAACGAGTGGCTCAAACAATCCAGAGCGGCGCTCAAGGATCAAAACCCGGCCAACGGCTGCAACCTGCGCGGCCTCGCCAAAGATCCGGGCCTGCCGTCCTACCGGGAGGTCTATAACTTAAAAGCGGCGGCGATCGCCACCTATCCCATGTATCGAGGTGTCGCCAAGCTGGTGGGCATGGAGACGCTGCCAGCCGGCGACGACATTGAATCAGAGGTGGAATGCCTGGAAAGCCATTGGAACGACTTTGACTTTTTCTTCCTGCACATCAAAAAAACGGACAGCGCGGGTGAAGATGGCGCGTTCGACCGCAAAGTCGAAGTAATCGAGCATGTGGACAAGGTCTTACCCCGAATTCTCGATCTGAAGCCCGATGTTATCTGCGTCTGCGGCGATCACTCCACTCCCGCCAAACTCAGGAATCATAGCTGGCACGAACTTCCCATTCTGCTCAAATCCGAGTACATCCGGCCGGATGACGTTGCAAAGTTCGGCGAACGGGAGTGCGCCAAAGGCGGCCTGGGGCATATAAGACACCTGGATATCATGCCGCTCATGATGGCCCACGGGTTGAAGCTGAAAAAGTACGGCGCCTAGAACCTGTAGGAGATTCCAGCCACTCCCATATTAATATCCAGCCCCAGATTGTTGCTTGAAAGGCCGGCGTTGGAGACGTGGAAATAACGGTAACCGATGTTGAATAGGAGCCGATCGCTAAGCGCGAATTCGACGCCGCCTTCACCTTGCAGATTAAAGTTAAATTCCTGCCCCAGGTCACGCACGTCGAGATTGGTATATATGAACCCGGCGCCGATTTGTATGTAAGGGGTCACGTGGGCGAGATTGAACGCGCCTCGTATAAATGGCGAAAAGCCGGCGCCTATGGCCCCATGCGGTTTAACGAACTGAACCAGCGTGGCCTCCATGGAAAAACCTAATTCAAAGGTCTTGTCCTCACCGATGGACCAGCGCTGCAATCCCCATTTTATGTTTGGGAACACGCCGATCATTTGGACTTGTTTATCGTCGTTGTTGAAGCTCACCCCGTAACCGGTTCTTATCCCAACAGAACGATTTACCCAACGCTTATCCTGCGCTTCGGAGCCGGCGTAGCAGGCGCTTAGTGTCATGAGCAGGAACGCGGAGATACAAATGAATGTCGTTACACAAGTCTTTACGGCAGGATGAGTGTTCATAAATCGCCTTTCTTTGTTCATAAATCGCTTTTCTTGATTTTTCTCCAATTATAACACGTCGCTTCACAGGGCAACGAATAGAAAATTTTAGTAGATAAGGCTGAAAACGATCAAGATTTTTTGTCACATACAGCGTTAAAACATGCTTTGAGGCTATGAGCGCCCGTGAGTTGCCTATCGGATACGAAATTACACTTTTTACTTCACATAAACATGCATTATATATTTAGTTTATGATTCATTTTATTTCTCATTGCGATTGTTTTTGGTGGTTTTTTACAGCAAACAACCAGTTTATTATGTATTATGATGGTATATTACAGGTCTGAACACGGCTGGGTTGATCGAGGCCGCCTTGCTCATAGCTCAACTTTATGATAAATATTTTACGAGTTCCCCTTTTCTTTTATGTTATTTATTTTAGCCGTCGTTTAAAAGGGTGCGAAGATGATCTCTATCCGTTCTTTCATTTCCACTTGGTGTGGAATTGTAGCGTTTGTTCTTGCGGCGGTTTTGCTGACGGCGCCCATCCAGGGACGCTCCGGCGCTTCCGCGGAGGCGGGACAAAACAAGCCTTCCACGATTCAGTTTGTATTTTCGGTTGTAAATGAGCACAGCGAACTGCTCATTACATCGGATGAGGCCATCGGCCCTTACAAAACCTTCTATCTGACCGAACCAAACCGTCTTGTTCTGGATATCCAAAACGCGGAATTACCCGAAGGTTACCTGAGTATGCCCGTGGACAGGGAGGAACTCAAGGATATCCGCATTGCCCAGCATGAGGATAAGGTACGGTTTGTCTTCGATATATCCGATAAAACAAGTGTCGAACATTCCGTGGAACAGGTTCCGAACGGTCTGAAAGTAACGCTGACAAAGAAAAGCCAGGGGCGGCCGCAGACGGACAATGTCCAGGAGATTCCGCCTCAAAAGCCCGCCCAGACCACCCCTCCGCAGGCCGTCAAACCGCAGGAACCTCCGGTTCAGCAACCCGCCGCCACTATCGGTACGCAGGTCGTCAAACCACAGAAAATCCCGGCTCAGCAACCTACCAATACCATACACAAGCCCATCCCCTCTGCGGCCCCGCCGGCGTCAGCCGCATTGATCGAAACACCCCCCCAACAGGACTCGTCCGCAATTGTGTTGGAAAAGACCTATACGGGTAGAAAAATCAATGTCAGACTGTTTAAAGCGGATGTAAAAGAATTTTTTGCTATAATATCCGAGGCGAGCGGGGCGCGCATCGAGGTTGCGCCGGATATTCACAAGGAAATAACCATCCGTTTGACCGAAGTTCCATGGGATCAGGCGGTGGATCTGGTTTCCAAGTTCTACGGATTGCAGCTCGATAAAGACTCGGATGTATGGCGCGTCGTCCTGACTAAAGAAAAATAGAGCTTTATCCGGCGCTCATTTACAGTGTCTTGCCGCTGAAGGGGCGTTCCGGAAAGGCAAAATCAGACTTTCAGCCCCCTCTGGCGGCTCCACTTTTTACAATCGAGTCAGGATAAGCTCCACGGGCAATTCTTTTTCCAATAGCGTCGCGATCGACTTGGTTATAATTCTATTCTTCCCTCCTTGATGGCCTGGACCAGGACACTCCCTCCGCGCAGTATGTGTTTGCGCACCATTTCTTCCACGGTGATGGCGTCCCTGTCTCTCATCGCCTCCAGCACCGCGCTATGCTCACGGCTGGAAATGGCCGCCATATCGGGCAGGTCGAGCAGGACCCTCCGGTAGCGATAAAAATAGTCTCTGAGATGATATATCAAGTCATAGAGCATTTTGCTGCCACTGCCTTTATAAATAATGTCGTGGTAGTTTATGTTCAGCTTGCTCATCTTTTCTATATCTTTCTCTTTTTGCGCCTCCTCGAATCTTTTTGCGGCGTCCTCAAGCTTTTTCATAACCTTGTCGGTCAACCTGATAGTGGTTAGATAAGCGGCGTGGCTTTCCAGCACACTCAGAATTCCGAACACTTCCTCAATGTCCTGTATCGTCAAGGATCTTACGATATATCCGCCTTTGGGAAGCTTGCTCACCAGATCTTCCGTCTCCAGTTTTTGCATAGCCTCGCGCACGGGCGTTCTGCTTGCGCCCATTTCAGCGGCCAGATTCTCCTCAATGAGTCTTTGGTTCGGTTTAAGTTCGCCTGAAATTATAGATTCTTTTAACGCCTGGTAGACTTCCTGTCCAAGAAGGCGTGTTCGTTTCTTCTTAAGTCTGCTTAGTGTTCTAGCCATAAGGCGGTCTCCTCTCAAAAAAAGGCTCGCCGAATACTCGGCTCGCCTCGCGCCAATCCATTACCATGGTTGTATAGAACGCGGCGCCCGTTCTTTAGAGTCTCGAATGTATTCAATTTCCATTACTTGTAAATATTTAAAATTCCGAAGTATTCCGGCTTCACCATCGAATAACTTTATAGTTGTCATTTGGAAGGAATACAACCCCTATCGATATTTTGCTCGTGGGGCCGGCCAATTTTTTCTATATCCTCCCGCAGTCGCGCTCGGGTTGTCGCTTCCGCCTTTGCCGGTTCCTATAAAAAGAGCGCTCCATGATTTTTTTAGCGCGAAATGAACCAGAGGAAGCGCCTCCATACCGCTCATATTTTATAGCAAATGCGGCTATGGAAAAGAAACAATAATGTATTAACGCACTGAATTTCAAATGTTTCTACGAGAACCGTCTTCCTTCCGATGTTTCCGTAGCGGCTCTGTTTCCGATGAATTCCTCCTAAGATTGCTTTATCATTAGGAAACAACGCCTGCCGCTTGGCAGGGGCCAGACATAGAAGTACACAACGAAAAGAGCTTTCTCGTTCCATTATGGCGTCAGACAATGAGAATGATCGAAGGGCGGGCGCAACTACATCTACTGTATACTGTATACACATATTTCTGTCAAGTAAGCTTTTCCACTCTTCCGCGTTCGGCGACGCGGCGCCCTATAAGGGCGTCGGAGGCTCAAGCGCCCATCGAGGGGCTTCGCCCCTCTTTTGGATATTAAAAAAACGTGCGGCAAGTATCGGCAAAGCATCGCCACTCTTCATTTCTTGTTCATGATCTCGTTCACGTACAAGGCAAGCGCGCCAATCTCATCCTTGTTGGGTATGACTATCCTGCTCTTCTTTCCGTTTTTAACGTACGCCGAGAGCGCCAGACCGATCGCCTGTATGGGCGTGACGATTTGCTTCACCAGCACGAAGGTAATAAGCGCGCCCAGCACGAGCGAAAGCGCCCCGATGGTGATCGCGATTTTTTTTGACTCTTTTACGTAATCCTGCAGGGCCTGGGGGCCGCTGAGCGCCGACGCATCGAGTTTGGACGCTTGCGTATAAAATACAAAGGAGCTGAAAATACCCGACAACAGGGTCAGAACCGTAAATCCCACGATTATTTTGTGGGCCAGCTTCATTTTCATGCTTCATTTCCTCCAGTTTAGGGACTATGTTTTTAGGCGCGAAAAACGCGCTGTTTCAAAACGCCCCTACAATAATCTCAATCGCGCTCGACACATCAATTGTAGAACAGATATCCTAAACAAAAGCTCCGTGCCTATAAAGTCTAAAATGCGCTTTTATGCGCAAAGTCCTTTCGCGTAAGACGGCGCCGTGGCATGGGCGCTCTCCGCGTCATCATTTTGACTCGACAGGAAAATAATCAGGTTTTCCGGGATGAGGCTTTTGCGGATGCGTACGCGGCATTGCTTCCATGGTCTTTTAAGCCCGGGTGGGCCGAGCTTTGTCGCTTCCCACGTAGCGCGAGTAAAAAGGCGGCTGGAACAAACAAAGTGAAATTATCGGTCGATTGCGCCCCTGAAGGATCAAGCTCCCTGAGCGAGCGCGTCGCGCACTTTTCCTTCCAAATCGGTAATGGAAATGGGTTTTGGACAAAAGGCCGCTATTTTCTCCATGTCAGCGGACCTTTCGCCGCACTGATCCGCAGCGCCGCTGGATATAATGATTTTAATTGAAGGATTGCGAGCTATAAGTTGTTTGGCGACCTCCCACCCCGAAACATCGGGCATGGTGAGATCCAGAATCACGGCGCCTATGCTTTCAGGCATACGGTCATATGTTTCCAACGCGCTGGCCCCGTTTTCCGCGGTTATCGTATTATAGCCCAGTTTCTCTAAGACGATTTCCATCATCTCCAGAATATAGGGTTCGTCGTCAACCAGCAGAATAGTCATCTTTTCTTGATTCATCGCCCCAATAACCCCCACCTTCTGCATCGTAGTGAACCTGACCTCCCCCCACAACACGCGCAAGCGCGACTTATGATTTAGCAAGTAGTGTACCGTAGAATGTTCTATACGCGTGGATATGAAAAAATTCGATCTAAGCACTAAAACGCTGTCCTTTTTAGGGATATAGCTCGAACGACCAGCCGCTGACATCAAACTTTTTCTCCCTTTTTCGCTCGCCGCATCCTGCGGGCTTCTTCCTGCAAGTCCACCGCTTTGTCGGTTTCGTCAACAATCTCAGCTCCCAGCAACGTTTCGATCAGGTCTTCAAGTGTGAGCAGGCCGACGATTCCGCCGTATTCGTCGACAACCATGGAGATGTGATTTCTTTCCTTGAGAAACCTCCGCAGGATGGTGAGGCAGTTCGCGGACTGCGGAACAAAGGATATGCTTTTCGCTATCTCTCGCAGTCTTTTGTCCGGATGCTTTGAATTCTTCTCCAGGTCAAGTTCGTGAATGATGACGTATCCCGTGACATTTTCCTTTTCATTTTCATAAACAGGGACACGCGTAAAGCCCTTGGAACTGGCTTCACTATACGCGTCCTGTATGGAAAGATCTCCGTCCAACAGAAAGACGACGGTTCGTGGAGTCATTATATCCCGGACCTTAATATTCTCCAGCCTTATTATATTATGAACGAGTTCACTCTCCTGGGCGCTGATTTCTCCCGATCTGGCTCCAAGCCTCACCGAAGCCAGAATCTCTTCTTCGGTGACCAGGGGCGCTGACGATCTGGTCAAAAACAAATTGGAAAACTTTTCGGTTATAAATATGGCCGGGAACAACCCCAGCCTCATGATCGTCAACGGCAATACGGTGAACGGCCAGAGCTTTTTCCAGTAAATAACGCCCAGCGTTTTGGGCATGATTTCGGCAAAGAACAAAATCGCGAAGGTCAGCGCGGCGGAAACGTACACGACCCATTCCGCTCCCAGTTGGCGGGTCGCCAACATACCGACAATGGTCGCGCCGGCGGTGTTTGCGATGGTGTTTAAAATTAAAATGGCCGCAATGTGCGCGGACACGTCCCGTTTCATGTTTATCATTTTCTGGGCCAGTTTTACTTTTTCTCCACTCGTTATCTCCGCCTCCAGAGTCCCCCAGCGAGTGGAATAGAAAACAGCCTCAAAAAGGGAGCAATGCGCCGAGACAAACAGAGTAAGAAAGATCACTATCCATAAAGTGGTCATTTAAAGCTCCTTTTGTGGTTGACCGCAACGGCGAACATGTTTATGAAAATCAGTGATCCCTTTGAACAGTTCCCAGTCATTCCACGTTTCAGGTAATTCATATATGTCTGTTTTTACCACACTCATTGACGCCCACACTCACGCCTATCTTCCCGAGGACCTGGACCTGCTCCGGGAACGGCTCATCGCGCTGGATGGAAACCTGGATGAGTCCGATCCTCATAAATGGTACCTGCGAGGTCATGGCAACCTCGACTGGCTGCTCGAACACGAGAAAAGCGCGGGCATCGATCGTTTTGCGCTTCTGCCTGTTTCCGCAAACCCCACAAAGATTTCGTTTTTGAACAGATGGGTCTCTGAAATGGCGCGAACCCATAAGGAGATCATTCCCTTTGGCGCCATTCTTCCGTCTGCGGACGTTACGGACAGACATATAACCGAACTCAAAACGCTCGGCATAAAAGGTATTAAGATCCATTCCTTTTTACAAAAAATCGATATGAATTCAAAGGAAACAGACAGACTGTTTTCAATTCTGTCCGAAGCCTGCCTGCCTGTTCTCTTGGACACGCTCTATTTACCGGGTTTGATGCGGGCAAAGCCCCACATCGCCCCCTATTTGCAGGGCAGCATGCAATTCCAGACCGACGCGCCCACCCTGGCCGGAATCGCCGGCCGCCATCCGCGACTCACCATTATCGCGGCGCATCTGGGCTGCCTCTATGGTTGGGAACACCTGGGGCCACTGTACGAACTCGATAATGTGTACTTTGATCTTTCCTATATATTTCGCCTATTGCCGGCCGGCCAGGTTCTGGAAATCATCCGGCGAAAAGGAGCTGACCATATCTTGTTCGGAACCGACGCTCCGTGGAGAAATCCCGCCAATGTCGTATCCTGGTTCAAGAATCTTGATCTGGACCAGGATGAATTCGCCGCCATCGCGGGCAAGACCTTGCTCAAGCTGATCGACGAGAGTTCCTAGATCCGCGCGCTTTGACCGTTTCCGCGCTGATGTCTCGATTTTTCGATTATAGTGGTAGTCAGATTCTTCCCCGATAGTAGGCCAGACGAGGCGCGTGAGAGCGGAAGAGATCGACAAGCGCCTGCTGCTCGTCCTCATCCATGGGCTGAAAGTCACGGCCCGCGTTGGCGAGAGTCCTGACGTGTTCGGGCGTTGAACATCCCACAATGGCCACGGTTATGTCCTGCGATAACGCGTAGCGGATAAGTATTTCAGGGGTAACCCCGTATTGGGGAAACACGTAGTTCGAAGCGCCCAGTATTTTCATTCCGATGACCGCTATGCCCTTTTTTCTGGCTATGGGTATCGTCTGGTCGAGAAACCCGCCTAACGCCCCTTCCACCGGGTTGACCGGCGCCAGCACGGAATCCACCGGCCACTGGGAGACGGCCGCGCTCAGAATGGCGGGATCATGATGACCGGTTACGCCGATATGCCGGACCTTGCCCGATTCCCTGGCTTCAATAAACGCCTCCAGCGCGCCTCCCGGCCCGCCGATAATTTCAAGGTCACGCTCCGTCCGCACGTCATGAATCTGCCAAAGATCGAGATACTCGACACCCATGGTTTCAAGCGTGGTTTCAAGATCGGCGAGCGCCCCTCTTTTGTCCCTGCTGGCGGACTTGCTGGTCTGAAACACGCGGGACCGGGCCTCCCGCTCCTGGGGCCAGACCAGGCCGTAATAGCTTTCGCTGCCGGCGTACGCACGGGCGGAGTCGAAATATCCGATACCCTGATTCACGGCCTCGCGAATGACCCGCTCTGCCCTTCCCTCTTCTCCGAAGGTTCTGAGTACGCCCTCGCCTCCCAAACCGACCATGGTAACGTTCCGACCCGTTTGTCCGAAACTTCTCCGGCCTATGCGGTTTGTAACGTCATGCACACCTAACCTCCCGGATATCTCTCATTCCACCCGTTACGTTAATCACTTTTCCCGGATCGCGAACGCCAAACCATCATCATTGGGAGTGTGTCCCGGCAAATAGGAGAACAGGTTTACGCTTCGCCAGTACGGAGAGGCCGAAAGATCCCGATTGAACTCGCCCGCTTCCTGGTACGCGACGTTATCCGCGACCAGCATGCCTCCGACCTTTAATAATCTTCTGCAGTGCGGAAGCGCGGGGGCGTAAAATTCTTTTTCTATATCCATAAATATAAAATCGAACGGCCCTTCCATGTTTCCCATGAGTTCGATCGCGTCTCCCACCTTGACCTCCACCTTCTCCTGATGGCCCGCTTTCCGAATATTTTCGCGCGCGCGATCGGCCATGACCGGGTCCCATTCCAGCGTGACGAGTTGCGAGTCCGAATCGGTCAGAGCCTGGGCGAGATAAAGAGCCGAATACCCATTAGCCGTTCCCAGTTCCAGTATTTTGCGGGCCCCCACGCTTCGAGCCAGGATGTACAGGAGCTCGCCCACCACCGGCCCGATGATGCGGATATCTTCCGTTTCCGCGATACGTTCCAGTTCCTTGATCAGATCGCTCCGCTCCGGAGTGAATCCGCCGAAATACTTTTTTGGCTCATTAACCAACGTGCTCATAATAACCCCTTTCCTTCGAAGTTCCGTATGATCATTGAATATGTTGAACAAATATGACTCGTCCGGGACGCTGATACGAGTATTTTACCAGATTTCCACCGCCATCGAGGTACGCGGTTAGGACAAACGGAGTTTTTCTCCTGCTGAGCAGGCCCTTGGCTATCGGGCTTACGCTGTAGAACCGGAGATCGCCAATCACTATTTTTGTTCCATTGCCCGAATTGTCACGTATCGAATACGGATAAAGAGCGAACCATTGGTACGTGTTAAAAATAGAGGCTTTGCGCCCGAACCTTCTCATTATAACGGGATCAGCGACATGAAAGTCTTCCTGTCCCTCAGGCTCCCCGGAATTCCACAAAGCCACATACGAAATAGTATACCGATCTTTTTCCCTGGTCACCACTTTCCAGTACAGAGGCGACAGCGCGTCGGCGGTAACGTCGACCCGTTCATAGGCTATCCCTTTGTCGTTGAAACCGGCGGCCAGGGACTTTTCCAGGGATTGCGCAAGCGCGTAGTTGGCAAGCGGATACAAGGCTATCCATCCCAGCCCGATCAAGGCGATTATCGTACGTTTATTGCGGACGGCAAATGAAAAAATGAGAATCGTTAACATCACGCCGCTATAAATGGGATCGATGATAAAGACCGAATGGAGAGAATAGCGGACGTTGCTCATGGGCGCAAAAATCATGGTGCCGTAGGACGTGATCACGTCCAGAAAAATGTGCGACAAAACGCAGCCATACGCCACTCCCGCGTAGACCCAGAAAGAACCTTTTCGCTCGATCAGGCGGTACACGGCGGCCAGTATCAGGGCTATCGCCGCTCCCCCTACAAAAGAGTGGGTAACACCCCGGTGGTATAACAGATAGAATTCAGGGGAGAAAAAAGCGGCGGCGTTGTCCACATCCGGTATCCAGGCCGCCGCCATGGCAAACCATACGATCCCTTTGCCGGGAAATTTCTTGCGCAGCGATTGCCCAATGAGCGCGCCCGCCGCTATGTGTGTTACCGGGTCCACGTATCAAAAGCTCCTCAAGCGCCAAATACGGCGCGACCCTCCGGTCTGGAATGTTCGCGCCGCTTCTCTGCCCTTAACGTAATGCCTGACCCGTTCGGCCACAAGTTCGAACTGAAAAGAGATTCGCCGCCACGGAGTCGACATCCTTTCCTTGACCGGGATTCCATAAGGAGTTTTAAGGGAGCGGCGGGCTGGATTCGCGGAAGCGAACGGTCATGAACGCGCCTACGGGCCTTCAGTCAGGGGAAAACGGATGCGCGCAGAACGTGTTCAGTCCTTGATCTATTTTCCGCTCAAAAGCGCCCGTTCTTTTTCATATTCCCCAAGTTCCCGATAGGTCGCCGCCAGATAAGGTTTTACCTCCGGGCTCCGGCCGAACGGCTCAAGGGTTTGGAGAGCCAGCTTAAACTCCCTCAGATTAAGGTAGCTTATGCCAAGACAGGTGGCCAGTTGAACGCTGTCCGGCCATGACCTCATCCCCTCTGTGAGCAGCGCGACGCTCTCCTCGAACCTTTTCCGTTTTTGCAGCAATATGCCCAGCCCCAGGCAGGCGCGATGGTCGGACGCGTAGTGAAGCGCTTTTCGAAAAAGCTTCTCGGCTATGTCGTCGCTCCGGCGTATGGCTTCAATCGTGGAGTAGTCGCCATGGCTGAAGGTCATGCCCAGCCGGGAGCAAAAATCGGCGTGATAAGGGTATAATTCCGGGTCGTCGATTAGTTCGATCGAGTTCACAAACTCATGCAGGGAGCCATGGAACGCGGCGCGCAGTTTGGCGCCATAGGAAAGGATCGTCTGTTCGTCCATGGCCGGATCGGTCAGGAAATATTGAATACCCTCAATCCGTTCCAGCCATATATCGTCACTCACCGCGGCTTTCCTTTTATAGTCTTCGTAGAGCCGATTGCCGGGAAACAGTTCGAGGATATAAAATATGGCGCTGAGCGGTTGTATGCGCTTCATCAGGTCAATGGATTCCTGAACGGTTTCATCCGTCTCGCCGGGAGAGCCGTAAATGAAATAAGCTCTGGCCATGATTCCATACCGCCGCGTGATGTCGAACGCGTGAACGATGTCTTCGGTTTTTAAATCCTTATTCAGCGCTTTCCTGATTTTTTCCGATCCGCTTTCAACGCCATAGCTGATCTGAATGCATCCCGCCTTTCTCATCCAGTAAAGCGTCTCTTCATCGATGTGATCGACCCGGGCTATGGCGAACCAGGAAATAGTAAGGTTACGCGTTAGTATTTCCTGGCAAGTAGCTATAATTCTGCGCTTATTAACCGTCAGCGTGTCGTCGGAAAAATAAAAAAAGGAAATTCCCTTGCGGTAAAGCGTTTCAAGCTGGTCGACGAACGCTTGAGGAGAATGGAAGCGGATTTTGCCCCGCCACATTTTAGGGGCGCCGCAAAACGCGCACTTTCCGTAACATCCTCTGGATGAGGCCACATGCTGAAACTGAAAACGCAGCGCGGGATTGGGCAGGTCATCAAGGCTCGGTATCAGCCACGGTTCGATATTGGCGACGATCCCGCCATCTTTTCGAAACGCCAGCCCGGGCACATTTTCAAGAGGCTCTTGCTTTTTGCCGCTCAGCGCGTTCGCCAAGGCCAGAAAGGACTGCTCTCCCTCGCCCCGGATAACGAAGTCCACCTCCGGGAAATGTGTCAGAAAATGCTCCCACAGGAAGGTGGCGCCCACTCCTCCGAACACGGTGACGACGCGGGGATCGATCCGTTTGGCTATGCGGGCGATGTCGATCGCGCCCCATCGATTGGCGTTGAGAATGGAAAACCCGATGATATCCGGCTTTTTTTCACGCAGCGCGCGTTCGATTTCTTCCGGGCGCCCGTTGGCGTCATACCAGTTGAGCGCTTCCACATCAAAACCATGCTCGGCCAGGACGGCTGCGACATAATAGACGCCGATGGGGACCACGCTGATATCGTCTTCCTGGAGACGTGGATCCAGAGCGTACGGATATATGATAAGTATTTTGCGCATGGTTTAAGAACGCAAGGTAGCAATGATCCTTCGAGGTGGCAATACATAGTATGTAAACTGAAAAAATGAAGGCCGATTTTTTCACTCTATTACAAAGAAGAGCGGATATAATGTTTCTCGCGAACAGGCAAAAAGATGAATCCGAGGCTTGTCTTTAAAAGAAATAGTGAGAGTGGACCATGCCGCTTCCAGATATAAGAGACACTACCCCGTTGATTATCGGCCACAGAGGTTTCAGCGCCCGATATCCCGAAAATACCCTAGTGGGGTTTGAAGCGGCGCTCGACGCAGGGGCCGTTATGGTGGAACTGGACGTGACGCTCACCAGAGATCACCAGGCGGTGGTCGTTCACGACGACACCCTGAATCGTACCACCGATGGGAGTGGTCCGGTAAGCGCGGTCACGCTGGCGGAGCTTAAAAAGCTGGACGCGGGAAGCTGGTTTGATCCCCGATTCAGAGGCGAGTGGGTCCCCACACTTGAAGAAGCCCTTACCCTGGTGACCGGCCGCGCAATGCTCAACATTGAGGTGAAGGAATTACCCCTAGACGGCCTCATCCCTGCGGGCCTGCTGGAAAAAGAAGTGGTGGAAGTCGTGCGGCGAAAAGGCGCGGGCCGGCGAACGCTTATCTCCAGCTTTTCCCAGGCTGCGTTGGAACTCATCCGCTCCCTTGATCCCGGCCTTTCGCTGGCGTTTCTGACTAAAGACGCCGGGGATATTTCAGTTGAACGCGTTTGCCGGGAGATGGGAGCGTTTTCCGTTCATCCCTGGCACCGGAGTCTGAAAAAACGACTGGTGGACCGGTTCCATACCGCCGGTATCCTGGTGATCCCCTACACGGTGAACCAACCGTCCGATTTCCAACGACTCATCAGGATGGGAGTGGACGGCGTATTCACCGACAATCCGGAGCTTTTTCTCGCTTCGGATATGAAATCTTCCCGATTGTAACCGCTCGGCTCGATAATACTCCTGCATCACAGTAGCGTGACCCAATTTCCGGCGTTTTCAAAAAGCACGATCGCCCGAAATCGAACAAGGCCATGTCACCGTTTTGCTTTACATAAGAAAATTAATTGGTTGAGGCGCCAAACTTTCTCAGCTTGTCGTAGTCTGGCGGAACCCGGCCGTTAAAGAGATCGCAGGCGCGATAGTAACGCATGTCTTCAAGCCAGACACGCATGCTCGATCTGTCTTTGCGCCACTTGTTGATAAGCTTGCGCGGCCTGTGTACGGCGTCCATTATCGGACCGAAGAGTTCGGACGGATCGCGGAAGCATTCCCAATCGCACTGCCGGCAATCGGGCTCTTTTCCGTTATGCGTGGGTTTCAGCTCCCAGATGGTCCCCAGGTTTTCCTGCCCCCGGTAGCCGCACGGATAGACGGCTCCGTCCTTTGAATCCAGAAAAAAGAAATCCGCGCCGCCTCTGCAGCCGTAGGTTTCGTCCTGAGAGCCTTTTTCGTAACCTTTATACATGGCGTACAAAGAACTCCGGGGAGAAAATATACGAATCCTGGACCTAAATTCGGGTATGGTGTCAAAAAGCGCTCTAAAGAGCGCGGCTTTCTCGTCGTCGGTGAAGCTGATGACCCTATCCACTGACGTGGCCGCGTAGACCGGGTTGAGGGATGCGCTTTCCTCGTTCACGCTCATGGGATAACAGGCGTTTACCATGGTAAAACCCAGGTCCGACACAAACTGGTAAAATTTACGGAAGGCCGATCGGAACGTCGCGTAAAAATCCTCAAGGTATGTTTGCGAAGAGCCGGCAGACTCCATCCGGAGTTCGCTTGTGGAGACTCCACCGATGTTGCGATTGACGCCCAGATTGGCAGAGGGGTAAATACCGTGGCTATGAAATATGGGTATGGCCTTCTCTATTCCGGCGATAATGCCGGGGAATCCGCGCATGCTTTCATGCGTTTCGGGAACCGCCGAGTCGACGCTTATCCAGAGGTTGCGAATCGGCGTGTTGGCGAGCGTTTCGGCGATCTTGGAAACCCGATATTCAAACCGAGGCCGGTGCGAATTGAGAAAAAGGAACCCGTTGGTACCGGTCCGTATATATTCGATTCCTGCCGCGCCGGCGTAGGCCGCCAAACGGGCTATTTCATCAAGATAGAGAAGCGGCTCTCCGCCGGTGAACGAAATGACTTTAATGCCTCTCCGGGCCGCTTCATCGATCACGCGCTGCACATAATCGACCGGAAGCGTGGAACGGGAAAATTGTTCGGTGACGCGCATCCCGCATTGCGGACAGCGGGCGTTGCATTTATCAGTGTACTGTATCACCAGTTGGCCGGGAACTCTGTTTTTCCAGATACCCAGCAGGTGACTATATTTAAATAGATCGTTGCTTGCTTTGGTTTTAATATCTGTATCCCCCTTGGATATGAACATCGCGTATTCGGATTGAAAGTTATAGCCTCTCATTAACGCGAAGGGGTTTCCTGTCTGTTTGAGTTTTATTATTTTTCTGTGCGAGTGGTTTATGGGGAGAGTTCCGACAGGGGAATGAAAAAGGGAAACGCGTCAAATCAAGGGATCATGACGCGCGGATTAGCGGTAGTTTGGAAAACCGGCGCCTCTATAGGGACTGAGAAAGGAGGCGCGCGATAATCATTCTCTGGACCTCCGACGTTCCTTCCACGATCTGCAGTATTTTCGCGCCCCTATAAATCCTGGAGACACGATATTCGTCCATGCAGCCGTAGCCTCCGTGTATCTGTACGGCGTCGCTGGCGACCCGTTCAAGCATCTCGGACGCATACAGCTTCGCGGCGGCCGCTTCGAACCGATGGGCGCGTTCCCGGTCTTTAAGCCAGGCCGCCTTCAAATACTGGTTACGCGCCAATTCGATTTCGACCGCCATGTCCGCCAGTTTGAACTGCATCGCCTGAAATGAAAACAAGGTCTTGCCGAACTGCTTGCGCTCCTGAGCGTACCGGAGCGCTTCATCCAGACAGGCTTGCGCGCCCCCGACACTCATGGCCGCTATGCTGATACGTCCCGTTTCGAGAACCGTAAGATGCTGGGCAAAGCCGCGGTCCGGGTCTCCCAGCAGATTATCCGCGGAAACACGGCAATCATCCAATATGACTTCGTGAGTGGCCGAAGCGTGCCAGGCCATTTTCCGGTAGCGCTCGCCCACAATAAACCCGGGCGCGTCCTTGGGCACGATGAACGTCGAAATAACCGGTTTCTTGTTCGCGTCTCGCTGCATACGCGCGGCCACAAGCAGAACGGAAGCGTTTTCAAGCCCGATATTGGTTATGAACTGCTTGGTTCCGTTGAGTTTCCAGTGAACGCCGTCCCACACGGCGGAAGTCCGAACGGAAGACGCGTCCGAACCGGCGTCCGGTTCCGTAAGGCCAAACGCGCCAACCTGAGACCCTCGGGCAAGCGGAACAAGCCACTTTTGCTTCTGTTCCTCGGTCCCGAACATATAGATCTCCTGCGCGGCCACGCTGGTCGTCACGTCGAGCAGAGCGCCGAGCGTTATATCGCCCCAGGAGATTTCTTCTATGCACAGATGCATGCCCACCCAATCGCCGCCGCTCCCCCCGTACTGTTCGGGAAACGGGATACCCATCATCCCCAGTTCGGCCATGCTGTTTATGATCCCGTAGGGATAGTCGCCGCTGCGCTCCATTTCCTCGGATCGCGGGATTATTTCCTTGATGGCGAACTCGCGAGCCAGGTCCTTGATCATTCGCTGTTCATCGGTAAGATCGAAATTCATGCTTCACAATTCCCGTAACAAACGATGAGGTTTGCGCTTCTCAATGAATCACTGTTCCAACATGCGGAAGGTCAGGACCCTGGCTTCGCCTTCAGCCTCGGAGTCCAGCGTGGCCATGCTGCCCATCTGGACCGGGTTACCGATGAATTCCATGGTTATGGCTTCAGGGTCCAGGTCTATTATGTTTCCGATCACCCATGGCCCCTGTTCCAGTTCAACCAGGCCCACGATGTAGGGCGGCTTGAAGCCTCTCGGCGCCACGCGCGCCACGGTGAACGAACGAAGACGCCCCTTCCCCTCAACGTCCACAGGCTCCAGCCGCTTCCCGCCGCAGATGGAACATACCGCCCGTGGAGGGAAATTCACCCCGTCACATTCCGAACAACGCGCGCCAATGAACTTTCCCCGCTTGAGACCTTCCTGGTAATCCGCATACGTTAAAGGATATTCCATTGTCTTAAGCCCTCAAAAGTATGTTGCAGGTTGTTCCGAAATCACCTCCCAACGTGTCGACCAGCCCTATTCGAGCGCCCTCCACCTGCCGCTCTCCGGCTTCACCGCGCAGTTGCCGGAAAATTTCATATATCTGAGCGGTTCCCGTGGCGCCGATTGGATGACCTTTCGCCTTCAGCCCTCCCGAAGGGTTCACCACGATACTGCCGCCATAGGTGGTTTCGCCGCGCGTAGCGGCGGGATAAGCCTCGCCGTGCGCATAAAAACCCAAACCTTCGAGCGCCAGTATTTCCGCGATGGTGAAGCAATCGTGAAGCTCGACCACGTCCACATCCCGAGGCGTCAATCCGGCTTCAGCGTACGCCTTGACCGCTGAAATCTCCCTGGCCGCCACCCGCGTCAGATCCTTCTGCGCGTACAAAGGGCCATTGGAGGCTTGCCCCATTCCCGCGATCCAGACGGGTTGTTTGACCAGATCCCGCGCTTTGTCTTTTTCCGCCACCACCACGGCAGAGGCGCCGTCGGAAAAAGGACAGCAATCGAACAACTGCAGCGGGTCCGCGACCATCATGCTGTCCAGAACGGTATTGATGGAAATCTCTTTTTGAAAATGCGCGATTGGGTTTCGAGCGCCGTGCCGATGGTTCTTTACGGCGACTTCGGCCATGTGCCGCTTCAAATCGCTTAGCTTCAAGGCGTGTTTATGCGCGTACATGTGCGCGGCCATGGCGAACACTCCGGGAAAAGTCATGCCCGCCGGGCTTTCGTAATGGGCGTCACAGGCCATGGCAAAGGTCTTGGTGGCCAGCGGCGTACCCATCTTTGCGGCGCGTTCGGTCCCTCCCACCAACACGACATCGTAGACACCCGCCGCGACCAGAAGGACCGCGTGCCGGAAGGCTACCGTCGCCGTGGCGCAGGCGCCTTCGAACCGTGTGGCGGGCGCGGACGGTTTAAGTCCGATTTCCGCCGCCGCAAACGGCGCCATATGAAGCTGACCTTCTTCAAAAGCGCCCAGACAGTTGCCCAGGAAAAGCGCCTCTATATCCCCCGGCTCCAGATTGGCGGATTCGATGGCCTCCAGAGCCGCTTTTGCGAACATTTCCACATTGGTTTTGTTGGAAACGCCGAACCGGGTAACACCGGCCCCACAAACCGCGACTTCTCTCAAAGCTCCCTCCGCTATCGGCGCCGGAAACGGCGCCTCAATAAGGATCTTTTATTTAATTCAGAAAAGCCCAGCGTCGGTTCGCCGACTATTTTTTCAATTATATTAAAAGAAATGGCTATAAATAAGCTAAAAAGTATACTAATAACTTCGGGAGGTAAAGAGACAAATACGCTCACCATCGTACAAGGAGGAATTTCATCCCCTTTATCTCTCCGGCCTTGGTTCGATTCCTCTGACGCGCGCAGCGAAAACGGCGGCCTCGTATTGATTGACGCAAACGGAATAGCGGCCGGGGGCGCACGCTAATAAAATGTCGCATTTTAACCTGATTCTAACAAGAATATGCCACCTTACCCCTCATCCTGTAGTATTAGTAAAGGGTTTTAACGTTTGGCAAATAATCGGAGATAAGCGTTCGTCGCGGCTAAGCGTTTTGCAACGGCGGGTTCGCCGGTTCGACGGGATAAGCGTAATCATTCTCCGACAGATTTTTCGCCAGAGATTTCATGAAAGGAGTAGTCTTAAGGATGCGCAAAATTCTTACCGCCGTTTTGACGTTAATAATCGCCTTCACACTCGGGGCCTGCGCGACGCGGCCCGATTACACGGAAATCGATCCGAAATTACCCAAAGTCAGTCACAGTGAGGGAAGAATTTTCTTCTACCGCCTAGACAGCACGGTGGGTCTGGAGAATGAGCCCGATATTTTCCTCGATGATAGCTATGTCGGCCAGTCAGTGACCGGCGAATTTTTCTATGTCGACGTTAAACCGGGAAGCCATGAAGTTCGCGTGAACGAAGGCGGGGGGACTATCAGTTTTTCAGTCGGTCCTGGAGAAAAGAAATACGTGCGAACCGGTTACAGTATCAGGGATCACAAAGTCAAACCGAAAGAAGTACGGTCGGCGTCCTGGGCAGAAGATGAGATGTCCGATTTGAAGCTTGCCGGTTCGGCGCGCCAGGGCGGTCTTTTCAAATAACCACGGCCTGGGCCTTGGGACCAGTCCGATTGGAAAATTGCGGGCGGCGGTCAATTCCTCTTCCTAACCGCCTCTACCATGTTCATATCAGATAACGGGGACCGCCGCCCTCTTCTTTCGACCGTTGATCGCGCCCTTTGCGCGCTGCGCGATTTTAGGCGGCCACCAACTTTCTCGAAAGAGTAACAGCCTGGGCCGCGTCGGCGGCGTACCCGTCAGCGCCGATTTTTTCCGCGAACCGGGCGTCCACGGGAGCGCCGCCTATAATGACTTTGACTTGTTCGCGCAGATTCTGGTCCTTCAGCGCCTGAATTACGTTCTGCATTTCCGGCAACGTGGTCGTGAGCAACGCGGACAGCCCCACCAATTGAGGCTTACCATTCCTCACTTCCTCAATGAGCCTTTCAACGCTGAGGTTCACCCCCAGGTCGACCACTTCAAAACCCGCGCCTTCGAGCATCATAGCCACGATATTCTTGCCGATATCATGCAGATCGCCTCTTACAGTGCCTAAAATTATCTTTCCGGCGGATCGGCTTGAACCGGCTTTTAACAAAGGTTTCAGCACATTCAGGCCTGTGCTCATGGTTTTGGCGGATACCAGCATTTCAGGCACGAAGATCTTTCCTTCTCCAAAACGGGCGCCTACAACATCCATCGCCGGAATCAGCCCATCGTTGATAATAACATCCGGCTCCAATCCCCGGTCGAGCGCCTCTTTCACCAGAGCCTCGATTTCCTTGATCTTTCGATCTATAACCGCGTTTTTAATCACTTCCAGTTGGTCGCTCATCGTGTGGTTCCCTCCTTCAATATGTAACGCGCAGTTGGTGTGAGCCATTTGTGTTCAAATATATCCGAAATCAGCGACGCCGCCTGTTTTCTTATTGCGTCGGCGAATACGCGCTATTTTTTGCGCGTATCACTCAAAAAAAGGCCGTCTGCCTTTTAGACAGACGGCCGGATTCATATCGTTGTCCATTACCGGAGTCTTCGCTCCCTCGATCCTATTTCTTTTTAGACTTGGCGGCGCGAGCCTTTTTTAACATCTCACCAAGTCCTCTTTCCTTGGCCAACTTCCGTCTCTTGGTGGTCAAGGATTTTGCGGAAAGAGGCTGACTCAGCGGAATACCCCATTTCTTTTTGTATTCCTTGGTGGTCATTCCGAATTTCTTCAGATGCCTGTTGGTAATAAGCCTAAACTCCTGCCCAGTTTCCAGGTCGATGACTTTATTGCGCTGAATTGATTCGAGAGGATTCTTTCTCAACCATTCCAGCTCACCATCTACACTCTGAGGTTCCTCAACCTCATCCCCTTGTTCTCTGGCGTTGATAGAGCTTAAAGCCTCATATGTTTTATTGAGAGCAGACTCTATTTCTTCTCCGGACATACGAGCTACGCCCGCTTGCGCTTTTACTATTTCAGCGGCCATTTCAACCAAGCTTTTCGCCATAACAAAATCCTCCTCGTCCATTCTTTTTTAAAAGCTTATACTATGAGATGGCATATTGAGCTTTTTCCAAACGCGCTTTCTAATGCTAACAAAAAGCTTTATGCCTCATAATTTCATGCGATATCGGAAATCTGAGCAATATAATCTTTTGGCGATAACTTTACAACAAAAAAATACCGATACGTTATTTTTCCGCAGCTCAATATCTACGTTATTACAAGTGCCAAAACATTTTTTGTTAGATAGACACCGGTCTTTGCAGATACATAAAACTAATGAGCCCGGAAGCGGCTATTTTGTTTAATTCCAACTCCATCCTTTAGAAATGAAGCTCCATACGGCGAGTTACGCGCCCTATTGCAGACGCTTGATTAACCCCGCGCGCCTAAAAACGACGCCCCGTCCTTTTAATTGGCGCGGTGTGGGCTTTCCTCTTTAGAAGTCACTCCCAAACAGTAAAAATAGTTTTGCCGCTTGCGAATTGCGTTATAATTACTATCGTACACGTGTGAGAAAATTTTATGGCGTGGAGAGGAGGCAATCGTAGTGGGATCAACGAGAAAGCATATACTACTCCCTATTTTCCTGTTATTCGTCTTAGCCGGATGCGCTACTACACAGCAACGCGAAGAAACCTTGAGATCAAAATACCCCGATTGGAATAATCAAGAGATACAAGCTGTCGCCGCCCGTGATGTGGAACCTGGAATGACCACGGACATGGTCAGGGAAGCCCTTGGCAGACAAGGCGACACTAAGAACGGCCAGGGGATGGGGGAAGAAATATGGATCTATTATAAGGAAATCACTGGTGGCGAGGGAGCTTACTGGAAGCCCTGCTACTGGGTGTACTTCAAAAATGGTAAGGTTGACCGCGCGGTAGGGGAAAAAGTCATATATCCCTGGTAAGGTAAAAAACGCGCTTTAGGAAGCGGCCCGGTTCAGGCGACGCCCCAGAGCCGGGCTTTGCAGTCCGCGTACGACAAAACAGATACCATCTACTCACTTCCCGGATATATCACGCCTGCCATTCGCGACCCATTTCCTCAGATCGGCTGAACCTTCAAACGGATGTATGCGCTTAGTTTCCGCGTCCTAGTCCGCCCCTGCGCGCGCTAGAGCGCCGCCTGACGCGTAATTGTCCATAGCCAAAGCGATACTGGCTAAACAGACCGGATATCGCGTCGTATACACTTTTAAATTAAAGTACCCGGAAGCAGAGCCGATGTAATACTAAAAGGCGGTAACCGCCCAAAGCTCAAAGCCAAAGGCGAAACGCGCCTCGATAAAAGGAGCGCTTGCAATGAAAAGACAAAGAATACCGTGGGAAAACTACGGAATGCGAAAGTATGGGTTATCAATAAAAAAAGAGATCTTCGCCGCGCATGTGCCGTATCTCCGCGTTACGCAGGCCAAGAGACTGGCCGAGAAGGCCGCGCTGTTGGCAATGGAAACGGACACCATACAGTAGCCTCCCCA
>ENA-OSEO01000849-OSEO01000849.1-sediment-metagenome-genome-assembly--contig:-NODE-849-length-67369-cov-6.066561_pt1 | contig 67369 bp, 60 predicted proteins | sample MGYA00237883_ERZ534232 | MGnify/ENA metagenome assembly ERZ534232
AGAAAATCTTGCTTTGATTCGGAAGATGGCTTTCAATTTATTGAGACAAAATAAATCTAAAAAATGTGGTGCCAAGACAAAAAGAATGCTTTGTGCTATGGACACCATTTTCCTGTTAGAGGTGTTTAATTCTTGACTTTGCGATTGCCATGTTCCCGAAACTTGTTTTTTGTATTTATTTCTTGTACAATCAATTTAACTTTTATCGATATTATCTAAATTGTTTGTTTGCTTATCGTTGACTGCTGGAAGCTATAATAAAAATCATGGCAAGGGAGAATAACAATGGACGTCATTAAAGTAAAAGCAAACTCACGTACAGCAGCGGTTGCGGGAGCAATCGCCGGTGTTGTGCGTGAACATCATCGCGCGGATGTGCAGGCCATTGGTGCTGGTGCCATCAATCAGGCTATAAAAGCGCTGGTTCTGGCAAAAGGATACCTGGCGGAAGATGGCATCAATGTTGTCTGTATTCCTGAATTTGTGGATGTGGATATTGAAGGAAAGGTTCGCACTGCCATTAAATTATCCGTAGAACCTCGATAAATTTCATTTATTTAATTCGTTCTAAGACTGAATAAATTCATTCGGGTAGAATATTACTTCATCCTTGCCGGTTAATTTTTCCTGAACTTTTGCAATGATCAGGTCAAGATGACGAGGGTGTTTCACAAAATCCAGCGAATCGGCCGGAACCGTTAAAACCGGGCAGAATGTGAAATGATCAATCCAACTTTCATAAAGCGTATTTAATTGTTCCAGATAATCATCCGGGATAGTTTGCTCATAAAAACGGTCGCGCTGTTTGATACGTTGCACCAGGGTGGGTACTGATGCTCTTAGATAAATGACCAGATCCGGCGGAATCAGAAACTCTGTCAGGGTCTCATACAGGGAGTGATATGTCTGATAATCGCGCTCATCCATTTTGCCCTGTAGGAAAAGGTTGCGCGCAAATATCTCGGCATCCTCATAAATGCTGCGGTCCTGGATGACGGAGCCGGGGTTCAGAATCAATTGCTGGTGTAATCGGATGCGATGCGTGAGAAAAAATATCTGCGAATGAAAACTCCAGGCATTCATATCTGCATAAAAATCAGCCAGATAGGGATTCTCGGTAACTGGCTCGTAAAATGGCTGAAATCCCATGCGTTGGCAGATCATCTCCACCAGGGTGGACTTTCCAACACCGATGTTTCCGGCAACAGCAATATATTTTTTCATTGAATCTCCTTTTGGTGTTGGTTTGTGGCGGATCATTGAAGGGCTATGTCCTTGATCCTTTCTATTTAATTAAAGCATCAAATCAGAAAAGTAATTGCCGTAAACAGTATCAATGTGGAACGAAAAATGATACGATACCAATCCTGTGGATAGAAATATGCCGAATTCCTAAAAATTGAAATAATTTGTGGATAACCAGGTTAAAAACATGCATCAATTGTGGATAACAACTAATAAACGGTGGATAAATAATGATTCCAGGGATTCAAGGAAAAAAACAAACCGCTAGATTTACCAATATGTGGAAAACAGTGGATACCATCCTGTGGATACCATCCTGTGGATACCATCCTGTGGATAACTACCCCTAAAACTGTGGATAACTGGGCTTAATTGTGGAAAACTCGTTCTAAAAAATGAAAAGAGACTGGATTTCCAGTCTCTTCCATCTGCATCCAATTACTTTTTATGCCGGGCGAATTGCTTCGTTGGGGCAAACGTCCACGCAGGACCCACAATCCTGACAGAGTTCGGCATCGATTACATAGTAGCCGACACCATCAGAGATTGCATTTTCTGGACATTCTGATTCACAAGCCCCACACAATAAACATTCGTCGGCGATAATTACGTGTGTCATTGTTATTTCCTTTCAGCCATGTTGGATAAAATCAAAATTTTCTGTGGCAAAGAATAGCACAATTTTAACCTTGTTGTAGAGGTCTTTTGTCATCAAATGCACTGACAATTGACCATAAAGCCTTTCTTCGAAGTGTTGGCGAATCAATCCCAATGTAGAATCTGACTGCGTAACTCACCCCATTTAAGTGCATCGGCTATTCCCTGTTCAATGGAGAGTTCAGCTTGCCAGTTCAATAAGCGTAAGGCTGTGTCAGCGTTGGCATAAGCGCCAGCAACATCACCCGGACGGCGAGGCATGTCGCGCTTCTGGATGGTTTGACCATAGACCTTTTCAAAGGCCGTTACCAACTCGCGCACGGTTACACCGCGGCCGGTACCCAGGTTGATCACCAGGTAGTTTCCTTCTGGATTGCCAGCCCGTTCAAAGACAGCCTCGAAATCGGTCAGACCTAACACGTGTGCACGCGCCAGATCCCAGATGTGGATATAATCACGAATGCCGGTACCATCGCGCGTTTCATAATCGGTACCGGTGATGTGAAACTCAGGATTGATGCCCAACGCCGTATCGACCATCTTTCCCAGAACAAGACTCGGTTCTTTGACATGCAGTCCGGACCGCATCTGTGGGTCTGCGCCAATCGGGTTGAAATAACGCAAGGCAATGCCTCTCATTCCATACGCAACACAAAAATCCCTCAGCACCATTTCCATCATATACTTGGTGCGGGCATACGGGCTGAGGGGGTTCAGCGGAGATTCCTCCGTTACCATGAAGCCCGGTACCAGGTCATATAGCGATGCGGATGAACTGAAGACCACCTTATCGCAACCCAGTTTGTGCAGGTTCATGAACAATTCCAACGATTTAGCAACATTCTCGCGGTAGTAGAGATAAGGCTGTGCGACCGATTCTGGTACCACAATCAATGCCGCGCAATGCAAACAGGCTTGAATATCCGGATGGTCGCTAAAAATGCGTGCCAAAGCATCTGCATCGGCAATATCTGCCTGATAGAAGATGCGATCTTTGGTGAACTCTAGTCGACCAGTGACCAGTGAGTCCATGATGATAGGGGTATGTCCAGCGTCTTCCAGGGCAGATGCCACCGTGCTGCCAATATATCCCGCCCCGCCTGTGATGAGAAATTTCATGTCACTCCTTTATGGTTGTGCTTCGCATTGTAATGATTTGATCGCGCGTTGTATTGCGCTGGATTTTAAAATATTATTTATTATAGTTGAATTGTAAATAATTTAAACAAATCTAAATATGAGCACTTAAACAATATGAAATTCAGGTCATTTCGGAGCACAGCGCATAGGTAATCAGATCGCCCGGGTGCATGTTTTTCCCTCTTCATTTGTGACGATTTGATTGAATGTCGATTGTTTTTCTCCCCATTCTAGAGTAGAATGAAATCCATTCAACAATTTATCAATCCTCTCGTTTTGTCATTTGCGTATTTCCAGGCAGCGAGACTCCGGAAGATGGAAATACCCCAACGAGGTAAAGATGTTATATAAATACACTTGCAAAGGTATGGGCTTGAATTGCCCATTTATGGTTACCGGTATTACGGAAGAAGAAGTGACCCAGAAGGCGCTGCAACACGTGTTTGAGCAGCATACCAAAGACTTCAATAGTATAAAGACACCTGAGGAAATCCAGCGCATGGAGCAGGCGTTAGCCAGGTCCATCAGAGTCGTGGTGGGGTAAGGGCTTCGAAGCTATTTTCACCGTGATGGATTTTAAATTGCTGAGGTGATTTCTTAGTTCATTCTGGAAAGTGAATAAGGGGTGTTGTTTTCATCACAATCACTCCGTGGATTCAAATCCACGGATAAGTAGAACCCAAACCTGTTTGTCACACCTGATCTACCACTCATCCCCCGACCGCGCAAAACACACTCTCCGGCGTGATCGCGGCGTATCCCCAAAATAATCCTGCCACCAATCATCGGTGCGCAGGGGCTTGGGTGGATCATCCGGTTTGCGCCATTGCAGGGATTCGCGGAAAGCGAAGTGGCTGTACAGACGCATGAATTCGCCCAGGTAGAGATCGGCCACACGGGTATTGCCACGTATTACCAGCATGTTCTCGTCATTGCGATTGGTGGAGGCCTCACTGAAGTTAGCGGAACCACAAATCACGATCGGGTCATCCCCCAACGGATCCACCAGCATAAACTTGTTGTGGACGTAGCGCACATGCGCGTTCAAACCACTCAGACGTTCCTTCAACCAGCCATCCACCTCATTCGTGCGAATAAAATCCCCGACCGCGAAGACATTTTCTGGTTTATTGCGCAACTGCTGGATTTTACCTTCCTCGGCTGTCTTTTCTGGTCCGTTTGCCATAGAGCGAGTCTTCTGCTCCAGCAGAGCGAAGCGTAGAGGTGCCTGGGCATTGGCGTAGACATCTTTAAAGACATCTGGCATCCCAAAAGCAAATGTCATGAAGAGGCTGTCACTGGCGCGTAACGCCAGGTTGGCATACCAATTAAGGGCGTCCAGATTCTTGCGCGGACTGAAGATCACAGTCGTACCACTGGGAGGTATTCCTATGGGCAGAGGGGTAAGGGATTCGACGCTATCCTTGAGCACACTCGAAGTGGGGTCTTGCGCCAACACCTGCCAGTAATCCAGAAACTGTTGTGCCACCTGTTGATCCTCCACCACGTGAGCGACGTTGGAGTGCCCAAAAATACCGCCTTCGGTGAAATTGGTACCACCTGTCCAGACCGATTGGGGAATGTCATTATGCAGTTTGACGATGAATTTATTGTGTGAGATGTAGGATTTGGGCTGTGTGCGTTGAAAGCTGACCGCATCCAATCCCTTATCCTGCATGGCGGCGATGTTCTTCAGTTTGGGATTGTCCTGCCTGGCATCATAGACGATCTGAATATCCACACCCGCATCCAGGGTAGCTTTGACCACATCCAGAAAGCGCTCATCGTAAAACTCGTAAGCCGCGATGCACAGGCTGTCCACCCCGGGGACACAGGACTGCACATAGGCTTCCAGGGCTTCATTCAACCCACGAGAAAGCCACTCGAAAGCCTTACGATTGGGGATGGCATCCGGTGGATTATCCCCGAAACGCTTGATATACGCCTGAGATCCGGAAACGCCGCGATTGAAATAAACATCATGGATGTCTGCTTTAATTTCCTCAGTGGACACCGGTACGCTAGTGCTGGCGAAATCGGTCAGGTACTGCGGGGTGCCTTTCCTGGCTGTAATGGTGTAAATATAGTCATGACCGGGCTTGGTGGAGTAGTCTGCCCACTGGAATGACTGGATGGGATGATCGCGAGTGGAGTAAGATGAGCCAGCTGAAAATCCCGGATCCGTCTCGGTGAAACATTTGCTAGCAGAGAGATAGTAGGCTTCGTTCTCTGTCAGGTCCTGGCGGTGGATGCTGAACCCGAGCAGGCCATTACATTCCGCTTCGGGCAGATTAAAACCCAGCAAAACGACATAGGTGCCAGCAATGGCGTGCACCCGTAAGCCGTTGGTGGTTTGGGTAATGCGCATGAGAACCTCCCATTTGCCCGACCGGATTGGTGGGTAAGGCTAAGGTTATTGTATTGCGGAAGGAAGGGCGGGGCAAGTGGGTGAAGCAGGATGGGAGGAAAAATGAACTATGATTACAGGGGAAGACCTTGATACCCAAGGGTACAGGTGTGGACGATGATTGTTTGTTATGATGTTCAATCGAAAAATGATGATGGATTTTCTTTATGATTGACCCAGCCATAACGAGCATGGATATACTCTAACCATTCAGACATTGCAGGCAGTTGCTCGACAGATAATCTTCCAAACAGATCTTCAGTATAAACACTTTTGAAACGATCTTCTTCCTTAACTAGTTTTCCCCAGATCTCGGTGGGCGAGCTACCCAGATGATTCAAAGCCTGAGAAGTAACCTTCTTGAAATCCAGGTTGTGTGACGGGGCAATGTGCAGAAGACTTACGATATCAACACCCATTTCCCTGGCGTTTTCCATTTCATGTGCCAGGAATTGCTGACGCATGAACTGGTAGAAAGGTTCGAAAAAGAGTGAGTCAAAATTGGGTAGAAGATCTTTTCGAATCAGGCAATCCGGGTGGTCGAAGAGGTGCCGGTAAATGTTGGTACGGTCGGTGCCGCTTTTAGCAAATTTGAGATCAGTACCCCCATAGGATTCGGTGTACTTCCATTCGATCAGGACAATCTGGCGTTTTTTGTCAGTGCGTTCGAACATCACGATGGCGTCAGCGCTGGTGAAGTTGGCTCCACGGGTGCGTTTGCCATTGCGTGAGATTTTTTCACCGAGATAATTGTGTTCGCCAATCCATTCAAAGGAAACCAAACTACCATCCTCAACAGGAAGCATGTGATCCAGTTGTGGATAGATGGTCCTCAAGAGTTGGGCTAGAGCCTCCGGTTGATCGGCAAAGGGGAAGAGAAAATTGACGCAACAGACCTGGGAGTCGCACATATGATTGCTGCATTTGCCATTCTGTCCATCATGCCACTTGATTTCATTTCTGGCGAAGTGTTGCAGAGCACTCTCGCGGATACCGGGGAAGAGGTTTTGTTCAGCATGCTGCAGTGGCAGGCAGAAGGGACGATATTTGGTTTTGTAGAGGCCGGGCTGCCTGGCTTCAGGGTTGAAGGTGGGTGAGGATTGCTTGAAGGCTGATTGGTGTGGTTTTTCGGATTCGAGGAAATTGGACATTAACTCTCCTACAAAAAGAATTGGATGATTTCATTGTTGTTGGTTTAATTAGTAAATCATCAACCAGGAAACTCTGAATCTTGTATTATGTGGATTCGAAATATTCTGTGTCAATACCTTTGATTTCATATTTCGTTCTATTCACAACCCCAACACCATAATCAATCATTAGATCCGCTAATCGATTTCCATCAATTAGAACAACCTTGGTGTCGATATTTTTCACATAATTTTTGGCATCATCCGTAAATCTTGAAGTTGTGATAAATATTCCTTTTTTTGCTCTTTGACCATGCAACGCGCCAATGAATTTTTGAATTTCAGGTCTTCCAACAGGATTATCTTCTTTCCATTTTTTTGCTTGAATGTAAATTGAATCTAAACCTAAACGATCTTCATCGATAATTCCATCTATGCCTTCATCTCCGCTTTGACCAACCGCTCTGGCTGCTTCTCGACGAGAACCGCCATATCCCATATTGGATAACAGCTCAACCACTAATTTTTCAAAAAAACCAGGAGAACTTCGTAACACGGATGATAATAATTCTGTGGCAAGATCATCACGAATTTTCTGATAAGCATCTTCTAAAGCTTCTTCGGGAGTTAATTCCTCCACAGATTCCGATTTACCATTTGTGTGATTTTCAACTCGTGGTCTTTTACGAAACTCTAAATAACCTGGAAATTTCTCAAGAAAATTCTTGTCGATTTTTTCTGGTTTACTCCAAAGTGCTTTTCTACCTTCGGATGTTATTTTAAAATAACCCCGTCTAGTGTCATCGAGTAACCCAGCTTTTTTAAGATATGCTTTAGCCCATCCAACGCGATTATAAAAAAGTGGTTGTTGTCCACTGGACAATAAGATAGCTTGTTCATCTTCGGTCAAATTAAAATATTTTCCTAATTGAATCGTTGCGTCTCGAATATTATGTTCTTCACCATCTCCTGCAATTTCCAAAAGGGGTAACATGATTGTTTGAAAGTCGGGTATCGCCATTTCACAACTCCATTTTTTGAGTTTGGTTGACCAGTAAATTGAAATATCATGAAATCTGAATTGGGTGAGAAACAGATAATCTCAAAGAAAATACACCCTGGATAATTCTATTGATGAAATTAGTATAGCATTGGATTTTAAATTTATTTCCTTTTTGGGTAATTTTTAAATACTGGCAAAAAAATTCATTCAATTGGTGCACCGCACTTCTGGTTTTTGGAAAAAAAGTGGGTTGATTTTAATTTGCTTCAATAGGGATGATCCCTAAGTGCAGCGCACCTTAATAGCTCAACAGCTCGTAGTGCCTCAATACCTTTCCTGTTATAATCTTCCTATGATCGTAATTTCCGACATGATGGGTACCCTCACCACCGGCTCTCCCATCCTGGGACTTCTGGATTGGATTAAGGTGCACCAGAGCAAGGCGCAGGCGCGTTGGTTACTGGCTTCGATGATGCCAAGTTACCTGCTGGTCAAGCTGGGGGTTATTGATCCGCAGCCGTGGGGGCAGGGTCTGATGGTGAAGAGTCTGACCTGGTTGAAGAATATGGACGATGAGAAGTTCACGCAAGCCTGCGAGTGGGCGGTGGAACACAACCTGTGGCTGAAGCGACGGGAGGACGTGATTGCCAGGCTGAAAGAGCATGCCCAGGCTGGTGCGCAGGTCTATATCGCCAGCAGTGTTGTCCAGCCGATTGCCGATGCCTTCGCCCGGCGGATTGGTGTGCAGGCGGTCGGGTCACCGGTGGAGATCGTGGGGGGCAAGGTGCGCCTGGTGAATGGTCTGGTCAAGAGCGAGCGCAAGATCCAGGAAGTGCTACAACGCTTGCAGGTCGAGCAGGTCGATTATGCCTATGGCGACACCTTCATGGATATTCCCATGCTGGAGAATGCGGTGCATGCGGTGGCGGTGTATCCGGATGAGCGCTTATTGGAAGAAGCAAAGCTGAACGGATGGGAAATTTTGGGTGAGAGGTGATGTTTTTTTGTTTAAAGTTGACAGTCGACAGTTGACAGTTGAGTGGGGAAAATAGTTTAAAATTGACGGTTGACAGTTGAGAGGGGAAAATAGCTAATAATGGAAAGTCAAAAGTTAAAAAATGCGTTTGGAAAAACAATTCTTATGTAAAATGGGTAAAGGTACCGCGAAAAATCCATCATACAGAAAGGTAACATTATTCATGACTAAGACCACACCTGACAAAACACCATCTACTCCACAAGCTTATCAACTTCCCTATAAAGATCTGATTGTCTGGCAGAAGAGTATTGAGTTTGCCAGTAATGTGATTGACCACGCTGAGAATCTGGCTTCAAATCGCAAACTTTATCGGTTGGTAGAACAACTGGAAGCTGCCGCAACCTCCATTCCCATGAATATCGCAGAGGGAAAAGGGCGATATTCAACAAAAGAATTAAAACATTTTCTGATGATCGCACGTGGTTCACTTTTTGAAACCATGACACTGTTAGAAATTTTCCTACAAAAATCATGGATTTCAGAAAAGGACTTTCATCAAATCAACCTTCAAGCAATTGAAATTTCAAAACTAATCACAGCCTTTCATCGAAATCTTAAAGTGGACAGTTGACAGTCTTGAGTTGACAGGCTCAAAAAAAGATTTCAACTGTCGACTGTCAACTGTCCACTATTTCTTTCAACTGTCAACTGTCCACTTTAAACTTAGAAAAACCCATTACAATTAGTAAAAACCAACTCTGGAGAACCTCATGCCCCCCTACACCTGGCTATTATTCGACGCAGATGGCACCTTATTCGCTTATGATGGCGCGGAGGAAGAAGCGCTGCAGAATGTGTTCGCGTATTACCAGTTGTCTTTTAATGAAGAGGTAAGCGCTGTTTATAAGCGCATCAACCGGGCGATGTGGCGGCGATTAGAAGAGCAGACGATCTCATTGATGGATTTGCGCTGGCAGCGCTTTGCGGATCTGTTTGCTGAGTTGGGGATTGATCAGGATGTAAGGGAATTCAGTAAGACCTATCTGTATTACCTGGGGCGGTCGGCGCATCTGATTCCAGGGTCATTGGAGGTGTTGGATCAGTTGCAGGGACGATTCCGCATGGCAATTATCACCAATGGGATTAATGATGTGCAGCATTCACGCATCCGGCTCTCCGGGTTGGGGCGCTATTTTCCGTTTATTTTCACCTCCGAAGCCATTGGAGTGTTCAAACCGGCCAGGGGATTTTTTGACGCTGTTTTCGCCGGAATCGGGCAACCCGACAAAGAAAATGTGCTGGTGATAGGGGATAGCCTCAGTTCAGACATCGCTGGTGGGGTGGGGTATGGGTTGGACACCTGCTGGTACAATCCACGTGGTGAGCAGGATAAGAATGGCTACCCGATCACGTATGAGATTCGTGAGTTGAAGCAGTTATTGGGTTTATTAAATATTCATTCTTGATAAAATGATATTACTACTGGAAAAAACCATATAAAATTAATAGATACAACTGAAAATAGCTTTTTAAGAAAAGGAGTTCACTGATGAAGGTACTTTTTATTGGTGGCAGTGGCAATATCAGTACCTCTGTTTCCCGCATGGCGATTGCACGCGGGATTGAACTGACCCTGCTCAACCGTGGCAAAACCACAGTGGATATTTCAGGAGCGCGCTGGTTAACCGCCGATTTTCACAATATATCTGAGACTCAAGAAGTATTGTCAAATGAGACTTTCGATGTAATCGTGGATTGGATTGCGTACACACCGCAGGACATCGAGCGTGATCTGACACTCTTCACAGGTAAAACCGGGCAATTTGTATTCATCAGCTCAGCGTCTGCCTACCAGAAACCACCCAGCAGTGTCATTATCCGTGAGTCGACACCTCTCCACAATCCCTTCTGGCAGTACTCACGCAATAAGATCGCCTGTGAAGAACACTTATTGCAGGCTTACCGGGAGCAGGGTTTTCCGATGACGATCGTGCGTCCTTCGCATACCTATGATAAATTCATCCCGATTGCGGTGGGGGATTGGGATAAATTCACCATTGTGGATCGGATGCGCAAGGGCTTGCCGGTGATTGTGCATGGGGATGGCACTTCTTTGTGGACGGTCACACACGCTGAGGATTTTGCAGTGGGATTTCTGGGTCTGCTTGGGCATCCCGGTACGTTGGGGCAGGCTTTCCACATCACTTCCGATGAACGCCTGACCTGGAATGACATCTATCGTGCCATTGGGGCAGCGGTTGGTGTGGAACCGAAGATGGTGCACATCGCTTCGGACTTTATCGTCAGGGTTGCACCGGATTATCTGGGCACGTTGATTGGCGATAAGAGCTGGAGTGTGATTTTTGACAACAGTAAGATAAAAGCAACCGTACCGGAGTACCAGGCGCTGATCCCGTTCCACCAGGGCATCAAGCGTACGATTGCCCAGTTTGAAGCCGATCCGCAGAGATGCAAGGTGTTACCGGACGATCATACCGAGATCGAACGGATATTGAAGGCATATGGAGTGGATGTTTGATATTTTAAAGATTCTTGGAGGGAAACATGGAAAATAAGAAGTGGCGTTGGATTGATCATTTTGGCATCAATGCCTATTGGTTGGGAATCAACATATCCAGTGGCGTGATCACCCCGCTGTTGTTGCCATACCTTGTGTTGCTCTTTATGCCCGAAGAGCAGAAGAACACTTACCTGGCAAATGTGCGTGTGATTGGACTGGCGGTGGCCATGCTGGTGCAACCCCTGGCAGGCATGCTTAGCGACCGTAATACCTCGAAGTATGGACGTCGTAGACCTTTTATCTTTGTGGGCACGATTGGTAATATTGTCTTTCTATCGCTGATTGGGATGACCCCGCTGCTGATGAACAGCGCCTCCCAGGGTGCTTTCCAGACCAGTACGGGATTTACTACTGCCTATATAGGTTTATTGATCGGAATCGTTCTGCTGCAGATCTCCTCCAACATCTCGCATGGAGCCCTGCAGGGCGTGATCCCTGACCTGGTGCCCGAGAATCAACGCGGGCAATCTTCTGGTGTCAAAGCGGTGCTGGAATTATTACCGGTCTTTCTGGTTTTATTCATCGGTCCACTGGTGGATAAGGGACTGGTAGGATTGGTGGTCGCGATCATTGCAGCCGGCTTTTTGGTTACCATGGTCATCACACTGATTGCTGCAAAAGAAACCCCGCTCACCGAGAAACCGACAGAAAGCATTCGTGAACCCTTCCTGCGGCTTGTTGCTCTGACGGCGATATTTGTGGGAATTACCCGCATCGCACTTTGGTTCGTTTCAGCCAGTGGCAAATATTTGGGCGGACGTGGAACGAGTGTCGAAATGCAGGTTGTGCTCGTGGGTCTGGCAGGATTGATTGCAATGGCAGGTTCGATCTTCATCGGGGTTTACTTTGGTGCCTGGGTTGGGATTGGCAAGCAAGCGCGTTCACAGACTTCCTTTATATGGTGGATAGTCAATCGCTTAATGTTCCTGGCAGCGGTGGGATCCATTCAGGGCTTTGCACAATATTTCCTGCGCGATGTGTTACAGTTGCCCAATGCCGCCACCATGACAACTGTATTGCTGGCTGTAGTTGCGCTCTTCCTGATGCCCTCCGCGATTTTTGGTGGCAAACTGGCGGATAAGCTAGGGAAGAAGAAACTGGTGCTCTATGCCGGGTTGATTGCTTTTACTGGCACGTTGATCCTGTTGTTCTCACGCAATATGCCCATGGTGATCGTCAGCGGTTGTGTGATTGGGCTGGGTACCGGGACATTCATGGCGTCCAACTGGGCATTGGGAACGGATCTGGTACCCAAGGCACAGGCCGGCAAATACCTGGGCATCTCCAACCTGGCCGGGGCTGGAGCCGGGATCGTAGGCGCAGGAATTGGCGGCCCGATGGCGGATTTCTTCAATCAGTTGCAACCCGGGTTGGGATATCTGGTGATCTTTGCAATCTATGGTCTGTTGTTATTGATTTCGGCAGTTACGTTGGTGAAAGTGAAGGTGGATTGATGATTGTCCGTACGGGCGTTCGGCCGGTGTACGGGCGTTTGGCCGAACGCCCCTACACCTATATATACAAATCGCGTTTGTTATAGACCGTATAGGCAGTGATGAGCGCTACCACCACAATGGCGAACGAAATAGCCAGATAGGTTGTGTTCAATTGACCTGAGCGGAAGATTTCACCAGCGTCGTAATAGTAAAACGGGGTGAAATGTTTGAGGAACTCGTATTTGTCATTCATGCCGGCAATCACCGACATGAAATAAGTCGCCAGGATGATCCCGGTGGCGGTGGAACCGGAGCTTTTGTACTTTTTCAGCGCGCAGCCCAGCATCAATCCAATCGCCAGGAAGATCAGTTCCATCATAAACATGGCCTGCATTTCGAGCGCCAGGAAATCATAGAATGCCTGGTCGGGGTTATAGGATTGCACTGCCACAACGGAGAATCCCCAGGTGATTAAGACAAAAACAACACAATTTACCAGGGCTGCCAGGGCTTTAGCGGTCACCACCCGGCTGCGGGAAACCGGCAAGACCAGGGAAAATTCCACCGTCTTATCACGTTCTTCCTTAGAGATGATATCGCTGCCCCACATCGCAGCCGCAAAAGCACCCATCAGTCCAAAATAGAGGAACATGATCCCATAGAAGCCGGTTAATGTCGTCAAATTGAAAGCATTCATATTCATTGCATCCATCACAGCCGGTGGCATGCTATCCAGGATTTTCAACATCTCCGGGTCACCGGCAAAAGCGGAAAATTTGGAGACGGCGATCAGGATCAACAGCACGATGATGAAGCTCCAGATGAGCAGGGATTTTAGATTGGCTTTTAATTCACGTAGAAAAATGTTCATGATCTCTCCTTATGAAACCGCATGGATATCGCGATGGAGATACAACCAGTACCCGGCGACCAGGGCAATGACCGTGATAGCCACATTGATCAGAACTAATGGGGTGTTTAGGGCTCCATTATTGACGATGTAAGTTGGTTCAAAGTGTTTGAATGGTGTGATGTATTCCAGCTTGACATCCCCGAAAACGCCACTGAAGGCACTCAGCACGTAGGCACCGAATGCCAGACCCAGTGAATAGGGTGTGACACTGCGCACGCGTTTGACCAATAAAGAGACCATCAACCCAACACTGAAGAAAAAGAGTTGGAAGAGGATAACACTGAAAAGTAACAACAGCAATGTTGACAGATCGTACTCTTTGCCCTCAGAAAAAATGGAGATGGCGGTGAACATACTGATCCACATAACCACATCTGTCAGCAGCATACTGGCCAGGGCAGCCATCAACTTACTGGTGAGAATTTTGGCACGGCTGACTGGTCGGGTCAGTAGAAAATCGGCTGTCATCTCGGTTTCTTCGATCGAGACTAAGCCAAAGCCATAGTTGCCTGCCTGAATTGCCAGAAGGAGCTGAATAAACAAAAAATAGAAACTGATGTATCCCAGCACCGTGTCGTAATTCATTTCATTCATTCCAAAGGCGATTAATAGTTCTTTGGGAAACTTTTCCAGCATCTGTTGCATCATCTCAGCTTGAACTGCAAAAACAGAGAAGAAGGAGAAGAATACAAACAGGAGAGCTGATACGGACAGCGACCAGGTAATAACGGATTTGATTCGAATGAGGAACTCGTGTTGAAAAATCATTTTGTTCATGATCGCTGCCTATTCGTAGTAGTGCATGAAAATTTCTTCCAGGGTGGGCTCTTCGATGTTTACATCTTCGAGTTTTAGATTGCTAACCTTCTGAACCATGGCATTGATATCACCTTTGAAAAAGAAATTAACCGATCCATTTTCAGTCTGCACATTGGTTACGCCAGGGGTATCAAAGAATTCCGGGGTAAGTCCGTTGGCGGTCACACTGATCTTTTTATAGTTGTTTTGTTGTAATGAGCGGATATCGGAAATCTCCACCATGCTGCCTTCGCGGATGATACCGACGCGGTTACACAATCGCTGCACTTCTCCCAGAATGTGTGAGGAGAAGAAGACGGTCACGCCGCGTTTGTTCTCTTCGCGAATCAGGTCAAAAAATTTACGCTGCATGAGCGGGTCGAGTCCGCTGGTGGGTTCATCCAGGAAGAGTAATTTGGGGCTATGTAACAAACCCTGCACAATTCCGACCTTCTTTTTATTGCCATAGGAGAGATCACTGATGCGGCGGTTCATTTCCAGTTCCATTAATTCGGAGAGATATTTTATTCTCTCTGTAAAATTACCTTCATAAAAACTGGCGGAGTACTTGAGCAGGTCAATTACTTTCATGCCTTCGTAATAAAAAACTTCCGATGGCAAATAACCGATGGAGCGCCGGATTTCAGGTCCATGTTTGGTCACATCCAGTCCAAACACTTTGCCCATCCCGCTGGTGGGGTGGATCAGCGATAACAGCAGACGGATGGTGGTGGATTTTCCTGCCCCATTGGGTCCGATGAAGCCAAAAATTTCACCTTCTTCCACATTGAAAGAAACATCCACAATCCCGCGAGATTTGCCGTAAAACTTGGTCAGATGGGAAACCTCAATAATGCTCATAGATACTCCTTTGAATTAAATAACACCCCATAGTCAGGTGAATTTTCATCCAGCTTGACCTTAAAGGTGCCATTGAAAAAATTCGATAAATCGAGGGAAATAATTTATATATATGAAGTTTATATGGATTTTTTTTCGGTGTCAATCAATAAATTGAAAAATCGGTCGAAAACCAGGTCTTTCGAATCTGTTAATTTCAGAAACTCACATCTATGGTATAAAAGGGGTACATCTTTTAAAAGGAAAATTCCAATGCAATTTCTTGAACAATTGAAAACCTCAAATCCTGCGCTGCGGGTACGCCGCAATCACGCCCTCGAACACGCCACCTTACAAATTCTGGCCGAAAAGCGCCCCCCCCATCGTCTGGGTGGTCTCTCTGATACCCGCGGTTTCTGGGTGTTTGGTGAAATCGACCCTGAAACGCTCTTTCAGGCAGCAGAGGAAGCACGAAAACGCCTCAACAAAGGAGAGCACCATCTGGCGATCCATCCTTATTGTGGCACCAATTTTGCCGCTGCCGGGATTGTCGGTGGTTTTTTTGCCTGGCTGGCTATGCTGGGTGTGAAAAAAAACTGGAATGACCGCATCGATCGTCTGGCAAATGTGATCACGCTGGTGACGCTGGGTATGATCGTTGCCCAACCGCTGGGTCCCAAACTGCAAAAAGCAGTTACCACCGAAGCCAACCTGGGCGATCTCAAGGTGGTGGAAGTGAAACGTATGAACGATCAGGGGATGCCCACGCACCGTGTGTTGACAGTAAGTTAGGTTGAAATAAGAATGTTTGGCTCAACCGCATCCACCGAAAAGAAACCCCGCCTCTATCTGTTTTTTGGCAATGATGAATTAGCCATGCACAAACTGGTGCAGGGACTGGTGGACAAGGTGATGGATGCAGCCATGGGGGATATGAATATCACGCGTTTTCAGGAGAACCCGCGTGTGGAAGAGGTACGCGATGCGGCTTACATGATCCCCATGTTTGGTGATCGCCGCCTGGTATTGCTGACCAACGCCCAGGATTGGGTAAAAGGGAGTAAGAATAAAGATAGTATCCTCAAACTGCTGGATGGGTTACCGGCCAGTACCGCTCTGGTGCTCCAGCTCAATCTGGAAATAGAACGGGGGAACTGGAAAGATTTTGCTCCTGCTCACTGGTTACGCAAGTGGATCAAAGACCAATCCGCCGGGACGGTCTTTCAGAAAGAATGCAGTCTGCCCGGAATAGGCCAGATGCCAGGCTTGATCATGAAAGAAGCAAAAGAGAAAAAAGGGGAATTCAGCCCGGACGCTGCTCAGGAACTGACGCGCGCAATCGGGAACGATACGCTCATTGCCAGCCTGGAAATTGACAAATTATTGACTTATGTGGATTATCAGCGTCCGGTGACAGCCGAGGACGTACGTTTGCTTACACCAGAAGTGGCTCCTATCAGTGTTTTTGATATGGTGGATGCCATTGGGGAACGCAACCTCCCCAAAGCGGCCCAATTATTGCATCGTTTATTGGAAACGGAGATGCCCATTCCTTTATTTGGGATGATCATCCGCCAATTCCGCCTTTTGATTCTGGCTCGTGAAGTGCTTGATCAGGGTGGACGCAAGCCACAAATCGAAAAAGCACTCAAAGTACACCCGTTTGTGGCAGAAAAACTGGAAAAACAAACCACTTTATTTGACATGAATCAACTAAAAGAAATTTATCATCGCTTATTGACCACCGATGAATACATGAAAACCGGACAGATGGATCCAAAAATTGCCATGGAAATGTTCGTGAGTGAAATGTCGACCGTTTGATCAGGCACTAATCTTGCAACGTTATTAAGATCAAAACCCTTATTTTTTGAAACAGGGTCGTGGTTCTGAAGGCAGAATTACACGCTGGAACCTGTTTCACAAGCAAAAAAGGACGGATGTTATGCAAAAATGGCGCTGGATTTTAACGACTCTGATATTGTTTAGCTTGATTGCGGGGATTCAACCGATCGACACGGTGGCTGCCCCTCCTCCCCCTGAGGAACAAACTCTGGATGAAAGTACCCCGGAACCGAAAGTAATAGACACGGCTCTGGTACAGGCACTGGAAGACAGGTTGCAACAGATTGCGATGTCAAAGACCGAGGTATTGGCTTTTGTTTTGTTTCAACCTTATATTGACCATGTAATTTACTCTGAAGACGGTGTTACCGCTTTGCTCTGGCTGGGATTACGTGATCCGCAAACAGGCGAAGTGGTTGATACCGAACCCGGTCTGGCAATCGCTAAAGTGGATAGTTTGCAAAAGTCTGTAGATGGTGTTAATAACTGGGATATGACCTTACAGGCTGATATGGACTGGCAAACTCAGTTTGATGCCCTTCCAGGAGACCTGGTCTCTGATGACCTGCGCGACCGTTTTTATTCAGAACCGGTAGCAGACACCAAAGGTGGGACCGTCTATCGCGGTTATAAACTCCCCTGGGCGGGTGGTGTGGCTCACCGTATCACCGGCAGTATCGGGCATTTTTTGCTGTATTACTCCTGTTCAGAAGCATCCTGCCGCTATGCGTATGACTTTTCCAGTCGCACCGCTACCACTCCTGCCACCATGTTTCCCTTGCTGGCTTCTAAAGGCGGCACTGTCTACAAATGGCGTGACGATGTCCCCAATAACAGTGAAACTGGTTCGAATTATATTGTGATCAAAGATGAATCCACCGTACCGACGACCTATCAGTTGTATTTACACATGGCGCAATACACCATTCCGGCGAATCTGAAGGTGGTGGGTGCACAGGTATTGCAGGGTCAATTCATTGGCAATGTAGACGATACCGGCTATAGCACCGGTCACCATTTGCATTTCCATGTTCACACGAATTACGCATCCTATTGGGGTAATTCTGTCGACATCCGCTTTGAAGACGTGGATACCAATGATGGCACCCCACGCACCTGTGAAGAGGTTGATCTCTTCCCTGCATACGGCACCCAATGTCATCGGGCAATTGAGGGTGTGCGTGAAGTAAACCAATACACATCCGGAAATTATGGCGCATTTCCTCCCACTGGTGATCTGATCATGCCATCACATGGCGATGTGATCGAAGATACCACTCTGATGGTAGGTGGCTGGGCACAGGACGACCTGGGCATTGCCAAAGTGCAGATTATTGCCCGACCCAAAGGAGGGGACTGGGTGGAGGTTGGCCCGGCGATGACCGGCACCACCTATATGACCGAGATCAGTTTATGTGATGCCAGATTGCCGAATGGCCCGATTGATCTGGCTGTGCGCATCTGGGATCTGGAGGGTAATCAAACCCGCACAATTTCCGGGTTACGCACCATCATTAACAACGCCCCCTGCTCGCAATTACCTCCTCCCAACTGTAACCCGAATGATAACCAGGTGGCATTGTTCACCGGGAAAGATTATCAGGGCACCTGTAAACTGTTCGAAGTGGGTGATTATGGTACAGCGGATACCCTCGGCATCATTGCTGACAATAATGTGGAATCGATTCTGGTTGGTAGCAATGTGCGCGCCATTCTGTATGATCGCTCTTCCTCGGGATGGGATTCGACAACATTTCCTACCCGGAATGAGTCCTTTGAAGGCAATGATCCCAATCTGTTTGATAACCGTATCAATCTGAATATGGTTTCTTCCATGCAGGTACAGACTCGTACTACCAAACCATACACACCGGTGATTTCCACCATCTTCAATGATTCTGACCGGAACACGGACGTGACAGGGTTGGCTTCCAATGAATCCTATGTGGTTGATTTCAATGTGCGTGGAGCTACAGAACTCAAAGCCATCCTGACAGGTCCGGTTAACAAAACTCTGGATTGGAGTAAACAGATTGGTTGGTCGATTGGTTCATTACCGGCTGGTAGCTATGTATTGAAAGTTACTGGACGAAACTCCGCTGGAGAAGGTGCTACTTCCACAAAGAACTTTACTGTAAACGCTGCCAGTTTACCTGCGGTATCATCGGTAACAGCACCGGTCACATTTGATTTTGAAAGCAGTACACAGAATTGGGACGGGTTCTTGATGTGGCATTACACAACCTCTACCCTGGGGTCTAATCAATCCAAAGTCTGGTTGTTTAACGACAGTTACCCAGATGCAGAGAGTGTAAATAATAATTTAGGTGATTCATCCATTGGAGGCGGTGATTTAACCTCACCCCCCATCATCGTCCCCTCCTCCGGGACCTATTACTTGCGGTTTGATTACAACTACGAAACGGAAAACTTTTTTAACTTTTATGATCAACGCTGGGTCCAAATCTCGGTAAATAATGGCCCATTCGAGAACTTAATGCAACTATATTACGATGCATACTCCTATGAAAGTGTTTATCCATGGCTCACCAGCCCGGCGATAAATTTATCAGCTTATGCCGGTAAAACTGTCCGCATCCGTTTCCACATGGATATTGTTGATCCATTTTACAACGAAGGGTATGGTTGGATGGTGGATAATGTGCGTGTAACCTCAACCGCTCCGGTCACCTGTGTGAACAATAGTGAACCAAATGATAGTTTTGCCCAGGCTATGACTTTCCCGGATGGTGGTGAAATATTCTCCAAGATTTGTCCACAAGGAGATCTGGATTACTTCCGCTTCACCGGTTTTGCCGGCGAGGAAGTAGAGTTGGATATTGATGCCATGGCATTCGGTTCAGAATTGGATCCCTACCTGATGTTATTTGATAACGCTGGAAATCTCATGGCCGAAAATGATGATGTTGTTTATTCATCCGAGCGAGATTCTTACATCCAAACCACAATCCCTTACAGCGGAAATTATTATATTCTGGTAAAAGCCTGGGATTATCCACGGGCGGGTGGTGATAGCTACTTCTATACCTTGCGTGTCAAACGTTCGGGTGATTTTACACCCCCACAGGCAAGTTTTAGCTGGCCTGCGACGGACCTGATTCCGCAAAAACCATTTTACATGAAAGTGGATGCCAGTGATATCGGTGTGGGCACGCAAACCGGTGTGCAAAAGGTGGATTTCTACTGGCGCAATGCCAACATCAACAGCAACTGGGTGTTGCTTGGTTCGGACACCAATGGGAGCGATGGTTGGTCGGCATTGTTCGATGTGGCCAAATACGAGCCGGTTCTGGATGGCTGGTTGTATGCTCAGGCATTCGATGGTGCAGGCAACCAGCATGGTGTTTTACGAATCATCAAAGGATATGACCTGTCGGTGCCTTCTACTACCCTGGAACCAGTCACTTCTCCGCGTGCTACCACCTGGATTCCACTGCGGTGGACAACCAATGTACCCAGTAGTTCAATCAACTACTATGACCTGCAATTCCAGGTAAATGGTAGTGATTGGCAGGACTTAAAATTGGGCATTCCAGGTTCTCAGACTACCTACAATTTCCTGGGTGAAATGGGAATGAGCTACGATTTCAGGGTGCGTGCTGTCGATCTGAGTGGCAATGTGGAACCCTATCCGGATGGAACCAAATCAGTGGTGCTGATCAACACCTGCTCACTGGATGGCAATGAAGCCAATAATGGCTCAACCAGTGCCACCACATTACCCATCAATACCTCACAAACCCACAATTTCTGTGAAACGGGGGATGTGGATTGGGTCAAAATGGCGGTGGAGGGTGGCAATCCCTACATGGTGTTTGTCAGCTCTCGCGGTGGTGGTGCCAGCATGAATGTGGAAGTATACAAGAACAATGGTACAACCCTGGTAAAAACATACCCGGCTACTGTCTTTGGACAATCACAGGTGGTTACCTTCGACGTTGAGACCAATGACACGTACTACCTGAAGATCACACCGATTGATCCAAAACTGGCAGGCAATGACGTCAAATACACTGTCTGGTACGACAAAGGCACTCCCAGCTTCGTGTACATGCCGGTGATCAACCGTTAATTAGAAATTGCAATTTGGAAAACACCCTGCAGGAACCAGCGCCTTGCGGGGTGTTTATTATTTAAACCAAGAACAGGTTTACCAATGCTGAAATCATCAAAAGAACAATCAGCAACAGGAATAAGCCTGCCAGTATGTAAACAACAATCATCCAGGGATTGCTGGAAACTACCGTACGAGGGAATTTATTTTCAGATAGCTGTTGAACGGCGGTTGCTACTTCCTGCACGAGTCGTTTTTGCTCGCGCTTTACCATACCCAGCCAATGCCAGTTTTCCTGTTCCTGTGGGATTACCAGAATTTTTCCAATAAAATCCTGCAGAACCATCTGCAATGCTTCAGGCGGATTTATTACAAGGTTGGATGGGATCAGCAGCAAGTTAGCCTGGGGAATCACATTTACGCTTTTGGTTGTTTCTACCTGGAAGCTGGAAACTGACAGATCGGGGGATTTGAGTTGAATTGCTTTCACCAGCTCATCGCTGATCGAAAAATCATCTGCTTGCAATACCATTACAGAGAATTCAGAGCGTTCAGCACCTTTTAACTGCTGGGTTTCATGACCATCTTTCCGCAACACTCTCAGATGATATACCAGGAAGATAGCAAACAGGATGGCAATACGCAATTGCAAAAGGAAATTTAACCAGAAATCGGATGGCATCTGGTCAAGTATTGCTTTTAGAATTCCATAAATCCACCAGCCAGTACTCAGCATGGTACCCACCACGGTGGCAAATAATGCCAGGTATAAATATGTTTTGCGTAATAAGGATGTACGGGCAACTGATCCTCTTTTATCAGTACGGGCAGTTTCCATCTGAACCTGCTGCCAATAAATCAACCAGAGTGGCAAACCAATCAAAAGAAGTGCCAGTGCATCACTGAGTGAGGCAGCGTTATTCCCAATCGACAGGTTGAAAATGCTTTCAATGATCGTTCCCAGAAGGATTAGGAGTCCCAGAAAACTGACGATCAGACCGGCAAATGAAAGGATTGAATGGTAGATCCGTTGAATTCCAGCCTGTTGGAAGTCATCATCCAGGTCTGCAATTGCAAAACTCAATTCTCGCCTGAAGTAACCCCAGACCAACCCCATGGAAATCAGAACAGCGAATTGAGTGGCAAATCGATCCATGAAGGAAATTAAACGCCAGTTTTCAACCTGGAATAACCAACGAAATGCGTTTGCCAGCAAAATTCCCAGTGCTGAAAGGCTAAAGCCTATTCCCAGCAGAGTTAATATGAAGAGCACAACCAGCCGTAAGGAAGAGTGGCGTTCGTTTTTTTCTGTCAGGCTTTTTTGAATAACAGACCAGGCTTTTCCGAAGATTGGCAGACCCACTGGAATCAACGCCAAACCGGTGGCCAGAACCATCTCTGGTACATGTCCAAAATTCTGGGGGATGGAAAAAATGTATCTTAGAATTTGCTGCACACCAAAAATTATCAATCCTAACCCATACACCATCCAGATATAACGATGTAGACGACTGAAATCCATCAGATTTTCTTGATTCGGAATAATTTTCCAATCCTGTTGGAGCACGCGCCAGAAATAAATCAGCACGATCAGGTTGGCAGCGATGGCAATCAGATTATCAATGTTGGTTTGTGCCCCACCCAGCGTGGCAGACGTTACCGGTAATCCCAACCATCTGACAATCAAACGGTTGAGAATTGCCAGGACAGCATAGGTGATCGGTATTCCAGTGGCGAGTGGGGTTGCATAAAGATAAAGAGCCCGGATACGGCTACTGCCTTCCTCTTCATCGCGGTGGGCGTCACGCTGGACGGTTGTCCAATGCAACCAGAAGATGGGAACACCGACAGCAACAAAAGCGATCCCCCCTGCCAGCCAATCTACCGCAGATGTCACGGTTGCTCTATCGAAAATTGTCCGCAGCAGATTGACCACTGCCCAGATGACAACCTGTATGCTGATCAGACTGAGCACGTAAAAATAAAACCTTCGAATTGTTTTCATGGTTTTTCTCCTGCTCTAGGGAATGGGCTTGAAATTTTCATCATACCAATTCCACGACCAAAGTGGATAAGGCATACTGACGATTTTCCAGGCTCCATTCTCACGAATCAATTGAGCGGTTTCAGCATACCAGGATGATCTGGTGATGGGACCACCATAGGATTGACTCATATTCAAAGATACTGTCGCTGTATCACCGGAGAAAAATACCTCTCCAATGGTTACACTGACCCTATTGATTTCGTTTTCACTTCTTGATAATTCCATCTGAAATTGCGCCAGATCTGGTTTTTCCAGTTTGTCTGCCAGATAAGAGAAGGCTCGTTCATAATCGTGTTGGATTAAACCCAGAATATAATTATGAACCACTCCTTGGGGAGAGTCATCTTCCCGATATTCCGCTTGCTGCTGGCGAATAAAAAACAGGACCAGTGCAATCAGAATTAATACACCAATCCCCGCTAGCAGTCCATTCAAGAAACGATCTTTTTTCATGGTTAATCTCCAATATCCAGCCAAATAATCAATGGCTTTTCGTTCATATTGTAGGTTTTTTCAATAGACTTCACAAGTGAAGAATAGAACCTGAAAAAATTCGTCTGCGTTAACGAGAAAAAGTGTTAATTTAAACAAAAGACATATCGTTAAAACTTATAAAAATTAATTACTCATTTAAAAGCATAATGCTTGGCTTTTTGAAGGTACATATCCCGATCAGCATTGCGTAAAACTTCACTCAGATTGGACGTTGATTCACTGGTGGCAAAGCCAATAGCGAAACTAATGGGATTGTGTTCTGGATTCCGATGATTGAAATCATGAATGACTTCTTTAACCCGTTCAACGACTTTAATTGTCGTCGTCGTATCTGTTTCTGGCAATATAATAACAAACTCATCCCCACCAATGCGGGCAACAATATCATCTGGTCGAAAAGCTTTGCGGATTTCTCTGGCTGCGACTCTCAATTGTTCGTCTCCAGCAGCATGTCCCTGGGTATCGTTGATACCTTTCAGACCATTCATATCCATTACCAGAATACTGACAGGTTGTCTCCTGCTGTTTTGTAACCGGTCAATCTCCTGTTCAAAATATTGGCGGTTGTAGAGGCCGGTGAGAATATCATGGGTGCTGCGAAATTCCAGGGCTACCTCAGCTTTCTTGCGTTCTGTTACATCCATCAGGAAGTGCAGCGTGGCTAATTCACCTTTCCAATCAATGCGAATACCACTGATCTCTACCCAGCGGAAGGAAAAGTCTTTTCGAACCAGGCGAAACTGATAGCGACCTGGTAAACTTTCCCCTTCCACACGTTTACGATAATTTTCCACCACCATCGGGATATCTTCTGGATAAATAAATTTTACAAAGGACTCGTTAATAATTTCTTCCAGCGGGTATCCAGTCAGGTTGCTGGTAATTGGATTACAAAAAACGATCTTCCGATCTTGAATCACCAGGATGCTTTCAACGGCATTGTCAAACAGAAGACGATACTGTTCCTCGGACCGGATAATTTTTTCCTGTGCCTGACGGTATTCGGATATATCATGTAAAGTTACCAGCTTTCCTGTTGGCTGGTTATTTTTATCCAATAAAGCAAGTGTACGCACCTCAAATTCGCGCAGATCGTCATGTCTGATTTGAATTTCTGATTTTTCTGCATGGATGTTTTGATCCAATACAATCAGGTCTGGATTTTGAAAGCCAGCCTGATGAAGTGTTTGTCCAATCACCGCGGTTGAGAGGTTTAAAATCCTTTGGGCAGCTGGGTTGTAATCCACAATTCTGTTGGCTTTGTCCAACACGATCACGCCATCCAGAAGACCTTCCATCAAACGGAAATGAGCAATTGGGGCAATATCCAAAAATCCAAAACGGAAAAGTGCAAACATAAAAAGAATCCCGCTGGCAGTAAACAGGAAGGGTGTCATATCCAACCCGGGAAAAAGACTGAACCCCAGCAGGCTGATGATATTACCCAACCAGGGTAGTATCATACCGGTTAGCAAGAATCCGACTTGAACCTGAAAAAATTGCTTATCCCGCATGGTTTTGCGAAAAATCAGAATACTTGCTAATAGCAGAATGATGTAAGAGTAAGCGATGAAAATCCAGAACCAGATGCCACCATTTAAAATGGCATCGCCGGTTCGCATACCATTGTAAAACAATCCATGCCAGGGATCCGTCCAAAGAATGAAAATGGTTAAGGTGGGAATAATGGCAAGGCCGATGCGTACCCGGGAGGTGAGGATGTGCATCTGGTCAGTAATTTCCAACGCCAGAATCAGAAAGGCTGTTGGGGCGACCACAACACCGAAATAAGTGGCATCCAACCAGATTAATTGGGCAGCCTCGTTATGCGCTATCCAGCGTATTGCATAAGTCAGAGACCAAACCATGGCAGCGGACATTAAGATGAAAAGACTCTTAGCACCAACAGAACTGCGACGTTGCCAGGCAATCATCGCCACAATGGTGGAGATGATGGCTGCAAATATTAATGCAACGGCGTATTGTAATTCCATTTGGCGGCGCCCTATTTCTTGCGAACGATGCTTCTCAGATGAGTTATTTAGATTAAACCCTCAATAAGCCGTTTCGTCTCGCAAACCTCAAATAATAATTTTTTTAGAAGACCAATACCAAACACGGGGAAGGTACTTCAAAATTATACTGGAAATTATTACAAAAACCACAACGATTGGGTGTGCTTTCAAAATTGTTGACTAGCTGGCAGGTTTCCTATAAAAAACAATTGCTTTTAGGTTTAGCGCATTTTGGTTTAGAAATCATCTTTATTTTACAAAATAAGGCCATTTTCCTTTTCAGAAATGCTATTTGACAAACATGAATATGAACGATTGAAGGCTGATTACGACGAATTTATCACTTACGGAGGCTTGCCGAATGTTGTTCTGGAACCGAACCCAGAAGTAAAACGAGAGATTTTAAATGATATTTTCTCTTCATATATAAACATTGATGTGCAGACTCTGGCTGATTTTAGAAAAATTGGGGAATTACAACGCTTGTTGCAAATATTAGCCATTCGAATGGGTAATCGAATTGACTATTCTAAACTATCTTTGATCGTAGGCATATCACGCCCAACATTAAATGAATATATCGAATTTCTCGAACAGACATACATTATTTACCAATTACCTGCTTATTCCAGTGTTGATAAATCAGTGGCTTTGGGTAAAAAATTATATTTTCGGGATAATGGTATTGCCAGTATTCTTGCCCACCCTGGTGAAGGCGCTTTGTTTGAAAACGCTATCTTTAATCAATTGCGGGATTATGGAGAATTAGCTTATCTTTCAAAGGGAAAAGAATCCGAAATTGATTTTATCTTGAATGCTGGGAATTCTGAAGCAACTGCTTTAGAAGTAAAGTATCATCCTATAGAAACAGATGAAAATAAATTACAAAAAATTGCGAATAAATACAAATTCAATCATTGCTGGATTGTTGGCCGTTACCCCACACCAGGCTTTGAAAAATTTGTTTGGGGAGGATCAATCTTCTAAATCGAATCAGGTTGATTTGGGATTTTCCAACTCAACCAGCCAGTTTTCAAAATGGAACTTTATGGCATCTCTTACCTGCACAAACGTTGCCAATTTTTCCTGGTGATCACCCTCGACAGCAGCCGGATCAGGAATACTCCAATGAATTCGCTGGGCAGGTCCAGGGAAAATGGGGCAGACTTCTGCAGCATGGTCACACACGGTGATGACGTAGTCAAATTCGTGTTCAAGATAAATGGACAGATTTTTAGAGTACTGATCACGGATATCGATACCTATCTCAGCCATGGCCAGCACGGCATACGGGTTAAGAGTAGAAGGGGTAACCCCAGCGCTAAACACTTCGAAACGATCACCGGCCAGATGTTTTAAAAGACCTTCCCCCATTTGGGATCGGGCAGAATTGCCTGTGCAAAGAATGAGAATCTGTTTCTTGTCCATAATGAATCCTTTTTTAATAATCAAATTATTATAGCCACAACCACTTTGTATAAAAAGGAAACGTCGAAGATTTAGATGAATGTTAATAAAGTTTAACATTCTATGGATGTGCATACAGGTAATCAGAAAAAGCAGGGGCTTTGAAAGGTGATACTTCCGTTCTCTACCCTTTCATTATGATAAAATTTTTCTATACCCCGTATGTTAGTGAGTAATCAATGAAACCAGTTTTTGAGTCTTATGATATTTTGATCGTTGGTGCCGGTCCTGCCGGTATTTTTACCGCTTATGAAGCCAAGCAATATCAACCGGAAGCGCGTATTTTGATGATTGAAAAAGGGAATTCGATTGAGAAACGTAAGTGCCCCAAACGCAAAACAGGAGTATGTGCCAACTGTGATCCATGCGCCATTACCACCGGTTTTTCAGGCAGCGGCAGTTTCAGTGATGGCAAACTTTCGATCAGTTATGATGGCGAGGTCGGGGGAGATCTGATCAAGTATATCGGTGCAGAACCGTTTCGCAGATTATTGGAATATACCGATAATCTATATCTCAGTTTTGGTGCTGATCCGGAGGTTCATGGTATTGATACCAATGGTCGCGTGGACCTCATTCGACGACGAGCCGCCCAATCGCATCTGAAATTGATCGAATCGGGTGTGCGTCACATGGGCACGGAAAAAGCCTATGATATCTACGCCCGTATTCAGAAAGCATTGGAAGATTTAGAGATCGAAATGTGCTTCTGCACGGTGGTGAGCGATTTTCTGATCGAAACCGACCAGGATGGACAGAAGAAGATTGTAGGTGTAATCACAGAGGATGGTCATCAGGTGCGTGGGGACAAGGTGATTGTGGCCATTGGTCGTGAAGGCAGCGAGTGGCTGAATAGCATGTGCAAGAAATATGGGGTGGTTTCGCGTAATGGGCAGGTGGATATCGGTGTGCGGGTGGAAACGGATGCCGGGGTAACTTATGATATCGATTCGACTCTTTATGAAGCAAAATTAATTTATTACACAAAGACTTTTGAAGATCGCGTGCGTACTTTCTGCTGGAACCCGCGTGGTGAGGTCTCAGAGGAACGCTATGGAAATCTGGCAGTGGTGAATGGACATAGCTACAAAGATCAGGCGCTCAAAACCAGTAACACCAATTTTGCCTTGCTGGTCTCGAAATCCTTTACTGAGCCGTTTAAAACCCCGATTGAGTATGGGCGTTATATCGCCGAATTGGGCAATATGCTCTCCGGTGGCAAGGTTTTGGTGCAGCGCTATGGGGATCTAAAACGCGGACGGCGTTCAACTTCCTCTCGTATTGCCAAGAACATCATTCAACCGACCCTTAAGGATGCTGTTGCTGGAGATTTAAGCCTGGTGTTGCCGTATCGCATCATGATTGATGTGATCGAAACTCTGGAAGCATTGGAAACCATCATGCCGGGTATCGCCAGTGATAGCACGTTGCTCTATGGGGTCGAGGTTAAATTTTATTCGAATAAAATCGTGATCAATCCCCAGTTTGAGACCAATGTGAAGAATCTGCATGTGCTCGGAGATGGAGCTGGTTTGACACGCGGTTTAATGCAAGCCAGTATGAATGGAGTCTGCATGGGGCGCATCTTAACCGGGAACTGGTAAAGTTTATTAAACAAGTTTAGCCAGTGCTGATTGAACGGCTTTGTAATTGGCAGGGATCTCAACAGGGGGGTTAGCATATTGTTTCTGCACTCCATCCATCTGTTGGTGGTGGTAGTCGATCTTGAACTGTGAAAACTTAAGACCATGCGCTGTGGAGATGACCACCACCCGAGCACGCGGATCGATGATGCCTTTTTGCAAGAGCTTTTTTAATGCTGATAAAGCCACACCGGTGTGCGGGCAACAATACAGTCCTGTTTGATCGGCTTGAGCGCATGTATTGGCGATCTCCTCTTCGCTGGCCTGTTCTACCACACCGTTAAAATCGATCAGGGTCTGACGTGCACGCTCATAGCTGACCGGGTTTCCGATCTGGATGGCTGAGGCGATTGTCTTTTTGGCCGTTACTGGTTCGAATACCTGAAAATCAGTCAGATAAGCCTTGTAGAGAGGGTTGGCGTTCTCTGCCTGCGCACAGGCGATACGCGGAAGATGATTGATCAATCCCAGATCACGCATCATCAACAGACCATTTCCGAGGGCGCGCACATTGCCCAGGTTACCGGCAGGAAGGATGATCCAGTCCGGCACCTGCCAATCGAATTGCTGCACGATTTCTATACCAACTGTTTTCTGACCTTCAATGCGCAATGAATTAAGGGAATTGGCGAGATAGATGGTGGGGTCTTCGGTCAGTTGTTTGACAATTTCCATGCAACCATCGAAATCGGTGTCCAGCGAGAGGACAGTAGCGCCATTGGCAATCGGTTGGATCAATTGGGCAGTGGAGACTTTATCGCGGGGAAGCAAGATCACAGTTGGAATTCCAGCCGCTGCTCCGTAGGCGGCCAGGGCAGCAGAGGTATCCCCGGTGGAGGCACAGGCGATGGCGCGAATCGGTTTGCCGTTGGCGATCATCTGTTTGACCACGGATACCAGCACGGTCATGCCCAGATCTTTAAACGAGCCGGTATGGCTATTTCCACACAATTTGACCCACAGGTCATCCATGCCCAGTTGCCGCCCGAAGCGTTGTGCCCAAAACAGGTTACTGTTACCTTCATAAGTGGAAACAATCTGCTCATCATCCACAAGCGGGCAAACCCATTCCTTCTTGCCCCAGACACCACTGCCGTAGGGCCAGGCAGTGGAAAAGACACGTTGCTCAAAAATAGACTTCCATTCTACGGCAGAACGTTGCCGTAGGGCCTCCATATCGTGCTTTACTTCCAGCAAACCACCGCATTCTTCACAGCGATAAACCACATCAAAAATCGAATAGCGTTTTCCACAGCCACGAATACATTCATACCAGCAGTTATAGTCCAAATGAACCTCCATTCGGTGAGGGAGCTGTTTCAGCATGGATGGCACGCACAGCTCGCACCGCATCTTCCTGATCCAATACCAGTGAAATGCTATATTCGGATGATCCCTGCGCGATGGCGATGACATTGATCAGGTTTTTTCCGAGCGCCCCAAAAATGCGTGCGGAAACCCCCGGGGTTTCACGCATCCCGGAACCAATGATACTGACAATGACGACATGATCGCGTGACCAGACCCGGTCGATATCCCCCCGCATCAACTCCAATGCCATTTCCGACTCAATCGACCTGATCACCTCGCCATTGTGCACAGACGGAATGGTGAAGCAGATCGACTGTTCCGAAGAGGATTGTGAGATCATCAAGACACTCGCGCCGGTACGAGCAACAGCCCCAAAGGTACGGGCTGCAATACCGGGCACACCCAACATGCCACGCCCTTCCACCGTGATGATGCTGAGATCTTTGATGGTGGATATGGCAGTGATTTCGCCACGAGTTCTCGGTGGATTCTGGGTGATACGCGTACCGGGGAAATCCGGGTTGAAGGTGTTCTTCACCCACAATGGCATATTGCGGTTGACCACCGGGCGGATAGTCTTGGGATGCAGCACTTTGGCACCAAAGTAAGCCAGTTCACCCACCTCTGCGAAGGAGATTTCCGTGATGGGACGGGCATCCGATACCACACGTGGATCAGCAGAGAGGACACCATCCACATCTGTCCAGATCCAGACTTCATCCGCATCCAGACAGTCGGCCAGGATGGCGGCTGTATAATCACTGCCCCCCCGTCCAAGGGTAGTAATCACACCTTCGGGTGTAGCTGCCATAAAACCAGTTACCACCGGTACTAAATTCTGCTGAAAAAGTGGAGGTAGGATCGACTGTATTTTCTCGCGGCTGTGCTGCATATCCGGAGCAGCGTTCTGAAATGTACGATCGGTAATGATGCATTCAGAAGCCTCAACAGCCTGAGCAGGTGTCCCAATGCAACGTAATACACTGGCCACCATCATGGCGTTGATGCGTTCTCCAAGCGAGGAGATTACATCCATACCGCGGGGCGTGACTTCTCCCAGCACCTGAATGCTCTGACAATAACTGCTCAATTCGTCCAGACGTTGCTGCAGGACGGCCAGCAGGTTTTGTTTCTCGGTTGGGTCCGAAACCAGTGTGTTGATGATCTCCAGGTGTTGATTCTGGATCAGGGTGATGATCTCGCGAGCACCTGCTCCGTCGTTTTCCGCTGCCAGTCGGGCACTCTGGATTAATTTATCGGTAATACCACTCATGGCAGAAACTACCACCACCAGATTGTCCCAGTCAGATTTGTGATTCTGGATAATTCGGGCAGTTTGCTGGATGGCTGCAGGACTACCGACTGAGGTTCCACCAAATTTCATCACCAATGTGCTCATAAGCTCTCCAAGGACGGCTCCATCTGATATTTATTCTGATTTTTCGACTTGTTGTTTTCTTTACAGCAGGATTATGGAGATTATACGCGTATGCATAGGGTAGGTCAACCAGGCCAGGCCAGCTTTTTCGCTAAATTGATTTGCGTCAGGAAATAATCTCTATAATTTCTATATCCATCAAAGGAAACAGGAGATCAGAATGACCTTTATCGAGAAAGCCAAAGCCTTGCTGCAATTAATCCGCCTGGAGTTGCCCATATCAGCTGGTATCTGTGTGGTGGTGGGACAAACCATCGCTATGGGAAGATTCCCGGTGGTAACCGATCTGATTTTGGGATTTGGGCTGGGCCTGTTTTTGTCCAGCTCAGCCATGATTTTCAATGACCTGTTCGATCAGGAAGTTGACCGTATCAACACACCCTATAAGCCTATCCCATCCGGCAAGGTCACACCCACGGAAGCGATTGTATTCGGGGTGGTTACTGCGTTGATTGCCTTGTTGATAGCAGGGTGGATGGCTCCGTTGGTGCTGGTATTAAGCCTGGTGCTTTGGACACTAGGCTTTCTATACAATTGGAGGCTGAAAGCCAGTGGTCTGATGGGGAACTTGATCGTCGCCACCAATGTAGCCATGACCTTCATTCTGGGCGGGATCAGTGTTGGAGATGAGAGCAATCCGTTGGTGTGGATTTTTGGTGCGATTGCGTTTGTTTTTGATCTGGCGGAGGAAATAGCCAGTGATGCTATGGATATGGAAGGGGACAGGAAGCGTGGTTCGCGCTCGCTTGCAATCCTGCATGGAAAGCGGAATGCACTGCGGATCAGTGGTGCGTTATTTATGGTGATGATCTTGTTATCCCTGCTGCCGATCGTGTTGGGTGAGACCAGTCTGGCCTACATTCTGCCGATTGGCCTGATGGATGTGGCAATCGTCTTTTTTGGCGTACGCTTACTCAAGTCTGCCACTCATGCTGAAGGGCATCGCGCCATGCGGGGATTGTACATCAGCGCTACCATCGGGTTGGTGGCGTTTATTTTATCAAGGTTTGTGGGGTAATAATTTACAAAAATATGGACAAATCTCTTTAAATAAACATTAAACGATAAAATTATATTTTTGGTATAATACGACATAATTTATCCATTCAGTCATGGTATACCGGGAGAAAAAGATGGATACATCCCTTTGGATTGTATTTTTTACGGGATTGACCGCAGGCGGATTGAGTTGTATGGCCATTCAGGGCGGATTATTGACCAGCTCATTAGCCAGTCAAATTGAGACGCAGGTTCAGGTTGCCGGGAAGAAAAAAAGGAACACGAAAATCAATCTTCCGCTGGCGCAACCAATCGTTTTGTTTTTGATCGCCAAGCTGGTGGTTTATACCCTGTTTGGCGTACTGCTGGGGGCATTGGGTTCTGTATTTGACCTGACACCTCAGATGCGAGCTGGTTTGCAGATTGCCATTGCGATCTTTATGCTGGGAAATGCCATGCGCTTGCTGAATGTGCACCCCATCTTCCGGTATTTCAATTTTGAACCACCACCTGCCATGCGACGCTGGATCCGGCGTAAAGCGAAAGGTCAGGAAACCTGGTTCTCGCCGTTGTTTCTGGGCACGTTGACTGTCTTCATCCCATGTGGTGTGACCCAGACCATGATGGCTTTAGCGGTCAGCACAGGTAGCCCCCTGCAGGGTGGTTTGATCATGTTTGCCTTCACTCTGGGTGCCAGTCCATTGTTTTTCCTGCTCACCTACCTGGCGACCAAACTGGGTGCTTTGATGGAGAAATACTTTGTACGCTTTGTCGCTTTCGCGTTGGTGATCTTTGCTTTCCTCTCACTGGATTCCGGGCTGAATATCTTGGGATTTCCGTATACCATCAGCCGTCTGACGAATGCCAACCGGGTGAATGCCAATACCATCCCGCGCATCGATGACCGTGCGAACTTCCCTTCCGTTTCAGTCAATGCCACCCCTGCAGCCAGCAGCGATGTGGTGGTCTATGCCAATAATGATGGATATTACCCGTATGAAAGCTTAGCGACTGCCGGTGTACCGGTCACGTTGCGTTTGAAAACCAATAACACCATATCCTGTTCGCGCTCATTCATTATTCCTTCCTTAAATATCAAGGCATTGCTGGATGCCACCGGCGAGAAACTGATCGAAATTCCACCCCAGAAAGCAGGCACGACTCTGGCGTATTCCTGTTCAATGGGCATGTATACAGGAGTGATTAAATTCCAATGAGCATAATAAAGAAGACTTTCCACATTCCAGATATGCATTGTTCCGCCTGTGTAATGAAATTGGAAGGGCTGGAGGACGATCTGCCCGGTGTGAAAAGGGTGGAAGCAAGTTATCAGAAGCAGAGCATGCTGGTGGAGTATGATGATAGCAAGATGAGTGAAGAGGAAATTCGAAAGGCTATTGCGGAACTGGGATATACTACTGTGAATTATTAGACTGTAATTTTTTACCTGGTTAGGAAAATTAAAAAAAGGGTTGTTCGTTCATTATAAATAAAATCGAGTGAAATTAAAGAGAAAATGGGTATTGAACCAAACTGAGGAATTAACCAAACGTGAATGGGAAGTAATTAATCTCCTTCTTGAAGGGAAGAGCAATAAGATGATTGCATCAGCCCTCCATATTACATCCAGTACAGTTGAATTTCATCTTAAGAACATTTTCTCCAAGTTTCAAGTAAGCTCAAGGACCGAATTAATTTTAAAACTGGGGAAATCCACAGTTGCGAAGGATGCAGATTTCTCGGAAAATAATGACAGTTTCAAATTTTGGAATTGGATGTCATTAGCTCTTAAATCTATTGAAAGGTACTTTGAGAAAAAAATGGAAAATACTAATAGAAAAGATTTCAGTGATGAAAAAAATACGGCTACATTTTTTGATTCGATCCGGACATGCTTTAAAAATTATGCTGAGTTTCAAGGAAGAGCGTCTCGATCAGAATTTTGGTGGTTTTTCCTGTTCATATTATTAGTTACTTCGGTTCTGGTACTCATTAACGAAATATTAGGTGAAATTTTTCTGATTTTAACCCTGCTCCCATTTTTAGCAGTTGGGTCACGCAGGCTACGAGATGTTGGAAAAAGTGCATGGGAGCTACTGTATCTACTAATTCCAATTGCGGGTTTGGTGATATTAGGAATTTATTGGGCACAACCTTCAATCGATCAGAATGAAGCTGTCTTATGAAATTTTGAACAAACAACAAAAAGAATGAGCGGTAAAAATTTTTGAATTTGTTTGCTATTATACCGAGTTGTTGGGAAGACGGACGAGAGAGCTGTTTTGTGTAAAACTAAAAATAACCATTGAAATAGGGATATGGTTAATTCTTTATGTGAAACGCACTTAATTTACAAAAAAGGTCAACCAGTTTAGTTGACCTGTGTGCCCCGGGCAGAACTCGAATCTGCAACCATCTGCTCCGCAAGCAGGTACTCTGTCCAATTGAGCTACCGGGGCGTGCTGAATGAGCACGCAAAATATACCGCATTTCAGATAGATCGTCAAGGAAAACGACCTGAGATGTCCGGTTGATTTAGTTGAATACCGGACACTTAGATCGATATCACCTTGCTGGCGCGGAATTGAGCTTCGATGATATCGATCATGCCATTGCGGGTAACCAGGATTACGGTGTTTGATGTTGATAATTCCATTAATTCCTCCTGTTTTGTGTTTGAAAATTAATAATAGAAAAAACCACCCGCACATACAGGTGATTCTTCAGAAGGAACAATCTCAGAGGAGATCAATCCATCAGACCTGTATGTGCAAACTGCACAGCGGCGCGCAAGGCACCTTTTAAGTTGCTTCAGGTATGACGGTAAATGCTAAGCATAGATCTCCTTTGAGTTGATTATATAGAGAAATTGGAAAAAGGCAATTTTTATTACCAGGGAAACGACAATCCAAATTCCCAAAATTCAATCTATAAATGGGAATTTGAACGGTTTGTGCAAGTATTGACCAACTTACTTTCATGATTTTTTGTTTAGCTCTGTAATACAACTTGACATTTCATCTCCATTAATTTACAGTACAAAGAAAATAATTCACGAGAATTAATTACACGAATCAGGTTTGGAGGAAAACTTGTCTATCAAGAAATCCAAAAAAATAGCCTTAATTCCCATATTTTTCGGAATTGGTTTATTTTGGTGGTTAAGAAAAACCTCCAGGGCTGTGCCAGGTGAAAAGCTTGCCAGAGAATTCTTGCTTGGCAAAGTAGGTGCTGATCGGTCACGAACGCTACTAACTCAATTCAGAAATAATTATCAGGACTTGTTTCAACGGCGAGAAATCCCACAGAATCGTATATTACGACTTCACTTGAACCAGGCGATCTTACCAGTGGTGGCATTTTATCAGGTATTATTACCCATCAATAATGGCAAAAAGGAAATCACTATCAAAGAGATTGAAAGTCTTGTTCATGAATGGACATTAAATATCACCCGTTATTTTATTTCACCATTGCGTTTTTTCAGGCACCCATTCAGGCTCTTCAAACCTGGTTTTGATATCGTCATGAAGCTCTTTCCTCTCAGTGGATTTGATATTGAATATCTGGAAAAAAGTGATGAGCGTATTGCCTTCAATATCAGAGGTTGTTTCTATCTGAATTCGCTCACCCGTTATGGAGTGCCCGAATTGACCACGGTTTTCTGTGCTGCGGATGAAGCTATGGCAGAATTATTTCCAGCATCGATCAGATTTCAACGCACCAAGACATTGGGCAGAGGTGGAAATCTCTGCGATTTTCGTTATTGCCGGGTCAATCAAAAGATCGATTGATACGGCGAGAAGATCAACTCCATCATCAAAAAGAATCACCTCATCAGGATTTTTTTCAAATAATCACCGGAAAAGGACTCTACCACCTGCGCCACCTGTTTGGGAGTACCGGATGCCAGCAGTCGTCCGCCCGCAGCGCCCTCCTCAGGACCGAGATCGATGACCCAATCAGCGGCCTTGATGACTTCCAGGTTGATATTCTTGAGGTTGTGTTATAGATGGACGAATTAAAGTTTACCATATTCATTTTAATATCCTGGTGTGCAATAGGAAGTTTGATTAAATCCCAAACGACCTGTCAAAATCACTGATTGAGAATGATCAAATGAGTTTTATGAAGTTATGAAATTGTCTAAACCAATGACTTTTCTATTGCTTCCAATGTAAGCAAAATCTCATGTTCGCCATGCATGCTGGATAAAAAGCCTGATTCAAATTGAGACGGAGCCAGATAAACCCCATGATTCAGCATGTTCCGGAAAAATTGAGCATATTTCTCCCGGTTTGCCAGGCTGGCAGTTGTCCAATTCGTAACGGGATTTTCAGCGAAGAATAAGGTAAACATGCTACCGACACTTTGTAATTGATAATTTAAAGCTTTCTTTCGCAGGATGGATATAACACCCTCTTTGAGTTGATTGGAACGGGCATTCAGATTTTCCCAAATAGCAAGGTTTTCCAGAATTCGTAAGGTTTCCACACCGGCTGCCATGGCAAGAGGGTTTCCTGAGAAGGTACCGGCCTGGTAAACCGGCCCTGCCGGAGCGATTAAATCCATAATTTCCTGTCTCCCGCCAAAAGCACCTACAGGCACGCCACCGCCGATTACTTTGCCTAGCGTGGTAAGATCGGGTTTGATGTTATAAAATGCCTGTGCTCCGCCACGATGAACACGGAACCCGGTCATGACTTCATCAAAGATTAATAATGCGTTGTTTTCTTCAGATAGTTTTCTTAATCCTTGCAGAAATCCTTCAACAGGGGGAACAACCCCCATGTTGCCGGCCACTGGTTCAACGATGATAGCAGCGATTTGTTGGGGATAATTTTGGAAAATCTTCTTGGCAGATTCCAGGTCATTATAAGGAGCGATCAGGGTTTGATTGGCTGTTGAGGCTGGTACACCGGGTGAATCGGGTAATCCCAGGGTTGCGACACCTGAACCGGCCTGTACCAGGAAAATATCGGCATGACCGTGATAGCAGCCTTCGAATTTAATGATATAGTCCCGTTTTGTATAAGCACGCGCCAATCGTATCGCCGACATAGTCGCTTCTGTACCGGAGTTGACAAAACGAACGCGTTCCATGCTCGGATAAAATCCCATCACACGTTTGGCAAGTTCCAATTCCAGGGGACTGGGTGCGCCAAAGCTGGTGCCTTTCCGGGCGGTTTCACAGATCACGCGGGAAATAGCATCATTGGCATGTCCCAGAATGAGTGGTCCCCAGGACAGGACATAGTCCAGATAACGATTACCATCCACGTCAAAGACATAAGCCCCCTCGCCTCGATCGATAAATAATGGCTGGCTGCCAACAGAACGAAATGCACGAACAGGGGAATCAACCCCGCCGGGAAGCAGTGTTTGTGCTTGTAAAAAAAATTCTTCTGAACGGGTGATATTTGTTGGTTGCATGGGTTAGACCTTTCTTTGACTTAATTCATGGACGATTTCCACGGCTGCTTTTACATTATCCACTGGCGTCTGTGGCAAAATACCATGCCCAAGATTGAATATGTGGCCGGGTCGGTTATTTGCCTGATCGAGGATTTTTTGGATTTTTTGTTTCAGATGTTTTTGAGGTACAAAAAGGGCAGCAGGGTCCAGATTGCCCTGAACAGCGACCTCTGTTCCTAAAATATTTCTGCCCCAGTCAATGGGTGTACGCCAATCAAGACCAATGACATCGCCGCCCGCTTCTTTTATTAAAGGAAGATATGTTCCAGCGCCAACGGAAAAATGGATGGTCGGCACACCTGTTTTACGAACGTTTTTAAAGATCTTCTGAGAATAGGGTAAGGCATATTGTCTGTAATCATCCGGGCTCAAAGCTGACCCTGCCCAGCTATCGAAGAGTTGGATTGCCTGAGCACCAGCATCAATTTGTGCTAATAAGAAGTCTGCAACCACCTCAGCCAGGAGGTTCATCAACTGATCCCAAATCTGCGGTTGTTCAACCATCAAACCTTTGGTTTTCAAAAAATTTTTGGAAGGTCCACCCTCGATCAGATAGCTGGCCAATGTAAATGGCGCACCGGCAAAACCAATTAATGGCGTTTTTCCTGCCAACTCTGATGAAATAAGTTGGACTGCTTTCAATACGTGTGCCAGATCTTCATGGGGATTTATTCTTCGAAGTTGATCTACATCCATAGCAGTACGAACAGGGTTGTGAATGACCGGCCCTTCACCGGCAGCAAATTCCAGGTGGATGCCCATGGGAATTAATGGTAGGAGAATATCTGCAAATAAAATGGCAGCATCAAATCCAAAGGCTCGGATAGGTTGCAGGGTCACTTCGGTTGCTAATTCAGGAATTGCACAAATCTCCAACAAAGTGTATTTTTCTCGAATTTTCCGATATTCTGCCATATAACGACCAGCCTGGCGCATAAACCAGATCGGTGTGTAATCCACCGGTAATCTTTTACAGGCACGTAAAAAAGTAAATGAGGGTTCCTGGACTTCCATTTTATTGATTCTCCTTAAGCCACCGAGCAGCCTCTTTGGCATGATAGGTGATGATTAAGTCAGCTCCCGCACGTTTCATACTGATTAAGATTTCCAATATGGTACGGCGTTCATCCAGCCAACCATTGGCAGCAGCCGCTTTGATCATGGCGTATTCGCCACTGACGTTATATGCAGCCAGAGGAAGTTCCGGATAGGTCTGTCTTAATAAATGGATCACGTCCAGGTATGCCAGGGCAGGTTTTACCATGAGCGCATCAGCGCCTTCCTGTACATCCAGGGCAGCTTCCCGCAAGGCTTCCCGTACGTTTGCAGGGTCCATTTGATGACTCTGCCGGTCACCAAACCTGGGTGCTCCCTGAGCCGCTTCGCGGAAGGGACCATAGAAGGAAGAGGCATATTTCACTGAGTAGGACAGGATCGGAAGGTGTTCGAAGTGGTGTGCATCCAATCCATTGCGAATAGCAGCCACCATGCCATCCATCATCCCTGATGGGGCAACCATATCTGCTCCAGCCTGAGCGTGGGAAACCGCGACTTTTGCCAGAATTTCCAGGGTTTCATCATTCAGGACGTACCCTTCCGGTAAATTAGGGTTTCTATTTTCACCCAGATTTAAAATACCGCAGTGGCCATGATCCGTGTATTCGCATAAACACACATCGGTAATCACGATCATTTCTGGAACAGATTGTTTGATGATTCGAATACTCTGCTGGATGATTCCCTGATCTGAAAAATTTTCTAACCCAATGGGGTCTTTGGATGCAGGGATGCCAAACAGGATAACTGCTGGAATACCCAATTCAGCAATACTTTTAGTTTCATCAGCCAGCAGGTCAGGTGACCACTGGAAAACGCCAGGCATCGAACTGATTTCCTGCTTTATCCCTTTTCCATGCTTGACAAATATAGGATAAATAAAATCACTGGATTCCAGTCTCGTTTCTCGCACCATGCTCCTGATTCCAGTAGATATGCGAAGCCGGCGAGGCCGTGACTTTAAGGAAGGGGGTAGATTTGGTTTGTATTGGCTGTTCATTTTTATCAATGCACCTTTCGATTGTGATTACCAGCGAATGACAGAATGGATTCAACCAGCCCTTTGGTTGTATAAGTTTCCGCAACAATCTGGGCAGTCATTCCATATGGTTCCAGCGCGTTTGCTGTAATGGGTCCAATGCAGGCGATGATTGTTTGCGATAAATAAGTTTTAGCCCGATCTCCCAAAAGATCAAAAAAACCATGCACTGTGGAAGCACTGGTAAAGGTGACAAAGTCCACCCCTATTTCCAATTCTTTCCATGCTTGCGAATCCGGTGAGTTTGTGACGGATTTATACAGGGGAAACTCATGCACAACCGCTTTGTTTTGTAATAATGCTTTCAACAATTCTTCCCTGGCACCTTCTGCACGGGGGAGGAGAATGTGGTTGCCTTCAATATTTCCAAGAGTATTAACGATCTCTTCCCCAATAAATTTTTCTGGCATGGCATCCACAGCCATTCCACATTCATTCAATGCCTGCCTGGTCGCTGTACCGATGGCAGCTATTTTTACGTTTTTTAAATGATCGATGGAGCATTCTGATTTCTGGAATTCTTCCCAGAACAAATGGACGGTATTCTGGCTGGTAAAAATTACCCACTGATATGGATCTAATTGTTCCAATTCTCTACGGAAACGGATTAGTTGATCAGAATCCGGAACGATCCTGGTTGTAGGAAATAAAACCGGATCTGCGCCTAATGTTCTTAAATGATTGATGAATTGTTCAGTCTGATGAGCAGGCCGGGTTACCAGGACACGTTTACCCAATAACATTAGGATGCTCCTTTATCCATCTGCATTAATTTTTTTGCCCCACGCCGCAGGATTGCTTCTGCTAACGCCATTCCCAGTTGTGATGCTTGATCCAGTGTGTTTTTACAACTTCCATTTACTCGCAAGATCTTTTCACCCTCTACCGAAGCTACCAATCCATCCATATAGAGTAGGTCATCCTGTACGTACGCATAAGCAGCTACAGGCGCTGAACATCCACCACCGAGATTTTTCAGAAATGAACGCTCTGCAACGACAGCATGGCGGGTATTTTTGTCCTCAATGGTTGATAGAATCGAATTTAAGGTCTTATCATTTTGGCGAGATTGAATGGCTAATGCTCCCTGGCCAGGGGCTGGCAACATGATCTCCATGGATAATTCCTCCTGCACATACTCCTGTAAACCCAGGCGATAAACACCTGCAGCAGCTAAAATAATGGCATCGTATTCACCATTTAAAGCTTTCTGAATGCGGGTATCGATATTACCACGCAGAGGCAATAAAACCAGGTCGGGTCGTATATGCAGCAATTGAGCGCTTCTGCGCAAACTGGATGTGCCTACTTTGGCCCCCTGGGGTAAATTCACCAAGCTACATTTTTGCTTTGCAATCAGTACATCATTTGGATTTTCCCGTAACGGGATGGAGGAAATTGATAAGCCGGCTGTGTCATCCACTGGCAAATCTTTGAGAGAATGCACCACAAAATCAATGGCTCCCGTTTGAAGAGCATGTTCCAATTCCTGGGTAAATAACCCTTTACCACCGATCTCAGGTAGTGGCTGATCCAGTTTTATATCGCCTGTGGTGATAAAAGTTTCCAGACGAAATTGAAACCCCGGCTGGATATCCTGAAGTGATTGGCCGACATGATTTGCCTGCCACAATGCAAGTTTGGATTTTCGTGTTCCCAAAACAAAGATGCGATCAGTCATTTTTGGGTTGTTCCAGATCAATTTGATATGCGTTTTCTTCTTCATCCAACCCAAACAAGTAATGCAGGGTGCTGGTATATATATTCATTTCTTTATGGGAGGTTTCCATGCGCATTTTGCTTGAAGGCTCATGTAATATTTTCTTGACCAGAGAACGGGTGAGAAAATCTATTTTTTCCTGTAATTGTGAGTCAAGGTCTGGATTGAGTTGGATCATTTTTTCCATTTCCTGGCGACGGATCATTTCTGCTTTTCTATGCAATTTTCCGATGGTTGGCATCACTTCTACCCAATGGGAGTAAATCCTTATTTCTTCTTCTAATATTTTTTCTACCTGTCTTGCTTCATTTTCACGATGTTGTCTGGTCTGATCCAGGCGATCCTTAAGATCATCCAGATCAATCAACTCCACACCGGGTATACTACGAATGGCAGAGTCTATGTTGCGCGGCATGGCAATATCAAGAAATAAAATAGATGAATCTTTCCGAAGTTCCAGGATGGAGTGTAGAGAATCATACGTGATGATTGGATGTTCGACACTTGTAGCAGTAATAACAACATCTGCACTTTGTAGTAAATTTTCCAATTCTTCAAATGGAGCAATCTGACAGTTGAATTGATTGGCAAGTTCAATTGCTTTGGAATAGGTTCGATTAATAATGGTAATGTTCTTGATATCACGTTGGTTGAATGTTTTTAAGGCAAGTTTACTCATTTCTCCTGCACCAACGACCAAAATCATTTGTTTTCCACTTTCTTTCAACCATTTCTCAGCGATTTGAACCACCGCAGAACTGATACTGGTTGGTTTTTTTCCAATCTCTGTTTCAGTATGAGCTCTTTTGGCTGCATGGATAGCCGATTGAAATAAACTTGCAAGCGGGTGTCTGGCAGAACCGATTTCTAAAGCAATTGATAAAGCGTCAGAGACCTGACCCAGAATTTGAACCTCTCCTAAAACTTGTGATTCTAATCCGCTGGTGACGCGAAAAAGATGTTCAACAGCAGCCATATTGTGATATTGTACAAATAGCGGATCAATTTCATGTATTGAGAAACCTGTTAATTCGGAAACAAAAGCAAGCATTGTTTGGAAAACTTTTGTTGAATCATCCAAAAACTCATGTTGATTACCCCGAAAGGTGACATAGATTTCAAAGCGATTACAGGTTGAAAGAATGGCAATCTCAGATTTTGGACCCAGAAATTGATCATTGTTTTCTTTGTAATATTCCAGACTCTTCTTAATTCTTTGATGAGAAAAGCTGAATCTCTCGCGAACTTCGAGGTTGGCAATTTGGTGAGATGTGCTTATACAATAGAAGTCCATATCAATCCTGTCGGATCAGGCGTGGACCTGTTCCTGTTGAAGATATTGAAGCACCTGCCCTGCGGCCTTTTTCCCATGGCCAACACAATCTGGTACCCCAACACCTTCATAAGCGCTACCTGTCAGGTAGATACCGGGGATTTCCTGGGAGCAAGTAGAAAACAATTCTTTTACGCGCTCTAAATGTCCTACTTCGTATTGAGGATTCGCTTTTCTCCAACGATACACACGGGTAAGAACTGGATCGGCATTCAAACCCAGGATCAAATTCAATTCTTTATGAGCTATGCGAACGAGTTCTTCGTCCGCCAAATCCACCATTTCTTCTTTACCTGGACCACCCACAAAACAACGTAAAAGCAAGTGATCATCAGGCGCGCGTTCGTCGAATTTTATGGAACTCCAGGTACAGGCAGTGATGTCCCGATTTTCAATGCTCGGTATTACAAATCCAAATCCTGTGAATGGTTTTTGAATATCCTGCTTCCGAAATGCCATGGATATGTTGGCAGTCGATACGTAAGGAATTTTTGTCAAGTTATCAGCAAGTTTGGAGTTAACCGATTCCAATAATTCTGCTGCATTATAAGACGGTGTTGCCAATACAACCGCATCGGCGATGATGTGTTGTTCATTATCTAATTCAACAGAATACTTCAGGTCAGCGGCGGGTATGATGGATATAACCCGAGTTTTTGTGTAAATTTGACAATCACTTAATGAGTCTTCCAAACCGTTCACCAGTTCTTCCACACCATTTTTCAAAGAGATGAACAGCGAATTTAATCTGGAATTGTTTTTGGGTTGGTGATTTCCAGCTTTTTTCTGAGACAGCATACCTTTTATCAAACTACCATGCTTTTGTTCAATGTTGCGAAAACGCGGGAAGGTAGCCAATAGACTTTGTTTTTCAGGGTCAGAAACGTGGATTCCTGACATGAGAGGTTCTGCAATTTTATAAAGGGCTTCTTTGCCCAATCTTCTACGGATGAAATCGCCTACACTTTCATCATCCGAGCCCTTGAATGGAGGGATAAACAGATCCATGCCCATGCGAATTTTGCCTGGCCAGGAGATCAAGGGGGATAACGCAAAGGGCATAATTTTGGTAGGGATAATCAGCATGACACCATCTGGTAAAGGGGTCAGTTTGCCATTGACGAGAACATAGGTTTTCCGCTTCTCATCGTTTGTTCCAATCAACTCATCCCCGATTCCCAGCTCCTCGGCCAGTTCAGCAGCCCATGGTTTTTGACTTATAAAACAATCGGGCCCTCCTTCAATGGTGAAGCCATCCACCTTTTCAGTGGTTATTTTTCCACCGAGTTTTTCACTTGCTTCAATCAGAGTGATTGAGAGTGGAATTCCATTATTTCTTTTTTCTTTTTGCAGATAATAAGCTGCAGATAATCCGGTGATTCCCCCACCAACAATAACAATATTTTTTGCTTGTGAATGTGTCATGATGTTTGCTCCGATTCGATAATGATATTGGCTAATGCCTTAATAAAACGAGGGTGATCGTTTGGTGATGAAATGCGCATAAGATGGAGATTTAATTGCGATGCCAGTTGCATGGCTTCCACATCGATGTCAAATAAAACTTCTACATGATCGGATAAAAATCCAATGGGGGCGATGAGCACCGATCTTTTTCCCATTTTTGAAAATTTTTCCAGCGTTTCTTCCAAAAAGGGACCTAACCAGCGCGTGTTTTGTGCTCCAGCACTTTGAAAACAATATTCATATTGAGAAAGATGCAGCCCTGCTTCTTTTGCAACCAGGGTGGCTAAATGGGCGAATTGTTCGGCATAAGGGTCACCTTGTTCTGCCAATAATGCCGGGAGACTGTGAGCGGTGAATAGAACTGTTGGAGAAGGAAGTCCGTTCTCGGTGGCGATTAGCAATGATTCTTTGATGTTGGTAGCGATCGCTTTGTGAAACAGACTGTTGGTGTACCAGGCACCGATTTTTGTTATGGAAAGATTATTTTGCCAATCAGGGTAATTGGTTTGTTCTGCAATTGCCCTCTCCAGGTGATCATAATACGCTCCGGTACTCATGCGTGAGAAAAAAGGGGTCATGCAAATTGTAATGATATTTGTGATGCCTGCAGCAGCCATATTAGCAACAGTTTCCCGAATGTATGGATACCAGTGGCGCATACCCACGAAAACCTTATAAGGAGAATCAGAGTTAGCATTCAAAAAGTCTTCTAACGCCTGTGCCTGCAGGCGGGTTATATCAAGTAAAGGTGATTTTCCACCGATTACCTCATAGCGATGACGGATTTCTTCAATTAATTCAGGAGACGTGGGTCGCCCACCACGCACATCCAGTAGATAAGGTTCAACACTCTCCAGAGAGTCCGGTCCGCCGTAGGCCATCATTAAAATTCCAGTTGTTGGTTTCATTTTGCTCTTTACACGAACAAATTTAAAGTGTCTTGTGGTGGATGATAAATCGCTGTGAATATGGGGGTATCCCGTTCGGTAAATAATCTGGCTTCACTGCTGCGTAGATCGGTGACCAATTGTGAAAATTGAGCCAGATCTTCAGTTTCATAAGTGACGATAAATTCCTGATCCTGTAAACCGGTTGAATACAACAATAATTGTTTGATTTCAGGATATTGATGACCGATGCGGATGTGTTCGTTCATCATGCCCTGACGGGCATCACGCCCCATCTTGTACCAGGCAGCAGTTTTTGAAAATGGATAAACGATCAAATAAGTGGCACGATGGCCTTCAAATGGGTCAATTTCCTGGTCAGATTTTCCGCGAGCGTAATCAGATGGTCGAGTCATCCCCCACCAGGATTCTTTGGTTTGTAAATATGCCCGATACTGGTTTGTGAGTACTGCCATTTTTTCAAAATGGCGAGCCACCAAATCATTTTCTGTTACTTGAATAGTGCTCCAGAGGATAATATCTACATCTGCGTGTAATGGATATGCCTGGTAAAGATCAAATTTTACGGCAGATTTTTCGAGTTCTACCAATAATTTTTTTTGAATATCCTGTTTATTCTCGGCAGACAAGTTCCAATAATGATCGCTAAATTGAAGAAATTGAAAATGACTGAGAAGTCTAATACTCATACGAATTGCTCTCCTTGATGAAAAATTAGTGTTATCACTGTCAAATTAATCCACCATCTCTATAAGTGCTTCCTCAAAGGGGAATGAACCCGGTTCGTAGGAACAAAACGGTTCTTCTGCCAGATAATCACCGGTCATCGCAAAAGCCCGTGAGCGAGAACCGCCACAAACAAAACGGTATTCACACTTGCCACAGCGACCTTTAAGCACATCCTTGTTACGCAATGCCAGAAACAATTCGCTTTGCTGGTAAATATCTTTCAAAGGGCGATTTTTCACATTGCCAGCGCTGACAGGTAAATATCCGGATGGAAAAACTTCACCCAGTAAGGAAATGAACACTAAGCCATCGCCAGCATTGACATGCATGGGTGCACGACGCATATTTTCATGTGCTTCAGAAGATGGCGCTAAGTTTTGAATATGGGACTCAAGACCTTCCCGTAAGCGGGTATAGGTGCCATTTAAATTCATATAATCACCGGGGTTTAGATGATTTCTATCCAGGTATGAACGTTGCAAAACAACTCGTTTGTAATGATGTCCTTCTGTTGTTTTTAAGCGCACATATTTTGATGCATCATATATAAAATTTAAAACAGCTTCATAATCCTCCGATTTTATTTCATCCTCAATCAATCCTCTTCCGGTTGGTACCAGGAAAAATACGCTCCAGGTCATGACCCCTAATTGATGTACCAGGGCAAACATATTTGGAAGATCGAAAAGATTGTACCGGGTAACGGTAGTATTCAGTTGGATTTTTAATCCCAATTGGTTGGCTGTCTTCCAGCCATTAACTGTCCAATCATAGGATCCTTCAACTCCACGAAAAGCATCATGTATCAGAGGTGTAGAACCGTCCAGGCTTAGAGAAATAGTTTTGATTCCAACATTCTTGAGTTTGATTAAATTTTCAGGGTTTAATAATGGCGTTCCTGAGGGAGATAATGCCACTGGCAGCCCCTGTTCGGAAGCATAAGCAGCCAGATCAAAAATATCCTCTCGTTTAAAAGGATCTCCACCGGTAAGGATAAACAAAGGGTGTGGTTTACCGAGATCTAAGACCTGGTCAATTAACATTTTGCCATCTTCAAAGGAGAGCATGTTGGGATGGTGATTCGGTTGCGCTTCAGCACGACAATGTTTACAAGCCAGGTCACAAGCCTGGGTGGTCTCCCAGATGACCATAAAAGGCCTCTGGCTTAAATCATAAGCCGGTCTTCGAATTAGTTTCATAATGTTTACCTTTTAAAAAAATTTTATGTTGAGGTGTTGTTATATTCATCCACCATTGTGACGAGAAATTCATCTAAAAAAAGATTCATTTTTTCGAAAATTCTTTGGTTGACACGATCATTTGAGGATTGTAAAGAACCAGTTTCGTGCATGGAATTGAGCATGGGTTGACGAAATAGTAAAAAAATCTGAATACATTCGGTAATCGATAAACCCATTGAGTGACAAATTTCGCCGTATTGTTTTGATATCTGTTTCGCTTGTTGCAAAAACACTTCATTGTTATCTTCTCGGGCGCTATATTGCAGCATTAATGCAACCAGCCGGTTACCCGTTCCACGCATTCCTGTCCGCTGTTCCGTTGAAAGTTTGTTGTACCAGCCCTGTTCAGAGATTTTTACATTCTGCATTGTTTCGCGCGTTTTTAGAATAGCGGCTTTCTGCAGGGTGGCGAGTTCCATGCTTTCTTTCGTCTTGGTTTTGTGTTGGTTGATAAATTCATCCAGCGCTGATTTATGGTATTTTCTTTTTCCACCAGGTGTGCGGACAAACTCGATTAACCCTTCATCACTCCACCGGCGCAGTGTGGTAAAGTGGATACCTAAATATTTAGCTGCTGAAGAAATGGAAAACCAGGAAAATTTTTCAGTCATATTTCTATGTATTCCTATGTTTTTATATAATTTTCTAAGCTATTATAATTCCATAAAATGATAGATCAATGAATTTTTGATTAAATTTAAATTAGAAAATCTTCGGTGTGCTACCCAAAAAAGCAACAAAAAATGTATTCCGGGTAATTTTTTTTGAAGTATACTGTTTTAATACATTTACTGAGGAGAAAAGCCATGCATCAACGCGCTGTCAGTGTTAGTATTGGTTCTGCAACAAGAGACAAAGCAGTCGAAATAGAACTTTTTGGCAAGACCATTCAACTGGAACGTATCGGCACGGATGGAGATATGCAGGCTGCCGCGCAGATGTATCGCGACCTGGATGGCAAAGTGGGTGCTCTGGGGGTGGGTGGCGCCTTATTAGGTTTTCTTGTGGACCAGAAATGGTATGAACTGGAAAGCGTAAAACCACTGGTTCGGGATGTGAAGATTACGCCGGTAGTCGATGGCACCGGACTGAAAAGCACCCTGGAACGCAAAGCTGCAGCCGTGGTGGAACCCTTTTTGCAGGGACAACCCAAACGAGTTTTTCAAATGAGTGGGGTTGATCGATATGGTCTATCCAGTGGTTTCATGAATTTGGGATATGAATCTATTTTCGGTGATTTAATGTTTGGGCTGGGTATTTCTATTCCAGTCCATGATGATGCCGAATTGAAAAGACTTTCCAAATTTCTGGTACCTTTAATCTCACATATGCCTTTTAGCTGGCTCTACCCCACTGGTGAAAAGCAAGAAGTGCGATCCCCAAAGTTTACAAAGTATTTTGAGTGGGCAACCGTGGTTTCAGGGGATTGCCACTACATTACCAAATATATGCCTGAACGTATGGATGGTAAGATCATCGTGACCAACACCACCACACCCAGGGATCGTGAAATTTTTAAGCAGGCTGGCGTGCGCTTGCTGGTAACCACCACCCCGATGCTGGACGGACGTTCCTTTGGCACCAACATGATGGAAGCCGGGATTGTCACCGCAAAAGGTTACACAGAAGCCGTAAAATATCCCTCAAAGACTCATTTCGATCGTATGGAATCAGCCATTCAGGAACTCAATCTCTCCCCCCAGGTACAGGAACTTTAATTTATGGACGTGATTTTAACTGCTGGTGGAACTCCCACCCCTGAAGATCCTTTATTTCCCTTTTGTAATGGGTTGCCAAAAGCACTGATTTCAATCGGAGATAAACCCATGATTCAATGGGTGCTGGATGCCCTGGCAGCCGCAAAAACGATTGACCGAATTGTACTGATTGGTCTGGCAGATGATATTCAGGTGAATTATCCGCGTGAGATGGTTCAAATTGAAGACCAGGGCAGTATGGTGGAGAACATCATCGCAGGAGCTGACGTATTACTCTCATTTCCTGGTGCCAGCCATTATGCACTGGTTGTGGCTTCCGATGTTCCAGCTGTTACACCCGAGGTTATAGACTGGGTCAGCGGGGAGACGGTCAAAGCGCAGAAAGATTTGATCTATACAGTAGTCACACGACCTGTGATGGAGAAACGATTCCCAAATTCTAAAAGGTCTTATATCCCACTTAAGGATATGGCTATTTGTGGTGGTGATATTAATGCTATCAATCTGGAAACAGTGAATTATGATAATCCTTTATACCGTAAGTTGATTGATGCACGCAAGAATGCCCTCAAGCAGGCATCGCTATTGGGATTCGACACGCTATTATTAATATTATTACGGGCGATCACGTTGGCTCAAGCAGAAAAAAGAGTATGCAAACGCCTGGAAGTGAATGGACTGGTATTACCCAGCCCCTACGCGGAAATAGCCATGGACGTGGACAAACCCGGCCAATTAGAATTACTGAGGAATGATTTACTGAAGCAGTAACTCAGATTCGGTTCGCCAATGTCCGAAAATGATAGCCATAAATGGCCAGTGTAATTGCCGTCGGAAATAGTTTGGGTTTATTCAATAACGTCCAGAAGAATAATTTCCAGTATTCCAGCCTTTCCACTCCTTTAAACCCTAATAAATAAACAGAGCGGAAGAATGCACGCATGTAACTCAAATCAATTCCTCTGCGGATTTCGGGTGTCTTGATGGTTTTCAGTAACGTCAGACAACGACGATAATATTCTTTGGGTTGGTATAGATGCTTGACCAGTTTACTATATCCCGATTTCAAGAAGTCAATGTCGAGATGAGGAATGATATTGGTCGATCCATCGGTATTATCCCCGGTCATCTCACCCAATAAACGCCCTTCACCCAACAAGCGTTCATACAGGCGAGTGCCTGATGGCGCTTGCAGTAGTCCAATCATGGCGGTGGTGATGCCGGCTTTGCTGATAAAGCTGGCCTGTTGTTCGAAAATGGTTTCTGTATCCGAATCAAAGCCAACAATGAAACCACCCTGCACCATCATGCCGGCACGCTGAATGATCTTGACGCTCTCCACCAGATCCCGATTGCGGTTTTGCTTCTTGTTGCACTCGATTAAGCTATCATCGTTGGGTGTTTCGATGCCGATAAACACTGTGTTGAACCCGGCTTTCACCATTAAGTCCATCAGTTCCGGATCATCTGCCAGGTTGATGGATGCCTCGGTATTAAAAGGAATGCTATTTTTCCCCTTGTGCCATTCAATCAAAGCCGGCAGCAATTCCTGTTTGATGATCTTCTTATTGCCGATGAAATTATCATCCACCAGAAATATCGAATCACGCCAACCCAACGCATAGAGATTATCCAGCTCGGTTATTAATTGTTGCGCGCTTTTGGTACGCGGGCGATGGCCAAGCATTGCTGTGATATTGCAGAATTCACAATCAAAAGGGCAACCACGCGAGAATTGCAGACACATGGTGGCATATTCTTTCAGGTTTAGCAGCTCCCACATGGGTGCCGGGGTGGTACTCATATCCGCAAATTCGCTGGTCTGATAGATCCGTTGAGGTGTACCCTGCTCCCAATCTTTGAGGAACAATGGCAAAGTAATTTCACCTTCATTCAGAATGAAATGATCCACCAGAGGGAAGTCTTCATATTCACCCGTGAAAATGGGTCCACCTGCGATGACGGTCTTTCCAGCTGCTTTGCAACGAGCAATCACCTCATGCGTCGAATCACGTTGCACGACCATGGCAGACACCATCACCATGTTCGCCCAGGAGATTGCATCTTCGGTCAAAGGCTCAATATTGAGATCTACAAGTCGTTTTTGCCAATGTTTCGGAAGCATGGCTGCGATGGTTATCAATCCAAGAGGTGGATTACCGGCTTTTTTGTCGATGAACTTTAATGCGTGCTTAAAACTCCAGAAAGTGTCTGGAAATTCCGGGTAAATCAACAATATGTTCATCTTTCTCTCCTTTTTGAATGATCTGAGGTAAGCGAAAATCCCCGATCAAGGTGCGGGCTTTATTCGTTGGAATTGTGAAGGAAAATTTAATTAGGGCAGGGCAGGATATTGATCCAAACGGGCATAAACAACCCCAACCAATCCGCGACCAGTATGAGCTCCCAGGACGGGGGCAACCGTCGAATTAGGCAGCCACTGGCAATCAAAATACTTATTCATGGCTTCGCGTAATTTTTCTGCCCCTTCCGGGTTGGCTGTATGAGCGATTTGGGCACGGATTTTGGTGCCTTCCGGAATATCTTTAGTGATGGTTTTGGCAATACTTTCCAATGCCCGATTGAAGGTTGGGCTTTTTCCGCGTTCGTAGTATTTACCATCTGTTTTGCTAACACCAATCAGAGGTTTTATACCCAACACCGATGCGAGCAAGCCTTTCAGATGGCTGATGCGGCCGCCATGAATCAAATAGCGCAGATCCGGCAAGGTGAAAATGGTTTCTGATGCATCACGAACTTTTTTTACAAGTTCTTTTATTTTTTCAACAGGCCAACCGGCTTCGGCAGCGTGAGCAGCAGCTTCTACCTGCCAGCCCTGAGCACCCGAGAGGGTCATAGTGTCAATAAAATGCACCTCAGCCTCTGGTACCAAATCAGCCCCAGAATGAGCCGACTGATAGGTGTTGCTCAAGCCGGATGAGATGTGGACAGAAAGAATTGGGCCTTCGGGGGCTAGTTTTCGATAAACTTCAGCGAATTCACCCGGGGAAGGTAAGGAAGTAATAGGTAAACTATTGGTGGTTAATAATAACTCATAGAATTCACCTGGTTGTATATCTACACCACTCAGATACGTTTTGCCATCCAATTCTAATTTCAATGGAATTTGAGTTATTTCGAAGCCATCCAATAGTCCTGGTGCGGCATCCATGCCGCTGTCAGTAACGATTTTCATATTCAGTTGTTTCCCTCCAAATTAAACTAATAAAGTTCCGGCAATGGCATAGCGGTTGGACCCTGCTGCATTCTTCCACGACTCTGGTGAGCCATTTCAATGATGTGATGCATGATCGCCTTGGATACCTGGCGCACATAAGCGTGATTCTCTACGTTTCCATGGAATACCAGTGGGCGACCAATCGTCATGTTATATGGACCATGTGTATACCAGCGACCAATTTCCTCTTTTCCTTCCACCTTACTCTTGATGAAACGAATGCGTTCTAAAGGCAGATGAATCCCCACGGGTATTACCGGTGCACCACTCATCAATGCCAGTCGAGCAGCTCCCGTACGTGGTTCACAAAAACCACCTTCAACCGGGCTCAGTGCTCCTTCTGGAAAGATGATGACAGTGTCACCTTTTGCCAGCCGTGCTAATGCTTCATCCATGGCTGCTTTGCCATTTCCGGCGACAACCGGGATATGTCCCGAACGCCGTAAATATTCGCCCAACACGGGAACTTTGAAAAGTAATTCGTTGATCAAAATGTATACCTGGTGGCTGGCTAAGGAGGCGACAAAGAAGGGGTCAGTGGTGGTGGGGTGATTAGCCACAATGATTTTCGCTCCCGCCGGAAATGGTTCATGCCATTGTAAATCCATTTTCAACATTGATTTTGTGTACGTTTTTACTACGGGGCGGGAAAAGCGATACATTAATTTTTCGATCATAAACTTCCTTTTTGGGGAACCGTAAATTCCCAGGTTTTCGTTCACCTGTTGGTCATGGTAAATATTATCCGATACCAGCATATTTCACATGGTACCGATGGGCTACGTTTATGGTGTTCAGGGGCACATCTTTAAGTGTGATAAAATGTGCCGTCATAGTGACCCTCATGACCACTGCAGGTGTGAATGTAAAAACCCATTCAGGTAATAAAGTTTCGAAAAAGCACCTGAATAGTGGTGCTTTTTCGAATGATTACCTTTTCTTGTGAGACATTTTTTTGAGTTTATCGTGAGATATCCGTTTCTTTTTGGATTTTTTCTTGAGACCTTTTTCAGTCCCAATCCAGATGCCAAACGAAGGTAATATCTTGCGGTGTACCAGGAGGATCAAAGCGGTCAGACCAAATGCAACCGCGAAGATAACCAGTGCGCTGTTGAGATCGTTCAATAGATTGGGGTTGAAAATCATCACGCCTGCCAGCGTCAACATGAGCGTACCACCAATCAATTTGAGGATGCGACCATGTTTTTCTTCCATGCGGGATGCTTTTAATGTAAACACCGCTGCAAAGAAAATCACCAATTCATCCATCTGGTAAATGATCATATAGAGCAAAAGCAGCAGAATAAACTCACCGGTAGCAATGTTTTGGGCGGATACCATGTTGGTCCACAAAACCGGGAATCCAGCCGTACAGGAGAACTCCACCAGGGAAACCCCGGCAGCCAGTACCACCGTGGCACTGATGACACCCCATAAAGAATTACTGGCATCCAGGACTTTACGCATGCGTTTGAACAACCCGGGTTTTTTCTCATCGCTGATGGTAAAGGAAACACCTTCTTTGTACCAGAAATAATCTTTGATGTTGACCAGTGCGAAAACCAGCGCTACCAGCGCCACCACTACCTGAATCCAGGTAACAAAGCTGATGAAGGTCAGGAACGTGAATAGACCGGCAATAAAGAGGGCGTACACCAGCGCAGTGATGGAAATGAAGATGATACCGATCAGAGCCACCCGTTTGCGAGATCCGGTATGCAGGGTGAGTGCGATCAGCATGGTCAGTACCCAGATAGAACAAGGATTAACACCGTCGACAAAAGCAATTAATGCAGTAGCAATGAAAAGAGGCTGATTGTTGAGATCAATCTCCCCGAAGAGGGGCACTTTGATAACACGATTTTCAGACTCGCCCGGGTTGCCCGGATTACCTGGATTTGGATTGGCTGTTGGTGTAGGTACCTGTGTTTCAGCCGGGACAATAATGCCTGCACCGGCATCTTTACATCCATTTTGAATACAATCGTTGATCACACTTTCAATTTCAGGTTGGAGACTTTCTGCGTAGCCTTCCCAATAGCGATCTCCAATAAAGATGGTTGGAACCCCCCAGGCTTCAAAGCCAAAAGCCTCTGCCATTTTGACAAATTTTTCCTGATTTTCCACGTCCATATAAATTTCGTAAAAACGATATTCAATTTGTGGATATTGTGGTTCAATTTGTGCAAAATATGTTTTTGCTGCAGCACAATGGGGACAACCCTCCCCCCAGAACATGTAGACAATGACCGGATTGCCCTCCTGTGCAGCCACCGGTTTGGGAGAGGAAAATGTAAGCAGAACAATGGCTAAAATTGTCAGTATTGCCCAACCAAGCAGCCTTAAAGTTTTTTGATGATTTTGCATCTGTCACCTGAGATTTAAATTGGATTACAAGGATTTCCCGATTTGTTTATTATTGTGAAATTTGTTGCTATATTTTCCCATAATAATCCAGAATCGTCAAAATTACATTAATTTAAATGAAGAGTTCGTGAATCAAGGATAATAATAATACGCTTTTTGAAAAACATCACATGACAAACATCAAATTTATCAATGCAAATGTATCTGTATTGAAATATCAGGATTGAGAAAATATTTTTTCCACCCGACTGTAAATATCCGGGTAGAGTAATACATGCAAACGATCCCCATCCAGGATGGTCATATCCCCACGCGGGATGATGTAAGCATTGTCGCGTTCGATGAGAACAATCAATACTTCCTCCGGGATGTCCAGATCCATGATTTTTTGGCCACACGCACCTGCCCCACACTTCACTTCAAAGATATTGAGAGCGCCATCGGAGGTCAATTCAATATCCTGTGGCAATTTACGGGCGTATCTGGCGGGGAGAGGGCTTTGCACTTGCAGCCACTTCGACATGACCGTTAAGGAGGTGCCCTGTATCAGAGAAGATGTTATCACGACGAAGAAGACGATGTTGAAAATCAGATCCGCGTTTTTGACCCCAGCCAATAAAGGAAAGGTGGCCAGAATAATGGGAACAGCACCTCTTAATCCCACCCAGGAGATCATTGCTTTTTCTCGGATAGTAAAATCAGTTTTGATCAGACTGATCATCACGCTGATTGGTCTGGCAACCAGAATCAAAAAGACTGAGATCATTAACCCTATCCCGGTCACCGGCAGTACCTCGGAGGGAAATACCAATAGACCAAGCGCCAGGAACATCAGAATTTGCATTAACCAGGCCAATCCATCATGGAATTTTCGCAGTGTGCGTTTGTGAATGAAGTTCTTGTTGCCCATGACCAGCCCGGCCAGATAAACAGCCAGAAAGCCGTTGCCGTTCAACGAGTTGGTCAAACCAAAAATTAACAGGACAATCGCGATGGAAAAAACGGTATAGAGACCTTCTATTTTAAGATTCATGCGATTGATCAGCCAGGTGAAGAACTTGCCGGACAAAAATCCAATCGCAATACCAAGGCTCATCTGAACCAATAAGTAAGGGATCAGTTCCACAGCGGACTGATCGCCATTGGTGATTAACCCCGTCAGCCCGATGGTGAGCAGAACTGCCATGGGATCATTGCTGCCGGACTCTAACTCCAGCAAGGGCTCAATCTTTCCCTGCAAACGAACTTCCCGGTTGCGTAGGATCGAAAACACTGCCGCCGCATCGGTGGAGGAGACAATCGCCCCCAGCAAAAGACTTTCCAGTAAGGGTAATTTCAGGGTCAGATGAACAAAATACCCTAACAACACAGCTGTCAGCAGGACACCGATGGTTGAAAGTGTGATGGCTGGTCTGACCACTTTTTTTACATCCGACCATTTCGTATCCAGGCCACCGGAGAAGAGGATGTAAGCCAGGGCAATGGAACCCAGGAACTGTGCGATCCAGGGATCGTCGAAATAGATGCCACCAATCCCTTCCGATCCGCTCAGCATCCCCAGCCCAAGAAAAAATAACAGTGCTGGAATCCCTAACCGGCTGGATGCCTTGCTCAGCAACACAGCGATGATAATCAGCGTTCCACTGATGAATAAAATCCCCTCAATGGATGTTAAATTATCCAAAATTCTCCCTACAACATCGTTATTGTGTCATTTCAATCATTTGCGGTCACCTGATTAATTGAGATGTTACGTTTTATTGTAGGGAATTTTGGATGTTGTGCAAGGTTAACCTTATGGGATATTGTAGCGAATCAGCTGCAAGCCTGTATTACCAAAGTCGGATGATTCGCTATCCAGGATTAAATATCCCACACCTTTTGCCATGACGGTATTGGTTTGAAAATCAAAGTCAATGTTGGGCAGCGACATAGCCACCCCATTCAACATAATTTCCATATCGTTTTCAAATTGACGCTGGTATTGCAATCCTTCAAACGTTTGCCCGTTGAATTCCGCCGGATCATTCCCGGTTACCGAATAAATATCTTTGGCCACCATACTGCCGGTAGCTCCCATTAAGGCTTCTGCGCTGAAATCAGCTGCCAATGTCAATTCCCAGGTGTAACCAGGCGTCAATAAATCTGCTGGTGGGATCATGACTCCATCGCCTTCAATGTTTTCCATGGTCAAAGTGAATGCGTCGTCACCCATGTCCGAGACCTTTAATGTCGCCATATCAAAGGAGACTATACCCTCAGAAGCGCTGCAAACCCAGTTGTATTCAATCTGTGTGCCGGCTTGTTTTTGTTCTTCGGTCGGTTCACTGAATTCGTTGATATATACCTTCATGATAGCGGTTGCGTTTTGCGCATCCCCATTGACACTTTCAATATCCCAATGGTAATAATACACATCACCGGGATCATAATACACCCAGCTGGCGCCTTCCCGCATCGGGAAGTAGGGATGATCGCAAGCGCTCTGTTGTCCCGTATTGGCTGCTGCGCTTGAATCGGAAGATGTGGAGGATTTCATTTCAGGTTCAGCGGTCGGTCTTTCAACCACAACCTCAGGTTCTTCCACAGGTTCCTCGGGTATGGAATCTTGATTGGTTTCAGGCATGGCTTCCATTTCTGTCCCGGATGATTCCCTGTTTCCGGGTAACATACTGGTCAGGTTACAGGCCATCAAGGTTAAGGCAAAGAATAAGAATATAAATACCAATCGATTACGTTTCATTTTTCCTCACAAACAATAGAAATTATCTGATAATGACAATTAGGGTCAAAGATATATAAATTATGAAGAAAATCAAATGAAAATCAACCGCCTTGCATAAGGTCGGGCTAATTCGATCTGTTTGAAGAGCAGCAGGTTAACTAACCGCTTCCTGCAGATATTCGGCTTTTTCAGTCAGGCTGATGTTATGCACCTGGTCCTGGAATTTGGTTACGCTGATTTTGCGTAGTAATATCAATGAAAATGCCAGTATGCCCGCTTCCAGAATAAAAACGACCAGATAACCGTTCACGGGATTATGCAAAATGTTTGCGGCAATATCCCTTACCACACCACTCATCAACGTACCGATGAATCGTGAAAGCGCGTTGGCAACCCCCCAGGCACCCATAAACAACCCCACTTTTTCGGTGGTCATGTCAAGCATCAGCGAGAGATTCGAGGTGGTGACATTGACAGGCAGATCAAAGGCTTCCGCGCCGAAGGGTTCGAGCAGGATATCCTGCCCCAGGATGGCAGCCAGTAAAACAGTCAGGTAAAGAAAAAATCTGCGTGCCTGTGAGCTCCCGATCACTTCGCGAAAAATGTGTGACCAGGGCGTGCGCTCTTCCCTGGCAATTTCCATCGAGGGTTGCATTTGACGCGGTTCCAGCTTGATCAGACCAACCAGACCCAATACCAACGCAATCATGGCAACGATCAAGAAAGAACGCTGCAGGATTTCCGGTGAATAGGTCTCCAATAAATGGCTCAGACCTGTCGATGTCAGGATGATGCCAATGATCATCAGGAAAAACATCACCGCGATGGTCTTGGAGCGTCCTTTTTCACCGGAGATTTCGGAAGCAAGGGAAAGGTAGGAGACGGCTGCGAAGTTATACCCCATTCCCCACGCGCCAAACACCAGCATGCTCAGGAATAATCCCAGCCAGAAGTTTTCCGGCATCACAAACACCACAAACGGGGCAATCGCCAGACCCGCCACATTCAGCAGCAGACCCAATAAAATGTAGGGTGAGCGCCGGTATCCCAGTATGGGATGGCGGTCGGCATACGATCCAATCGCCACCTGGATGGGCGCGAACAGGTAGGGTAACACCGCCAGCACTGCCACCAGCGTGGCAGAAAGCGCCAGCTCTTTAATCATGACCCGGTTGAGGGTACTGTTATCGGCACCAAAGTCATGGCAACCGCGACGTGTATGAATGAGATTTGAATACGCTTTAAAAACATGCTTTCCTTTTATAGCTGTTGAGCTCTTGAGTTCTTAAGCTGTTGAGCTGTTAAGTCGCCAGCTTTTGTTCCGCGCTTCACTAATTGTAATAATGCAGCTGTTGAGCTGTTATCATCAGCTCTTGTTCCGTGCTTCACTAATTGTAAACGAAGGGGTATAAATTTGGAGGTCTTACGGCTGAGTACAAGGAAAGTCTAATGTACTTTTAATCAAAAAACGGGTCAATTTTTCGGTTCGGGTTCTTCTTCAGCTTTTATACTTCTATCTATTTCCGCACTGTGAGCATGATAGAAGGCTTGCGCTTCCTTTACTTTGTGGATTTCCAACCCGTATTCTTCGGCAATCTGTTCAGGTTTCATGCCATAAGACAGCTGTTTTGCGATGGTCTGCACGCGAATACCGCTACCACGAATGACAGGAGCCACCCACCCAGACGCCCCTCTGCGGAATGTGATCCCCGGAAACTCCGGGTCATCCAGCGATTGACGTAATGCAGCTACCTTCTCAGAAACAGACCACATAATAAATTGATTTAGTGAAATACCCTGGCGTGAAGCCAATTCCTCAGCTTCCCTTTTCAAATCGGCAGGTAAATTTAATGCATATCGAGACATATTCATCACTCCTGATACACATCATATACCACATCGTATAAGATGTCAAGAATGGAAAAACAGATTTTAAGCTATTAAGCTGTTAAGGTATTAAGGAGTTACCTTAACATGAATTGTCTTTCACAGATAAGGACGATAATTCATCGTGGTTAACAGAAGCCCCCCACATTCGAATATTCGTTTTTTCATTCGTTGACGGTCCCCACCTTCAATGCCACCTGCAACGCCTCCCTTACCGATCTTGCCTCAATCACCTGGATCCCTCTCGGCCAGGGTTCTCCCCGCCGCAAGCGTTTGGGCACGATCGCACATTTGAAACCCAGCTTGGCAGCTTCCTTCAGTCGCGCTTCCAGCTGACTGACCCAGCGCAGCTCTCCCGAGAGACCAATCTCCCCCAGCAGGACGGCATCCGCGCGAATGGGTGCGTCCTTCATCGAGGACGCGATCGCAGCCGCAATCGCCAGGTCGGCAGCCGGTTCGTCAATCTTCAATCCACCAACCACATTAATGAAGATGTCCTGTTCCCCCAGCGGAATTCCCAGCCGGCGGGTAAGCACCGCCGCTACCAGTAATAGCCGATTGAAATCGACACCATTCGGGGTGCGCCGGGCATTCCCGAACTGCGTCGGGCTGGTGAGACCCTGCAGCTCGACAATCAGGGGACGTGTGCCCTCCATGGTGACCACGATCGCAGAGCCAGGGGCATTGACCATACGCTCCGCCAAAAAGGCTTCGGAGGGGTTGGGGACTTCAATCATGCCGTTTTCACGCATCTCAAACACACCCACCTCCGAGGTTGCGCCAAAGCGGTTCTTGACCGAGCGCAACAGCCGGAAAGCCTGGTAGCGATCCCCTTCCAGGTACAGGACGGTATCGACGATGTGCTCCAACACGCGCGGCCCGGCGATGACCCCTTCCTTGGTAACATGCCCGATCACAAACACGGCAATCCCGCTTGACTTGGCCAGTTCGCGCAGCCGTGAGGAGCACTCGCGCAGTTGGGTGACCGATCCGGCCGAGGAGTTGATCTGTGGCTGGTAGACAGTCTGAATGGAATCGATGATCAATAATTCTGGTTTGACGGTTTCAACATGCTGAAAAATCACATCCAGGTTGGTTTCAGTGACCAGGTAGAGTTCTTCCGGAAAATTTTTTACTTTCTCGCCTTCGGCAGTGTTCAGACGGGATGCGCGCATCTTGATCTGCCGCTCGGACTCTTCACCCGAGACGTACAATACCCGCCGACCCATTGGCTGGCTGGCCATCTCGATGGTCACCTGCAGCATCAGCGTGGACTTGCCGATGCCAGGATCGCCACCAATCAGCACGATCGAGCCGGGCACAATCCCACCGCCCAGCACGCGTGCAAACTCGCTGATCGAAAGCAGCAGCCGTTCATCAGCGTTGCCTTCAATCTCGTGCAGCCGTACCGGTTTCGACTGTATGCTCAACCCACGTTGACCATTTTTGCTTGGGGAAGGTTCCGGTGCGATCACTTCCTCGATCATCGTGTTGAACTGCCCACACTGCGGGCAGCGCCCCATCATGCGAGCGGAAACCCGCCCACATTCCTGACATACATATTGAACTTGAGGTTTGGACATGAGGTAATTATAGCCCGACTGGCTGATTGCTCATAGCTCATTACTGATAGGAATTAGTTGACAGTCCGAAGTTGAGAGCTGATGGACTTGAAGTTCTGCACGATCGCAGGAAGAGAACCGGGATCGCTGCCCAGCCGTGGGGGTGTGGCGAGTGACTCAGACTGGGTGTAAGACGGAGAGGTGGCAGTCCCCAGCCGTAAGGGTAAAGCATTCTCACCTGATTTCGCGAAATCAGGTGAGAATGCTTTACCCTTACGATACCTGGAGTTGTTCTGAGGAGGGAGCCAGTTCTTTTTCATGTAGTCGGGTGACACCGAAATACTCGCAGAAGTGTTTGATGGTGTTCTCCGTGGAGGTGTAGTTAGCGCCAATCGAGAAAACCGCATCGATGATGCACAGAGGCAGGTTGTGATCGATTTAAATTGGTTTGATTCAGGGTAGCCTCGGGTTTACCTGAGGTGAAGTATTACCTACTCCTCGGTCGTTTCTCAAGAGGTGCAACGCACTTTTGGTGGTCTTATCCCCGGATTTATTCTGTAAAATGGTGATGTTTTCTCATCCCTAAGTGCATCGCACCGGAGTGAAGGATGTTGACCGAAGGGCATGAACGAAGGTGCGTCGGGGACGCCACCCTACGAATCCGATACGAGATTGGCAAAGATAATAATCCTGTAAATCCTGTCATCAAACACCGAAAATCAACAATCCTCACATGCAAATAAATTCATGAAATCACAAACCGAGAAATCCTGTACATCCCAGTTCTGACTTTTCGCCATCAGCTTTCTGCTTTCAGCTTTCAGCCAATCTGTACTATAATTTCATACATCTACAATCTCAGGAATCAATTCTATGCCCTTCTCCTCCCGCTTTCTCAAACAACCCCTCTCCCTCCTCCTCACCCTGGCCCTCATCATCCTGGTGGCTTTCCTCGCCCCGATCGAGAAAACCATCGGTGCCAATATTCGCCTTATCTACGTGCATGCCGCCTGGGTCTGGACCGGTAAACTTATGTTTGGACTCTCCGCCATCGCCGGGATGCTGGCGCTCATCCTCTTCCGCCAGGAACGCCTGGTTCACCTCAGCCGCTCCATAGCCTACTGCGCCCTCTTCTTCTGGCTCACCTACCTGCCCATGTCCCTGATCGTCATGCGGGTCAATTGGGGCGGTTTCTTCTTCGACGAGCCACGCTGGCGGGTACCCTTACTGCTTGGAATCATCGCCGTCCTACTGCAGGGCGCGCTGTGGGCTTTCAATAACGACCGTCTTACCGCTGCTGGTAACCTTATCTTCGGGCTGGTCCTCTGGTGGCAGCTGGGTGACGTTCAGAACATCCTGCACCCCGACAACCCCATCGGCATGTCCGATTCCACCGCCATCATGGGTTCCTACACCCTCATCCTCATCCTCACCATCTTACTCGGAGCCCAGTTAACTCTATGGATCTACGAACAACGCCACCCAATCCTCAAAGGCTCGTAATATTTAACGAATCGAAGAACCTTAGCGAACAGGTAGGGATTCTCACCGCTACCCGTGTCGTTCTGCACACCCTCTACCGCATGATCTACCCATTCCTGAGCGTTTTCTCGCGCGGGTTGGGGGTGGATCTCGCTCAATTGTCCATTGTTCTGACCTCTCGTTCGTTGATGGGATTTCTGGCGCCTTTCCTGGCGACCATTGCCGATCGTTACGGGCGCAAGATCAGCATGTTGCTTGGGTTGGGATTGGTAACCCTGGCAACCTTCACGATCTGGATCTTTCCTACCTTCCCTGTTTTCTTTGGTGGTCTCATGCTGGCCATGCTCGGCAATCTCATGTTTATTCCTGCCATGCAGGCTTTTATTGGCGACCGTGTGACATATGAGAAACGCGGCAGGGTACTGGGTATCACCGAGCTCTCCTGGGCAGCCGCCTTCATCGCCACCGTTCCGTTTATGGGCTGGCTGATGGCGCGTGCGAATCCGGACAAAGCCTGGCTGGTGCCTTTCCCGGTCATCGCCGTTGCTGGTGCATTTTGTCTGATTCTGATCGCCTGGCGCGTCCCCAACAACCGTTCGCAGATTCCGGTACAGGGCAATGGGATTGCCACCATCCGCAAAATGCTCGGTATCACCTCGGTGCTGGCCGGTCTCGGCTTTGCGATCTCCGTCTCAGCCGCCAATGAGGTCGTCAACCTGGTCTTTGGCGTCTGGCTCGAGGATCGCTTTGCCCTCAAGCTGGCCGCTCTGGGTGCCGCTTCCGCTATCATTGGTATCTCCGAACTGGGCGGTGAGGGGCTTTCCGCACTGCTCGCCGACCGGCTGGGCAAGGAAGTCGCCATCGCCATTGGTCTGATCACTTCTGCCATCGCTACATTCATCCTGTATTTCTTCAGTGGTTCAGTCGCCGGGGCGCTCACCGGGCTGTTCTTCTTCTATCTTGGCTTCGAGTTCACCCTGGTCTCCAGCCTGCCGCTTATGAGCGAGGTCTTCCCGGCCGCGCGCGCCACAGTCATGGCACTCACCATCGCCTGCTTCTCTCTTGGGCGTGCCCTGGGTGCGTTCCTGTCTCCCTGGCTCTACAACCTTGGCTTCCTCTTCAATCTGATCGCCGCGATTCTGCTGATCATCTCTGGTTACATCCTGCTACAAAGAATTCACCCGGCTGGACAGGATGATCTCGATGCCCGTAATGGAGAAATACAATGAAATCAATGAGAGTGATTATATTTTCAATAGTATTATTTACGCTAAGTATCGGATTGGCATATTTTATATATCTTGGTTATTTCACCCGGTTTTGGCAGGATGACTGGTGTTACAATGCTGATTTTCAACGTTTAGGACTCATTGGAACGCTAAAAGGTTATAACTATATTACTACGTATGCATCAAATCGCTTTTCGTTAACATTATTTTCCGGTTTTCTTTATTATTTAGGCGTTGTTGGGGTACAAATCCTACCTGGTATTGTCATTGCAGGTCTCTTAGGAACAAATTACTGGTTCTTAATCAATATGATGAAAATTTTCAACCGACAATATTCAAAAATCTTTGTATTAATAATAGCAATGTCTATAGTCTTTTTTACGATTTACCTGGCCCCAGATCGATTTCAGAGTTTTTATTGGCGTTCAGCAATTCTGCCATATACATTTCCCCTAATATTCTTTATTCTGTTAGCCGCAATCATCACGTCAAGGATTGTTAATCCATCGAAAAAACTTAAATGTCTTATTCCTGTAATTGTCATTATTTCATTTTTGGGATCAGGTTTTTCAGAAGCCAGCGGAGCTTTCTTCTTTACAGGATTAGCAATTTTATTATTATTGATTTATTGGCAAAAAGCCTTTTTTACAAAAAATATTTTAAAGGAATTGATAAGCAGCATTGTTTTGGGCTTACTTTCTTCTTTAAGTGCCTTGGTATTGATGCTACTCTCTCCAGCCAACACATTAAGGCAAATTTCCTATTCTGAGCCATCTTCTTTTATTGAAACGATTACATTATCTATAAAATTCGGTATTATTTTCATTATTGATTCCCTTAAATCATATCCTCTTCCTCATCTGATTTTCTTCATTCTTATATTTTCTGCCAGTTTTCTTGTGTATAAGCAAAACAACCAACGCGCAGAATCGTTTATTTCCATGGCTAAAAAACAATTGTTTATTTTGGTGATTTCTACTTCATTGACAATCGCTCTTCATGCTCCCAGCGCCTATATTGAGGGAAATCCACCAGCTGACAGAACACTCATTATTTCCAGATGGATTGTTTTGTTGGGATTGAGTGCAATAGCTTGGGTAATAGCTGAATTCTTGGCTACGCTATTGAAGAGCAATGTTTTTAATACTGTGATGTTAATATTTCTTGTCCTCTCTAATCTTTATCTGTTACGGGCTATCTATCAGACTTTTGACTATCATCAATCCAGATTTGAGAAAATAGCAACTGTTTGGGATGAAAGAGATGAATCGATCAGATCACAAAAAGAGGATGGAGTTGAAATAATCCATGTCAAAGCCATAGATAGTCAATTCTTGGGTGGAGGTGTCTTAGAGTGGTATCCTGAACCTAATTGGGTTAACCTTTGTGCGGCAGATTATTATCAGGTAAAAGAAATTCGAGCAACATTGGATTGGTGAACCTACAAAACCGTATAATAGTTTTAGCCCTTAAGAATATTCCCATTATTAACTCACTTCGAAAAAAAGGGAGGTTTTATGCTGATTTATAATGCCAAACAACTACTCACTCTGGCTGGAGGTCCCCAACGAGGCAGACGCCTTGGTGATCTGGGATTAATCCCTGAAGGAGCGATCCTGATTCGTGATGGATTGGTGCAGGCGTATGGTCCCAGCCAGGATATGCTTGAATGGTATCCAAAAGAGCCACGTTTCAATGCCGCTGGCAAGGTGGTCATGCCCGGCCTGGTTGACCCGCACACCCATCTGATTTTCATGGGCAACCGCGCCCTGGAGTTCGAGATGCGTCTGGAAGGCAAGTCCTACCAGGAGATCATGGCGGCCGGTGGTGGCATCGTCAACACGGTGCGCATGACACGTGATGCCAGCCTTGAAGAGCTGGTGGCTGCCGCCCGTCCGCGAGCCGAGGAAATGCTGCGCTATGGCACCACCACGGCCGAAGCCAAGACCGGTTATGGTCTCACCCAGGCCAGCGAATTGTTGCAACTGCAAGCCATTCTCAAGCTCGATCAGGAGTGCCTTCTCGAGCTGGTGCCCACCTATCTGGCAGCCCATGCCATCCCCAAGGAATACACCCGCGATCCGCAAGGCTACACCAATTTAGTAAGCGAAAAAATGCTACCCGATCTGCAACGCTGGTGGAAACGCACGGTTCCTAACCGCCCCTTGCCCTTCGTGGATGTATTCTGCGAGGTGGGAGCCTTCAGCCTGGAGCAATCCAAACAGATCCTGGTGAAAGCCAAAGAACTGGGTTTTCCGCTCAAGATCCACGCCGATGAGTTCGAGAATCTGGGAGGGTCCACGTTGGCAGCCAGATTAGGCGCAGCCTCCGCCGATCACCTGGTGAAGACCTCAGATGCTGATATCCAGGCGCTGGGTGTTTCGGATACAGTAGCCGTCTCACTTACCCCCACACCGTTTGGGCTGGGGCATTGCGAGTATACCCCCGCACAGAAGATCATCGCCGCCAATGGCATCCTGGCCATTGCCTCGGATCTCAATCCTGGCACGGCCTGGTGCGAAAGTATGCAATTCGTGATTGCACTCTCCTGCCGCTATCTCAAGATCACTGTAGCCCAGGCCATCGCGGCTGCCACCATCAACGCTGCTGCAGCCACTGGTCGTGCCGATCAAATTGGCTCGCTCGAGCCTGGTAAACAGGCCGACCTGCTGGTGCTTTCAGTCGATGATTACCGCAATCTGGGCTACAAATTTGGAGGTAACCTGGTGCAGCGCGTGATGAAGCGTGGTCACTGGGTGATCGAGAATAAATAAACCGGTCATCCTGCCGGATAGACAAGCAGACAAAGGAGCACACATGTTAACATTGGAAGCAGCCAGAGCCTGGTACCCGGAGGTTGATCCGGTGCATGGATTTGATCATATCGAGCGCGTCTATCGCATGGCCGATAAGCTGGCACGCCTCGAAGGCGCTGAACTGGATATCGTGCATGCCGCCGCCCTCCTGCACGATTCGCGCGGTAGTGATCCCAACAGTGGCGAGCGTCTCAGTCACCATGAAGCCTCCGCTCGTTTCGCCGGGCAGGTCCTGCGCGAGGAAGGCTGGCCGAAGGAGCGCATCCAGTCCGTCCAGCACTGCATCCGCGCCCATCGCTACCGTGGCGAGCCAGAAAATGAACCGCAAACCATCGAGGCCAAGGTACTCTTCGATGCCGACAAACTGGATGTCCTGGGAGCGATTGGGGTAGCCCGTACCATCGGTTACGCCGTCCAGGCCAGCCAACCCATCTACGCCGAACCCTCCGAGCAATTTCTGTCCGAGGGTATTAAACAACCCGACGAACCACACAGCTCCTACCACGAGTACCTCTTCAAACTGAGCAAGGTCAAGGATCGCCTCTTCACCCCCAGCGCCCAACACATCGCCGCGGCCCGTGACGCCTTCCTGACCGCCTTCTACGATCAACTCCAGGCTGAAATCCACGCCGAGCGGTAATAAAGGCGCCAAGAAAAAACAAGACGCAAAGGAATTAATATTGATTTAATCGTAGGGGTAGTGGCTTGTCCCTACCCTGCTCTCGTCCTGCTCTCGTCACTGCTCTCGTCACTACCCCGGCTCGTCCTTGCCCCGGATGGGCAACCACAAGGGATTGGGCAACCACAAGGGATTGGGCAACCACAAGGGATTGGGTAACCACAAGGGATTGGGCAACCACAAGGGATTGGGCAACCACAAGGGATTGGGTAACCACAAGGGATTGGGCAACCA
>ENA-OSEO01000850-OSEO01000850.1-sediment-metagenome-genome-assembly--contig:-NODE-850-length-67332-cov-14.257631_pt1 | contig 67332 bp, 69 predicted proteins | sample MGYA00237883_ERZ534232 | MGnify/ENA metagenome assembly ERZ534232
GCCGCTTGCTCCCCGTGCGGAGGAGCTTCAGAACGGGTCTTTTTTATAAAGTTCCAGGAGTTGCTCATACTGCGTTATTCCATCCTTGACCCACCAGAGCTGGTCCTCGGTGGGCGGCCCCGTTATTTTTCCGGGAACACCAACCACGAATGACCTGTCGGGGACCTTCATGCCCTGTGTGACCATGGCGCATGCCGCGATAATGCAATAGTTCCCGATATCGGCATTGTGGAGAAGGGTCGCATTCATGCCGACCAATACATGACTCCCGATGCTGCGGCAGTTGAGGACTGCCCCGTGACCGATCAGCACCCTGTCGTCAATCACCACATCGCCGTTTGGACCAAGCGACGATCCGGAATGGATAACGCAGTTGTCTTCAACGAAAACAGAGGAGCCGATCGTGATCTTTCCCATGTCGGCTCTGATGACCGCAAACGGCATGACGCCGGAATTCTCCCCGATCTCCACGTCGCCGATGATGTAGGCAGTTTCGCTCACAAATGCGGAATCTGCAATCCTGGGGCTCTTGCCATTGAAACTTCTGATCATGAAATCGGACCTCGAATCCCAAACGCTGCCCGGCGTTATGAATCTCCCCGATCTCCATCAGGACCCCAATTCATTTCCATGCGGGCTGAATTGGTTTATACAATGAGAAGTTGATCCGGTAAACGAGATTCATTTCAAGTCCGAAGAAGTGCGAAGGAGGATGCCCATCTTGAAAGCGGAAGTGAAGAGAGCAGCCGATGTGCATGAAGTGAAGACCTCGGAGGGTACTGTTATCCTGGAGATCGCAAACGATCCGGGAGACGAATCGGTTTCCATCGCTCGAGCCCGGGTCGAGCCGGGGTTAACGACCAAATGGCATCGGGTAAAGAACACGGCCGAACGCTACATCATCGTCTCGGGGGCGGGCCTGGTTGAGGCCGAGGGTCTGGCGCCGACGAACGTGGGAGCAGGAGATGTAGTCCGCATCCCCGCCTCCGCGCTGCAGAGGATCACCAATACGGGCCGGGACGATCTTGTATTCTACTGCGTCTGTTCGCCCCGTTTTCGATATGCAAATTACGAGGAGAAATGAGTTAGGGGACACCTACATCAGGCCAGGACGTGGTCCAGGACGCGTTTCAGCGCTCCCCGATTCGCTTCAGCAAACTCTCTTGCCTTCTTCCCCATTGCCTCCGCTTTAGCCGTGTCGGCCAGAAGCTCCTCCATGGCGGTGAACAACTCTTCGCCGTCTTTAACCTGTCTGCCGCCGCCGGCTTCAAGCAGCGATTGCGACATGGAGACAAAACCATGCATGTGAGTGCCGAACAGAACAGGCCGGCCATGGCTCGCAGGTTCGAGCAGATTGTGCCCTCCTTCCGGCACCAGGCTTCCCCCGACAAAGGCTACCCGACAAAGACTGTAGATGCCTTCCAGTTCGCCAAGAGTGTTGAGCACAAGAAGATCAAAAGAGCGCCTTCCCCGCTCGATCTCGGTTCTGAGGACCGGTTTGAGACCTTTTGCCAGAGCCGATCCCAGGATAGTCCCGGACTCTTCCATCCTCCGCGGCGCGATAATCAGTTTCAGGTTTGGAAATGAACCGCGAAGCCGCGCGAATACGCTCAGGACGATCTCTTCCTCTCCGCTATGGGTACTGCCTGCGACCCAGAGCGGTTCTCCAAGGCTCAGACCGAGGGAGCCGGCCAGCCTTTCCCTTTCCACGAGGCTCATCGGCGCCCATTCGCGGTCGTATTTGATATTGCCGACCGTTACGATCTTCTCAGGAGGAATCCCCGCCCCCGCGAGCCTGCTGCCATCGAGATCCGACTGCATCAGGCATTTGTCCAAGTTGGCGAAAAGCATCCGGTTCACAAATAACCGGAATCTTCGATATCCATGATACGTCCCGGGGGAGATACGACTGTTTACGAGCAGCGTTCCGGCACCTGATTTCTTCAATATGCGAAGATAGCCGGGCCACAGGTCCGTCTCGACAACGATCATCTGAACGGGCCGGACAAGCCGGACAACTGAACGGATCGAAAGCCAGAAGTCCAGAGGCATCCTGAAGAGGCAATCGACCCTGCCGCCGAGTTCCTTCCGGGCTATGTCCAGGCCCTGGCTGGTTGTCACCGTGAATACGATAGATCTGTGCGGGAATCGCTCTCTGAGGGCTTTCACCAGAGGAACTGCAGAAAGTACTTCTCCCACGCTGAGGGCATGAACCCAGATGGAGCCTTTCCGGAGCTTGCAGGCAGGCAGGCTGAGTGCGAGTCTTTCGGCAAGAGCGCTGTTCTTCCTCCACCTGGCAAAGGGCAGCAGAGGGGCTGCGAACAGGGTCCAGAAAAAATGATAGAGAAAGAAGAGGGCTGAGTCGATCATATGATCTTAGATCTTTATGGGAAGCTCGATAATGAATCGTGTCCCCCTGGGATGGTTGTCGTGGACGCGGATAGAGCCGTTATGATCGTTGATGATCGTGCTCACAATGGCCAGTCCCAAACCGGTTCCATGCGTCTTTGTGGAAAAGTACGGTTCAAAAAGGCGCATCTTGTGCTCAGGGGATATACCGTTGCCGTTGTCCGATACGTCGATCCGCGCTTTATCCTCCTCCTTGTCGTAAGAAAGATCGATGTGGATCTCCCCGGCCTCTTCAATGGCGTCCATGGCATTGTCGAGGAGATTGATCATGGCCCTTTTCAGCTGTTCCCTGTCGAAATTGAAGACCGGAATCCCCTTCGATTCCTGAAAGAGAATGCGCACGTTCTTGTGGGACTCCCTGTAGAGGCTCACCGCGTCCGCTACGACCCGGTTCAGATCATTCGGAGCCGGGTTCGAAGAAGGCATGCGGGCATAACTGGAGAACTCGTTCACGAGCCGTTTCAATTCTTCCACCTGGTCGATGATCATATTCGTGCAGTCGTCGAATACCTTGCCGTCGCCCTTGCCAAGTTTATGGGCGTATCTTTTTCTCAATCTTTGTGCTGAGAGCTGGATGGGCGTGAGGGGGTTCTTTACCTCATGAGCGATCCGCCTGGCCACTTCCCGCCATGCAGCCATACGATGGCTTTTTTCCAATTCCGTCAGGTCCTCGAAGACTGCAACAAGCCCCAGGTACTTGCCCCGGTCGTCCCTCAGCACATTGAGAACTACCAGAAGAGAAAGAACCTTGTCGTCTATCGTGACCTTTATCTGGCGTTGAAGAAATCCCTTCCTGAGCAGGTTTCTGTCCTGGAAGAACTCGCCGGCGCTCTTGAGATTCTCCTGCCCAAGGACTTCGCTGAAATGTTTGCCAATGACGTTCGCCCCCTCGATATTGGCCATTTTCTCTGCGGACTTGTTGATGGTGAGAATTCTTCCTTCTCCATCCAGTGAGATCACCCCGGCGGCAACATTGGCAAGCACAATTTCCATGTACTGGCGTCTTTGATCGAGTTCGACATTGCTTTTTCTCAGCTCTTCGTTTGCCTCTTCCAGTTGTCTCTTGCTGTTTTTGAGATCGAGAGTCATCCGATTGAACGAGTTCACAAGAACGCCGATTTCATCCCTTGCCTCGAGATCGATGAAAAAGTCGTAATCACCGGAGGCAATGCGATTTGTCCCTTCGGCCAGTTCCTGAATGGGGATGGTGATTCCCTTTGAGAGATAAAGACCGAACCACACGGAGCAAAAAATGATCAGGAGAGTGACGATGGAGAGGGTGATCATGTGGCTGATCTTGACAGGGCTTTTCAGCATCTTGAACTGCTTGTATTCCTCGAGTCCGCTCGATATCGCGTTCAGGCGGTTGACGAAGGCGCTGGGGACAAACTTCTCCAGCACGAGCAGACCCACAACCCCCCTGGAATCCTGTGACGAAAAGACGGGGACAATTCCGCTGATCAGGTCGCCATAGGGTGACGATTGGATCTCCTGGGTGTCGGACCCTCGCTCGATGCTTTTCCTCATCGCATCCGCATTCGGGTTTTTGAAACCGCTCAGATCGACTTCTGCGTCCACTGAAATAGCCCGCAACTCCATATTTTTGGAAAAGGCCTTGATGGAATCCAGCCTGTGCTCAATTCTCTTTTCATCAATGAATTTGTTCAATTCCCCCTTTCGCGAGGGAGTCATGTATCCGCTGTAGGTGACCATGCCGCTCAGGATGTTTCCACAGGCGAGGATTTCCTCGCTCATTCTGTTGTAAAAACCCTGCCCCACCTCCAGCGAATTCCGAAGGGATCTCTCGATGGGCAGATTGAACCAATACTCGATGGAAGTGGAAATGAACTGAACAGAGACAAAGAAGAGGATGACAGTGGGCAGGAGCGAAAGGCTGACAAAAGCAACTACCAGCTTTGTGCGCAGCCTCGCTCCCATGAGGTTCTTTCTCCTCTCGAAGAGGAGTTTCACCAGGTTTCGCACTGTGAGGAAGAGAAGCAGGAGCAGAAGGATGACATTCAGATTGATCAGGGCAAAGATCAGGGTGTTGTTTGCAATGGGCAGATCCAGCCCCAGATCCAGGACATTTAGTCCGAGGTAAGTAGTCAGGCCGGTAACGACGACCAGGAGAAGGGCGATAATGTACCGCTCTCTGCGCCTTCTTTTCCGATCATCTTTTTCCGCCTCTATGTAAGCCCGCATGCCTGTCAGTACCTGAAGTCTACCGTGGACCAGCCGGTTTCAAAATCCCAAAGCGAAAGGAAGAACAGCACGTAATCAAGATAGAGGGGCAGCGTAACCTTGTCCAGTTCAGCCATCATCTTCACCTGATACCTTCCGCCTTTTCGTAAATCCTGGAGAGGCATAACCTTTAACGCGGTTACCTCTGCCATCAATCTTTTGGCCTCCTCAAAACTCTTCACCACTCGTGGGTTGCCATTGATCTCAGAAAGTCTCACCTCGTACACATTCTTGAGGTGGTCGTATCTGATGCTGTGGCTGATTTCAGAACTGGAAATGATCTTGTTCCAGAGAATGGATCTCTTTTCGTACACTTTAACGAAGAAGGTGAAGGTCGTGTTCAAACCGCTCTCGATCGCGGTATTCATCTGCGGTGTAAAGCAGTCGTTCACTGTGAAGTAGAGAAGAAGATGGTCCCTCGTGTTGGTGACGACAATGTCACTCAGATAGGCCTTCTTGCCGTATACGGGGGCTGCCGCGAAGATAAGGCAGATGAATACCGGCAGGATGAGAGAGACGGCCTTGCGCATACTTCGAACCAAAAAGGAATAGGTAAGTGAAAAAATCAGGAATTTTGACGAGATAAGATCATACCCGAGAGGAGGGGGAAAAGCAAGACATCACAGGAAGGGAGGGGGGCAATGTCCAATGTCCAATAGAGAATGTCCAATGTCCAAGGAAAGAAAGGATAAGGATAGGGAAAAGACCGCCTCACGAAGACACCAAAGACACGAAGAGATTAGAATTGTCTTCTTTGTGCCTTTGGGTCTTGGTGGCAGAGTTGAAATGTCCGTTTAAGCTAACGCCGTATCCAGCGATCCGAAAACAGGGATGCTGAAATCGTCCTGACAACATTCCTGCGGGCTGTTAAAGGTGATCTCCTGCCAGCATTCCTTCCGTTCTATCAGGCTCTTCAGAACGGTATGATTGAGCGAATGCCCCGATTTTCGAACTACAAAATGGCCGATGATGGGTACACCCAGGATCGCCAGATCTCCAATGAAGTCCAGGATCTTGTGCCTCACGAATTCATCCCTGTATCTCAGGCCGTCCTCATTGATGACTCTGAAATCATCAATGACAATGGCATTGTCCAGGGAGCCCCCCATGGCGAGGCCCTTGCTCCTGAGGTGCTCAATGTCTTTCAGAAAGCCGAATGTCCTGGCCCGGCTGATCTCCTTAACGAAGTCGCGGCCCGAGAACTGGAGTTCGTATTTCTGGTTTCTGAGCAGGGGATGTGAGAAGTCGATTGTATAGGTGATTTTCAACTCCTTGGAAGGCCGAAGGGAAACAGATTTTCCATCTTCACAGACTTCAAAGGGCTTCTGAATGACAAGGAAGCGCTTTGGGGCCTTCTGTTCCACAATTCCGGCGCTTTTCAAAAGGAACACGAAAGGCGCCGCGCTCCCGTCCATGATCGGAACCTCCGGCCCGCTGAGTTCCACGATGGCATTGTCAATACCAAGTCCAAAAAAGGCTGCCATGAGATGTTCTATGGTGGATACCTTGTATCCATTGAAGCCGATGCTGGTGCATAAGTTCGTATCTACGACGTTTTTATAACAAGCCTTGACCGTGGAACGGACCCGTGCATCCTTTCTAATGAATCTGATGCCGTGATTGACAGGAGCAGGTTTGATGGAGAGATCGATTTTCTGTCCTGAATGCAGGCCTATTCCCGTACAACCTGTCTCATTGCGTAAAGTGCGCTGTCGATAATCCAAATTCCGGTCCTCCCCGCATGGAGTGCTGACTCTTCTGAAAAGCGCCTATACAGCAAGCAAACAGTATGCCACCAATTCTCTAAAGAGGTAAAATAAAACAAGAGTTTGAAATTACAAAACTTAATCTGGCCCGTCTTTATGCTGAATTCTGCTCCGAAGTTCGGCCTCGCGGTACTGTTGCAAAAATGACACAGTTTTTTTTCAAAAAGACATCGGCCCAGGACTTTTGGTAATTTCACTTCATCTATGTCATATTAGCTGATGCTGTTCCGGCAGAATCGGCCGGCAGCCGGATGAAGCATTTGGGCAAGTCAGCTGCGCAGTGAAAGCCGGCGGCTTGGCGCGCAAAGGAGTAGGTCACTATGAAAATGGGGAAAACGGGCGCCGGTTTTCAGAAATGTGCCTGGGTCTGGCCGATTCTGTTTTTCATCCTTTTTATCAGCGGTTGTCATCCGACACTCCGGAAGGAAGTGGTCAGGCCTGAGGAGGCCTTGGTTCGAGTCCGATTCTTTTACCCGGAATTCAAAGATGATATGGATCTCTCATCCCTCGAATCTGCGGTGAACCACAGCCTTACTTATCTCAGCCGCCAGAGTCCGGATCGCATTTTTGAGTACGGAAAAGACAAGTATTCGTGCAACCATGTCATCGAGAGCCAGAAAGAGTTGCTGAGTCTGATCAGGACCTGCAAGACTCCGGAGGATCTCAGCAGGGCGCTCCGGAAGGGTTTCATCCTCTACAAGGCAAAAGGTCGTTCAGGGGATCCAACAGTCCTGTTCACCGGCTATTATGAACCCACGTACGAAGCCAGCCTTTATCCTGACAATATACACAGACACCCGATCTACAAGAGGCCTGACGATCTCTTGCAGATCGATCTTTCTCCTTTCCGGGAAGAGCTTAAGGGGAAGAACATCGTCGCAAGGATAGAGGGGAAGAAGGTGGTCCCTTACTACTCGAGAAAGGAGATCGAAGATCAAAGAGCCCTTGCAGGGAGGAGTCTTGAGCTTGCGTGGTTGAAGGATCCTCTCGACGTTTCATTTCTCCAGATTCAGGGCTCGGGTCGCCTTAAGCTTCCGGACGACAGCATTATCAGGGTTGGGTATGAAGCCTCAAACGGCCGTCCCTACCGATCCATCGGGCGGTACATGCTCGACCGGGGGCTTCTTTCAAGGGAGGAGGTGTCCATGCAGTCCATCCGCCGATACCTTACCGATCACCGTGATGCGCAGGCGGAGGTTCTGAACCAGAACCCTTCCTACGTTTTTTTTCGAACCTCCAGCGGAGGTCCTTTCGGCAGTATCAACGTGCCTCTTACCCCAGGGAGATCTCTGGCACTGGATTCGGGATTGTTTCCAAAGGGAGCCCTATGCTTCATAATGACAAAGAAGCCTGTGCTCGATTCAGCAAACCGGATCACCGGATGGAAGGATTTTTCCCGTTTCATGTTGAACCAGGATACGGGCGGCGCCATCAAAGGAGCCGGAAGAGCGGACCTGTTCTGGGGGAACGATGACTATGCAGAAATAGCGGCGGGTCACATGAAGCATGAAGGCGATCTGTATGTGCTGATAAAAAAGCCGAACTGAAGGATACATGATCCAAAGATGCAAGATCCAGGATGCAGGATTCAGGGGGCAGTGTCCGGGATCCAAGGTGCACGATTCAGGCGCTGTGCGCCGCCGCCCCTGGGAGTAGTCTTCTCCGAATGGCTGCGAATTTTCCGTCATTTCATTTTTTCTACACCGCAAATTTGGAAAAATCCGCAATGCTCGTCAGCAGTCCGGACAGCACGTGGAGCATGCTGACCCTGTTGGTTCTCACTGAGGCATCGCTCTTGACCAGGATTTCGACACTCTCGAAGAACTGATCCACGGGCTTTCTCAGTTGAGCCATCAGATTCAGCGCCTCGAAATATTCCCCCTTCTCCACCATGCCGCGGACTTCATCCCGCGCACCCAGATAGGTGTCCCACAGAGAGGATTCGCAGGCCTCCCGAAAGAGCGCCGGGTTTACTTCTGTCGATCTCTCCTGATTTTTCAAGATATTGGACACCCTTTTCGAAGTGAGGACCAGCGACTGGAATTCACCGGACTCCCGCACAAATCGGGCCAGTTGTTCGATCCTCATACCAATATCGTCGATCCTGTCGAACCCCACCGATATGACCGCCTCGATCAGGTCAGAGCCATACTCCGACCGCAGCATCATCTGCCGGTATCTCTCCTTGAAAAAGTCAATGATCTTTTTTTCCACACTATCCCGGTCGAATGAGATTATCTCCCCCAATATGGAGAGCGACTCGCCGATAAGACCCTTAAGGGAGATGCTCCAGGCCCGGTTTTCGATGATCCGCATGATTGCAAGTGCGTGCCTGCGCAGAGCATAGGGGTCGGCTGCGCCGGTCGGTTCCATCTGAATTGCAAAAAAACCGCATAGGGTATCCATACGGTCGGCAACGCCGACGATCGCGCCCACCACCGAAGTCGGCAGAGAACCCCCGGCGCGTTCCGGCAGGTAGTGTTCGTAAATAGCGCGGCAGACTTCCTCAGGGTGCCCTTCAATGGATGCGTACTCGCTGCCCATCACCCCTTGAAGGGTCGGGAACTCCATAACCATGCCCGTGACGAGATCGCATTTGCAGAGCGTGGCCGCCAACCGAACATCACTGCACCTCTGGGGAGCAATCCGCGCGCAGAGGTATTCGGCCAAAGCCGTGAAGCGCTGCACCTTGTCATAGGAGGTTCCGAGGTCCGCCTGGTAGACGACTCCCTTGAGGTCCTTCAATCTGTCCTGAAGCGACCGTTTTGCGTCCTCCTTGAAAAAGAAATTCGCATCCGACAGTCTTGCCCTCAGTACCCTCTCGTGGCCTCTTGTCACAACCGTTTCGTCCCTTGCCAGGGTGTTGTTCACGGCCACGAAATTCGGCATCAGTCGGCCTTGCTCATCCCGCACGGCGAAGTATTTCTGGTGTTTCTTCATGGCGGTGATGAGCACCGGATCCGGAATCTGAAGAAACCCTCTATCGAAAGTTCCGCACACGGCTGAAGGGAATTCGACCATGTTGCAAACAGTAGACAGGAGTTCGGGATCCAGGACGGGAGATCCGGATACGGATCCGGCGGCATGGATCACCGCTTTCTCTATGCGGGTTAACCTTTCCCTGGGGTCCAGGATCACGTAACTCGCCTTCATTTTTTCGAGGTACTCTTCGACTCCGCTCACTTCTATGGTGGCGGGCGCCATGAATCTATGTCCCCTGGTGGTCTTCCCGCTCTTTATTCCGGCAATTTCCATGGGTATCACCTCGCCGCCATAAAGAGCCAGGAGCCAATGAATTGGGCGGACAAACGGGAATCCTCTCCCTCCCCACCGCATAGACTTCGGCCACGGGATTTCGGAAAGCAGCCGGGGCAACAGCTCCGACAGAATCCCGGCAGTTTCCCTGCCCTCTATCTTCCGGCGAACAAAAAGGTACTCACCCCTGGGTGTTTCGACAAATTGAAGATCCCCCACGGCAACCCCCTGCTTCTGAGCGAAACCGGTGGCAGCTTTTGTGGGGTTCCCCTGTTGATCAAAGGCCGCTTTCTTCGGGGGGCCCATGATCTCCTGGACCGTGTCTTCCTGCCTTGGTCCAATCCCCCTTCCAAGAAGGACGAGTCTCCTGGGTGTACCGAGTGTTACAAGCGGCTCCGCCACCTGTACCCGGCTGTTTTCCAGGAGGGATTCTGCAATGCGCTTCATCTCGGCCAGGCCGTTGTCGAGGTAGTCTGAGGGAATCTCTTCTGTTCCGATTTCAAACAATAGTTCTCCAGCCATTGCTTCACTACTCCTCACTTGCACTTCCCAAAACCCTAAACCGCAAAGACGCAAAGCACGCCAAGGAAGACATTTGTTTTTTCGTTCTTCTTTGCGATTTTCGCGCCTTCGCGGTTCAATCGATTCGTTATTTAGTTCTCCGTTCCTATGCTGTACGGAAGGCGCGGGTGCGTTCCGGTTGTTATGCTCTGAGCAGGGGAAATCCCATTTCTTCCCTCTGCGCCAGGTAATTTCTGGCTGAAAGCCGGGCAAGGTTTCTGATACGTTCGATATAAGCGGTCCTCTCAGCCACACTGATGGCCCCCCTTGCATCGAGCAAGTTGAAAATGTGGGAGCATTTCAGGCAACAGTCGTAAGCCGGCAAAACGATCCCCTTCCCGCTCACCCTGATGGATTCCTGCTCGTACATTTCAAACATTTTTCGAAGCATTTCTACATCCGCGAGCTCGAAACTATAGGTGGAAAGCTCCCATTCGCTTTTTTTGTGGACGTCACCATAGGTAATACGATCGTTCCAGGCAAGATCATACACGCTCTCCTTGCCCTGAAGGTACATCGAAATCCTTTCCAGGCCGTAGGTTATTTCCACGGAAATGGGATCCAGCTTGATGCTGCCCGCGAGTTGGAAATAGGTGAACTGGGTGATCTCCATCCCGTCCAGCCAAACCTCCCATCCCAGGCCTGATGCGCCAAGGGTCGGAGATTCCCAATCGTCTTCGACAAACCGGATGTCATGATCCAGGGGGTCGATTCCGAGAGCCCTCAGGCTGTCCAGGTACATTTCCTGAATCTCAAGAGGAGAAGGTTTTATGATCACCTGGTATTGATAGTAATGGCCAAGGCGATTGGGGTTTTCACCATACCGGCCATCCGTCGGCCTTCTGGACGGCTCAACATAAGCTACAGACCAAGGTTCGGGACCCAGCGCCCGCAAGAGCGTGGCCGGGTGAAAAGTACCGGCCCCGACCTCCATATCGTATGGCTGCTGTATAACGCATCCATTGTCGGCCCAGTACTTCTGCAGTGTGAGTATCACCTGTTGAAAGGTCATAAAGCTCCTCCGCCGCCGCCTCATCAAGAACGGCGTTTTACTGAAGAAATCAGAATTAGCACCGGGGTGGAGTCCTGTCAAGAACGCATGCAAGCACCAAGGACGCAGAGCGCATAGAGCATAGGGCATAGCGCGTAGCGAACACAAGAAGGTAGGGCGCTTTCGCTGAAAGCGCCGTTCTGGATCAGAGGACGGCTCGGCGAGCCGTCCCTACCCCTTACGCTTTGCGCCTTTGGCCTTCTGCTTGACCTTTTCCGGTTTTTCGCTATTCTCTTTTCAGGCCGGACCCCTCCCCGGTTCAGTACCTGCAAGACGAATTCCACCCGCCACTGGAGGTGCGGAAGAGGCAAGATGGGTTTTATTGAGATAGATCTTTTTTCAAAAGACGTGAACAGCGCGGATCATCCGCAGGCCATTCACTTCAAGGGATTGCTGGAGGAGGTGGCCGAGGACTACAGGTGCCGCCTGGTCTCTTTTGAAGTCGAAAACGGGACCGTCACATTTTCCTTTGACGACGATGCTCTCACGGCCGAGATACTGAGAATCCTTCAGATTGAAAAGCCCGATGCCTCCTGACTCCTGACTTCTTCTTACAGCAGGTACTTCAATGTCTTCAGTTTGCGTTCCAGACGGTACTCGCGGTGAAGATCGATGACGGATCGGATTTCCTCGGTCGCTCGCTCCCAAATGCAACCAGGCTCTGCAATGGCCCCATGCTGCATGTGCTCCAGGATGCTCACACTCTCCGGCGTCAGAGAGGGGGTCTCAGCGGATTTCTGCTGGCATCTCAGGCATGCAATTCCGCCCTTTTCGCGTTTGAAGACCGCAGTGCCCGTGTGGGTATAGTGTCTTCCACAGATGCAGCATTTTTCGGTTCGAATGGCGTATCCACCCAAAGCAAGCGCCCTTGCCTCGAAAAAGAGAAGGGCCTGATCGGATTCACCACCCGATGCCAGCCGCCCAAGGGAGTGGCTGAGATGATCGAACATCGCCCGGTCGGCCACTTCGGACGGGAAAAGAATCTCCGTGAGCTCGATCATGAAGCTCGCCTTGGAGAGGGTGTTGAAATCCCCGCGAAGACCCGGAAAACCGTCCAGGAGCCTGCCTGAACGGATGAAGCAAAGCCCCCCATCTTTCCTGATGCCGTACTCCAGATCGACCAGGGAGAATGTTTCAAGACAATTGGCGAACCGTTTGCGGCTTTTGCGCGCAGCCTTGGCCACCCCTTTGAGTTGCCCCCTGTCCGGGGTAAAAAAGGTGACCAGGAGATCGGATTCCCGGAGATCCCTGATCCTCATGATAATGGAAGGTGACGACGTGTACTTCATTGAATCCTATGAAAAGAATCCTATGAAAAGGTAAGCTTTGAGACCCTTCTCAAATGTACAAAAGCCCTTTGCCATGGAAGCATAGCAAAGGGCCGGGTGTGCGTCTAGTACGTGTGAGGGATTAAGGGAATTTCGCCTCGACTGGAACCACCTTGGTAACCCCGTCCGCAATGAAGGTGAAGGATGCATTCTTCACGGTAACCGGAGTTGCGCCACTGGGGACACCCATCCACCATTTCTCAAGCGTTTGCCATGTGTCCCAACCCTTGTTCTTGAGGAGTGGCGCATTGGGAAGCATGAGCGCAATCAGGGCGGAACGCGCGGTAACCATTGTGTTCAGTCTCACCTGATCCGTCTTCCCCGCCGGTATCCAATAGGAGTCGTTGTTGTTCGTAGTCATGACCTCGAAATCGTTATCAAACGCCACTGTGTAGGTAATCCCCTCGAGCAGCACGGGGAACGGATTGGGATTCTCGATGTTGAAAAGGAAACTCATGGGCAGCGGCGCGCCCCGATCGTCTCCATTTCCCTTGGTGGGTTTTACTGCCTTGGCGTAGTACCAGTAGCCGTCATACTGAGGCACCTCGAAGGAGGCGAGTTTGATAACAGGGCTCTTGAAATTATCGGCCGTCGCTTTGTTCTGCATGCCAGCACAGGAAGAGAACAACATTCCTGCTCCGCACAAAAGTATGATAATCCATGCCAGCCTCTTGCTCATTATTGACCTCCCTTTTTGAGAACGAATCCGTTGCTCTTGTCTACAGCGCAGCCACAGATCAGGCAAGCCATCGCTTCCTGCGCTTGTAGTGCTTGACATCCCGAAAGCTCTTCTTGCCGCCCTTGTCGGTCAGGCCGAGGTAGAAGTCTTTAATGTCCTCGTTCTGCATCAGCTTCTCCGAGCTGTCATCCATTACGATGCGGCCGGTTTCCATCACGTAGGCATGTGGGGCCACATTCAGCGCCAGTTTTGCATTCTGCTCGACCAGGAGGATCGAGATGCCCTCGTCCTTGTTGAGCTGGGTTACGATCCTGAAGATCTCATGAATGAGCTTTGGCGCCAGTCCCATGGAGGGTTCATCCAGGAGGACCAGTTTAGGCTCTGTCATCAAGGCCCTCCCTACGACGGTCATCTGCTGCTCGCCCCCGCTCACGAAACCCGCAACCTCGTTGCGCTTCTCACGAAGCCTCGGGAAATAATGGTAGACGAGCTCCAGTTTTTCCTTCACCGAACCGGTCTTGCGAAGGTGGGCGCCCACCTTGAGGTTCTCTTCCACAGTGAGGTGCTCGAAAACCCTTCTGCCCTCGATTACCTGCACGATGCCGAGTCTGGCGATCTGAGCAGCCCGCTCATGGTGAATACGACGGCCCTCATACTCGATTGCGCCGTCGGTCACTTCGCCGTCCTCGGTGCCGAGCAGACCGGAGATGGCTTTGAGGGTGGTGCTTTTGCCGGCGCCATTGGCCCCCAGAAGGGCCACGATGCTTCCCCTGGGCACCTCGATGGACACGCCCTTCAAAACGAGGATGACCTCATGGTACTTCACTTCAATATTGTTGATCTTGAGTATCGGTTCTGCTCCCAAAGATCCACCCTCCATGAAATCGCTTCACAATTCCATCAGTCGCGGCTATAGCCGCTTTAAAGCAGATTACCAGCCGAACCAGGCCTTTTCCCACTTGTCCGGCCAACGTTGCTTCAGATCCACACGTTCGACTTCCTGAAACTTCCCCCCTTTCCATTCCTGGATGAGGCAGCCTGTGGTTGGTCTGTGATCCGTAGGGGTGAATGTAATAGGAGAGGCGCCAAGACCGATGTCGTAGTTCTTCAGGGTTTCAAAACCCTTTTGCATGATGCCGGAACCAGTCAGATCGCCTGCCTTGTCGGCACGCTTCATGGCTTCCCAGATCAGCAGAGCGTCCCCCCATGCCTGAACGGTCCGGAGCAGTCTCTTTTCCTGAGGCACTCCCGGGCTGTACTTCTTGGCCGATGCGACGACGATGTCCATGTTTTTCACGTTTTGACCGAAAAAGGCGCAAGGCGTGGCGCCCATGGCCCCTTCGGCGGCCTCTCCTGCGAGTCTCGGTAGGTTTTCATCCATACCCCAGTTGTTGATGATGTGATCGACCTTGAGACCGAGGGCAAAGGCATCTCTGATCATAGCGGATACGGACATGGTCGTGTTTCCGTGCCATATCACGTCCGGCTCGAATTTCTTCAAGGCCATGGCCTGACTCTTGGTGTCCAGTGCGAAAAGGGAGACGTCCTGATCGTCACCTACATCGAAACCCAGGAGGGCGGCATGGTCCTTGATTGCTTTGATCGGAGCGCTGGAATAGGGGGAGGCAAACATGTAGGCGCAGGCGAACCTTGGCTTCCTCTTTCCAAAACCCTCTCTTTGGGGCCACTTCTTGTCGAACCAGGCGGTCAGGGCTGCCCTGGCGTTGGTGGAGTAGTCGGATGAGAAGAAAAGGTTGTAAGGCGTTTTCTTGGGGTCGGTCAGATGCGCCGAATAGGAGGCGGAAACATAAGGGATCTTGTCCTTGTTGACCGTGGGCGAGAGCGCTTCGGTGTCGCCTGTTCCCCATCCCATAATCGCCACGACCCCCAGTCTCTTCAGGAGGTTGTATTTGGTGATCGCCTCAGGAATGCGGTACCCGTAATCGAACCAGGTATATTTGATCCTTTTCCCGTTTACACCCCCATTGTCGTTGATGTACTTGATCGCCTCCTCCATTCCGATGGCATAATCCTTTCCCACATCGGAGGTGGCCCCGGTAGTGTCCATGATGCCGCCGAGTTTGATTTCCTGAGCAGTCGCCGAGGTAAAGAATCCGACTGCAGCGAGAAACGCCAAAGCCGGTACAAACACCCACAACAAAGTCCGTTTCTTCATTTCAGCCCCCTTTTGCGTACTGTAAAAGTGTTGGTGCAGTTTGCACAAGAGTGTTGCGAACTCTATCTGTCACCTCCTCTCGCCATTTTCATTTCACATCAAGCTCAGCATTCCAGTCACAGGAGTTCACAAGTTTCGCATCTCTGAACTCCTGAACATTGGGAACTTCCTAATAAGAGAAAGGCCAGAGATTGAAGTAGTTCTTGATCTGCCACCATCGATAGGCAATCCCGTTGGGCTCGTAGATCAAGAAGGCGCAAATGGCCAGGCCGAAGGCCGAGTCTTTGATAAAAGCGAAATCCATGAGAAGTTTCGGATAATACTCGGAGAGTGGAATGACGGCCCACTGCAGCCCCTCCATGACCAAGACCATGAACATGGAGCCGAAGATCGCGCCATGAATCGAGCCTGCGCCGCCGATCAGGATCACCCCCACGAGCCAGAGCGACCAGAACCAGGGAAAATGCTCCGGGCTCAGGGCCGCGGTGTTGCTCACCCAGAAGGCCCCTGTTATACCTGCGAAAGCCCCTGCCACGAAGAAGGCGAGGAGCTTGTATCGAATGATATTGATTCCCAGTGCTTCGGCAGCGATGTCATTGTCCCGGATCGCCACCCATGCGCGGCCCACCTTGGATCGGAGGAGATTGGACATGGCGGCGATCATCAGTGTGAGCAGGACGATCATGACATAGTAAATCTTGATTTCCGTATCGATTGCGTAGGGGCCGATCTTGATAATGCCGGGCGGAATGGAGAACGCCTGTCCCCTGCCGCCGATCTGGCTGACATACTGGGTGAGTATGAAATCCACCGTGATGAACTGGGCTGCCATGGTGGTGAGGATAAGATAAAATCCTTTGACTTTGGCCGAAGGGAGACCGAACAGAACACACCAGATCCCGCCGACAACGGCTGCACAGACGATGCTGATCGGATAGGCCAGCCCCAGATTGACAATGAAGCTGGGCCAGGGGAACTGGAGGATCATCAGTGTGCTCGTATACGCTCCGACGGCAATGAAGGCTGCATGGCCGAGGGTTACGAGGCCCGTGTACCCTATCAGGAGCTGAACGCCAAGTGCGCCCATGGCGGTATACCCCACCATAGTGGCCACGCTTATCCAATAACCGGGAAGGAGGAAGGGGATCCCCACGAAAAGGATCAGGAGCAGGAGAATCATCTTGGCCTGGATAAAGGTCGTTTGCCACCAACTCTGATCCTGAGTATAGTTCTGATGGTAATCTCCGCATGGCAACCAGACACTCGACATAAGAACACCTCAGTCATTTGTCATTAGTCATTAGTCACTTGTCATTTGTCATGTACCACTCAGCATTGGTCGTTGAGTCAGCACTTCGTTTGCATTGATTTCCGCCCTGTCCGGCAAGCCGGCTCGATCAGGCTATGCATTGGGTTCCGGAATGATCAATGAAAAACGGTCAGTGACAAATGACCAATGACAAAGGACAAATGACTACACCCGCTCGATCCTTTCCCATCCCCACAGTCCGTAAGGCTTGAAGAGCAGGAAAACAGCCATGAACACGAAAGGAATAATCTCCTTGACCCCGCCGGGGAAATAGTGATCCAGGTAAGAGCCCGAGAGGTTCTGGATCACGCCGATGATGATTCCGCCCACAATCGCTCCGGGAACGGAATTGAGTCCTCCGAGAACCACGGCAGGCAAGACAAGGAGGCCGAGATAGCCAATAGAGATGTTCATTCCATTGATGTTCCCTAAAAGCGCACCGCCCACGCCCGCGCTCATAAAGGCTATCGCCCAGGCCGCCGCGTAAACGAATCGTGCGCTCACGCCCAATGACAGCGCAGCGGTCTCGTCATCGGCCGTGGCCTGCATGGAAAGACCCCATCGGGTATATTTGAAAAAGCAGACAAAGATGATCAGGAGAACGAGGGAGAGGATGAAAGACCAGAGGTAGACAGGAGATACTTTGATAAAGCCGAAGGCAATCGGTGTAATGGCAAAAACAGGGGGCTCGAATACCCTTGTATCCGTGCCCCAGACGAATTCGACGAGTCCTTTGAAAAAGAAGGAAAGTCCCACGGTGACCATGATCACCGAGAGGATGGGCTCCCCGATCAGTTTGTCGAGGAATATCCTTTCAGTGAGGTACCCGAGGATGATGCCGACGAGAAGAGTGCAAACAACAGCAAGGACGAAGGGCATGCCCATCTGGTAAAAGGTAAGGGAAACATACGCGCCGATCAGCGTGAGCTCTCCCATTGCAAGGTTGAGCACACCGGAGCACTTGTATATGAGAACCCAGCCGAGGGCCACCAGGGCGTAGATTCCTCCCACCAGGATTCCATTGATGATGGTCATCAAGAAGAGTTCCATCCTTCTCCCTCAGCCTCCTTGTTTTACACATCCATGATGTGAAGATCGGTCTTGATGCGCTGTTCCCTGCCGTCTTCATACGTGATGGTCGTATCCATATGGACTATTTTGTCCTCCGAATACAGGCCGTCCACGATTAACCTGTACCGGTTCTCCACGAAAGCTCTTCTCAGCTTGCTCGTCCTTGTCAGTTCCTCGTCGTCTGCATCAAAAACCTTGTATAGGTTTAAGAAGCGATGAATCTTGGCGGGAGTAGGAAGATCCTTGTTCGCCTCGACGATCTGCTTCCGCACCAGTTCCTGGATTTCCGGCTTTTGTGAGAGTTCCTGATAACTGGTGTAATTGAGTTTTCTTTCGTCGGCCCACTTCCCGCATACCGGGTAGTCGATGCATATGACTGCCGTGATGAACGGCCTTTTGTCGCCGATAACCCAGACCTCCTGTATGAAGGGGCTGAACTTCAGCCTCGTTTCAAGGTACTGAGGGGAAAAAGGTCTCCCGTCGCTCAGGGTCATGACGTCTTTAGACCGGTCGAAAACGACCAGGTGGCCGTCTTCATCGATGAACCCTTTGTCTCCTGAATAGAGCCATCCATCTATCAGGGTCTTTCGTGTGGCTTCCTCGTTTTTGTAATATCCCTGGAAGACAGAGGGACTCCTCGAAAGTATTTCACCTTCTTCCGTGATTTTCACCTCGGTCTCAGGGATGGGCGTGCCTACGGTATCGAACTTTACATCGCCGTCCCTGTGAACGATGGAAATGCCCGCGATCTCCGTCTGGCCGTAAATCTGTTTCAGGTTGACGCCGAGGGCGTGGAAAAAACGGAAATGATCCGGGCCCATGGCCGCACCTCCGGTGTAGGCATGCCGGAGGCGGGACATTCCAAGATGGTCTTTCAGCTTTTTCTGCATGGCCGCGTAGGCCAGCCAGTGGAGGAACTTGAAGGAGATGGGGACGGGTTTCTTTTCAAAACGGCAATTGGCAACCTTGTACCCGACCTTTGTGGCGAATTCATAAATTTTTCGTTTGATCCAGGTGGAATCGATGTATTTTACCTGGACCTGCCGAGTCATTCCTTCATAGAGCCTGGGAGGGGCGAACATGACATGAGGTCCGATCTGCCGGATATCTTCTCTGGCCGTGGTCGGCTCTTCCGGGAAGTTCAAGGTATAACCTATCTGCAGCCCGCATGAGATGGACATCATCTGTTCGCCGATCCACGCAAAAGGAAGATAGGAGACGAAATCATCCGTATCATAGCAGGGGTCAACGGACATGAGATTCCTGCCCATGGTGAGCATGTTCCAGTGGCTCAGAAGAGCGCCTTTGGGCAGCGCGGTCGTCCCGGAGGTATAGAAAAGGAGGCAGATGTCATCGCCATGTCCCTGCTCGATCACTCTCTCGAACAGCCCGGGATCCTTTTTGTCCAACTCTCTTCCCAGTTTCTGCAGCTCCTTCATGCTGATGAGGGATTCATGTGTGTAATTTCTCATTCCCTTCGGATCGTCCCAAACGATCTTTTCAAGTTTGGGACACTGATCTTTGATGGCCAGCGCCTTATCCACTTCTTCCTGGGTTTCGCCCACGAAGAACTTGGCATCCGAATGGTCGATGATGTACTTCACCTCTTCCATCATGCAGTCCTGAAAGAGCCAGACCCCCACTCCCCCTGCGCAAAGCGCGGCCATCTCAGCCCAGAGTCCTTCAGGCCGGTTGTCCCCGATCATGGCAACCTTATCTCCCTTTTGCAGCCCAAGGCTCACCATTCCGAGGCAAAGATATTTCACATTGTCATAGTAATCCTGCCATGTGAAAGGCCGCCAGATACCGAACTCCTTTTCCCTCATGGCCACCTTCCTGTCCCCGTATTTCCTGCACTGGCTGAGGAAGAGTTTCGGGATCGTGAGATCTTTGGTTATCTCAAGCGCGAGCGGGGATGCGACCATCTGCCTTACTACCTCCTTGAGGCATAGAGATCCTCTTCACCCAGGTAAGCCTTGATCACTTCCTGGTTCGACTGGACTTCCTTCGGGGTTCCGTCAACGATCTTGTTGCCGAAATTAAGGACGAACACGCGATGGGAGATATCCATGACAACGCCCATATCGTGCTCCACCAGGATGCACGTCACTTTCCAACGGGCCTCCTCATTGATGTCCAGAATGAAGCGGGCCATGTCTTCCACTTCTTCAAGATTTAAACCGGCAAGCGGCTCGTCCAGCAGGAGCAGTTCGGGTTCCAGGGCAAGCGCCCTCCCGAGTTCCACCCGTTTCTGCAGCCCGTAAGGGAGCATATGAACCGTCTGGTTCCTGATGCTCTCTATCTCGAGCAGATCGATGATCTCCTCTTCGATGAACTTTCGGGATTGCAGTTCCTCACGCTTGGTCTTTCCCAGGTAGATGGACCCGCTCAGGACTCCGGAGTTTAAATGGATGTGCCTGCCAAGGCGGATGTTGTCCAACACAGTCATGCCGCCGAAAAGCTCTATCTTCTGAAAGGTCCTTGAAAGCCCCAGTTCCGCTCGCTGGTGAGGCTTGAGGTGGGTGATGTCCTGGCCTTTGAAGTAGACTCGCCCTTTCTGAGGTTTGTAGAGGCCGTTGATGCAGTTCATCATGACGGTCTTACCGGCGCCGTTCGGGCCGATAATGGAATGGATCTCTCCTTTTCTCACCTCGAGGTCAACACCGGCAAGGGCAGCGACCCTGCCGAAAAACATGTGAATGTTCTCAAGTCTGAGGATTGTTTCGCCCTCCTCGGGCGCAGGGAGGTGAGTCATATACGCCGGTGCCTCCAGCTTGATTTTCCTTTTGGTTCGTTAGGGAGAGATAGTAAATATGGAAGGAAAGTGCATTAACTTAGTAGTCTTTACTTTTTTGATTTTTTCTTGTCAACTCAAAATTAAAAAATTGGTAACACTTAAGCTTTAGAGATTTGGAGAAACCATCAAAGTCGACGGTGTCGTAAAAAGGGCAATTTTCGACTTTTTACAGGAAAATCAAAGTTTCATAGAGCTAATATATAGATGTGTTCATTTGGGGGATGAGATGCTTGTGGCATTGTGAGAGAAAGAAATCATCTGTCATTCCGGAGATAAAGTCCCTCACGACTCCTGCGGGGGTAGTGTTTGCCGTGTAGGCAGGCGACATGCCCGCCAGGAATTCCCCGTAAACCTCCGACTCCTCATCCCCCTTTTCCACATCGGACAGATACTTTTCAAAGAGCAGTCTGAACATGAGCCTGATCTTGGGGCTCTGACGCTTCACCTTCTCGTGGGTGTATATATTCATGTAATTGAAATCTTTTAACTTTTTGAGGGCACCGGCGATTTCTGGGGTGAAGGAGACAAATGGCTGGTCGAGACTCCCGGCAACCAGGTCCTCCACCAGAGTGTAGACGATCGTCCCGTTAGTGTCCCCGAGCAACGCCCTGCACTCTTGCGGCAAGTCGCTTCTGGAAATGAGTCCGAGCCGTATGGCATCTTCAATGTCTCGACCTACGTAGCTGATTGAATCCGCCATCCTGACCACACAGCCTTCCATGGTCATGGGTCTTCCCTCTCCGGGGCGACCATCCTCCCTTTGCTTCATCTCGCGCTCTAGAACGGCGAAGCTTTTCTCCTGGAAAGGGTGCAGCGCCTGAGCATGCATTTCCCCATCATGAGAGAGTATTCCGTCCAACACCTGAAGCGAGAGATTCCACCCGATTCCCTTTCTTTCGATCATGTCCAGGAAGCGGACCCCCTGCACGTTATGAGAGAAGCAGCCAAGCCCGTGCGCCCTGGACAGTTCGGAGAGGAATGTCTCCCCATCATGCCCGAAAGGAGAATGTCCGATATCATGACCAAGGGCGATCGCATCGATGAGGTCTTCGTTGAGTCGAAGCAGTCTCCCTACTGTTCTGGCGATCTTCGAGACGAGTTGAACGTGAAGAACCCGGTGGGTGATGTGATCGTTCTTGATGAGATAAAAGACCTGGGTCTTGTCAATGTAACGGCTGTACGCGAGAGAGTGAAGAATCCGGTCCCCATCGAGGGAAAAATTTTGCCTGTGGCCGGAGTCGACCTTTTCTTCCGGCCTTCTCCTGACGGCTCGGCTGCTGAGACAGGCCCACGGGGACATCCGCTCCGACTCGTTCCTGTCCAGTTCATTTCTGATCCGATTAAGACAATCCTGTTTCTGCACCGGGGATCTTCCTCACTCCTTCTCCGTTTTGGATCTCAATTCCTTCCAGATGTTCTTCCCCCTTCGAAGAAGGATCTCATGAACCTGGTCCGTGATCGCCCTGCCTTGATCTTTCAATTGATCATCGGCAGGCGGGGTCTTCCCCTCCTTCCTGTACTTCCAACGGAGGAGGGATTCGGTAAGCCTGGCTTCCACGTTCTGCGCCATTTTCGCCAGGGACTCCGTTTCCTTTTCCTGTTTCTTTTTATCTTCCATTCCGCACCAGGGTGGATTGACCGCTTTCGACGTCCCCATTTTGGTGCTAATATAACGGAAATGGTTTTGAAGGGCAATGGGCCAGGGGACAGAGGTCAGGAGACAGGGTTTTTGCTTGAAAAGAATAAGTTCATGAGTTATAAACAAAAATTTGGTTTCAAATGATCCTGGATGAGCCGCATTGATGTGGCTTGCAGCGTTAAACCAAAAATCCGCACGCTCAGAGGAGACCCCGGTGCCATAGGTATTATGGAATATTCTGGGCGGAGGAACAACCAGGGCCGGGAGCGCCATCCGCAGGCTTGTTTTGAAGCTTCTGCAGATGCGCACCTCAGGCCTCCGGAATCAAGGAGGAATGAATGGCAGTATCGATCACAATGAAAGAGTTGCTCGAGGCGGGTGTCCATTTCGGGCACCAGACAAGGCGATGGAATCCGAAAATGAAACCCTACATTTTCGGATCCCGTAACGGAATCCATATCGTGGATCTGCAGAAGACGGTGAGCCTTTTTGCAGTGGCGTATGATTTCGTGGTCCGTACGGTAGCGGACGGGTATTCGGTTCTTTTCGTCGGGACAAAGAAGCAGGCGCATGATTCCATTGTCGAAGAGAGTGAGCGCTGCGGCATGTTCAACGTCGTGAACCGATGGCTCGGCGGGACCCTGACCAATTTTCAGACCATTCGCAAAAGCATCGGCAGGCTCAAGGAATTGGAAGCGATGCAGGCGGACGGCACTATCAACCGCTACACCAAGAAGGAAGCTCTGATGATGATGAAGGAGCACGTGAAGCTCGAGAGGAACCTTGGCGGAATCAAGGATATGGACGAGCTTCCCGGAGCGGTTTTCATCGTGGATCCCAAGAAAGAGACCATAGCCGTAAGCGAAGCCAGGAAGCTGGGGATACCGATAGTGGCTATTGGAGATACGAACTGCGATCCCGATGAAATTGACTATATCATACCCGGCAATGACGATGCGATCAGGGCCATCCGGCTCATCTGCTCGAAAATCGCAAACGCCTGCATAGAAGGCCACAACATTGCTGAAGAGAAGTTGAGAGCGACTGCTGAGGTCAAGGAAGAGGCCGGATCTGAAAAACCGGAGCCCGGCAAACCGTCCGAGGGCGACGGAAAAGGGCCGGAGATCATTTTCGTGTCGAAAAAGGACGAAGCAGCTCTAGAAGAAAACAAATCGGAGGAGTCGTAAATTGGAAATCAGCGCAGCTTTGGTAAAAGAATTGAGGGAGAAGACGGGTGTGGGAATGATGGACTGCAAGAAGGCCCTCGCGGAAACCGGGGGGCAGATCGAGCAGGCTATCGACTATCTCAGAAAGAAGGGAATCGCCACAGCCCAGAAGCGAGGCGGAAGAGCGACGACCGAAGGGCAGGTGCAGTCCTACATCCATGCCGGCGGGAAAATCGGCGTGCTGGTGGAAGTGAATTCAGAGACGGATTTCACTGGGAAAACGCCCGATTTTACGGAGTTCGTCAAGAATATCGCCATGCAGATTGCCGCTACCAACCCGTTGGCCGTCGACCGTGCAGGGCTGCCTCCTGCCGTGGTGGAGAGGGAGAAGGAAATCTACTTCACCCAGGCAAAAGAGTCGGGCAAACCGGAAAAGGTCCACGAGAAAATCGTGGAAGGGAAGCTGAAGAAGTTTTACTCCGAGGTCTGTCTGCTCGAACAGCCTTTTGTAAAGAACCCGGACATTACGGTCCAGGATCTGGTCAACGACATGATGGCCAAGACAGGGGAGCATATCGTGGTGAGAAGATTCTCTCGCTTCCAACTGGGAGAGGCGGATGCCTGATCGCCAGGTACGTTACCGGAGGATCCTTCTCAAGCTGAGTGGTGAAGCCCTTGTGGGCGCCGAAGGATTTGGGATCGACCCTGCTGTCCTCAAGCGGGTCGCTTCCGATCTCCTTGAGGTCCATAGCATGGGCGTACAAACGTCCGTGGTAATCGGAGGCGGTAACATTTTCAGAGGACTGCACGCATCCGAATATGGCCTCACAAGGGTTCCTGCCGATCAGATGGGCATGCTCGCCACGGTCATCAATGCCATTGCTCTCGGCGAAGTGGTGAACAGCCTTGGCGGAGAGGCCAGGGTCATGTCCGCGATCGATATGAACAAGATCAGCGAGCCCTATGTCAGGGGCAAGGCCCTCAATCACCTGAAGGAGAGGAGAATCGTCATCTTCGGGGCCGGCACAGGGAATCCTTACTTCAGCACGGATACCGCAGCGGCGCTTCGCGCCATGGAAATGGGAGCGGAAGTGCTCCTCAAGGCGACCAAGGTCGACGGGGTGTATCCCGATGATCCGGTGGAGGATCCTTCGGCAAAACCCTTCTTGAAACTCACCTATCAGGAAATGTTGAAACGGAATCTGCGGGTGATGGACATGACCGCAGTGACGCTTGCCATGGGGCAGAACCTGCCCATCATCGTATTCAATCTCAAGAAAGAAGGATCCATCCAGAAGGTTGTTCTGGGGGAAAGAGTGGGCACTCTTATTTCAGGGGAATAGGAGATGAAAGACGAAATCCTGGCGGAATGCCGCGATAAAATGGCCAAGGCGATTCAAGCGCTCAAGAAAGACTTCATGAGGATTCGAACGGGAAGAGCCTCGACAGCACTGCTGGACGGAATAAAGGTACACTGCTACGACACCCAGATGCCGCTCGATCAGGTGGCTTCCCTCTCCACCCCGGAGAGCCGTTTGATCACGATCAAACCCTGGGATCAGACCATCATCGGGGAGATCGAGAAGAGCATTTTGAAGTCGGAACTGGGACTGACCCCGATGAATGACGGTAAGATGATCAGAATCCCGATCCCCCCGCTCACGGAGCAGAGGAGGAAGGAACTTGCAAAGCTCGCAAAGAAAATGGGCGAGGAAAGCAAGATCATCATACGCAACCAGAGACGCGAAGCAAACGAACTGTTCAAGGATTTGAAAAACGAGAAAGAGATTTCGGAAGACGAGTTCTTCAAGTGCCAGGAAGAGGTGCAGAAGATCACGGATGAATTTATCAAAAAGGTGGATGAAGTGAGCGCCGACAAGGAAAAGGAAATCCTCGAGTTCTGAGAAGTCGCTGAAAATCGCTCTAATAATATGGATCCCTTGAAATTACCCAGACACGTGGCCATTATCATGGATGGGAATGGCCGTTGGGCGAAAAAGAAGACCATGAACCGCATTCGGGGCCATGAGGAAGGAACCAAATCGGTCAGGGAGATTGTGCGCACCACTCGAGAGCTTGGCATTCCATGGCTCACGCTGTATGCGTTTTCCGAGGAGAACTGGAAGAGACCCCGGTACGAGATCGAAGCCCTGATGAGAATTCTGAAACGGTTTCTCAAGGGTGAATTGGCCGAAATGCTGGAGAACGGAATCAGGCTTCGCGCCATAGGAAGTATTCACAAGCTTCCTAAGGATGTGAGGGATCTCCTCCAGAAAACAATTGAGAAAACCGCTGCGGGCAGGAACCTTGTTTTGACCCTTGCCCTCAGCTATGGCGGTCGTCAGGAACTGACCGATGCCATGAAGAAGATCGGCAGGAGGATAAAGGGCGGGGAGATCGGTGTAGAACAGATAGACGAGCAGCTCATTTCCGAATCCCTTTATGAGTCCGGCATGCCGGATCCTGATCTGCTCATCCGCACAAGCGGAGAGAACCGGGTCAGCAATTTCCTTCTGTGGCAGATCGCATACACCGAGTTCTATGTGACCCCAACCCAGTGGCCCGACTTCAGAAAGAAAGAGTACCTCAAGGCCATAGAAGACTACCAGGGAAGGGAGAGACGATTCGGGGCCACCGGGGAGCAACTCGCCGCGGGTCAATGATGCGGAGGTGAACCCTGAACCTGTAAACCTATGCACCTCAAGAGGTGGCTTACCGGAATCATTGTTGCCCCCATCCTGATCTATGTGATCGGATTCGGCCCCAGACGCTTCTTCCATTTCCTCCTCTTTCTCACCGCTGTTCAGGGGCTTGTCGAGTTCTTTCGCATCACTTCAAAGGAAGCACCCAAGACCCTCCGTTGGATCGCCTATGGAATCACGTTTGCACTTTTTCTATTGGTGTCGGCGGGAGAGCTTTTTCTGCTGCCTCCGCTTCTCTTTCTTTGTGCGGCGGCGCCGATGGCATATTTTATTTTTACCTACCACCGCTTGGAACATCGATCCACGGAGATCCTGGGAAAAGCGGCCCTTGGGCCCCTTTACATCGCGCTGCCCCTCGTCATGCTCGTAATTATTGACCGGTTTCCCAGGGGCGAGATGTGGATATTTTTCTTGCTGGTCGTTGTTTTTGCATGCGACACGGGCGCCTTTTATGCGGGACGGACCTTCGGAAGGCATAAGCTCCATCCTCAGGTAAGTCCGGGAAAGACCTGGGAGGGCTCCGTTGGCGGTTTGCTCGCGGGTCTCCTGGCCGCTTATGTCTGGAGCAGATTTTCCAGCCTTTTTGTATTCGACCTCAGTGTCCTCATCCTGGCGGCAGCTTTAGCGGTATCCGGGCAGATCGGAGACCTGGCCGAATCCATGTTGAAGCGAAACCATGGCGTCAAGGACTCGGGGGGGATTCTGCCGGGACATGGCGGCATCCTTGACAGGATCGATGCACACCTTTTTGCGATTCCCGTGCTTTTTATTTTTCTCAGCTGGAAATAGGGAGACAAACCATGGAAAGAGGACTCTCTGGAGCGAGGATACTGGTCACCGGCGGCGCCGGGTTCCTGGGATCCCATTTATGCGAGAGGCTGCTCGAGCAAGGCCACGAGGTGGCATGCCTGGACAACTACTTCACCGGCCAGAAAAAGAATATCTATCATCTTCTGGAGCACAAACGATTTGAAGTCATCCGGCACGACATTGTCAACCCGATCTTTCTCGAGGTGGATCAAATCTACAACCTCGCTTGCCCGGCTTCCCCTATTCACTACCAGTATAATCCGGTCAAGACCACAAAGACCAATGTGATGGGCGCGATCAACATGCTCGGTCTGGCAAAAAGAGTCAAGGCCAAGATCCTTCAAGCCTCCACGAGCGAGGTATACGGCGACCCCACCGTCCATCCTCAGGATGAGTCTTACTGGGGAAACGTGAATCCAATCGGCCTTCGGGCCTGCTACGATGAGGGGAAGCGTTGTGCAGAGACCCTCTTCTTTGATTACCACAGGCAGAATGGGGTGAATATCAAGGTTGTTCGAATCTTCAATACTTATGGACCGCGGATGCACCCGGAGGACGGCCGTGTCGTAAGTAATTTTGTGCTGCGCTGCATACGTAATGAGCCCATCCCGATATATGGGAGCGGGAATCAGACCAGGTCCTTTTGTTTCGTCGATGATATGATTGAAGGACTTATCCGAATGATGAACGGTCCGGATGAATTAAGAGGCCCGGTCAACCTGGGGAACCCTGTCGAGAACTCCATTCTGGAATTGGCTGAGTTGATTGTCAGGCTGACGAAATCTAAGTCCAGACTCGATCTCCTGCCTTCGGTGATGGATGACCCGAAGAGACGCAAACCCGACATTGCCATGGCGAAAGAACAGCTGGACTGGAAACCGGAAATCGGACTGGAAGAGGGGTTGAAAAGGACCATCGATTACTTCCGAGGGGAATCTGTCGTGAGATGAAGAAGATTCTGATTCTAGGTTCTACGGGATCAATAGGTCTGAATGCACTCAAGGTCATTGAAGGACGGCCCGATGAGTACACGGTGGTCGGCCTGGCTGCAGGCAGGAATGTGGACCTTCTCCTGCGCCAGATCGAGCGATTCAGGCCCAAAGCGGTCGCCCTGCAGGAGAGGGAAGGTGCGGCTGCGGTAGCGGAACGGCTGAGTGGAAATCACAAACCTGAAGTCTATTTCGGTCCGGAAGGTTTCAAGCGGCTGGCCCTGTGGGACGAACCGGATACCGTGGTGTCGGCGATGGCAGGTTCTGCCGGATTTCTTCCCACTTATGCCGCCATCGAGACAGGCAAGCGGATAGCCCTGGCAAACAAGGAGACCATGGTGATGGCCGGCAGTCTGGTGATGGATTGTGCAAAGAGCAGCGGCACATCCATTCTGCCGGTAGACAGCGAGCACAATGCCATCTTCCAGTCCCTCGTGGGTCATCCGAGGGAAGATCTCAGACGCGTGATCATCACGGCATCAGGAGGGCCATTCAGGGAGATGTCCCTGGAGGAGATGGCGACCGTCACCCCGGAGTCCGCCCTGAAACATCCCAACTGGAAAATGGGACGAAAGATCACGGTTGATTCGGCAACCCTGATGAACAAGGGTTTGGAAGCGATAGAGGCCCGGTGGCTCTTTGATCTGCGCATAGACCAGATCAGTATTCTCATCCATCCTCAATCAATCGTTCACTCCATGGTGGAATACAAGGACGGCTCCATTATCGCCCAAATGGGCGTGCCGGACATGATGATTCCCATATCCTACGCTCTCTCGTTTCCCCGGCACCTTGAAACCTTCCTTCCGCCTTTGAAACTCGAAGAGGTCGGCCCGCTTTCTTTCAGCAAACCGGATCAGACAAAATTCAAATGCCTCGGTCTCGCATTCAGGGCTGTGGAGATCGGGGGAAGCATGCCGGCGGTGCTGAATGCGGCCAACGAGGTTGCGGTGGATCTCTTTCTGGAGCGGCGAATAGGCTTTCTCCAGATCCCGGTTCTCGTGGAGCAGGTCATGGAGGCTCACCGTCCTCATCCGATCGACAGTCCGGAAACTGTCATGGACGCGGACGGCTGGGCAAAGAGATCGGCCATGGCTTTCGCAGCGGAAATGGTACGTTAGTTCTCACTAAACCCTCCACTCTGGTTGAGGACCCGGAGAGGTTCTACGGAATCCGGGGTGAGGGATAACGCTTGAAAACTCGAATATCGAATATCGAAATTCGAAACAAACAAATTCAAATCCGAATTTTCAAAAGAGAGAAACTGGAGCAGGTGAACCTCTCATGGGTTACCGTTTTGGTCATTTTGAAATTGTTTCGGATTTCGTGCTTCGGATTTCGAACTTATTGATTGCGCTGCGATTGCAGCCAGGCCTGCATTGGTCCGGAATTAAAGGGTTGTATTTGTTTGAGTGGGGATTATGTTATTTTAAACTTTGAGAGGTAGAGATGACCTTCTTTTTTTACTATGTATTGCCCTTTTTGGTCGTGCTCGGGGTTCTGATCTTCTTCCATGAACTGGGGCATTTTTTGGTGGCGAAATACTTCGGGGTCAAGGTGCTAAAGTTCTCCCTTGGTTTCGGGTACAAGCTGATTGGAAAAAAGATCGGAGAAACGGAATACCTGATCTCCACGATTCCCCTGGGCGGGTATGTGAAACTCCTGGGGGAGGATGGAGAAGAGGCGGAGGCTGTTTCACCGGCCGAAGCGGAAAGGGCGTTCAACACTCAAAGTGCGCTGAAGCGGATCGCCATTGTGGCTGCTGGCCCGGCATTCAATTTGATTCTGGCCTGGGTTATTTTCTGCGCCGTCCTTCTGTTTTCGGGAAAGCCGGTCATGACCCCGGAGATCGGGCAGGTGCGTCCCGAATCTCCTGCGGAAAAGGCCGGTCTCATGAAGGGGGACCTGATCGTGGATGTCCAGGGGCGAACCATCCAGGACTGGCAGGAGATTAAGACAATCGTTCAGGAAAACGAAGGCAGACCCGTCAACCTGACCGTCAAACGAGGAGACCGGAATCTGAGCGTGGTCCTCACCCCGGAGACCGCCACGGAAAAGAACATATTCGGGGAGGATGTCAAATCGGCCCTCATCGGGATCGTTGCTTCCGGCAATTATAAGGAGATTGATCTCGGTCCTGTGGAATCCCTCGTGGAGGGAACCGCCAAAACCTGGGATGTCATCAAGCTGACTTTTCTGACAATCATCAAGCTTTTCCAGGGAGTGGTTTCCATCAAGACCCTCGGAGGTCCCATCATGATCGGGCAACTCACAGGGCAGGTGGCACAGGAGAGCATCAGTTATCTTTTTCCACTTCTTGCGATCATCAGTATCAATCTGGGTATCCTCAACCTGCTCCCGATTCCAATCCTTGACGGAGGGTTGATCCTTTTCCTGTTGATAGAACTGGTTGCACGAAAACCGCTCGGTCTCAAGAAGAGGGACATCGCACAGAAGGTAGGCCTTTTTCTGCTGGCCGTGCTCATCGTAGTGGTGACGATCAATGATCTTTCCAGGATCGAGGCTGTCTCAAGGATCTTTGAGCAATTGTTTCAATGGGGATCAGGGTGATCCTCGCCATCAACACCTCCTCTCTTCGATTCAGCATTGCGCTGATGAGAGGAAACGGCGCATTGATTGGAGAATATTCCCTCGTCGGAGGACCTAAGGGGTCACGGCCCCTTTTTCCCGCCCTGCACGAACTGCTGGTTCATACAAGTACAGACCTGAAGAATGTTGTTGCGGTCGGGGTGGCAGGCGGACCTGGAAGCTTCACCGGTCTGCGGGTCGGTGTCGCAGCGGCCAAAGGTTTCTGCCACGGACTGGGAATTCCCCTGATCGGGGTGGACACTCTGGAAGCCTTGGCCGGCCAGCTTGCTCAAACCGCCTATCCGGTCTGCGCTGTCATCGGATCAAAGAAGGGGGAGGTCTTCGCAGCTCTCTTCAGGAGCGATGAAAATGGTGAAGTAATCAGAATGACCGAAGATGCCTGCCTCAAGGTTGTTGATCTTGGCGACCTGGTCAGGGAGAGGACCATTTTCATAGGCGACGATTTCGAGACACAGGCCCCGGCCATCCGGTCGGCACTGGGGGCCGATGCGCTTCCGGCACCCTCTCCCTTCTGGGCGCCCAAGGCAGCCCAGGTGGGGGCAATCACTTTGACTCGGCTCCGGAGCGGCTCCTGGGACGATCTGGAAGAATATGTACCCAACTATATGAGGTCACCTGAAATCGGGCGCAGCTAGTGCGCCCGCCGCCGCCCGGCCTCTCGTATCAGACTCCCGCTCCCCCCTTTCGGACCTTCCCCTACTCGCAGGATTTGACAAATTTTCACATTATCTTATAATCCCTCCGGTTTTTGGTTATATTGAAATGCTGACCAAAACAGGGTCCCGTACAACAGCAGGGATGTAGTTGAAAAATGGAAAGTAATTCAGAAAAGATCAGAAAGAGAGTCCACAATCGTTTGAAGATCGCCCGGGAGGGTCTGCCTTTTATCGGCATCGGTGTTGCCTTTTGCCTCCTGTTTGCAGTGCTGGACCTGGATCTGGCTGCAGCGATCCTGGGAGCTCTTACCTTATTCACGATTTATTTCTTCAGGGACCCGGAGCGACGGAACGCGTCTTCGGAGAAGACGGTGCTGGCCCCTGCCGATGGACGCATTCTGGGAGTTCACAGCCTGGAAGACGGAAAAAGCCTTTTGGGAGAACCAGGAACCAAGGTCAGCATCTTCATGTCCATTTTCAATGTCCACGTGAACCGAATACCTGCCAACGGAAGGATATCGGGAATCTCCTATTTCCCGGGCCGTTTCTTTTCCGCAAACCTGGACAAGGCCTCCGCACAGAATGAAAACAACAGGGTCACTCTGGAGACTTCTGGAAGGCAAATTGTATTTGTTCAGATCGCCGGCCTCATAGCCAGGCGGATTGCATGCTGGATCAAGGAAGGCGATGAGGTCAAAGCGGGGCAGCGCTTCGGGCTGATCCGATTCGGCTCCAGGCTGGACGTCTATCTCCCCCGCGATATCCGTGTCGTCGTTCAAAAGGGACAGAAGGTAAAGGCGGGAGAATCCATTTTGGGGTATTTGCCATGAGAACAAAGCGCAGAAAGAAAATCCGGCAGCAGAAAGAGCGTAAGGGGATTTACATTCTCCCCAATCTGTTTACCTCGGCAAGTCTCTTCGGTGGATTTTTCGCCATTATCGCGTCCACCCAGGGCAGGTACGAAGCTGCCGCCATTTCTATCCTTGTCTCAGCCGTTCTGGATGGTCTCGACGGCAGGGTGGCGCGGTTCACCCGAACGACGAGCCATTTCGGAGTCGAATACGATTCACTCTCTGACGTGATCGCCTTTGGCGTGGCGCCGGGCATTCTGGTGTTCCAGTGGGCCATGAAACCCTTCGGCCGCTTCGGATGGCTTGCGGCCTTCCTCTTTGTGGTCTGCGGGGCACTGCGGCTCGCACGGTTCAACGTGCAGAAAACCACGACGGATTCCAGTTTTTTCAGGGGACTTCCCATCCCCGCCGCTGCATGCGTCATCGCTTCCCTGATTCTTTTCATCGACGAATTGGGCGGGATGCCGGAAAATGCGCCTCTCCTTATCGTGGTGATGATCTACATCCTTTCCTTCCTCATGGTCAGTACGATCGGCTATACCAGTTTCAAGAAACTCGATCTCAGGAACCAGAAGCCGTTCAACTTCCTGGTCTCCCTGATTCTGATGCTGATCGTCGTGGCGTATAAGCCGAAGATCATGATCTTTCTCCTCATGTTCGGGTATGCGCTCTCGGGACCATTGGCGGGAATTTTCAGAATTCGCTCCAGGCGTCGTAAGCGTCTGGAGGAGGAGACGGATCCGGCCATGGAACCGGCTCCTTTGCCGGCCGATCAGAAAAGGGAGAATGACGGCCCTGTTTAATCTGGAAGCTCGGCCCGGCCTGCATTTCATTCGGGAATTGGTGCATTTTAAGGATGCGAATCACGGGAGGGGAGCGAAGGGGCATCCGTCTTGCCTCGTTTAAGGGCGAACGAATACGGCCCACTTCAGACAGGGTGAGAGAGGCCATCTTCGATCTCATCGGCCAGTACACTATAGGACTTCGTGTACTGGATCTTTTTGCGGGTACGGGCGCGCTCGGAATCGAGGCGCTCAGCAGGGGAGCGAGAAGGGTCGTTTTTGTGGATGACTCTCCTGAATCCCTGAAACTCATCAGAAGGAATCTGGCCTTGTGCGGCTATGAATCCGCGAGCACTTTGCTGAAGAAGGATCTCACGCGAGGTCTGCCCGCAGTTCGCGATCTGGGGCAGGAAGGGGTAGATCTGGTTTTTGCGGACCCTCCTTACAAAAAAGGCTATCTCCTCCCGATCCTGAGTGAGCTGTCTGTCTCGTCCTTTCTCTCATCGCGCGCCACCATAGTGGCTGAAGCCGGCAGGGAGGAGCATCTTCCGGACACCGTTGGGAACCTCTCGCTGGCGAAGACGCGAGTCTATGGCGATACGAAGATCTGCATTTACTCCTACGGCGGACATGAAACATGAGCAAGAGAATCGCAGTTTATCCCGGAACCTTCGACCCCATCACCAACGGCCATATCAGCATTATCTCCAGGGCGCTCAAGATATTCGATCAGGTGACTGTGGCCATATTGAACAACCCCAAAAAGGTCCCCCTGTTCAGCATGGAAGAAAGGCTGGCGATGATCAAACAAATCGTCCATAGTATGCCGAACGTGGAAATGGACTCCTACGAGGGGCTGCTTGTCGATTATGTGATCAGCAAGAACGCAAATATTATTCTGAGGGGATTGAGGGCCATGTCCGATTTCGAATATGAGTTCCAGATGGCTCTGATGAACCGCAAGCTGAACAGAGACGTCCAATCCGTGTTTCTGATGACGGACTACAAGTGGTTCTACATCAGTTCGACGATCATCAAGGAGGCTGCGAGCCTCAATGGGGACGTGAGCGGGCTTGTCCCGCCTGTAGTCTGCAGGCGGTTGAAGGAAAAATACGGGTTCAGTTCCTGAGGACAAAGGCGTCCTTGAATCCCATCTCTTCCAGCTGCTTCTGAGTGGCCCTGGCTTCCTCCAGGGTGCCGGAGAGGGAAACGTGGACTCTGTGGAGGTTTCGATTCTTTCCGTCCACGTAAGGGCTGATATTCACCTCTTTGTACACCACCTTGAGCCGGTCGGCTAACCGAACGGCATTCTCGCGAATCTCGAAGGATCCCACCTGAATAGTGAATTCACCGGTTTGGAAATCCTGTGACTCCAAAAGGGGCTTCGCACCGTCCTTTTCCTGAATCCTTCCGATCTCCTTTGCGAGCGCGACCACGCTCACATCGGTCACTCCGGGACCGATCATATCGATCTCCCTCGCAGCGGCATAGGAGAGGTCGATGATGCGTCCCTTGATGAATGGACCGCGGTCATTGATCGGCAGGATGATGTGTTTGCCGTTTGAAAGATTGGTCACCTTGACGACGGTATGGAGGGGCAGGGTCTTGTGGGCGGCCGTGATTCCATGCATGTCGTATATTTCCCCGCTCGATGTGCGCCGGCCGTGGAACGGGTGTCCATACCAGGAAGCCTTCCCTGACTCGACGTAGCCCGCTGCATCGGGGAGGGGATAATAGCGCTCGCCATTTACCACATAAGACTTGGGGAGTTCCCCCGGCAAAGGGACCACCTTGCCGGTTGGAGGAAGTTCAGTCTTCAAACGGGGTTTTTCCCCTGCACACCCTGCAAGGAACAATACAGTCGAAACCGCGCAGAAAAAGAGTGTTTTTCTCATTTGCCGAATGCGATTGTCAGCCCTGATCAGGTCCTGACCGGATTAGTAGTAAATCAATCATGTTCTGCCGCAAGAAGTACGTTTCAGCGTCGGAATAGTAACAGAAACCGAAAATTATTCAAGCCTCAAACTGGGATGCAGGATCCAGGATCCAGGATTCAGGATTCAAGATGGAATGTAGAAAAATTCCTGCTGCACTCCTTGACCGATTTGGGCGGCGTCCGTTGCATAAGGCTCGACGTGCGCATCCTTTCTTGATCCTGCATCTTGCACCTTGCATCGTGCATCTTGATTCGCCCTTTTCCTTTGAAACCACTTCCGAATCCCGATGTTTCCCGAAATTTCACTTGACATGGAATTGGCCTTCTTCTAAAAATAGGCCCATAACTATATTGTAACTATATTGTGATTATTCCAACGAGGGTTGCTAAGCCCCTTTTTGGAAAAGGAAAAGGGGTATTCATGAGACTCAAGGACAAGGTGGCATTGGTCACAGGGAGCAGTCGCGGTGTGGGTCGCTCCATCGCGATCGGTTATGCGAAGGATGGCGCAAAGGTCGTTGTCAATTATACCTCGAATGAAAAGGCTGCCCTTGAGGTAGTGGATAAGATCAAGTCCTTGGGTAGCAACGCCATTGCGGTCAAGGCGGACGTAGCCCGAAAAGAGGATGTAGAGACGCTGGTGAAAGCCTCATTGGAGGCTTTCGGGAAGATCGATATCCTGGTGAACAACGCGGGATTTACCAGACCCAACATGATGCTCAAGATGAGCGAGGATGAGTGGGACCAGGTGGTGGACCTGCACTTGAAGGGCGCATTCCTCTGTTCCCAAGGGGTGGCCAACCACATGAAAAATCAAAATAGCGGCAAAATCATCAATGTCACATCGGTGGCCGGAATCGTTGGAACGGTCGGCCAGATCAACTACAGCGCAGCCAAGGGCGGGGTCATCAGCATGACCAAATCCATGGCGCGGGAACTTGCCCGCTACAACATTTGCGCAAATGTCATCAGCCTCGGCATCGTGGCCACGGACATGACCGAGAAGATCCGAACCGATGAAAAGCTTAGGGAGATCTACATGAACAGGATCCTTCTAAAGCGCTTTGCAGAGGCCGAAGACATAGCCCCGGCGTTCGTTTTCCTGGCATCGGATGAGGCCAATTACATTACCGGCCAGCTGCTGTGTGTGGATGGGGGCTATGGCATGATTTAGGGGCTCGTTCGGGTTCCGACCGCCGTGAAACGGAAGAGCCGCGGACCGGAGACAACTGAGATAACTCTATCGCGCAGAAAAGGAGGTTTACAATGGGAGGAATGCCGGAAAAGATAATGACATGGCAGATGGTTTCACCTGCTTCGTTCAACAAGGAAACCAAAGAGACGACCCCAGGCAAACTGGAGAAGAAGGAAATTCCCGTGCCCAAGCTGCAGCCGGATGAGGTGCTTGTAGAGGTTGCGGGCTGTGGGGTGTGCCACACCGATCTTGGTTATTTTTATGACGGCGTGCCCACGGTCTCTAAGCCTCCTTTGACCTTGGGTCATGAGATCTCCGGTACGGTCGTGGCCGGGGACCAGGCATGGATGGGCAAGGAAGTCATTATTCCTGCGGTCATGCCCTGCCGCAAATGCGAGCTCTGCAAAACGGGGAGATCGAATCGATGCCTGGCGCAGAAGATGCCCGGGAACAGCCTCGGTATATATGGCGGTTTCTCCAGCCACATCCCGGTGCCCTCGATCGATTTGTGCGAGGTCAAGAATCGGGGCAAAATGGTTCTTTCACACCTCTCGGTGGTAGCGGATGCGGCCACAACGCCTTATCAGGCTGCAAAAAGGGCGAGCCTGCAGCCTGGAGATAATGTTGTAGTAGTGGGCATCACCGGCGGTGTGGGTCAGTACATGGGGCAGACGGCAAAAGCCCTCGGCGCCAGAACCGTGGTCGGGATAGCAAGAAATCAGGAGAAATTGGAGAGAGCCCTGAAGTTCGGGGCGGATTACGTCATCAGTTCGAAAGACAAGGATGCCGGTGCAATCTCCAAGGAGTTCCGCGCACTGTGCAAGGAAAAGGGCCTTCCTGGCACGGGCTGGAAGATCTTCGAGGTCAGCGGTTCCAAGGCTGGACAGGAGATCGGGCTCACGCTGCTGAGCTTTACGGGGAAGCTGATCGTGGTCGGTTTCAGCATGGTGAAAACCGAATATGCCATCGGTCGTCTGATGGCCTTCGATGCGGAAATCATCGGAACCTGGGGATGTCCTCCGGAGTATTATCCCATCGTGCTGGATATGGTTCTGAACGGAAAGATCAATGTGGAGAATTTCGTGGAGACACGGCCCATGAGCCAAATTGCAGAGACTTTTGCAGAGGCCCACAAGACCCCGCCTATGAAAAGAATCGTGCTCACGCCGGATTTCTAGGATGGGGCGCCCCTGAACGGTCCAAAAGAAAAGAAAGGAAAAGGAGGATATGCTATGGCTTTGAAAGGTGCTTTGGATTGGATGCCGAGAGAAGAGGAGCACAAGGATCATTTGCTCCACACGGAGGTGCATTGGGGCACGGATGCCCCCTGTACGGTATATGAGAAGAGACCCCTGAAGGATCCCAAGAGCGGAAAGGAAGTGGAGGGTCTCTATGTATCCTGGATCCGCTTGAACAACCCCAAACAGTACAACTCCTACACCACTGAGATGGTGAAGGGCGTCATCGCGGGATTCGAGAACGCCTCACTGGATCGAAGCGTGGTAGCCGTGGTCTTCACGGGCACCGGCCCCTATGCCTTCTGCACGGGCGGGAATACCAAGGAGTACAGCGAATATTACAGCATGAGAAGCGATGAATACGGCCAGTACATGGAGCTTTTCAACCACATGGTGGATGCCATCCTGGCCTGCAAGAAGCCGGTCATCTGCCGCGTGAACGGCATGAGGGTGGCCGGAGGACAGGAGATCGGCATGGCCTGCGACCTCGCCATCTCTTCGGATCTCGCGATCTACGGCCAGGCGGGCCCGAGGCACGGATCAGCTCCTGTGGGCGGGGCCTCGGATTTCCTCCCCTGGTACCTGAGCATAGAAGACGCCATGTGGAACTGCGTCTCCTGCGAGATGTGGTCTGCCTACAAGATGAAGGCAAAGAACCTGATCAGCAAGTGCGTCCCGGTTCTGAAGATCGACGGCAAATGGGTGCGGAACCCGACGATCATCACCGATCAGTATGTGAAGGACGGCGAGATCGTCTACGGCGAATACAAGAGTGGAAAAGAGCTGGAGGAAGGTCGCGCCCTTGTGAAGCAGTATCAGGACAAGGCCGACTTCGAGTTGCTGGACAAGGAGGTGGACAAGATCTCCTGGACCTTCGCCAATCTGTTCCCCGGCTGCCTGATTGAATCCATCGACAGCATCCGCCAGAAGAAGAAATTCTTCTGGGATACCATGAAGAATGCCCACCGGCACTGGCTGGCCGCCAACATGACCGGCGAGGCCTTCCTGGGCTTCGGGGCCTTCAACACCAAGAAGATCACCGGCAAGGATACCATCGACTTTCTCAAGTTCCGTCAGAACATCGCCGTCGGCAAGATCTGGGACTACGACATGTTCGCCGAGGTTCTTGGGAAACCTCAGAAGTAAGCTCTTGGAGCAGCGGTCATGGATCGGCAGGCGGGCTTCATCATACGGCCCGCCTGCCGTTTTGTTTGAGAAGAGTTTCGACAGGATAACAGGATAAACAGGATCAAGGTGAAATCATCTGTGCTTTTCACCTGAGTTTCGGGTTTCGATATACGATTCAGTTTTGCAGGTCTGTTGCTTCTAAAAATCCTGTCGATCCTGTTATCCTGTCTAAAATTTCATTCTTTTCAAAGGAGGAGATTATGGCATACCAGAATATCGAAGTCGATTTCAAGGAGGGGCTCGGCATCATCACCCTGAACAGGCCGCCGGTGAACGTGCTCAACATCGCGATGATGGAGGAGATCAACACGGTTCTTCAGTCCTGGCAAGGGAAGAAGGACCTCAAGATCGTGCTCTTCAATGCCAAAGGGAAGTGCTTCTCCGCCGGAGTGGACGTGGGAGAGCATATGGGGGACCTGGCTCCGAAAATGATCGGGGCCTTCCATCGCATCTTTCGCCTCATGGACGGACTCGGGGCCGTTACGGTCGCCTCGGTCTACAGCTCCTGTCTGGGAGGAGGATGCGAGCTGGCCATCTTCTGCGACATCGCCATCTCCTCGGAGAGCGGCAAGTTCGGACAACCGGAGATCCAGGTGGGGGTTTTTCCGCCAATTGCTGCGCAGTTGATGCCGAGGACGATCGGGCGGAAGGCCGCCATGGACCTGATTCTCTCAGGCAGGATCATTACTGCGGAGGAGGCTATGCGGATCGGTCTGATCAACAAGGTGGTGAAGAACGAGGATCTGGAAACGGAGACAACCGCCATGTTGAAGCCTTACATGGGTTTGAGCGCGGAAGTACTCCGCCGTACCAAGAAGGCGATCAACAAGGGTTTGATGGACGACTTCGAGCCTTCACTCCAGGTGATCGAGAAAATCTATCTCGATGAGCTCATGAAGACCAACGACGCCCAGGAGGGGCTGAAGGCATTCCTGGAGAAAAGAAAACCAACGTGGAAAAATGAGTAGTAAAAGCATCATGGGGAAGAGCAGAAGGGCGGGGCAACCCGCCTTTTTGTTTGAACAGCCATCATGGCGGCGAGTTCTTATCACCTCACCTCACCAGGAACAGCTACTTCTCGGTAAGGTTCCACACTCCGTCCCACGAAGAGCTTGAATCGCATGAGAGAGCCTTGCAGCGGTGGGCGTAGGCAGTCGCAACGGGATCGTCCGGGAGGGATTCAAAGATTGCAAGGGCTTCCGGCCATTGCTTTCGGTAGCAGCAAGCCAGCCCCCTGTGGAAACTCTCTATTGCTGCCGTTTTCGCCTCGTTCTCGAATCCAAGAGGCTCATACACCCTTACGGGTGTTTTGCGGCCTACTACACGCAGTCGGCCGATCTCCCGCCCTGAAAGCCGCCCGTTCACTTGCGCCCACGTCACCTCGGACACCATCAGGTACGTGCCGAAGGGCTTGTTCGCCCCTTCCAGTCTCGATGCCAGGTTCGCTGCGTCTCCCAGCACGGTATAGTCAAACCGGCTGCGCGAGCCCATGTTGCCGACCACAACCGTCCCGGTGTGAATCCCGATACGGGCGCGAAGAGTCTCTCCGGTTCTTTGCCTGAATTCCTCACGCCGCTCTTCCAGCTTTTGCTGACATCTGAGCGCGGCTCGACACGCCCTGAGGGCGTGATCGGACTGTTCAAGGGGTGCATTCCAAAAGGCAATGATCGCGTCTCCCTCGTACTTATCCAGAGTCCCGCCTTCTTCCAGTATGATATCCGTCATATCCGAGAGGTAATCATTGAGCAGACCGGTAAGGGGTTCAGGACCCAGTCTCTCTGAAATGGACGAAAAACCCTGCAAGTCGGAAAAAAAGATGGTGAGCTCTCGCCGCTCGCCTCCGAGCTTTAACTTCGACGGATCGTCCAATATGCGCTCAATGACCACCGGACTGAGGTAGTGCTTGAACGCGTGCTTCAGAAAAGCCTTCTGCCTCCCTTCAGTGGCATAGTTGAAAACCAGGCCACCCACCAGTGAAGCTACGACCGCACTCTGGCCGACAACCACGGGCCACCAGAAGCCCAGAGCGTAGGCCGCCATGCCCGCCGCAGCCGGCACGGGAAGGAAGATGGTGATGATGAGCGGACTATGCCATGCTTTCCGGCTGAAAAGCACGACGACAAAAGCACTGACCCAGCCCAGGAAAAGCGTGGCCGGTACCACCAGCATCCTGGGGGCATCGACCAAGAAATCGCGCGAAAGCAGATTGTCGAGCATCGTGGCATATACTTCGACGCCGGGATAGACATTGCCGACCGGCGTCGGTTTAAGATCGTGAAGCCCCGGGGCACTCAACCCAAAAAAGACGTAGCAATCCTTGAAGACGCCGACATTTATTGTGGGCTCCTCTCCCGCGCGTAGCCGCAGCTCGGACTGAATAACCGAAGCAGCGCTGTACGTAGGATGCGTGCCCGAAGGTCCGCGAAAGCGAAGGATAGCCTTTCCCGATCCGTCCGTGGGAATTGTGGCGCTGCCGATTTGCAGCAAGTGATCGTCGATGCGTGCTAATGCGGGTCCGTGACCGGATGCATCTGCCGCGGCGTAGGGGGCGATGCCGAGAGACAGCACCGGCTGCCCATCGAATACCCTGAACGGGCTCACACGGCGAAAGACGCCGTCGACATCCGGCCCATCCATAACATTGGCCAGAAATGAAGCGGTATTTGCGACTTCCGGAATGGGGAAGGAGGCATAAACCATCACGAGGCTTTTACGGCGCAGATCCGTCAGCCATTCATCGAGATTTTCAAAAGCAAACCGGGGTCTTCGAATGTCTTTCGGCCAGGCTGCAGCACTGCCGGTGTCCTTTCCACCGAAGAGCGTGCCGACAAAAACAGGTGCACGTCTGATGGCCTCACCCAATAAAGCGTCATCAGATGCTCCATACACAGAAGGCTCGCTGTAGATCACATCAAAAATAACGGCTTTTGCGCCGCTGCGAGTACAAAAGTCGATCACCGGCCCATAGACTTCACGGGGCCATGGCCAGGACAAACCATTTTCCCTCGCTCCCCAATCGAGGCTGTTCTGATCCAGTAGTATCAACTTGATCCTGCCGGTAGCGGGACCCGGAGCGGCAAAATAATTGACCCGCCATGCCCAGGTAACAAACTCCAGCCGGTCCAGAGCCCCTGTCGCCCACAACAGGAGCGATAGGAGCGCCGAACCGGCTCCGATGAGGGTTACATAGACGATTTTTTTTAAGTTCCTCGTGGCCAATTCCGCTTTCCTGAATCACTATACCGAGCCCATGGCCAGCTCAAACCTCAGTTTCCTGACGGCAGGTGCGGCGCTGACCGTAGGAGAGCTTCCGATAGTCTGCCTAATAAAATCTATCCGATCCTCGGGATCCGGATGTGTCTTGGCAAAGTCCAGTCCTCCCGGCTTCAGCTGCTTTTCCATTTCTTTGAGCATTTCCACCAGGGCCTGCGGGTTGTATCCCACCCGCTTGAGTATTATGACGGCAGAACTGTCCGCCTCCTGCTCCAACAGCCGCCCATAACCATTGTTTACAAGCGTAGAGGTAATGTCGCTGATTGACCCTTCGAAAGCTTCGGCAACCTGAGCCACCTCTGCAACGCCCATATTTTTGGCGCTCTCAGTCGCAATGAGCGTCAGAGCCGAAGTCAACCTGGCTGTCTTGATAGCTTTGAGCCCGTGTTGAGCCTGCACATGGCCGATTTCGTGAGCCAGCACCGCTGCAAGTGCGTCTTCGGTTTTGCACAACTTCAGCATGCCCCGTGTGACGAGGACAAGCCCTCCCGGAGCAGCAAATGCATTGATCTCCGGTGAATCGACTATCAGGAAGTGATAGCCGCCAAACGTATACGGCCGATCGGATGCCAGGGCCAGGCTCTGACCGACCTGGTTTACATAGAGGTTCGCCTCCTCGTTGTTGTATGGGCGGTGCCTGCCGAGAATTGTCGCGGCCACAGACCTCCCGATATAGTATTCCTGCTCGGGCGTAATATCCTCGACCGTCTTGCCGGCAGCGGCTGCACTCTTGTTGATCGAATCCGCCTGATCCCTTGAAACATAGCCGGTCTCGACACCGAGCTCGGTGGCCATTTGCAGTGCAGGCTCCAGCAACTCGCAACCGATCATGGACAGCATGAGCACTGCCGTGATCGCACCGAAAATCGTGGTCCTGAAACCAAAGATCCGAGCTCTCATCGCACATCTCCTTCAGAGGATTTCAATGAGCCGGCTTTCAGGAAGCTCTGGATCTGTGCCGGGGTCATCTTTATCGCTTCCATTTTGTCTACCGATGCGAAATCCACCCCTGCATGCTTGGACTTGAACTCTTTCTCAGTTTCCAGGTTGAATCCCTTGCCGGCAAGAGTGATCTCTTTCCCGGAAGCATCCACCCGCGCATCGCCCTGCCCTGGGTTAAGTACAATCTTCTTGTCCGAGAGCGCAGACTCGTGGATCCAACCCTGCTGCCCCCTGGCCGTCTTGATCTCCGCCCAACCGGGTTTCTGCTGCAGTATGGATACCTGATCGCCATAGGAGACAAGCTCGACCACACGCGCCAGAAAGGATGGCGTCAATCGGACCTGGCCGGTCCTCACCTGAACGCTCATGTATCCGCCGTCAGATGAAACAGAGCCTGCAGTCAACAAGATGACTGAAATGCAAACTAGAACCTTCCATCGAATCATAGATTTCCTCCACCGATTCCCGCTTAGTTACCGCTAAACCCTCCACTTTCAGTAGCCGGTCATTATGTCCCAATACGTAATGGTGCTACGCATTAGAATGCAGCATTTTGCATGCCATGGGAAGAAGTTCTAAAAAAAGAATAATCTGCGCAGGCTGGCGATTAAGCCTGGACCGAATAGTCTCGGTTAGTGTGCATTTTTTGTAACACCCTGTCGATGTTCTTATCCACTGCATTTATTCATGAACTACCCGGTATTCCTCAGCCCCTGAGCCACGCCGTTGAGGGTCGTGCCCAGTGCATCCTCGATCAGCGCCAGGCTGGGATCGTCTTCTTTCGTAGCGCGTTTGTGGCGCAGAAGGCTTACCTGCAGAAGTGAAAGCGGGTCAAGGTAAGCGTCGCGGTGGGCGATATCGGTTTGCAGCAATGGCTGATCCATGAGCATGTATTCAGACCGGCGAATGTTTCGAATGGCGTCGACCGTGCGTTGAAACTCAGCCTCGAGCTCGTCATGAAGAGGGATGTATTTTTCGCTCAGATGTTCGATGTACATACGGGCAATGCTAAGGTCCGTCTTGGCGCAGACCATTTCGATTTTCCCTAGAAGATCGTCAAAAAAACACCACTCCCGGGCCATGCGGCGAAGCACGGCGAGTCCCCCGGATTCATTGGAGACACTTGATAGAGCTGTCCCCACTCCCAGCCAGGTGGGTGCGTTCAGACGGATCTGCGCCCATCCGAATGTCCACGGGATGGCACGAATGGTTTTCATAGTGCCGGCGCCGCTTTCCCGATAAGCAGGGCGAGACCACGATCGAGAGATCTCAAACCCACTGCTTGCGCAACATCGTCCACTGCTTCGGCATGCACCTTTGAATCGTCGCGTATATCCAGCATGAAACCGTAAAAACCGTGAGTGCGGACTCGGACAAGCAGCGGATCGAGAAGAGTACGGTTTGCATGATCCGCCCCCGCCGCCTCCAGCGCGTCACGGAGAAGTACAAGGTCCCGTTCGAAAGTCTCCGCATCCGGATAGGCGACATTGTTCTCGGCAGACTGGAAGCGGGCTTTAGAAGATAAGAGCTCGAGGTTCTTCTTGAGTCGCGCGGAAACGTAACCGAGCTTCAATCTGACGGGCTCATCCGCGTTTCCTTTTAGATCGGCCTCATGGACCTCGGACAATTTCTCCCTGTCTTCATTCAGCGACTCTTCGAGGTCATTGGAAATGGGCTTGATGCGGGTAGAGAGCGCAAGGGTCGAGATGAGGGAAGCGTAGATAAGGACTGCCCTGAGGAAGGTGGTGTCCGAGTAATAGGAGGGAGTGTACCGCGGGCAACCGTCAATTACAGCCGAAGAGCACCTGTTTATTGCGATTCCTCTCAGATCAAGAGATGTCGAGAGCAGAAGCGCGCTTTTTGAACATTCGAAGTGAGGTGGTAAGTCTCAAATCGGTTTAATGGGCTTAACCATCGATTGCTCCGAGTATTGTAGACCTATCAACAGCCACAATAGATTGATAAATCTCTCCTGTTCTCCATACATCCACATGTGCATCTCCATATAACTCAAAGCCTACTGTGGATATTATCCTTACGTTGTTCTTTTCACTGAATTTGTGAAAGCCTTCAATCTCGTCCTGAGTCCAATAAAATTTAAGTAATGATAATATACTGACAACTTCTCCGTTTGGATTCAGGCTGTCACCTTGTGCAATAAACATTTCAGCTGAGCGAACTTTACTTGCAAATTCATTGTATCTTTTAATCAATGACTTTACGATTGGTCCCTCAGGATCAAGTGCGTTTAGCAAATTCGTTACTTTGGGTGTGAATGGCAATGCCGAATAAAGTCTTGCCGGTAAATTGTTAGCATAACCCCTTGCATATTTGCTTCCGAACATGGGTGCAACCAACCGAGTGTCTACATTCCTCAATGCCTGTTGTTCTTCTGCTGCTGCATCAAGAACGGATTGCCATAATATATTCGCACCGAATGAATATCCTACAACCATTAAATCCCATTCCCTGCTAATGCTTACGATTTCAATTCTTAATTGGGACGCGATAGCTTCAAAATCTTCATAAATATTGTATTTAAATCCAAAAATATTGTGTGTTTTTCCAAATCGTCCCAGAATGCCGCCCAGCGATTTTTGCTCACCTATTCCATGGACGAAAAAAATTACCCTTCTTCCGACTACCCAATCATTAGCTAAATATATACCTTTTGACATATTGCTGGCAGTTTCTTTGATACTCTCTTTCCAGTGAGGTATTCTGCTGTCCTTTGCGGTAGTCCCACAAGCGGTTACTAGCATTATTAAAGGAATTAATATTGGAAGTAACCATTTTCTTGGATAGTAGTTCAACCACTTATCCCACAGGCAAACATCTCTAATGGCCATAGCGCAACTAGGTTTCATATCTTCGACTCAAATGCCGACCGCGGTACATGTACATCTCAGCATAAGGATGATGGAGGAATGATAGGTTCCTCCGGGTATGGCCGTATTACACCGCAGCCGCTTGGGATATCCTCCTCCTTCTTTCTTTTGAAGATGATCATCGTCGGATTAATGGTCAAGAAAGACAATGACGGCATGAATGAACAGGACCGCTGGGGATTTACTCCCCTGATCACCGCAACCTAGGGGCCTTAGCATGATAGTGGTGGGAATAAGAATGGAAGAAAGGAGGGGACCCGCGGGCTCGGCTGCATCGCGTGGACACAAGCCTTTTCTATTATGGCTTGCCGTTAAATACATGTTAGAGCCCATGGATCGTAATTAACGTGATCCTGGGGGGGGGGGGAATTATCATGATCTCAGACTCATATTGTGCCGATCAGGCGTTTCAATAGTTGCAGTGGAAGAGATTGAGGGACAAAAGAAATGTTGAGACGAATTTACTGCGGAATCTTCTAAGAACCCCACAGGCCGTTCATATCATGCCGCCCCTCTCTTTGTTTCTAATCAGAAAAAGAGGAATAACCCTTTCGATCTTGACTTGAGTCAATTACAACCCACATGACTTGCCGCTACCCTGTCCACAGGAAGAGCCGGAAGACTTCTTTCACCAAACAAGATTTCCCAGTGAAAAGTGTTGCTCACCCTTAGAGTGTCGGGGGTGAACAGACTAACCAGTCAATGCATATCCTGGTATTCGCTCCTGGTGAGGTATCGAACCCAGAACGAATGCTCGCGTCGAACTTTTTACGGGAACGTCAAATCAGGAGGCTCGGGCATGGAAATCTGCAGACGGTCATTTTTGAAGGCGGGCCTTTCAGCCGGCACGGTCGCTGCTCTCTCCAAGGACCTCAAGTTCTTCCGTTACCTGGGAGAGGCGGCGGCTTCCGTGCAGAAGTCCGGAGAAGCGGCCATAAGATCCACCTGTTCCCCCAACGACACGGGTGCCTGCGGCATGATCGCGAATGTCACGGATGGGAGGATCACTACCCTGATCCAGGCCGCCGACTATCCGGAAGCGGAGTACAACCCCCGAGGGTGCCTGAGGGGGCTTTCCATGGTCAATCTGATCTACGGCAAGGATCGTCTTAAATACCCGCTCATCCGAACCGGCCCGCGCGGGAGCGGGCAGTTCCGCAAGGCGAGCTGGGAAGAGGCTCTGGACTATGCGGCCGGGAAGCTTAAAGGGATCATGGACAAGTACGGCTCCGAGGCAGTGGGCCTGACCGTCCAGGTCCCGGGTACCGGGTATGTCCACAAGGGAGCCTTTGTCCGGCTGGCCGCACTCGCCCACTGGTCCATCCATCACGGCTATGACCAGAACGGAGACCTGCCCATGTTCTGGCCCATGACCTTCGGCGTACAGTCGGAAGAGATGGAATCCCTGGAGTGGCCGAACGCCGGCTATACCATGATCTTCGGCTCCAACGTGATCCAGACGCGTCTCCCGGATGCGCAGCATCTCATGAAGGCCAAGAGAAAGGGGAAGCTCGTGGTCTTCGACCCGGATTACTGCTCCACGGCAGCCAAGGCGGATGAATGGGTATCCTTGAAGCCCGATACCGATGCAGCCATGGGCATGGGGCTTGCCCGGGTCATCATCGAAAAGAAACTCTATGATGAGGAGTTCCTGCGGGATTTTACCGACATGCCGATCCTGGTCAGGAAGGATAGCGGCAAGAGACTCCTGGCCGGGGAGGTCAAGGGACCGGCATCCCGCGTGGGGGAGTGGAAGATCCCGGATTACCGGGAGCTCTATGTGATTCACAACCGGAACGGCCTGGCCATCCTCGATCCGGAGAGCTTGAAGCCGAGCGGAGCGGATCTCGAGGGCGAGCTTTCCGTAGAACTGGTCGATGGGACCACGGTTCAGGTCCGAACCGTCTTCAGCAGCCTCAAGGAATGGCTGAAGGACTATTCCCTTGAAGCCGTATCCAGGATCACGGAAGTGCCCACCTCGCAGATAGAGCGGATCGCCGTGGAGGCCGCAAAGAACAGGCCCGTTCATCTCATCTATGGGGCCAGCAATTACCAGTGGTACCACGGCGATCTCAAGGGTCGCGCCCTGTCGCTGATCCCGGTGCTTACGGGCAGCATCGGTAAGAGCGGAGGGGGCATATCGACCTATGCCGGGCAATACAGGATTCGCTTCGACCTCTCCTCGTGGTGGTCCGCGCCGGGAGGGAGACTCAACTGGGTGCCCTATCTCTATTTTCTCCAGGGAAAAGGCAAACGCTATCCAAAGAACGGTATCAAGGCGATGGTGGGCGGATGGGGAAACCCCTTTGACCAGCACAACATGGCCGACGAACTCAGAAAGAGGGCCGCTTCCGGGGATATCGAATTCATCCTGACCTTCGATTTCCAGATGACCACTTCCTGCCAGTGGTCCGATGTGGTCCTGCCGGCGACGAGCTGGTATGAGAATTATGAGCTTACCGCAACCATTCTCCACCCCTATCTTCAACTGCAGCAACCCGCCATCAAACCCCTGTTCGAGAGCAGGACCGGCCTGTGGGCCATGAGAGAGCTTGCAAAGAGGTTAAACCCGGATTTCGAAAGACACTTCTTCCCGGAGCTTGATGAGAACGAGGCATCTCTGGAGATCATCGACATGCTGCTGAAAAACGGAGGCTCCGAGACCGAGGGGATCACCCTGGATATGCTCAAAAAGGGCCCGGTGCGTTTGCACTCCAATGCCCCCGGTGACCGGCAGATCCCCTTCTATGAACAGCTTAATCACAGGGTGCCGTTTCCGCCGAGGAGCTATTCTTCACCCCTGGCAGCCACGGCGAAGTTTGTCAGAAGCGGCAGGATCGAGTTCTACAAGGACGAGGATCTCTTTCTCGAGACGAAAGAGGAACTGCCCTGTTATAAACCGACCTTTGAGGAAACGGAGTACAGGGCGGATCCTGAGGCAAGAGACAAGTACAGACTCCGCTTCGTCACCAAGAACTCCCTGTACCGCGTTCACTCCACCCATTCCAACAACGTCTGGCTCAATGAGCTTCAGGGACACAAGCCCAAGGTCTTTCTGAACCGGAAAAACGCCGCGGAGAGGGACATCGAGACCGGCGACCTGGTGGAGATATTCAACGGCAGGGGGAAGACCACCTGCTATGCCGTCATCGATCCCGGGTGCCGCGAGGGGACAGCCATCTTTGAACAGGGGTGGTGGGCGAGGTATCTGAAAAACGAATCCTACAATTCACTCACCATGCCCTGGATCAAACCTCTTCATGAGATCTACTTTGTCCCCGGCATATGGTCTCCGACCACGGCATGGAACGAGTGCCTGGTGGATGTCAGGAGGGCAAAAGGATGAGAAGGGGAATGGTCATCGATCTCGAAAAATGCATCGGCTGCCGCTCCTGCGCCGTGGCATGCAAACAGCACAATGCACAGCCGGCCGGCAACTGGTGGAACCGTGTGGTTACCCCGGGAAGCGATTCCCATTTGACGGCGCCGGTCAAGGGCAGGGAGTATTTTCTTCCGGTGAGCTGCCAGCACTGCCGGAACGCGCCCTGCGAGAAGGTCTGCCCGGTCGGAGCGACCTATCGATCGGATGACGGGTCGGTCCTGGTGGATTTTGAGCGGTGCATCGGCTGCAGGTATTGCATGTCGGCCTGCCCTTACGGTGTCCGGCAGTTCAACTGGGAAGATCCCCAAAAGGCACTGGACAAATACGGCTATCAAAACGGCTACTCCTATGGATACCCGAAAGACTACCGGTTGAAGGGAAGACTGGTCTACATGAAGAAGCGGTTCAAGGGGGTCGTGGAGAAGTGCAATTTCTGCGTCCACTACCAGGAAAAGGGTCTGGACCCCGCCTGTGTCAGGAGTTGCCCCGGGAAGGCCCGGTATGTGGGGGATCTCGACGATCCGGAAAGCGTCGTCTCTACCCTGATCAGGGACAAGAACGGGTTCAATCTCCTTGGTGAGAAGGGAACAAAACCGAGCGTGTTTTATCTGCCGCCGAGGCGCAAGGAGGGAGTGGAATGAAAAGGAGCACAAGGACCGGTCTCGCTGTCACGGGGTTCTTCATGATCGCGGGTCTTGCCGCCTGGGGCTACCAATTTCGAGAGGGGCTTGTCGTCACCAACATGCGGAACTCCTATTCCTGGGGGCTTTACGTCTCCGGGCGTGCCTTTTTCGTGGGAAACGCGGCCGGAGGGCTTGTGCTCAGCTCCCTGATTTACCTTTTCGGGGTAAAGAGCCTCAAGCCCTTTGCGAGGCTCGGTGCTCTGACGGCGTTTGCCAATGTGACGGCGGCCATGTTCGCGATCCTGCCGGACATCGGTTACCCCCTCAGGCTCTATCATATGATCCTCAACCCCCAGATGATGTCCCCCCTCATCTGGGACGTGGCCATTCTGAACCTCTACGCGCTGCTCTCCCTGTTGTACCTCTTTCTCCTGATGCTCCCCGATTTCAAAGGCCCGTTCAAGAGATTGACCCGGAGGATCAAAGATCCCGAATCGTTTTCGGAGAAATGGGCGAAACGGCTCGCCCCCTTCACCCTGGTGGCGGCCGTCGGCATTCATGTGATCACCGCCTGGGTCTTCTCGACGCAGGGCGCCAGGGATTGGTGGCATTCGGCGGCCCTTGCACCCGACTTCATTTCGGTGGCTGTTGCATCGGGGACGGCGCTCGTTTACCTGGTGTGCATGGCGGCCTATGGAGCCCGGGAGCGCTACCAGGATGCCTACAGGACCATGGCTGTGTTCATGAGTGTGGCTTTCTTCATCCACCTCTTTCTCATGTACAACGATTTCTTCATCCACACGTGGTATGGAGCCGATCACGCGCTCGAACCCCTCTCCGTGCTCTTCAAGGAATACGGGGTAGCCCATGCCTTTGAAGTGGCGGCCCCCTTGGCAGCGGTCATTCTCCTCTTGAATTCCAGGGTAAGAAGAAGCGCGGCCGGTGTGATTGGTTGCTGCTTTGTCTTTATCCTGGGCGTTTTCATGCATCGTTTCCTGCTGATGCCCGGCGCATTCGACCGCGTTCCCCTGACCATCACCCCCCTGGGGCTCCAGGATCAGCAATGGTCGGTCCCCATTGCTTCAGGGGACTACGGTCCCGGACTGGACACCTTTGTGACCCTTTACCATTACTTCCCCAGTGGTGTGGAGATCGTGATCTTCCTGGGTGTGTTCGCCTACATGTGCTTTTTGCTGGTCCTGGCCATGGATCGGCTGCCTGTCGTGGTGCGGGAGGTGGAGTCGTGAGCAGATCGAATATCGAGACTGAAAAGATCCTGGCCCTGTCAAGGCTGTTTACGTACCCCCGGACAGCCCCCGATAAAGAGGACCTGGATAGGGTCGGCATGGGAAAGGCGGCGCAATCTCAAGAAGGCGGAGGACTTGAACTCCTCCAGGCGGAGTATGTCAGGCTCTTCATCAATGCGCTCCCGGAAACACCCTGCCCGCCCTACGGTTCATTCTATCTCGAAGGCACATTGATGGGCGACACCACCATCCGGTTGAGGGATTTGTATGCGAGCCACGGTTTCCATACGGATGAGATGGAGGACCATATCTCCGTGGAACTGGAATTCCTCGCACTCCTCAGTATGGCTTCAGGCCTGGAAGGGGTGAGGGAAAGCATCGATTTTCTGCTGGACCACCTGAGGTCGTGGAGCCCCGCCTTTTTAGAAGAGATCGAGAAAGCCGACCAGGGGGGATTCTTCGGCGAGCTTTCCAAGAGTGCAAGGAATCTGCTTCTGACATGAATTCCTTGCGGTCTTTCACTCCGGCCACGATTTCGCCCCGTTCGATCCCGCGCAGCATCACGTGGTGGAGGGTTCCCGGACTATCCAATCTGGCCTGTCTGGGCATATCTATACTGCCTTTTGCTTCTCATCTTGTCGAAAATATGAATGTCTTGGGCGAATTCTCCTCCGAGAACCACCTCTGCAAATTGCACTGCCGCCTTGTGTTGCCCTTCTCCTGCTGCCGGGCGAAATCCATAGGCAAACATTAATGCCCTGGTGGCTTGGAGGATCGCGTTGTATGCAATGCTGAAAGCCCAATCCCTGTCGTGGGCCATGGTGGCTTTTGCCACCCTGATGTCCCGTTTAGCGAGTTCCAGCCTGGCCTTCACTTGCGCTGTTGACCCCTCAAACGGCTTGATCAGCCCGGCCTCAACCAATTGCTCTAAGCTTTTCTTCATCACCCACCAGGAACTTCTTCGAACCTTTCATTACCTGAGTCATGAAGGAGTCCTTCTTTCTCCGTCGATCCCTAACTTCAATAGGCTCAAAGACGGATAGATTTATCTCTCTCTGCAAGACCTTTTCAGGTTCTCTAAGGAGGAGCAGGAGGCGTTCCGACTGGACATTTCCAACAACCATGAGATCGATATCGCTGTCTCCTCGCTCAGTGCCGGCTGCCACAGATCCGAAGATGAAAGCAACTTCGATCCCCTTTTCTTTTGAAAGAATGTTTCGCAGCACGGGAATCGCACCCTTGGTCTTCTGAAAAATAGACTTGAATTCCTCATACAAGAGAAAACCCCTTTTCAGGCCGTAATACTTCAGGTTGCCCTGTCTCCTGCTTTGTACTACCCCGATCTTTTCAAGCTTGGTTAGCTCAAGGACAATGGCCTTGTAATCTTCTCCGGTTAGCCTTTGGAGTTCCCGCACGTAGAACTCTCTCTCCTCATTTAGGAAGAGAGTGCCGAGAACCTCCGTCCTTGTTCTTGAACCAAATAGTGCCCTGAGCATTTCGCCTCTTTCCTGATGGCTTTTTGTCATCAATTGATGCCAAATTTACATCAGAACGTGCATTCTGTCAAACCGGGCTGGCGAATTCTAGAATTGGAGTCTTGGAAGGCATGTGCCGCGGAAAGGTGACCGACACGGAAGCGATCCGCTGGATCGATAACCCCTACCCATAAGACCGAGAAGGGTGAGGCCCCGGAAGCCTCACCCGGATTCCTGTTTGCCTCAAGGATATGCAGGGCCTGGTGGTGGAGGAGGTGTTTGGAACCAGAGCAGCTATCCAAAACTTCCACTTGCTGCCGGGAAGTGTGACAGGGTTCAAAGGTTCAGCTTTGGCTTTCGGCCTTCCTGCCATTAGTCGGGGCTATGGGAAATGTCTGTAGATATCCTTTCGATGGGCAATTCGCTCGCAAACCAGCAATTCATTCTGTTCGTCAATCGTAATGCCGATTCTGTAATGCCCAATGCGAATTTTGTATTTTTCAGGGTATCCTTTCATTTGTTCGAGAGTCCCCAGATGGAATGGATTGCCAACTGAAGGGAGATCGTCAAAAGCGATCTTTTCCGCCTTGGCTTGAACCTCTTCCGGCAATCTCGAGAGTTCCTTCAAAAAACGTTTCCTGTATTCAACTTTCCACATGCTCTTTCAACGACCGATAGAGGTTTTTGGCTTCCTGCACCGAGAGCCGTTCGTCGTCCGACACCTCATCGATCAGCCTTGCCAGGCCATAGTTCTCGATGACCTCTTCCATCCGCTCAAACTCTTCAATCGGAATTTGGACAGCGATTGGTTTTTGATTTTCATCAAGAACGATTTTTTTGTGAATTTCCATGACTTGATCCTCCCTGGAAAAACCTCCGCTTTATTCTATCAAAGCCGGAAGAGGAGTTAAACGACTATATTGAAAGTCCCCCTTCCTCTTCTCTCTTCTTGGCCGCGACCGGGAGTCTGTTTCGGTCCTTTTCCTTATGGCTCCGTCGTCCCATTTTCCCCTTTGAGGAGCATCTTGCGTCCTTCTTCAACCAGGGACGCAAGATTGTCCACCGCGCTTTTCATCAATCCTGTCTGATCGTTCATCTCTTTGGAGGCCGATGAAGATTCCTCCGCATTGGCCCATTGGAGAATAAAGTCTTCTGATTGGGGTTTGGCGAATCCCCCTTTATCGTGACAGGCGCGTATGGAGGGGGGGAATATGGAGATCGTGAGCAAGGTGATCCTCCGGTACATCAATTTTTCACCACCCCAGGATCCTCGGAAAGGTCATTGACACCGAAGCGATCCGCTGGATCGACTATCTCTATTCTTAACTCAAGGAGGGGTGAGGCCGCCGGCAGGTTCGCCCCTGATACCGGTTACAAAAAGATATGCAGGTCCGGAGTAGTGAGGCGGCGTTTGGACCGAAGAGCAGCTGTACGTAATGGGGCCAAGTGGAGGAATGCCAGACTTATCCCGGGTTCTCGGAACTCCTGCTACCCAGTGGGTCGGGGAGGATATCGCAGTTGAGGGCATTTCATCGTTTGATCTCATCGCTTGATCTTGATCTTGATCTTGACACAATCAGCTGGTATCACCTATATTTATCTTGTCTCTCATGAGAACGGAGCGCGAGGAGATGGAAACAGAACGGATTTCAATCCAAGTTGATGCCGAGGCGGCTAAAGCTTTCAAGTCCGCTTCGGCAGAAGAACGCCGGAAACTGGAGGCTTTGCTCAGCGTCCGGCTCAGCGAAGTGACGCGAACGCGGGAGTCTCTCCAGGTAATAATGGACGAAATCAGCGAGAAGGCGGAGCAGCGTGGCCTTACTCCGAAAATTCTGAAGAAAATCCTGAATGAAGACTGAAGGAAGGTACGTCTTCGACACAAGCGTCCTTGTCAGCGCACTCCTCATCGGGGACTCCAAGCCCCGGCAGGCATTTGACTTGGCACTCCACCACGGTGTCATTCTCATCTCATTACCCACATTGAAGGAATTGAGTGACGTTCTGACCCGCTCCAAATTCGAACATTACTTGTCGAGAGACGATCGAGAGCGCTTCTTGGCTGCTTTGGTTTTGGAAGCCGTTCTCATCGAAATCGATGAAACAGTCAAAGCCTGTCGTGCTCCGAATGACGATAAGTTCCTCGAACTGGCTGTGAGTGGTCAAGCGACTCGCATCATCAGCAGTGACAAAGACCTTCTGGAACTCAGTCCTTTCAGAAGGATACCCATTACAACTCCGGACGAATTCATCAAATAGCTCAAGAGCGAGGAAGCGGAGACAAGGAGCTAGAAATCGTTCCTCTGGAATTTTGTTGGCCTGGGGTCCATGGGAAGTGATTTTCGAAGGAGGAGTGCCTCAGGGGGGAACGTGGCTGATTTGTTGACATTGGATGTAATTTCGGCAGCAAGGTATCCACTGTCTCTAAAAATACCGCAGGTCTTTGTTACCAGGAGCTCGCAAATACGGGTTTACCTCGGCATCCATTTCAAAGGAGTTGGGGGTCAGTTCCTCAGGCGTAAGCAGGGCGATTGTGCGTGCGCAGAAGAAAAGGGGGTGCGACGATTTCGATGATGTGTAATGGGGGCCTGACCGGCGCTAAGCTGGTGGGTGATTCATAAGTCAATAAATCACGGACGTCCCCTCCTTCACACACAAGGCTGAACCTCAACATCATCATAGATGTGATTAAAAACCGACTTCAACTGCTGCTTGACTTCGCAGATCTCGCGTTGAAGAATGCCGACTGAACAAAGAAAGTGGCTTGGAAGAGCATAGAGACGTGACGGCAGACGGAAAGATTGTCGGAATTGAACTGCTGGATGCGTCGCGGAGATTCTCGATCGAAAGCCTTCTCACGTATGAAATCGAGCCGGAAACCATACGTGACCTCGGTTCCCTGCATGGAGATCCCTTATTCTTAATTGCTGAACTCGGCCGGTTCACGTTTGTTGACAGTTAATGCTCCTGAATCCTTCATCTTCTTTCGCCCCGCCTCGATCATCCCCTCCTGGGATCTCTGATGGTTTGTTCACAAGCAAATGGAATCTTGTCTCTAGGCGAAACTCCGGGTATTCTCCGGGATAACCGGTTATAAGGAGAAGGAGTGAATGATTTACCTCGATCATAACGCCACCACACCTATTCTGCCCGAGGTGCTGGAGGCGATGATGCCTTATCTCACCTCGGAATGGGGAAACCCGTCCAGTTCCTACAAATTCGGCTCAAAGCTGAAGTCTGTGATCGAGAAGGCGAGGGCTCAGGTCGCGGAATTGATCGGTGCACATACCACTGAGATAATCTTCACGTCTTGCGGGACCGAGAGCAACAATGCTGCTATTCATGCGGCACTTAAGGCCGACCCCAGGAAACGCCATGTCGTCACCTCGGCGGTGGAACACTCCTCTGTCCTGAACTACTGCATGGCGCTTGAAAAGGAGGGTTATAAGGTCTCTTATCTGCCTGTGGACCGGGATGGCCTGCTGAAACTTGCGGACTTGGAAAATGCAATCACGGATGAGACTGCGGTCGTTTCTCTGATGTGGGCGAACAACGAGACGGGGGTGCTGTTCCCTGTCAAGGAGATTGGTGAGGTGTGCCGGTCACGTGGTGTGCTCTTCCATTGCGATGCTGTGCAAGCGGCTGGGAAGATCGAGATTGACATGCGCAAAGTGAAGGCCGATTACCTTTCCTTGACAGGCCACAAGTTTCATGCCCCAAAAGGCATTGGGGCACTGTATATCAGAAGGAAAGCCCCTTTTTTCCCGTTCGTCACAGGTGGACATCAGGAGCGGAGCTTGCGAGGCGGTACAGAGAGCGTTTCCTCAATCATAGGCTTAGGAATGGCGGCACAACTTGCACTAAGAAACTTACCAAAATATGACAAAAAGGTCCGCCTACTCCGAGACACGCTTGAAGAAGGCATCTTGGAGAGAATTACATGTGCAGAGTTGAATGGCCATAAGAGCAAGCGCTTGGTTAATACAACTAATTTTACATTTCATGGCATTCAGTCGGAGGCTCTGCTGATTCTCTCAGACCAAGAAGGAATTTGTGGGTCCTCCGGTTCTGCTTGCTTGGCAGACTCAGATGAATCCTCGCATGTGATTAAGGCCATGAAACTGGAGGCTAGCATTTCAGGCGGAACGATCCGATTTTCCCTGTCTTCCGCAAATACTGAGGCAGAAATAGGCATAGTCATAAACGCTCTGGCAACTGTAGTCAAGAAACTGAAAGACTCGAACTGATTAACTACCCGACCTACACGACAGGGTTATGATTCTTGGCAGTTGTCAGGGAGATTAGGCGAGACCGCATGTTTTCTTGTATGTAGGCCTATCGGCCTCATCAATTTCAGCCAACTGCTTTAGGCCCAACTTCAATTCGATGGCATTACGTATCCTTTGACGTCCCCTCCCTGATGCCTCAAAAAAATCTACAGTAAAGTCAATTTCCTTGCATATCTTCAACCTTCTACTAAAGAACTCCTCGCTGATATCCCTGGCTTCGATTGCTTCCTTGCAAAGGACTCTGAAAACATCAAAGAGAGCCTGAACTCCAACAGTTTTTCGAATAAAGGATCGGCTACTCCCAGCCCACAAGACACGTGCTACTGCGTTGAAAAAGTTCTTCGTCAATGTAAAAATAAGCAGGTCGTTACTTTCCAAATAGTATTTGCGTAACGGGGACTTGTCTTTAGGGGCTTCATTAATAAGAAGTTTTCGATCGCGGCCTTTGTCGAGCTCCTTGCGGTGCATCAAGTCCCGGTCTTTTTTTGGATTGCTGGAGAACAGGCGGAGCAATCCCTCAACTATTGTAGCTGTAGAGACGGCCCATTCTCCCTTCTGTGACCTTGCGGTTGCTTCCACAACATCTTGAGCAGCTACTATAATGTGGTCCTTCAGAGCGGAAGTGGGATCGGTATTCAGCTTGCGGCAGAGAAAGACGGCTGCCTTTTCCGGGGACCATGCCTCTGGTGGCTCTTCCTCAAGATTGAAGCCATACAGTTCGTAAGTCTGACTTTTGTCAACGGGTTTTTGGTTGTAGTTGATGGTAGCGAAGAGGTAAGCCTGGAAAGGATTTGGGAGATCAAGGTAGATAGCACAAAGAAGAGGCATCTTTAACCGTCCCGCCATGGAAGCCTCATTGAAGCCATATAGGCGATGTTGTCCATCCACTATTGCAGCGACCTTATTCGGTGATGGAATATGCAATGTCCCAACTGCTCCATTGTCTGAGCTGAACTTAACAGCCCACCTGATTCTTTCATCCTCTTCGAGTTGACCATCCTCGCGGTAGTTTGCAGCGAGAATGATGCTATTCGGGAACGCTGCCTCGACCGTATCTATGTATCGGCCGATCGCCTTTAGTCTATCTTGAACAAGTTTACGCTGGTGCCCTTTCAGTTCGTACTCCCCCGTCACAGAGAAACTAACAATTCTTAAAGGGTCGCTATACGTGACCTGTAGGAGCACCTCTGCAGGCAGCACTGCAACGTAGAACTCCCCGAGTGGCTGTAGAACCTTTAGGGCAGGTAAGCTGATCGGAAAGGACATAACCATACCTCATTATGCATTGAACCCTGCCAAGTCACCTTTCGGCTGCGCATCTGCGCCAATGGGAGCAGTTGGTTCAACAGGTGTATCAATCAAGTTGGTGTTATCGGCATTGCCAACCCACCACAAGAAGAGCGCCAAGATATATCCGATGATGGCCGGAACCAAAGCTGCCACTGGGCGCTGAAGAAACGTGCCGTACACGGCTGCGAACAATGCACAAACGTATACCACAGCGGAACATAGCAGAAAAAACATGAGAAGGAATCTTCGTCTCTGAAACGACAGAATCAGATCCACTGCTGCAGTCGCGGCGATAGCAACAAAATAGGTGTACGACGCGCCTACGAGAGTGCGAGGCAGTTCTTCGATCTTCAATGATCCGAGCACAAAACAACTAACGAGAGGTTCCAGAAGGCCAAAACCACCGATTAAGATAATAATACCAAAAAAATACATTACAAAGGTAGGGTGCTTACATGGCTTCCGCAACCTTTCCAACAGAGTCCCCGAAAACTCCTGCCAGTAGTGAGTCTGCTCTACGGCATTTCCCATAGTTTCCCCTTACATCCCCGATTTTTCCAGAACTGACGGGCCATTCCTTGGTGCAATCTCCCCTGCAACCGGAGAGCTGCCTCCGTCTTGTTTAGCTTTCGATGGATGACGCCACCGAGAATCATCCGTTGCTCGGCATCGCTCAAGGTATGCGGGGAAAAATGTGCCCCGCATTCAGCCAACTCCGCAAAGTTAGTCTCACTTGTTCCTGTTGTGAGAAACTTGTCAGCATCCTGTGATGCCAACCACACTGGGAAACCCCACGAACGACCTTGCCTTGCTAAGGAGCTCAGCAGGCCAGCTTTGTTTTCCTTCGGGAGCAAGAGGTGCGCCTCGTCCACAAAAAGAACCATCTTCAACGGCTGAATGTCGTTCACCACGGCTACTTGTTGGCTGAGTTTCTTGATCAGAAAATTCAGAATGAGAGCTACGGCCAAAGCCTTGGTGTCGGTATCGTTGCCAAACTCTTTGAAATCAATAATCAACGACGTACTCAGCCATTCCTCCGGGCTGATGGCTGCCTGAGCAGCGGAAAAAAGGTTGAACCTTTCAATCTTCTGAATGATTGCAAGGTCAACGCCAGTCGCCCCGGTGTTTTCCAGCTCCTGTGCTAACGCAGGGAAGTCGGGTTCCGTGAGGTGCTGATATGCATCGCAGATGTTGCCTTCCTGTCTGGCGCCGAGTTGCGGTGCAAAGCATCGAATAAGGCTAGCTATCTCATAAGCTATCTGCACATTCTGCGTGGGATTTTCATGGCGATACAAAGGGTTGATAGGCAAGCCTTGCTGAATAAGACGGACGTAACGCGCCCCGGTTTGCTGCAAGAAATGGGTGCGGTTTTTCCGCTGCTGGCTATTTCCAGGATCATCCTCTAGCTCACCCTTCATGTCGAAGAACACGAAACGAACACCAAAGTTTGCCAGTTGCGCGAGGAGGTCGAGTGCAAGCTGGCTCTTGCCGCTTCCGGGTTGACCAGAAATCACCAGGAGTCCGTTGCTGGTTCCGGGGCCGTTCACCGACCAGTCCGGGGCATCCTCTAAGACCTTCAGTTTGACTTCTGTAGTGACCAGCGGCAGAGGCTGCACGGTGGGCTTGGCCACACCAGGCAGGCCCATATCTTCTCCTGTCAACATAAGCAGCGCAGATACAAATCGAGCTTGGTCGTTGCCGGACTCCACCCATATCTGACGAAGGCGCTGACATCCGAATTCAAAATGCCGCCGAAATTCTTGCCTGTAGCCGGTATCGTCCAGTGTTCGGCCAGCCCGGTGGTTCAGGGCGACTCTGACCAAGTCACGGAGTTCATCACCAACCACTTGTTCGTCATTCAACGTCACGCCTTTGGCGTCTTTGGGTTTGTACTCTGCGGGCACGCCTTCACCTAGAGCCAAGAAAAGGGCAGCACGTCCCAAAATCGCCTGATTGCGAGCGCCGACGCGGGCAAAAACGTTCTCAATGAATTGGTGAGCTTCACCACTCGTATCGAACTTCATAGGAGTTCCTCAACTTACAGGTAGTTCCCGAAGTAATCACTGGTAACGCGAACCTCGTAGTTCGTGCTATCCGTCTTTCCGTGCGGGTGCAGCGTGTACACCCGGGCGAGCCGGTCGCGAATCCTGTCAAACAGCGTTCCTTCGGGATCAATCTCGGCATTCGTGCTGAGAATGATGGATTGATGCCCGCTGAGATAAAGCCGATCGAGCACGTTGGCACGGACTTCCTTGTCGAGCCTGGCCAATGGGGTGTCCACAACCAATGGAGGGACGAGCTTCGCCAAACGGCGCAAGGCTTCATAGAAAGCCAGCATCCTCACCTGCCGCTGTCCGGCTGAGGTATTTGTTTCCTCCCACGTCACCTTTTTGCAGTCGCGACGCACGAGCCAGCACTGCCAGTGACTGTCGAAATCCATCCCGTCGAATTCCCGCTCTCGTTCGGTGATTTCCACCCACAATCTGCCGACCTCTTCCGAGATCTTTTTGCGCATTTGAATGGCGGCGCGGCCGCGAATTTCCCCTGCTGCCTCACGATACCGGGTTGCCAGTCCAGCGAGACTTTCTCCTCGCTCGGCCTTGTTTGCAATCTCCTTCTGTATCGATTCCTGGCGTTTGAGGTCCGCCAGTTCGATCTCCTTGCTTGCTAATTCCGCCTCGATTTCCTTAAGGCGTCTGCTCATCCGCTCGCGGTCGGCGAGCAATTTCCCCCGCTTCTCATGTAGTTCAGCGCCTCGCCTGAATGCGGCGGTGTTCTGTTGCATCTGCTTAAGCTTCTGATTCACCTCCCGCAGTTCTACGTCCATCCGATCAATACTGACACACATCTCAGCGACATCTTTCAGCTCACTCCGATTCACCCTAACGAGGGCACGAACTTGGGCACTGGCGTCGTTGCGGTCGGCCAAATAAGTGCTCTCCGGCATGCCATCCGGTGGTGGGTGAAACAGGCTGTGCAGAGCATCCTCCAGCCTCTTCATGTAGAAAGACTCGATGTGTGGCTCAAGCGCAAATTCGTCAGGCTGGTCTTCGAATACGTCGCGTTGCACCTGGGGGATTTTTGGCTCCACAGTGGATTTGGCAGCTTCCCATTCGCGCCGCCGCTCCTCTGCGACCAAAGAATCGTGCAGCTCGGTTCGGTAGTTGCCCAACAGGGAAATCGGCAGAGCTAATTCCCACGCTTCTGTCAGCTTTGACTCCAATTTGGATTTCGCCTGGGTCAGCTCCGCATGCCTTTCCTGTGCCCTCTCCAGTTCCTCAGGGTCAACCGCCCCAAGGGTCTTCAGGTCATCTTCGACTTCCAGGAGTTCAACCTCTAGCTCGCGTAAGTCCCGATCAAGGGCTCCCGATTCCTTGCGTCTTGCTTTAAGGATACCCTCGAGGGTAATAACCTTGCCGTTCAGTTCGGCAAGTATAGTTTCAGGGTCCGGGCCGCCGCCAACCCGGAAAACGCGAGGGATCTTGGAGCTGATCAATTGCCGGAGGTCATTTTCCAGCTCACTGTAAGTCCAAAGACCGAGTATCCGACTCACGCCTTCCACAATGTCCTGCTGCCCCAGATTAATGCTTTGGCTGCGCTCAGCATCGAAAAAGAAAAACCGCGCCAGATGCCTCGGCAAGAAGGCATCTCGTAGTTTTTGGATCACCTGTTCATCCTCAATGCGTCCCGGCGTGTCAGAACGGACTGCATAGTGCTCCCATACCGGCGGTGAGTTCGGACGGAATCTTATTTCCCGATGGAGTTCGACCTTACGGCTTCCTACTTTGTCGTCGCGTAGACCTATGACGGCCTTCAACGACATCGTGTCTTGGCCTTCAGCTATGGCACGACGGTTAAGCGATTTCTCGAAAATGAACCGTGTTGCATCCGACCCGGTCTCTACACGCTTCAGGTCGCCCACACCTCTTTCTCCTACCACGGCTAAATACAAGGCACGAAGCAAGTGAGTTTTTCCGGCGCCATTTTTACCGCCTACCAAAATGCCGCATTTGCCCTCCACGCTGCGGAAATCGAGCTCGTGTGGGCCATAGAATGGACCGAAATTCTCGAGCGCAAGCGAGTCAATGTAGACCTCGGCCATGCTTACCCCCTATTTGGCTGTCTGCGACTCTAGGTCGTCTTTCAGGATGTTGAGAAGGTCGTCGGGCAGGCCATGGGCTCGGTGGCTTTCGCTGTATTCCTCCACCTTGGCGAGCAGACGGCGGAGTGTATCTGCGCGCACCCCGAGCTCCTGTGCCACTTTATCTTCCATTTCGCGCAGCCGGTTCAATTCAGTCAGATTGGCATTCATGATGATCCCCCGCTGTTTATTGACGATGCGCGCCACGCCCCGACCGTCGTCAGGGTCGCGCGCCGCTTTCCACAACTGTTGGATCAACAATAGTTCTTCGGGCGTGATGAGCGATAGGCCGGTCTCTTCCTGCAGGGCAAGGAGTCTCGTCAGAAGTTCTCGGCGGGCTGTTATGAGGAGCGGGCCGGGCTTATTGTGGCCGTTCATACGGCGGGCGTCGCGGTACCCTCTTTCGGGATCTCGAAACTCCAATAACGTTTCACGAAATTCGATGAGGTGTTCCATTCGATCGTCCCCGGATGCGAGCAGACCCTCACTGGCCTTGTCTCGTTCGACCACGGTGCAGGTCCAGCATCCGAAACGGGAGTTGCCGCAGCTCGGGGTGCTGGTGTCTATCTGAATGGGGCATTCACCGTTCGATGCGTTGGCGTAAAGTCTATATAACGCGCGGTTGTCCCCGCCCCAAGGATTGGATCGTTGCAGAAGATAGGCCCATACCTCTTCGGTGGAGAGGAATTCTATTGGATTGGACACCCACACGCGGGGCAGGTCGGGGTGGCGGCGTAGCCCATTGCGGATGGCCCGACCCGCCATGGTTTGTGCTCGGCTGGCGCTTTCCTCTCTACGCGCACCCAAGTGAAGGATTGCCTTCCCCCAGTGGCCGATTCGCTGATTTACGAACGAGTTCACCGGGTCGATCTTGAGCCGTTGCGTGCACCAACGGAAGGTGCGGTTGGGCGGCGGGTAGCCTCGTCCGATGATGTTTACCCAGAACGATTCTTCGGAGGGGGGCTTGAGCAGGCTGGTCTCGATATTGAGATCATTCTGCTGTGAGAACTTGTTCATTTTCGCCAGCGTTCCCTCCACCATCTCTGAAATTGCCGGGATTTCCACGCGAGTGTCCGTGCAGAGAACGGATATGGGCTTTTTTCGTTGTTCGGCGGGAACGGCCAGGACTGCGTCAAAGACAAGGGATGCGAGCATGGTGCTGTCCTTGCCGCCGCTGAACCCCACCAGCCATGGACGCTCGTCTTCCAGGTAGAGCTGGCAGAGGGAATCGCGGATTTCTCTGTAGGTGCTGGACATGGTTACCGATCTGTTCGGGTGGCAAAAAGGCTAGTGGCATTTGATTCTTGTACCTTTTACACCTTGAGAGGGCAACTGACAACCCCATAAAAGACCCCATAAAAGAGAGCCCCCCATCTTGACTTATCATCCCCTGTCCGATTCCCTAACCTTATTGAATCCAGCAATTTCGTGAAGATTTATGCAATAAAACATTATGCTTAAAAACATTATGTTTGTGTGCATAATTATTATCGAATGCTAAGCGGACGGAGATCATGATGGAATTCTTTGACAGAAAGGAAGAAATGGAGAGGTTGGAGCGGCTTTCCAAGAGGGGCGGTCTGGGCGTCATCTGGGGGAGGAGGCGCATCGGCAAAACCCGGCTTCTTCTGGAATGGTGCAAAAAGAACGACGGGCTCTATACCGTTGCCGACCAGTCGGCTGCTCCCATCCAGCGCCGCTATTTTGCAGCCTCTCTTGCTGCAAGGTTTCCCGGTTTCGACCAAGTGGAATATCCCGATTGGAGATCTCTCCTTGGAAGGATTTCTGCAGAAGCCGTGCATCAGCAATGGAGAGGTCCGCTCATCCTGGATGAGTTCCCGTATCTGGCAGTCACAAGCCCCGAACTGCCGAGCATTTTCCAGGTATGGGTGGATCACGAAGTCAAGAAGTCGAAGCTGGCAGTCGTCCTTGCGGGTTCCAGCCAGAGGATGATGCAGGGGCTGGTGATGAGAGCGACGGAGCCCCTCTACGGGCGGGCCACAGAAGCCTTTCACCTGCAACCTCTTCCTGCCGGCTATCTGTCAGAGGCTTTGGGGTTGTCTGCCGCCCGAGACGTGATCCTTGCATACGCGGCTTGGGGAGGAGTTCCCCGGTATTGGGAACTGGTGTCGGAATCCGGCTTGCCCCTGGACCGCGCGGTGGATCATTTGGTGTTGAACCCCTTGGGTCTCTTGCATGAAGAGCCGGAACGCCTCTTGCTTGAAGAACTGCCGCCTGCGGTGGGTTTGCGCTCAATCATGGATGCAATCGGCCTCGGCGCTCACAGGGTGTCGGAAATTGCAGCACGAATCGGTGCGCCTGCCACATCCCTGAGTCGTCCTTTGCAGCGACTCATGGAACTGGGACTCGTCCAGCGGGAGACGCCCTTCGGCTCTTCCTCAGCTTCTGCAAAGCGTTCTCTATACAAGATTGCCGACCCCTTTTGCCGCATGTGGTTTCGTGTGGTTGCGCCGAATCGGGGGTTACTTGCGAACGCTCCCAGGCCCGTAAGGGAAAGGTTCTGGCGCGAGGCCAGACCGGGTCTGGCCTCCGTTGCGTGGGGGGAACTTTGTCGTCAGTGGGTCTCCTCCGGGCCTATGCGGCATCACGTGCTGCGGGAGTCGGGGGACTGGGAGCCTGCGCACCGCTTCTGGCACGGAGAAGGCCCCGAGTGGGACGTCGTCTCCCAAACCGTGGACGGAGGTCGTGTGCTCCTTGGAGAAGTCAAATGGTCGGAGCGACCGATGGATAATCCAAGGCTACGCACCATGGCAAGGAGACTCCTGGCGAAGGGTATTCCGCCCATCAAAGAACTTCGGGAAAAAGGAATCCATCATGTCCTGTTCGTGCCGGAGGTCACGGGAGCAACTCCCGGGGAGATAGACGGTGTCCACGTGGTTACAGGCGAGCAGGTCCTGAGCGAACAGCATTGAATACTTGAGTGGGAATACCTTCCTGATTTCACCACTCCTGCTCAAATTTTGAACAGTCCTTCCACCGGGCCCATTTCATCCAAATAATCAACCCCATCCCGTTACATGGAGGACTTTTGCACGACAGTCGTCAGCTGATATTTCACCACCGGGGTGTTGGATCCGTTCCCTGTCACCTTCCCTGAGATATTCAATTTTCCTTTTATTCCAGTACCATAGATCCATTTTTGATCCCACCTTGCATTTGGCATGACCGTTGCCTTTCACCAGTCCATGGAATCCACATCAAAAGAAAGGATGGGCCATCATGAATCATGAAGGACCTCTCACTTTGGAAAGAATAAATGAAGTCACGAAAATGTGCGACAGAGAACAGCCTATTTATGAGCAAATCAGCGGCTTCAGCATTGCTCTCTATGTCTTCGGCTATTTCGGATGCACGGATCTTTTGGCGGCCGATGATGTGGATCATGTGGCTGCCGGATCGATTTTGAAGGAGCATTTTGTTCAGATCAAGAGGGAAGATATTCCCCCGGATTACAATATCGCCACATCCTTGGATCGCTATCTCCTGGTAATTGGGGATCCTCTATTTCCAACCCATTTTGCCGTTTTGACGAATACGAAAAGCCCCCAGCCGTATTTTTCAAAGTTGCCTTTCTTCGGCAGCGGCTTTGACAGTCTGGAAGAACTGAAAAGGGAGTTCATCGGCATCGACGGCCTCACCACCGACGATATCGCTTACTACAAGTTGAAGAGAGCGGAGCCGAACGAAAAGGGGCCTGCAAAGATATATATCTTTCGGGCCGACGGAACAGTGGTGTCTTAAAAATATCCATCAACAACTCATAAAAGGAGGAAAATTCGTGTCCGTCATTCAAGATACAATCGCTCGCGTGAAACAAGTGGATCGTGAACAAGTGGAATTCCATCAGGCTGTCACCGAGGTGCTGGAAACTCTTGAGCCGACCGCCAAGCGCCACCCCGAACTGGTCAAGGCGCGGATCTTTGAGAGAATCGTCGAACCGGAGCGCACCGTAATCTTTCGTGTCCCGTGGGTGGACGACAAAGGCGTTGTGCATGTCAACAGAGGTTTCAGAGTGCAGTTCAACAACGCTATCGGTCCTTTCAAAGGGGGGATCCGGTTTCACCCTTCCGTGAATCTCAGTATCATGAAGTTTCTCGGGTTTGAACAGACCTTCAAGAATGCCCTCACAACCTTACCCATGGGCGGCGCAAAAGGCGGGGCCGATTTCGATCCCAAAGGCAAGTCTGAGGCGGAAATCATGAGATTCTGCCAGGCCTTCATCCTGGAGCTTTATCGTCATCTCGGACCTGACACCGATGTGCCTGCCGGAGATATCGGCGTCGGCGGCAGGGAGATCGGATATATGTATGGATTCTACAAGAAGATCCAAAACGCCCATGACGGCGTCTTGACCGGCAAGGGGATGGAATTCGGCGGCAGCCTCATCAGGCCCGAGGCCACGGGTTACGGAGCGGTCTACTTCGCCGCCGAGATGATGGCCACCAGGGGGTTAGACTTCAAAAACAAGGTCGTCGCCGTCAGCGGTTCCGGAAACGTGGCCCAATATGCAGTGGAGAAGGTTATCCAGATGGGCGGCAGGGTCATCACGGTTTGCGACTCCAACGCCACCATCGTCGACGATGCAGGCATCGATAAAGATAAGTGTTGTTATATCATGGATCTGAAAAACAACAGGCGGGGCCGCATCAAGGAGTACGCCGAAGAATACAAGTGCGCGTGTTTCGAAGGCGAGAACGTTTGGGAGGTTATCCGGAAACAGGGGATCAAGGTGGATATCGCCCTGCCATGCGCCACCCAGAACGAACTGGATACTGAGAATGCCCAAGCCCTGGTGAAAAACGGTTGCAGATGCGTGGCGGAAGGGTCTAATATGCCCTCCACACCAGGGGCCGTAAGGGTCTTTCAGGAAAACAACATCCTGTATGGTCCCGGAAAAGCGTCAAACGCGGGCGGGGTAGCCACATCAGGTCTGGAGATGAGTCAGAACAGCTTGAAAATGTCCTGGAGCCGGGAAGAGGTGGACAGCAAGCTGCTTACGATTATGAAGAGCATCCATAGGGCCTGCCTGGAATCGGCGGAAGCCTACGGCAAGAAAGGGGACTACGTGGTCGGCGCCAATACGGCCGGCTTTATGAAGGTGGCCCGGGCCATGCTGGCTTACGGCATCGTGTAAAGTCCCCGGAGCATCAAAAGCCGTAAAAAGATGATTTTTCGGATGACCTATCCTTAGTCGCATAAAACAGTAGGATGGGTTGAGCGAAGCGAAACCCATCGAACGCGTCGGAGCGCAAGCTCCAAACCGATGGGTTTCGCTTCGCTCAACCCATCCTTCTATGGGGTCACCTGTCAAATCATTTCTGACGTCTTTTTGTATTTTCCATCTTTTGGACAAAGTTGT
>ENA-OSEO01000851-OSEO01000851.1-sediment-metagenome-genome-assembly--contig:-NODE-851-length-67290-cov-14.405636_pt1 | contig 67290 bp, 57 predicted proteins | sample MGYA00237883_ERZ534232 | MGnify/ENA metagenome assembly ERZ534232
CTATCTGATATCAATCAAGTTCCGCTTTGCGAAAACCGATTTCAGGTGTTCACTCAGGAGTGCTGCCGAGTGAATCGACCCGCTCGATGTGAGCGCGGCTGGTCTGCGGTTTTCTCTCACAGGGCGCGTCGTGCCACTGCACGTATAAATAATTAAAATCATTCCATAAAATATGCTGTAGCGAGGGGTCTGGCAGGTTGGTTTCTCCGATCCCGGCTGGAGCTGAAAGATGGCAGAATCGGAGAAAGAATCAAATGCCATGGATAAATAAGGAATTTTGTGATGGTTGTCAGATTTGCGTGGATTCATGTGTTGCTGGAGCCATTTCAATGATAGAGGGTGTGGCCTTTATAGACGATGATAAGTGCATCCGATGTGGTGTTTGCCACAATGTATGTCCAAATGATGCTGTGCGCCATGATGGTGAGCGTATTCCGGATGAAGTTGCAGCAAATTTAAATTGGGTAAAAACACTTTTGTCACATGAATATTATTTTGATGATATAGAAAAGCAAAGGCAGCTTATTAATCGTTTGCAGCGATATTTTCTTAAAAATAAGAAAGTAGCCGAAAAAACCATGGAAGAAATTGAAAAATTGGTTGTTTAATTATTGGTATAATTTAAATGATTGTTTCCTCCGTTTGAATTATAGTGGGTAATGATTTCAAAATGACTGACATCCGTGGATGTCAAATGCAATCTGTTGCTTTTATTGTTTTTTTGCATGGGAGTTTTTTTTAGTGGACAAATAAGATATGTAACTGCAATTCATAGTAAATAAGGATTATCCGATTTCTTGGTTTTTGTACTTTACGTTTCGAAAAGAGATGTTTTTGTCTCGATGGTTGCGCGATCCGAACTTCCAGGAAGCGCTGATGTTTTAAAGAGGTCCATGAAGTCGAAGGGAAATGTGGAGGTGAACTCCAAGATCGCCTCCTTGGCACTTGTTGGAGTGCAGCGCCGAAGGGGAGAGGATTCAAGCTCTTGAGGAAGGGTTATTCGATAGTTGAGGTGGAGTGCATGGCATAAACTGGCGCATCCCGGTGAAGGTGCGAAAGGTCAGGCACGTTTCCTGTCGAGCAAGAAGCTGTAAAACGCAACGGATCGGAGGTTTTCTGGGTGGATAAACTGATCATTACAGCCGCTATCACCGGGGGGGCGTCTCCGGAGTCCAACCCCTATCTTCCAAAAACACCGAGGGAGCAGGTGGAGGCGACGGTCGAGGCCTATGAGGCAGGGGCATCGATCGTCCACCTTCATCCGAGAAACCCGTATACTGGGAAAGGGGAAAACAGGCCGGAGTGGTATGCGGAGGCCGTTTCGGGTATACGCGAACGCTGCGATATCATCGTCAATGTCTCTACGGGGGGTATGGGGCGGCGCGTCGACGGTGACTGGCTCTACAAAGAAATACCCGAAGAGTCGGTGAAGGGAAGGATAGGCGTCATCCCGGTATTGGCGGCAAACCCTGAAACGAAACCAGACATCGCCTCATTCAACGCGGGATCGCCGGTAATCGATATTTACAACAGGAAGACGGACGAGTTTCTGCTCAAATTCGTCATGGTCCAAAGTTTTCCAGATATGGTTCACATGGCGCAGGTCATGAAGGAGCATGGCGTCAAACCTGAGCTGGAATGCTACGATATCGGGATGATCAACAACTGCAAGGTTTTGAAAGAATTGGGGTACCTGGAGGAGCCCCTCTACTTCCAGTGTGTCCTGGGTGTCCTCGGGCAGATCCCGGCCACGGTGGAAAACCTTCAGTATATGGTCAGGAACATCCCACACGGCTCACCTTGGTCCGTCTGCGCCATTGGTCTGAACGAGTTCTACATGGGGACGGTGGGGATGATCATGGGGGGACATGTGCGGGTCGGCTTCGAGGACAATATTTATCTTTCTAAAGGCGTTCCTGCAAAGAGCAACGCGGAACTGGTTGCCAAGGTGGCGCGGCTGGCCAAGGAGTTGGATCGTGAGATCGCGACCCCGGCCGAAGCCCGGAAAATCCTGGGGCTGCCCCCTCGGCAATCTGGCAGTTGATATCAGGACGCGTGATGAATGATCGACAGGTACTCCTCGAAACAGTCGAGGTTTCCAAGCGCTTCGGAGCGCTGGAAGTGCTTAGCGGTGTCAACCTGAAAGTGAGACAGGGGGCTATCCACTCCATTATCGGCCCCAACGGTGCGGGAAAAACCACCTTTTTCAATCTTTTGACCGGGATATTCCCCGTCTCGAGCGGTTCGATTCTTTTCAAGGGAAAGGAAATTACCGGCCTGCCGCCGTTTCGCATCTCGCGGAAAGGCATCGCCCGCTCCTTTCAGGTCACGAGCATATTTCCCGACCTTTCCGTCTACGAAAACATCCGGGTGGCGGCGCAGTCGCGCCTTCGACACGCGGGGAATTTTCTGCGCAAGGCATCGGCGCTCACCGAGGCGATGCGGAAAGCGGATAACGTCCTGGAGATGATCGGCCTCGCAGACAAACGCGGCCACCGTGCAGAAAACCTCTCCTATGGCGAAAAGCGGATGCTCGACATTGGAATTTCACTCGCCACGGATCCTGAGTTGCTCCTGCTGGATGAACCGATGGCGGGGCTGCAGTCCGCCGACATGCAATGGATGATGAAATTGATCAAAGAGATATCGGAGAGGATGACCGTCGTCCTCATCGACCACAACATTGACCTTGTCCTGGCCATATCGGACCGGATGACGGTTTTGAACCAGGGGATGGTTATTGCCGACGGCACCCCGGCGGATGTCCAAGGCAACGAGCGGGTTCAGGAAGCATATCTGGGAGGGTTTTGAGGATGCTCGTTCTGGAAGACATTCACACCTACTACGATCAGAGCCATATCCTCAGGGGCCTTTCGATGGCTATCCGTGAGAACGAGGCGGTGACGCTGCTCGGCAGGAACGGGGCCGGCAAGACGACCACCTGCAAAAGCATTATGGGGATGGTCCCGCCTCGTTCAGGCAAGGTGATCCTGAGAGGCGAGGACATAACCGGCCTGCCCCCGCACCGGATTGCGAAGCGGGGTGTGGGTTTCGTTCCCGAGGAGCGGCGGATCTTTCCCAGTCTGACTGTCCTCGAAAATCTGTCTCTTCCGTTTTGGGGCCGAGGGCAGGAGGGATGGACCGCCGAAAGGGTGTACGAGGCCTTCCCTGTGCTGAAGGCGCGCAGCAGGCATGCAGGTTCGAAACTGAGCGGTGGCGAACAACAGATGCTTGCCATCGCGCGGATCCTCAGGGCGAGAATGGAGATCGTCCTTCTGGATGAGCCTACCGAAGGGCTTGCGCCCATCCTCGTACGATCGATTGCGTCTATCATCGAGGAAATCAAGAAGAGCGGCATCACGATCCTGCTCATCGAACAGAACACGCGCTTCGCTACGCAGGTGGCGGATCGCCACTGCATTCTCTATGGCGGTGAGATCGTCTACACGGACAGCAATGATGCTTTCCGTCAAGCCAATGACGTGCAGAAGAGATATCTCGGCGTATAGAAGACGCCTTGAGATCGGCAGGTCGAATGTATCCAGGAAGGGAGGTGAAATCCCGCGGGTGATGCGTGGACAAGGGCCGTATGCGGCATACTTGAGAGGGATGCACGAAAAAGGAGGGGTATGGACATGAGCAAAAGGATTTTGGTAGGCGTCGTCACCTTTGGTCTTTTCTTCTGTCTGACCGTTTTTCAGGCTCTTGCAGCGGATACGGTCAAGGTAGGGGTGATCAGCGTCCTGTCCGGACCGCTGGCTGTCATTGGCAACGGGGAGAAATGGTCTGCCGAGATGGCGATCGAAGATTACGGGACGGTGTTGGGGAAAAAGATCGAGCTGGTTTCGAGGGATCACGCCTACAACCCGGGTGTAGCGAACGAAAAGGCCAAGGAACTCTATGAGAAGGAGAATGTGGATGTCATCATAGCCTGTCCGAACAGTGCTGCAGCCCTGGCCGTCGCCGAGCAGGCACGCCTCCACAAAAAGCCTTTCATCTCGACTTCGGCCGGCACTACTGCGCTCATCGGCGACAAGTGCAATCGATACGTCATCAAGTGGAACTACAACGATTACATGCTCGCCACCACGGTGGGGCTCTGGGGTGCAGAGCATCTCGGAAAGCGCTGGTACACCATCACCTCCGATTATGCCTGGGGCCATGATCTGCTGAAACACTTTACGGCCGCCTTGAAAGAGAAGGGCGGAGAACATGTGGGAAACGACATGGTGGCTTTGGGGACCTCCGATTACAGCCCGTATATTCTGAACGCCATGAACGCCAACCCGGATGTCCTGGTGCTGTTGAATGTCGGAAAGGACGCTGTCAATTCCACCAAGGCCGCCATGGAATACGGCCTCAAGAAGAAATGCAAGATCGTCCATGCCCTGCTTTTCGAGCCGGATATCCGGGGTGCCGGCCCCGAAGTTTTCGCCGACAACTATGTGGCTGCATCTTGGAACTGGAAAGTGGACAATCCAGGTGCTCGTGAGTACGCGGACAAATACCTCGAGCGGCACGGCGAAAGACCCCATTTCATGGCCGCCGCCGTTTACAGCGCCACCTGGCAGTATCTGGAGGCGGTGAAACGGGCTGGAACCACCGATCCGGACGCAGTAATCAAGGCCTTGGAAGGGCACTCTTTTACGGATCTTTTCGCGAATCCGGGCTACATAAGGCCCGAGGATCACATGCAGGTCGCCAAGGCCCTTCTTCTGCGGGCCAAAAAGCCCGATGAGATCAAGGAGAAGGAGGACTTCTTCGAGATTGTGGGAACCCTGCCTGCGGAACAGGCCTTCGGCAAGCCGGGCCAGTTCGGCTGCCAGTTAAATTAGTTTCTATCCGGAGATGGTCTTTTTGGCCAATCTAGGCGTCCATCTGCACGTTTGCTTGTGCGGCGACCTGCAGGGTGCCTCCGCGCAAACGCTTGATTCCTTTGACATCGGCAAAAAACCCCCTTTTCCGGATTGGGAACTGTGGGCGGTGGCGAGGAACCCTTTCCGGATGGGTACGTACTAGATCATATCCCGTGCGGGAGCGGGATTTCCGCAATCAGCGCTTGTCCGGAAAGCCCCCGTCCCGGCGGGGATGAGCCGGTCCGCGAAATTCTCTTCGAGGGCTTCCTGTAATGAGCATTCAGTTTCTGGTCGTGCAACTCTTCAACGGGCTCATCCTAGGCTCCATCTACGTGCTGCTTTCCTTGGGCCTCACGGTCATTTTCGGCACCCTTGGAGTGGTCAACTTCGCGCACGGGGCCCTCTACATGCTGGGAGCTTACGCGGCGTACACCTTCGTGAGCCTTCTCGATGTGCCATTCTTCGCCGCCATCGTTCTCTGCCCGATCATGGTAGGTCTGATTGGTATTTTCCTGGAAAAGACGCTCGTCAGCAGACTTTACAACCTGCCCCACTTTTACAATCTGCTTCTCACATTCGGCGTGATGTTCGCCATCCAGGATGGGATCAAGATCATCTTCGGTCCGGAGGGCGAACCGTTCAATATCCCGGATGTGCTATCGGGGGTTGTCAACCTCGGATTCATCATGTATCCGAAATACCGTCTCTTCATCATCCTGCTGACGGCCGCGTTGGCCTTCGGCGTCTGGCTCTTCATCTCAAAGACCCGGCTGGGGGCGTTGATTCGAGCAGGAACGGATGATGCTGGGATGGTCAGCGCACTTGGAATCGATATCGCCAAGACCTTCACTCTGGTCTTCGGGTTTGGGGCGGGGCTATCCGGTCTTGCAGGGGCCCTGTCCGCGCCGCTTCAAAATGTTCAGCCCCTTATGGGGATGGATATGCTCGTGGAGACCTTCGTGGTGGTCATCATCGGGGGTATGGGCAGCATCGGAGGGTCGATCCTGGCGGGGCTCATCATCGGGGAACTGATTACCCTGGGCATCGTTTTCTGGCCTCCCATGGCGAAAGTCCTGGTCTATGCATTCATGGCGTTTATCCTGATCATCCGGCCGCGAGGATTTTTCGGCCGGGCAGAATTCTTCGAATAGACGGGGTGGGTTCATTGGAGACGAAAAGGAATCACCTTTACTGGATCGTTCCGGCGGCATCGATCGCGCTGCTGTTTCTACCGTTCATGACCCCTTATAGAGCCCTGGCCAGCCAGATGCTGATCTTCGCCATTTTTGCACTGGGCTATGACATCTGTTTTGGTTATACGGGTCTGCTCTCTTTTGGCCATGCTGCTTTCTTTGGTCTCGGCGCGTACACGACCGGACTGATGCTTATCCATTTCCGCGTGCCTCTTCCCCTGGGGTTGCTGGCCGGCATTCTCGTCAGCACGGCGGCGGCGTTACCCATAGGGTTTCTATCCATACGGCGACGCGGCATTTATTTCGCTATGGTGACGCTGGCGTTTGCGCAGGTGATCTATTTTATCGCCTTCAAATGGCGTTCACTTACCGGCGGAGACGACGGTCTGCACGGTGTGCCCAGGACGCCTCTGGGCCCGATCGATTTCACATCGGAACTGGTGATGTACTATTTCATTTTGTTCTGTTTCGTTTTGGCTGTCATCCTTGGATTGCGCATCATTCACTCCCCCTTCGGGAAGACTCTCGAATGCCTCAGAGAGAATGAGATCCGAGCCATGAACATCGGGTACAATCCAAAATTCTTCAAGCTCATGTCCTTTGCCTTGTCGGCGGGTTTTGCAGGCTTGGCCGGAGGTTTGTATGCCGCACTCCAAAATTTCGTGCCGCTTTTCACCCTGAGTCTGGACACGTCGGGCGACATCGTGCTCATGACGTTGGTAGGCGGCATGGGCACCCTCTACGGGCCCGTCATGGGCGCTCTGGCACTTGTTTACCTGAAGGATCTTCTGAGCACTTACACCAATGTCTGGCCCCTTATCCTGGGCCTTCTCTATGTAGGTTCGATCATGATGTTCAGACGAGGAATTTTCCGGTTTTGGGGTCGGACCAAGTTATCTAGTTGAAATTAATTGACTATCATCCCAAAATATCTCGTTTTCAAGCCTTAAAACCGGGTTTTCGGGGTCAGATTCGCCATTATAAGGAAACTGGCACTCTCTGAGTTCACAGCTTTCTCTCCTTTCCACGACTTTCCTGCCGACTCCTCTTTCACCCAATTTTTCTTTTATGTCTTCAATAAAATACAGATTTCCAACAGCGACGCTCTCTGTCCATCTCTCTTCCCGAACATTTTCCGTCGTCTGAAGCATCCTCTCGACCCATCTTCGGTGTGACAGTGCCAATTGATCGCTGTCTTTAATGCCGAGCAAGCGCATTAATACTTCACGGTCGATCAATCTGTATCGCTTTGGATTCTTCTGGATTTCTCTATAGCCTCCGTAGGGCCAGTCACATGGATGCTTGACCACGCCCGCCCTGACCATGTTCAAATCTATGTAGACAAGACATTGAATCAAATGAATATCTGTTTGTACGGCTGTTGCATGGTAGCGATCTTCCCAAAAAGCGCCATTTCGGTTCTTTCTTTGATTATACTCTTGAGCTGTACGCCCTGCGATCAACTGAATACTTTTTGGAATCGTATCTCCACCGTTTTGGTCATAGACAAGCAAGTGAATGTGATTGGATGTTACAGTGTAATTTAGGATGGTCAATCCATAGCGCTTTTTCGCCTCGAAAAGCCAATGGATCCAAACCTGTCGATCCCTAGCAAATTTCAGCAGATACTCCCTTTTATGGCATCTGTGTGTGAGATGCCATGCGTGACCTGAAATGTAGTATCGGTTTGCCCTGGGCATTTCTCGCTCCATGATTAGAATTATATTCATCCATAGTCTTACAGTATCTTCCTATTACTGAAATTCTTCAGCCCACTCTTTTTTTCTCATCGATCTGTTTAAAAGCATTTCGTTCATTGATGAGTGCTATCCATATTTTTGTGATTTCTTCTTGATGTGCTCTGATCTTTCTCGATAATTTCTTCTTTTGTCAGACCTCGGTATGCTCACTAGGCGGCTTAACATGTTTTCCGCCTCGAAATAGTCTTTCTGGCTAGTCTACGCGTCGATCTCGGTGTTTATTTTTACAGTGACCTATCGGTCCCCTGCATCCCGAACAGCTGGATTTCCTAGATATTAGTCTGGAACCCTTACCTCCGACTGGAAACTTTCTCTTGCCGGATGCGTTTTTCACAATGGACACTGTTGGGAAGCGGGCTGAAGAACACACAAGATCCTTCGGCCATTAATGACACGTAGGTCGGCGATTCGGGGGGCTGAAATTCCGGCAGCCAGAAGCATAGTCTAAAGAGAGACGACATGGGCAGCCTGGTGTAGCAGGACGGCATTCAAATCGGGGGGCATGTTGCTTGATGTGAGGGTTTGAAAGCTCCTTCTGAATGCTTCAGCGCCGGTCCGAGATGATATCGCTACGAAGGCGGACGGCTGAGCAGCAAATTCCGACCGCCATCCCGAGGTACAGGCCGGTCGTAAAGAACTTGGCCTCGGCGCCTCAGATGATCGGATCCGATCGCCAAATGCCGATGGCGATCTCATCCTTAAGATCAGATATTATTTAAACCAAAGGTGAGAGTGAGTAAACTCATTTGATTCCTTGCCTCTCAAACCATGAAAAGAACGTGACCCCCATATTCTTGACCGCTGCTGCTCGAGAGCAATGTTTCAGCTTTTCGAGGATGGACGGTCTATCGGGTTTTTGCGCATATGATGACGTCTCAGTCGCTTCAAGGCTTAAACCGCGTTTTTGGGGCGAAAATGGTGTGTTTAAGCTGAAAAAATGACCTGTTATAGCGTTTTATACCAATGAAAAGAGCGGCTTACCTTGGTCCGACCCCACGGATTTCGACTTTGGATTGGAGGTGGCGTTTGACGGCGGCGATGGGGACGTCTTCGCGGTGGAAGATACCGGCGGCCAGGGCCGATTCGACCTTTGTGCGGGTGAAGACCTCCAGGAAGTGCTCGGCGCTGCCGGCGCCGCTAGAGGCGATCACCGGGATGGTTACGGCGCCTTTGACGGCGTTGATGAGTTCGATGTCGAACCCGAGGTGGGTGCCGTCCCGGTCGATGCAGTTCAGGAGGATCTCCCCCGCGCCCAACTCTTCACATGCGCGCGCCAGGGTCACCGCATCGACCTCCCGCCCCTCGCGGCCGCCTTTGATGGTGCACTGGTACCAGCAGAAGCGCTCGCCGCCCGGGCCGGGGGTTGCGGTTTCGATGACGTGGTGTCTCACCTCTTCGGGGGATCGGACATAGACGCGCCGAGGGTCGATTGAGATGACGACGGCCTGGCTGCCATAAACGCGCGCGATTTCCTCGATGGCGCTCCGGCCCGTTTTCCGCCGTTCCTTCAGGTAGGCCTCGACGATCAGAACGGCGTCGCTGCCGATGGAAACCTTGTCGGCGCCCGAGCGGAAATACTCGGAGGCCACTTCGAGGGATGAGTAGCGGCGGCCGTTCTCGTCCGTGTAGTCCCGAATCCCTCCCCCGATGGTGAGCGGCACGAAGACATTCAGGGATGTCTGCCGGAGCACCTCCAGCATAGGCATGTCTTCGAGCGGGAAGTCCCGGAACCCCGTGATGTTGAGGAAGGTGATCTCGTCGGCGCCATCCTCGTAATAGCGCCGCGCCAGTTCCACGGGCTTACCGAGGTTCCGCACCGCACCCTCCTCGCGGACGTCGTAACGGTCCCCCTTCGTGACTACCAGGTCTCCGCGGTCGTCGCTGCGCACATCCAAACAGGCGATGATCCGTTTGGCGAGCCGCGTGCTCGCCGATCGTCCGGAAAGCTCGGGGAGCGCCGGGCGCGCGCATTCGAGGAAGTTTCTCAGGATCCTGAGGCCGTCCTCTCCGCTCTTTTCAGGGTGAAACTGCGTGGCGATGACGTTTCCCTGCTGGATGCCGCTGACAAAGGGGATTCCGTAATCGGTGCGGGTCAGAACCACCGATTCGTCCCGGGGCACGACGTGGTATGAGTGGACGAAATAGAATTTTTCGTCGCCGCGCAGGCCGCTCAGAATGGTCGAAGACTGCAGAGCTCTGAACCCGTTCCAGCCGATGTGAGGGACCGCGAGGTCGACATCGAAGCGCCGGACCCTCCCGGGGATGATGCCGAGCCCCGGCACCCCGGGCGCCTCTTCGCTCCCCTCGAACAAGGCCTGCAGGCCGAGGCATATGCCGAGGAAAGGCCGTCCGGCGCGGAGGTAAGCGCGCAGGGGTTCGATGAGGTCCTTTTCCTCGAGCGTCCGGATCATGTTGGCAAAATGTCCTACGCCCGGGAATATCAGGCGCTCCGCAGCGAGCAGGTCTGCGCCGTTCCGAACGATCCGGACGCTTTCTCCGAGTTTCTCGATGGCGTTTATCACACTGCGCACGTTTCCTGCGCCGTAGTCCAGAAAAGTGATCATCGTTCCGTCCTTGAGTTGAGATCAGAAAGATATAAAGCATCCGGTGGCCGGAGGCAAGTGTCCGAATGGCCGCAATTGGAAAAAGAAATGCGTTTGCCTGGGCCTCTCGGAAGCGGCGGGATTCAGCTTTCGGGCTACCGAAGAGACCGCCAGGTCCCCCGCTCCAGGAAGCTGCCTTCCACGTTGTCCTCCATCTCGAGAAACATTTTCCAGGGCATGGCGAACGAGAGATACTCCGCCCCCAGGAGCTTGCGGACATATTTTCTGGCCGATATGTCCGTCAGTCCTACGACGGCCCGGGGGTTGGCGGACTCGGCCTCCTTGAACGGCAGGATGCCGATGGTCTGGCACCCGGCGGCCCAGGGGATGGCGACGTTTTCGATGCCTTCCCTCGCGTAGTTGGCCAGGATCACCAAGGCCGAGATCTGATCCGGGTTGGCGGCGAAGACCACGGTCTCCGGCGTTTCGAGGGCGGGATCGGTTGCCGGGAGAGGCTTGAAGAGCAGATATTTCGAACCGGTGTCCCGCATGGGAAGTACATCCAAGAATTGTTCCACCAGCTCAGGGGTTTTTACATACCCCTCGCCCTCGAGGAATTCGTCCGTGAATGCCTTCCCCGCGGAGGCTTCCAGCGCGCGGGCGACTTCCTTGCCCTTGTCCGAATGGATATTGCCGGAAGACAGGAAATGGGCGAAGCACTCGACCCCGCCGGGAAACTGAAGGTAGGCGTTCCCGAACCCGAGCCCCACGCCCCCGCCCCAACAGCCGTAGGTTTCCTTGTCGAACGCGGCTGTCTTGCCTCTCGCGGCGTTGGCGAACATGAACATCACGCATCCCCATTTCCCCTTCTTGAACTGCAGGGCGTTCTCGGGTTTCCGATCGGCCCGGATCACGGCGACCGGGTTGTACTTGAGGCCGATGGCCTTGGCGATTTTCGATTCCATAAAACATCTCCTGTTCCATTTGAATTCGCATTGCGGTTGCATCTGTTTGATCGTCGGGTTCTCCTTCAAAAGAATATATTATATAGTATCCATCTGCGGAAATGATTTCCCGGTAGAACCCGGTTCCCAATCCTCATTCCCGGATGGAAACCCTATAGTAGCGCTCCGGAAAAGCATCCGGCGCGGCAGCTTATGTCCAGAACTCTCTTCGAATGAAAGGAGCAGGGGAGCGATGAACGAGTGGATAGAGATGGCGCGGAAGCTCAGGGAGAGGATCAATCCGTCCACCATGCCCGTGGCGGTGAGCTTCCTGGCGAAGGAGGACCAGATCCCTCAGAAGGCCCGAAAACCGCTGCGCGACCTCGGTGTGAAAATGGCCCCGTGCCAGGGGGCTGCCATGGCGCGGCTCTATGGGTGGACGGTCGCTTTCACGCGCGCAGACGTCGGCTGTGCGATCGCCGCGCACACATACGGGTGGGAGAGAGTGAGCGATCCGGCCGGACCCGTCGATTTTTTCACCCGCATGAACTACGCGGCGGACGATGCATCCGCCGTCCGGATCTTCGAGGGGTTTCGCCTGCTCGAAGCGGGCCACGATCCCATCGTTCTGTATTCTCCGCTCGAGAAGGCCGTCATGCCGCCCGACGTGGTGCTCGTCTACGTCAACCCGGCGCAGATGATGCGCCTGATCCACGGGTGCACGTTCCTGAGCGGCGAACCCATCCAGGGATCTTTTTCGGGCCGGGCGGCTTCTTGCACGGAAGGGGTCATCGGCGCTTGGCTCGATCAGGATGCGAAGGTCGTGGTGCCGGGAAACGGCGACCGTGTGTGGGCCGCCTGCCAGGACCATGAGATGGTGATGGCCATCCATGCCGCGCGCCTGGCGGAGCTGGTGGAAGGGCTTGAGAGGACGCACGAAAAAGGCATCCGGTATCCTGTTCCCGCGTATATGCGGTTTCAGCCCGAGGTCGCCTTTTCGACGCCCCTGGCAGACATATTCAAGGGACGCAAGGAAAGGCCGTGAGGCCATTGAGCGCGACGGGCAACGCATTATAAATGATAAACAATAAAACAGGGCAATGATTGGATCGCATTCTTGATCCGAGCAAAGGAAGGTCGAAGGCGTGGAAAAGGAGCCCAAACTGACGTGCCGTCGCTGCGGGGCCGCTGCAGAGATCGTCGGCCGCTGAGCGGCGGCCAGGGTGGTCTGCAGGTCCTGCGGATGGGAGGCCCCGGCCTCGTCGTGCCGGGATGACATCGAACGGTGGAAGGAGTGCGTCTGGGAGTGGTTCGTCTTGGGGGACCCTTCTCTTGAGCCGCATGATTGACCCTTGGGATCGCGGAATTCCCGTCCTTTGCTGTAGCATCGACCCGGAAACCGCGTTATGCCCCTTGACAGATGAAGGCGATTGCAGAATAAGACAGGAACAGAACGACACCCCACCCATGCCGGATGGCTGGCACTGCCCAACGCACGCACGGGATAACCATGAAAAACGCGATCAAACAACTGTGGCTTGTCGTTGCCCTCATTGCGGCGGCCTCCTCGATCCTGCTGTTCTCAGACCGTGAACAGCGCGTAACGGATGAAAGCCGCCAGGCACGCACCTATCCTGCGCTCGCCGTCATGCAACTCACCTCGACGCCTCTCCTGGACGACCATATCGCGGGGGTTTTCTCCCGGCTGAAGGAGAGGGGCGCCTGCGCGCCCGGCAACCGGAACATCCGTCTCTTCAATGCGCAGGGGGATGTCAGCACAGCCAACGCCATCGCCCGGGAAATCGCCAACGGACCCTATGAACTTGTCATCACCTCGAGCACCGTCGCCCTGCAGACCTTTTCCAAAGCCAACCTCACGCGGAAGAAGACCCACGTATTCGGCGCCGTCACCGACCCATACGGCGCCGGGGTCGGCATCGAGGGTCCGGAGCCGCAGCAGCACCCCCCCTACATGGCGGGCATCGGCACGTTCCAGCCCGTTCGGCGGGCCATTCAGATCGCGCATGACATGAACCCGGCCCTCGGGCGCCTCGGAGTGGTCTGGAACCCGGGCGAGCAGTGCTCGGAGGCCTGTCTCGTTCAGGCCCGCGATATCTGCCGCGAGCTGGGGATCGATCTCGTCGAAGCGGTTGCCGCCAACACCTCCGAGGTCTCCGAGGCCGCCCGGTCATTGATGACCAGGAAGCCGGACGCCGTCTGGATCGGCGGGGACACTGTGGCCAACGCATCCATCCGGCTCATCATCAGCCTCGCTGGCGAGGCCGGCATCCCGGTCTTCACCAACGACCCGACCGACGCCGAAAAGGGGGCGCTGTTCGGGCTCGGCGCCGATTACTTCACCGTCGGCCGCTACACGGCCGACATCGCGGTGGACATCCTCGAGGGGAAAACCCCGTCGGCCTTCCGCATCGAGAATGTCATCCCGGATATGCTGCGCCTCAATCGGGAGGTCCTGGCAAGACTGGGCGGGCGGTGGTCCCTCGCGCCCTCCGTTCAAGCGCTTCTGAATGAGCAGGGCGGAGGCCCCGACGCAAGGCCTGCCGGTCCGGAGCCCGGCAGGTCGTACCACGTCGGTCTGAGTCATTTCGTTCCCGCCCCCATTTTCGACATGGCCATCAACGGTTTCAAGGACGGCATGCGGGACCTGGGATTCGTGGAAGGAGACAACCTGATCCTGTCGGCCCAGCACGCCAACGGCGACATGTCTTTCCTGAATCAGACGACGGCCGACCTCCTGCGTCAGCGGCCGGACGTGCTCGTCGTCATGACCACGGCCTGCCTCAGCAGCGCCATCGCCCAGACCAGAAGGGACACGAACATCGTTTTTGGCATCGTCTCCGCGCCGCTCGAGGGCGGCGCGGGAAAAAGCTTCGATGACCACCTGCCCAACGTGACCGGGATCGTTCAGCTGATGCCCGCCGAAGAACTGTTCGTGTGGGCGCGCAGGCTGTTTCCGGAGGCCGGACGCATCGGCGCGCTCTACAACCCCTCGGAGCCCAACTCGCTCAAGGAGGTGGACAACCTGAAGCGCATCCTGGACGGCAGCCGGATTGAATTCGTGACCGTCGCGGTCAACCACCCGAGCGAAGTTCCCGAGGGGATGCGCGGACTCCTGGCGAAAGGCGTCGATCTCGTGTTCGCCATGGGCGACAACACGATCGTGAACGCGATGCCCGCCATCACGAAGGCCTGCCGCGCGGAGGGCATCCCGGTCATCGCCGAGGACGTCTCGCTCATGGGAACGGGGGCCGTCCTGTCCTGTGCGCCCGGCCCCTACGACTACGGCCGGGAGATCGCCGCCCTGACCGCGCGGGTTCTCTTGGGGGAGTCCCCCGCCGGCATCCCCTTCGCCCCGTGCGAAAAGAACGAGCTGGCCCTCGATCTGGCTGCGGCGCGGGAGGCGGGCGTCACTGTCCCGTTCGAACTCCTCGAGCGGGCCGACCGGTTTTTCCATGTCCGTTCGAGCGGAGAGGCCCCGGCGACGCTCGCTCTGGTCAACCTCGTGGAGAACCCCGCCCTCGACCAGGCCATCCAGGGTGTCAAAACCGCCTTGTCCGAGATGGGTCTGCGCGACGGGGTCGACTTCCGGATGAGGTCCTACTGCGCGCAAGGCGACATGTCTCAGCTGCCGCAGATCCTGGACAGGGTGCGGATGGACAAACCCGAGGTGATCGTCACCGTTTCTTCCCCTGTCCTCATCGCTGCCGTTCAGAAGCGTTTCGAGTGCCCCCTCGTTTTCACGGTTGCGAGCGACCCGAACGAACTCGGCCTCTTCAAGGACGGCCGTCCCGGCAACGTGTGCGGCGTCCACGACGATCCCCCGCTGGATCAGGTGCTCGAGATGGCGAGACGGCACGATCCGGCCCTCGGCGCCGTAGCGATCATTTACGACCCGTCCCAGATGAACGCCCTGATCTCCGTGAAGCGGCTCAGGAAGGCCTGCGAGGAGCAGCGCGTCCGCATTCTCGAGGCCACGGCGTCCACCGTCTCCGAACTGTCGATGGCCACGCAGGCGGTCATCGACCGCGGCGCCCGGGCGATCGTCCTTTCGGCGGACAATCTGGTCACGACGGGGTTCAAGGCGATCCTGAAGGTGGCCCAGGCCGCCGGCGTCCCGATCTACGTCACCGATATGGCGCTGATCGCTGAAGGGGCGAGCGGCGGTGTAGGGGACAGTTATTTCGAGTGGGGGCGGCAGTCCGGTCGCCTGGCTGCGAAGGTCCTGGCCGGTGTGTCTCCCTCCCGGCTGCCGGTTCGGCCCACCGCGGCCCACTCGCGCGTCGAGCCGGTGGAAAAGACCGTTTCCGGAGGCAGGACGCCCTTCAAGCTCCGCCTCGTCCTCTACTGCGAGACGTACTCGTCGGAGCACTGCCGCAACGGGCTCCTCGACGGGCTCAAGAAGGCCGGCCTCGTCGAAAACCGGGACTATACGCTGCGCGAGTTCAACGCCCAGGGGGATATGTCGACCCTTTCGAGCATCATGACGGCCGTCAGGGCGGACCGCGTCGACCTGCTCATGGCGGTGTCGACGCCGACCCTGCAGGCGGCGCTGCGCCAGGCCGGTCCTGAGACGAAGATCGTTTTTACGGGGGTGGGGGACGGGGTCGCCGCCGGGGCGGGGAAGAGCGAGACGGATCACCTGCCGAACGTGACCGGCATCACCACCCGTTCCCCCTTCCAGGGGATGGCCCGGATCGTCAGGGAGAGTCTGCCGGGGATCCGGCGGGCGGGGACGCTTTTCACCCCTGCCGAGGTCAACAGTGTGTTCTACAAGGACGCCCTGGCGGAGGCCCTCGAAAAGGAGGGCATCGAACTGGTCTCCGTCCCGGTGACGAGCAGCGCCGAAGTGGCGCAGGGGGCCGTCGACCTGTGCGGCAAGGATATCCAGGCCCTGGTGCAGATCCCGGACAACCTGACCCGGCCCGGTTTCGCTCTGATCGCCCGCAAGGCCGGCGAAAGGGATCTGCCCGCCTTCGTCTTCGACACCGACCAGATGAAGGAGGGGGGTGTGGTGGCCCTTGCCCGGGATTATTACGACGCCGGGCTGGAGGCGGCCGAGATCGCCGTGCGCATCCTGCGCGGCGAAGATCCGAAAGACATCCCCTTCAGCAACACCCGTTCGGAGAAGCTGGTCGTCAATTCCGACCTGGTCCGCCGGTTCGGGCTCCATCTGAGCGCGGAAACGATGCACAAGGCCGTTCTTTACCCCGCGTCCGATTGATCAGGAGGAGGTTCGATGAATCTGCGGCATGAAACACGGGGGAAGTACCTGCTCGTCACGGCCGAGGGGAAGCTCGACGCATCCTGGGCGGACTTCTTCACCGACACCCTCCTCGGGCATATCCGGAACGGCTGCCACGACATGGTTGTCGACGCCTCGGGGCTCGCGTTCCTGAGCTCCGCCGGCATCCGGTCCCTGCTTCAGATCTACAAGGCGTTGAACACCGTCCAGGGCAGCTTCCGGATCGTCCACCCCAGCGACTTCGTCGGGCAGGTCCTGCGAACGGCCGGGTTTCAGGTCCTCCTCGCGGACGGTCCGCCGGAGGACATGCCGCCTTCGGAAACGGCAAGCCCGACCGAAGCGGCGGAAGATGCAGACCTCCAGGAGTTCACGCTGGAAGAGGGCGCCTCCCTGACGCTCTTCCGGACGGCGGGCTGGCGTCCCTGGCAGCGGGTGGAGGCGGCGGACTGCAAGAGAGTCGCCTTCCCAGGAGATGTCTGCGCAATCGGGATCGGGAGTTCGGCTGCGGATTTCGAGTCGGCCCGAAGCCAGTTCGGGGAGTTCGTGGCGGCCGCCGGAAACGTCGTATACCAGCCTCCGGATGAACAGGGGCACCCGGATTATCTCAATTCGGAAGGGGATTACGTTCCTGAGATGCATTGCATCCAATGCCTCGGCTTCAGCGGTGCGATGGGGCGGCTCATCCGTTTTGCGCCCTCTGAAAAGACTCCTTTCTGCACGGTCTCGGCCCTGATGGGGCACATCCTGGCCCGTACGGGCGGGAAGGCGGCCGGTTTCGTCGCCCTCGGGGAGGTCGAGGGCCTGGTGGGCGCGGCCCTCATCCGGTCCCCTGGAGAGCTCGACGTGGAGCGGGAGATCGCCTTTCCCGAGATCCGCGAGTGGATCAGCTTCTGCGGCGAGCGGTCGCACGCGCACCATCTGGCGCTCCTGGCGGGCGTCGTCTGCAAGCTGGAGGAGGCTCGCGGCGGGGGTCTGCTGGCGCCTTTGCCCTCGAATCCGGATGCCGCCATCCACGTCCACGCGGCGGTCTTCCCCTATCAGCCGCTGCAAAACGGCCGGATCGCCCTCGAACCGACGGTCCGGAAATGCTTCAGCGGCCCGCCTCCCCTCGCGGTGATGCATCTCATCGATGACGCGCGCCCGGCGGTCGGTCTGGGGGAAAGCGCCCTCATCCGCGGGGCTTGCTGGTTCGGACCTCTCGAAAACCCGGAGGTGTTGTCATGAGCCTGGTGATCGGCGCCTTTACCATGGGGCTCATCCTCGCGCTGCTCTCGCTCGGGATGCTTATCAGCTTCCGGATGATCCGGTTCACCGACATCACGGTGGACGGTTCCATCACCCTGGGGGCCACCATTTCGGCCGTCCTCATCGTTCAGGGCTGGTCTCCATGGCTGGCGGCCCTGGCATCGCTCGCCGCCGGCTCTGCGGCGGGCGCGGTCACGGGGATCCTGCACGCCCGGTTCAAGATCCAGGAGATCCTCTCGGGCATCCTCGTCATGACGGCGCTCTATTCCATCAACCTGCGCATCATGGGGCGGAGCAACATCCCGCTCCTGGATGTGGAGACCGTGTCGAGCGGTATCGATCGTATTCTGGGCGGTCTGGGCGGTGGCGCCTCCCGGATGGATCTTTTCGGATGGCACGTGCCCTTGGGCGATCTGGCCGTCTTTGCGAGCAGCGCGGTCATTTGTCTGTTGATCGGGGTGCTGCTCTACCGTTTCCTCCTCACCCATTACGGCACCGCCCTGCGCGCCGCGGGCGGCAATCCGCAGATGGTCCGCGCGCAGGGGGTGAACAACCAGACGATGGTGGTGGTCAGTCTGGCGATGGCCAACGGTCTGGTGGCGCTGTCCGGTTCGCTGCTGGCCCAGTACCAGGGTTTCGCCGACGTCCAGATGGGCATCGGGATGATGGTCTGGGGGCTGGCGAGCATCATCATCGGGGAGGCGCTCGTGGGGCGGACCGGGATCGGCCTGACCATCACCGGCGTGGTCCTCGGCACGATCCTGTTCAGGCTCCTCATCGCGATCGCCCTCCGCTGGGGCCTCAACCCGAACGACCTCAAGCTGGTCACGGCCTTTTTCGTCTTCGCGGCGCTGGTGGCCCCGGGATGGTTCCGTTCCCTCGCCCGGAAGATCACAGGAGGGCTCCGCCATGCTTGAGATCGATGGGGTCTCGAAAACCTTCTTCCCCAACACGGCCAATGAGGTCAAGGCACTTCAGGATGTGAGCGTCCACATCGAAGCCGGGTCCTTCACCGCCATCATCGGCACGAACGGCTCCGGGAAGAGCACCCTCCTCAACGCGGTCGCGGGCACCTTCGAGCTCGATGCCGGGCAGATCCTGCTGGACGGCCACAATATGACCCGCTGGCCGGAATACCGGCGGGCCGCCTTCATTGGCCGCGTTTTCCAGAACCCCTTCGCCGGGACCGCGGCGGACATGACGATCGCGGAGAATATCGCCATCGCCATCAAGCGGGGGGGGCACAGGCCCCTGCGCCGGGCCGTCACCCGCGGCTTCCGCGATGCGGTTGCCGACAGGGTCCGCACCCTGAAGATGGGCCTCGAAGACCGGCTCGACAACCCGATCGGGACCCTGTCGGGCGGGCAGCGGCAGGCCCTGACCCTCCTCATGGCCACCTGGACACGCCCGAAGCTCCTGCTCCTGGATGAACATACGGCGGCCCTCGACCCGAAGAGCGCCGCTAAGGTGGCGGAGCTGACCAGGCAAATCATCGACGAACAGAACCTGACCTCCCTGATGGTGACCCACTCCATGCAGCAGGCCGTCGACCTTCCCGACCGGATCGTCATGATGCACCGCGGCCGGATCGTCGAAGACTATCAGCGGGAGCGCAAGCACCGCGTCCGCGCCCCCGACCTCATCGCCACCTTCGACCGCATCCAGAAGCGCGAACTTTTCGACGATTCCGTTGCCGACATCCTCGCCACCCAGTACTCTTAATGGGGTCGGACCAAGCTATCTATTTGAAAGCGAATTGTTTTCCCGCCAAAAAAGGGCTTTTTTCGGCCTTAGAAGAGGGTTTTTGAGGGGCTTTTGGAGGCTTTAAGACAGGGGCAAAGTGGCTGCGCCCGTCTCTTTCGTAGTTCTTCGTCATCGGATGACGAGCGCGACCCCGATGACGGCGATAATCATGCCACAGACGGAAGACAGGGTAAGGGTTTCTCCGAACAGAAAATAGGCGATCAGAGCGGTGCAGGGCGGAACGAGGTAGAAAAGGCCTGCCACCGAGGATGCCTTCCCCTTGCGGATAAGCGTGTACAGGAGGAAGATCGCCCCAACGGACAGGACGAGGCTGAGCCAGAGGAGTGCAAAAAGGAATTCTCCGGTCCAGGCGACCGCCATCGATTCGGACAAGGGCGCTGCCACCGACAGTGCGATGCCGGCTCCGAAGTATTGAACGAAGGTGCCTGTTCGAAGATCGTTCATGCTGCAGAATCTTTTCTGATAGAGGGTTCCGGCGGTGATTCCCAGGAGTGCTGCACCGCTCCAGAGAAAGCCTTTGGTGTAATCAGGGCCGAGGAGCAGTTTGTTTTGTACGGTCAGGGCTACTCCGATCATTCCGAGCACCAGGCCCAGCCATTGGCGGCGGCGCACTGCTTCGCCCAGCAGCGGTCCGGCTGCGATGGCGGTCAGCACAGGCTGCATCCCTACGATGAGAGCAGTGATGCCAGCCGGGACACCGCTATAAATGCATGAAAAGACCCCGCTCAAGAAGACGGCGTGAATGAGGAGGCCGGCTACGAGGAGGTGAATGATTTCCCGGGGGCTTCGAGGCCACGTGGCACGGGTGACGAGGGATAGCACCAATAAAATGGCGGCCACCAGCCAGAATCTTATCAGGAGGAAGGTAAAAGGTTCGGCATAGGGCAGTCCGAATTTGGCGCCGATAAAACCGGTGCTCCATAGGAGTACGAAAAGGATCGCAATCAGTGTCCCACTTGATTTCGTGGAGGCCCGAGTAAGTTTTCCGTCGGATCGAAGTGGAAGCCGGGGTGTTTCGGAAGGACTGATTTTCAAGGATTTTCCTCCAAGCCAGGTGACAGGCAATCCATAGTTGAATGAAATCGACCCACTTCTCACCCCGCCCGGAGTCCCATGGTGGAGGTGATGGCGCCTCCTAAAAGAATTTCTTCAATCGCTGCAGTGCATTTTAACTGATTGTTCAATAAATGGAGATAAAAAAAGATCGATGCAAAATGCACGAATCACCCATCTCGGCGGCGAAAAGACGGTCACCGGATCTTGTCATCTGCTCCAGGCCAGCGGAATCGCCATCCTCATCGACTGTGGATCGACACAAGGGGCCGATACGGTCGTACCTATGGATCAATGGCCTGTGCATCCGGCGGATATTCCATTTTTATTCCTTACGCACGCACATATCGATCACATCGGGCGGGTGCTTGAGCTGATCCAGCGCGGATTCCGGGGGGAGATTCTTTGCACCCACGCCACCAAGGCGCTGCTGGAGCCGATGCTCGAAGACGCCTTGACCTTCACCCATTTGTCACGGCGTCAAAAAGAGCATCTGCTCGAGGACCTGGATGACCTTTGCTGGGGGTTCGAGTACCAAGAGACCTTCGATTTACGCAAAGGCATCCGTTTTACTCTTGGGCGTTCCGGACACATTCTTGGCTCGTGCTGGATCCGTTTCGACCTTCCGGGTGGCGAAGGCATCGTTTTTTCAGGGGATCTCGGCGCTCGCGGCACGCCCATTCTGCCTGATCCGGATATACCGGCACCCTGTGATCTGCTGGTGCTCGAATCGACTTACGGCGACCGCCGCCACGAGGATCGCACCCAACGCCTCCAGCAATTGCAGAATATTCTCCAGCGGGCCTTATCCGATAACGGCAAAGTCCTCATTCCCGCCTTCGCATTGGGGCGTACCCAGGAACTGATCTATGACATGGACCGCCTGTTTTCGAATCCAGCGGGCGCTTTTTCTGCGAAAGGCAGTCGTGTGCCGGTATGCATCGATACCCCGCTCGGCCTTAAGATCACCCGAATCCATGCCGAGCTTTCGGAGTATTGGAGCGACGAGGCCAAGGGTCTCCTAAAACAGGGCGATCATCCCCTCAGCTTCGATCGACTATACGGGGTGGATACCTATCAAGAGCATCAGAGGCTGCTGGAGTTCAAGGGGCCGGCCATTGTAATCGCCGGCAGCGGCATGTGTACGGGCGGCCGCATCATCGACCATCTCAAGGCTTATCTGCCCGACCCTGCCACTGATATCCTGTTTGTGGGGTATCAGGCCGCCGGAACGCCCGGGAGAGTCATACTCGAGACCCTCGAAGGGGCCAAGCGCGAGGTTGAGCTGGATGGCGAGGCTGTCCCCGTGCTGGCCGCCGTCCACCAGCTCGGCGGATACTCCGGCCACGCAGATCAGCAGGAATTGCTCGAATGGGTAAAAGCCGTCCAACCTGGCGCCGTGAAACTGGTGCACGGCGAACCTGGCCCCCAGCGCGCCCTTCGTGAACTGCTCGATCGGGGTCGGACCAAACTATGTATTTGAAATTACACTGTTATATTGCCAAAAAAAGGTTGTTCTTATGAGTTAGATGTACGTTTTTAGGGGCCAAAAAGCTGATTTAACAGCCTGCAGTTTCCATCCCTGACGAATTTCGTCATGCCGTAGATAGACTTCCACGCTGCTTATAATAGGGAGAAAATTGATTGAAATGTTATAAATTATTTAAAAAATAAGCATTTATATATATCAGACGAAAAGCTGCTATTGGTTTATGCGCATCTTTGTATATTGACAATAAAACAAAACACTCCGGAAACAGATATATGGGTTCATGGATATGGACTTTTTCAAGCTCAAGATCATGGTCCTGCACGAGGCGAAGTAGGCTTTAATCGGATGAGCCAAAATTTTATCCCTCTTAGAGTGGAAATGTGATGTCCTATAGCCCAACGCTTAAAATTGACTTTTTGGAGTGAAAATGGGGCATTTAAGCAAGTAAAAGGACCCAAAAATCATTGTTTTTGTATTGTAATTAGCGTGTTAGCCTGGTCCGACCCGTTAAGTGTTTTTTGCTTGACATATGGAGAGATATAGGGGATACTACCGACCGTGCGGCCGGTAGGTGATTTTGCAAGGCTGGTGGACGATTCCTTGGGGTTTGTCTGCTTGGCTTTTGGCGGTGTTAAAAGACGCTCTTGTGGTTACCTGATAGAACAAATGACAGGATCTTGAATTGGATAAACGGGACGAAATCTGTGACAAGGCGCTTGAGCTGTTTCTGAGGGATGGCTATGAGCAAACCCCTTTGTCGCATGTCGCCAAGGCATTGGGCTTGAGCAAGGCCGGGCTGTACCATTATTTCAGCAGCAAGGAAGAACTCCTTTTTCAGATTCATGAAAGGCAGATGGAGCGGATGTTCATTCCTGTGCTGGAAAAGGCAGAGAAAATCGCGGACCCGACGGAACGAGTCGCGTTTTTCATGCGGGAGTACATCCTGCATGCTATGACTCAGGATCCCTCTGTACGCGTGCTTGTTCATGAAACCCAAAATCTTGCGAGGACGCATCGCGCCAGGATCGATCGTGTTTGGAGAAGAGGCTTCGATTTGATCCGAAATGCCCTTCTCGAAATGAAGGCCGCTGGAAAAGCCAAGGATGTGAACATGACTTTTGCGACCTTCGCCGCCTTGGGAATGTGCAGTTGGATCTTTTACTGGTTCGATTACTCCCGGCAGGAATCAGCCCGTGAATTAGCCGATACCTATGTTGAAATCTTTCTGCGGGGGTTGTCGAAATAAGTCATGTGTGGATGTGATAGTGCCTTAGAAGGCGAATCGAATATTTCTCATGTGGTGCGATTTAAAGAAAAAATACAACCACATTATTTTTTGGCCCTGGACCGACCGGGCGGCCGGTCTCAACCCTTCTGTAACATGCTATCTGAGGACTTCAGAAAACGGCAGGCCCAGAGGAACGGTCGATATGCCTAGAAGGTTGAGACTTTCAACCAATTTTCTTCGCCGGGAGGCAGGGTTCGGGGATCTGGAGATTGCGGATGGGGTGTATACCGTGGCCGATCTCCTGCACCGCGTTGAAAGAGAGAGCGGGTTTATTCTGATCGATGCCGAAGGGGAGAAACTCAGACCCGACATCGAACTGACGCTCCGTGGAAAGGACATCGCTTTCTATCCGAAGGGACTGCGAACGGAGATCGAGGATGGTGATTGGCTCGATATCTGTTTGACGCCGCTCGGTGGAGGCTGAACCGGGGTCGGGAAATGTTCCGGGATTGCTTTCCATATCTCTGGAGCAGACTACGGAAATTTGAAGCATTTCACATTGATAATGGAGGAGCAGGATTATGACACTTTTTTTCAGACGGCTGCCGCCATTCGACTACCTCAAACCCGAGGGAATCGAAGAAGCATTGGCTTTTATGCAGGGGAATCCTGTCGGAACGTTCCGTGTCTATGCAGGCGGCACGGACGTGTTACCGAAAATCAAACGGAGAACCGACCCGGTGCCTCAAACCCTGATCGATCTGAAGGGCGTGATGGGACTCGACTATGTCACCGCTGAAAAGGACGGAGGTTTGCGGATCGGCGCTCTTGCCTCGATCAATGCTGTTGCAGAGTCCGAAGCAGTGAAAGATCGTTTTCCTATGCTGCACCAAGCCGCCTTCAGCATCGCCTCCCATCAGATCCGCAACCGCGGAACCATCGTTGGGAATCTCTGCAATGCCGTTCCCTCCGCGGATTCTGCTCCGGCGCTGCTTTGCCTGGAGGCGCGGGTCCTGTGCGCCGGCCCGCGTGGTGAACGGGTCGTCGAACTGAATCGATTTTTTACCGGTCCGGGAAAGACAGTTCTCGAGCCGGATGAACTCGTCAAAGAGATTCAGGTTCCCCCGGCTGAAGGGCGAGGCGTCTACATCAAGCTCTCACCCCGCAGCCGCATGGATCTGGCCGTTGTAGGCGTAGCCGCGTTGGCGGAGACGCGCGATGCGGTGTTCTCCAAAGTCCGCGTGGGACTGGGCGCTGTCGCTCCCACACCGATCCGCGCGGGCCGATGTGAGAGGTTCCTCGAGGGCCGGCCCGTGAGCGATGAGGTGATTGCCGAGGCGGCGAGAATCGCCGCCGATGAATCGAGACCGATCGATGACCACCGTGCATCGGCTGAGTACCGCCGCTTGATGGTGGAGGTCCTGGTCAAGCGGGCCCTGAGACAGGTGTCCTCGAGTCAGGGATGAAGCAGCGTATTGACTTCTTCGCCGCATATAGAAAAACCGAATTCTTTGAATCGGACGTCGTGCCTTCCTGCCTTTCCAGAGGGGGAGGGGGCCAGAACGAATTTCTCGCCGTGGCCGATGGAGCCTGGCCTTGCCCGAAGGCGGTTGTCGGGCTTCGGCACCCTCGCAGCCTAGGACTGCGGATTTTAATCGGGGCTCATCCGCCACGCCGTTTCCATATGAAAACCAAACCGACAAAGGGAGAGCGAACGATGGAACTGAAGGAAATCCAATTCGTCATCAACGGCGAATCACACACGTTGAGGGTTGCGCCCCATCGCACCCTCCTCGAGCTCATTCGTGAGGAGCTCAAGTTGACCGGCGCCAAGGAGGGCTGTGGGCTGGGGGAATGCGGCGCGTGCACGGTCATCATGGGCGGCCGGGCCGTCAACAGCTGTCTCGTGCCGGCGGTGGAGGCGGACGGTCAGGAGATCACGACCATCGAGGGTTTGAAAGAAGGGGACAAGCTGCACCCGCTTCAGGAGGCCTTCGTGGAGCACTCCGGGATGCAGTGCGGGTTTTGCACCTCCGGGATGATCATGTCCGCCAAATCCCTTCTGGATCGCAATGGGTCACCGTCTTCCGGGGAGATCAGAGAAGGCATCGCCGGGAATTTTTGCCGATGCACCGGGTATACCAAGGTCATCGAGTCCATCCAGGCTGCCGCCGAGCTCATGAAAGGGGGGGAGTAAACATGCAGGACTTTACTGTAATCGGGAAACGGATGCCCCGGGTGGACGCCCTCGCCAAGGTTACCGGGGAGGCCAAATACGCCGCGGACTATGAGATGCCAGGCATGCTCTGGTGCAAGATCGTCAGAAGTCCGCACGCCCATGCCAGGATCCTGAACATCGATACGAGCCGTGCCGCGCGGCTTCCGGGGGTCAAGGACGTCCTGACAGGGAAGGATTTCAAGGGGTGGAAATGGGGCTGGATGCCCAAGACCCGCGAGGAGGAGCCTCTGGCAGCCGAGCGGGTGCGGTATCTTGGCGAGGCTGTCGCGGCGGTGGCCGCCGTTGACGAGGACACCGCCGAGCAGGCGGCCCAGCTGATTCAGGTGGAGTATGAACCGCTTCCCGGCGTGTTCGACCCGGAAAAAGCCATGGAGGACGGTGCTCCGCAGCTCTATGACCATGTGAAAAACAATGTCAGCTGGGACTTCCACATGGACTTCGGCGACGTCGAAAAGGGCTTCCGCGAAGCCGATCTCGTCCACGAAGACCGCTTCGTGACCGGCCGGGTCATTACCGGCTACCTGGAGCCGCCCGCCGCAGTGGCGATGTACGACTCATCGGGCATCACAATCTGGGCAGCCAAACAGAGTCCTTATTTCGTCTATCGGCACCTGGCGGCCTGCTTCAACCTCCCGCTCAGCAAGGTCAGGGTGATCCAGCCTTTCATCGGTGGGGGCTTCGGCGGAACGAAGAACGACTCCCTCGCAGGCGATTTCTGTTCGGTCCTTTTCTCGAAGCGGACCGGCAAGCCGGTGAAGTTCGTCTACACGATGGAAGAGGTCCTCATGACCTGCCGCCGGCGCCACAACATGATCGTTTACAACAAGATGGGGATGAAGAAGGACGGCACCATCACGGCCATGCACAGCCGGGTCATCGCCGACGGCGGGGCCCACACCGCTATCGGCCCGCTCACCATGTACTTGAGCGGGTCCATGAGCACCCTTCCTTACAAACTGCCCAACTTCAAACACGACGCCTACCGCATCTACACCAACAATCCGATCGGCGCCGCCATGCGCGGGCATGGCGTCACGCACACCCGATTCGCCGCCGAACTCCAGATGGAGATGATGGCCGAGGAACTCGGCATCGATCCAGTGGCCGTGCGGCTCAAAAACGCCATTACGGCGCCACACGAGACGGTGAACAAGGTCACCGTCAAGTCCTGCGGGCTGGTGGAAGGGATCCAGACCCTGGCGGCAAGCGATTCCTGGAAAAACAGGGACCAGCGGAAAGGGAGCGGACCCGTGGTTCATGGCACCGGCATGTCCGCCACATCCTATCTCGGCGGCGCCCGCCAGCGCGGCCACCAGTCCTGCGCGGCCGTCCTGCGGCTCTGCGAGGACGGGACGATCGACTACCTCACGGGAGCGACGGACTGCGGGCAGGGGTCCGACACGGTGCTCTGCCAGATCGTGGCCGAGGAACTCGGTGTCGGCATGGAAGATGTGGACATCAAACGCGTTGATACGGCCGTGACACCCTGCGATGCGGGGAGCTACGGGAGTCGGGTCACGGTGCTTGCTGGCGAGGCGGCCCGTCGCGCGGCGATCGACGTCAAGGATCAATTGGCCCGCTTCGCCGCGCGGGAGTGGGAGGCGAACCCGGAGGACATCGTTTTCAAAAATCGCATGGTCAGCGTAGCTGGATCCCCCGAAAAGACCATGCCGTTCGATCAGCTCGCGAAGATCGCCTGCTATTCAGGATCAGGGGCGGTCATCATCGGAAAAGGGTATTCCGATTACGGCATCGACGTGCTCGACTTCGAGAAGGGGATCGGCAACTGCGGCACTTCCTACAGTTTCACGTCCCAGTTGACCGAGCTGGATGTGGATCTCGAGACCGGTTTCATCCACTGCACGGACATGGTGATCGCACACGACTGCGGCAGACCGTTGAACCCCGTCAACGTGGAGGCGCAGAACCAGGGGGCGGCGATCCAGGGCATGGGGCAGGCGCTCTACGAGGAGTTCCGGATGGACCACGGCAGAACCCTCAACCCGAACCTGGCGGACTACAAGATGCCGCTCGCCCCGGACATCCCCAGGATCGAGGTCATCGACATCCTGACGGACGACCCATCGGGTCCGTTCGGCGCCAAGGAGGCCTCCGAAGGGGCCATTGTAAGCACCCCGCCGTCTGTCTTCACGGCGATCCGCCATGCAACCGGCATCTGGTTCAAGGAGCAGCCGCTGACCCCCGAGAAGGTGGTGATGGCCCTGCGGAACCGGAAACAATAGGAGGAGGATGATGATGGACATTTATCCATGGTGGACGGATGAGCAGAAGGCGTTTGCAGAAGAGGTCCACGCCTTTGTTCGTGAACTCATGCCGCGGGATGCGGAATCCCGGTGGAAGCGGGAGTTCCCTTGGGACATCTTCGAGAAGATCGGTGAAAGGGGATTCACCGGCGCCGGTGTCCCCAGGGAGTACGGCGGCCTGGGGCTGGGTGCGACGGGGGCGTGCATCGCCGCCGAGGCCTTCAGCCGCATGCCCGGACCGGGCCGCGTCTTCATTGGAAACATGCTCGGCGGACTCCGTCAGATCATCGAGTTCGGCTCGGAAGAGCAGAAAAAGCGCTTCCTCCCCCGCATCGCCCGGGGAGAGATGGGGGCCATCGTCATAACGGAGCCCGTCGCGGGCACCGATGCGGCAGCCATTGAAATGACGGCCCGGCGCGAGGGAGATGTTTATCTCCTCAACGGGAAAAAGCGCTACATCGTCTCCGCGGGCGTGGCCCAACGCTACATGGTTTATGCACGGACAAGCGATAATCCCGAAGATAGAAAAAGGTACCGGCACTTGACGGCCTTCGTCGTCGAGAAGGGTTCCCCCGGCTTTTCGGTCGAAAAAATCAATGAGATTATAGGCTTCGAAAACATCCAGAACGGGGCGCTCGATTTCAAGGACGTCCCTGTCCCCATGGACCAGGTCCTTGGTGAGGAGGGGCAGGGTTGGTCCATCATGACGGCCGGCCTCAATTTCGAACGTACGCTGATCTGCGCGCAGACCGCGGCCTGGATGGGCGAACTTCTCCGTAACGCGGTCCCCTATGCCGAGCGGCGGGTCCAGTTCGGCCGGCCCACCATCAGCTTCGTCAACAACCAGTTCAAGATAGCCGACATGGTGAGCCGGGTGAAAATCTCCCGGCTGCTCACCTATTACACGGCCTACCTGTGGGACCTCGGCTGGGATATCACCCTCGAGTCCAATGTGGCCAAGGTCTACAACTGCGAAGGGGCGGTTGCCGCAAGCCTGGACGCCATCCAGGTCATGGGAGGGGACGGGCTGACGCCTTTCTACCCGGTTTCGGCCATCTACGGCGTCTCGAAGGTGGAAAACATCGCGGGCGGGACCATGGAGGCCTGCAGGATGGTGATCCAGCGGGCCGCCATGAAGCAGATGGCCGAGGATCTGAAGATGTGCCGAAGGGTGATTCATGAAGAACTCGGCGTGCCGGTCCCGGCCGCGACCGAACCCGAAAAGGCCCGCTCGATCGATGAGGAGGACCTCCTCAAGCTCCTGGCAGAGGATTACCGGGCGAATCCAGGGTTACACATGAGCCGGGAGGACATCAAGACCTATTTCGATGTGGATGACAAGGATCTCGACCGAGTGCTCGTCGACCTCGAGGGCAAAGGCTACGTAAGACTGGTCCGTGACAAGAAAGGCATCGCGCTGGCGAAGGCCAGTTATGAAGGCCTCGGCAGGGCCTTTCCCCTGGACTATTACAAATGGTTTCCCTCCTGGATCGACGAAGGCAGGGTCTTTTAACGATGTGTCGCGCCGATGTTTCCTGCAAATGAGTTCCGAGCAGCGGCCTTAGATGTGACGGGAGGGAAATCAGTTGCTGGGTGACAGGACGCCCAGCGAAAGGCTGCTTGCCCAAGCTTTGGAGGGGGGATACACAGCGCGGAGATACGAGGGTACAAAATCCGGTTGTTGGACGGACTGAATCACTGGATGGGAAGATCTGTTTTCTATGAACATTGTGACAGCATGACAGGAAGAATGGAGGGAAACATGAAGAAAGCCTTTTTGCTCATCGCCTGTATTACCCTGTTCCTGGGGCTCACCGCCATCGAATCGAAAAGCGAGATGATCGTACTCAAGGCCGTAACAGGTTTTCCCAAAAATCACCTCAATAACGACCCCGTTCCCATCCTGGTGGACAAGATCAACAAGAGGGCCGAGGGCAAACTGCGCATTGAATGGGTGGGTGGGCCGGAGGTCATCCAGAGCTTCGACCAGATCCACGCCTTGAAGGCAGGCACCATCGACATGATTCTCTATTATCCGTTCGGATACCTGAAGCCGATCATGCCGGAGGCCTGGGCGAAAGGGTTGACGGAGTTGGCTGAATGGGAAGAGCGCAAGACCGGGGCCTACGACCTCTGGTGCGAGATTTTCGAAAAGCGTGCGAACGCCAAGTACCTCGGTCGGCTGCAAAGCTTTCTCCCGTTCAAGCTGTTTGTCAACAAGAAGATCGAAAAGGTGGAGGACATCAAGGGCCTGAAAATCAGGGTCCAGCCCCTCTATATTCCTTTTATCAAGGCATTGGGCGCGACGCCGGTCAGCATACCGCCGACCGAGATCTACACGGGCATGGAGCGCGGCGTCGTCGATGGCTTCATGTGGCCGAATGTGGGGGTTATCAGCTGGGGCCTGCAGGAGGTGACCAAATACGCGATCGAGCCGGGGGTCTTTCAGATGGAGCCTGCCACCATGATCAACCTCGACAAGTGGAAGAAGATCCCTCCGGATGTTCAGGATCTGATCATGGATGTGATGCAGGATATGGAGTACATCGGCACGATGCGCAACACGATGATCGAACAGACGGAGGAGAAGATCCGGAAGGAGGCTGGCATGGAAACTTTGATCTTGCCTCCGGAGGAGGCGCAGAAATTCCGTGCCATCGCCTATGACAAGACCTGGGAATATGTCATCGAGGCAGCCCCCGAATATGGCCCCAAACTGAAGGAATTGACCTCGAGAAAGGCGATTCCCAAAGACGTGTTCCCGTGGGATTAGAGGCTGCAGCGTCGCTCTACCGCCTGGGCAGACCGACCTTAATGTGAAAAGCATCTCGTCGTCGCCGATGATCGGTTCACGCTGCTGGCGATCGCGCTACCTCGCGGAGCACCTCTGAACGTTTGAAAAGGAGTGCCGGGAGGTGCTTGTCTGCTTGGGGCTGCGTGCTGTCCTAGATTCCAGAGGCTTACACACTGAAGGAATCGGTGACAGGGGTGTCGAACGTACTGTTTGTGCGGTCGACACCCCGCCATTCCTGCACAGGGGATTTGCGTATGCAGAAGAGAGGGCTTTTTGATTCGATCATCGACTTCCTGGCGCTGCTGGGAGGGGTGCTCCTCGTGGGCGCCGTCCTGATCATGTCTGTGGAAATTTTCATGCGATATTTTTTCGCTAAACCACTGATCTGGACAGTGGAGGTATGCGAATACATCCTTTTTACCATGACCTTCCTGGCTGCGCCTTGGCTCCTGAAGAAGGGGGGGCACGTCGGCGTGGACATCCTTGTCGAACGTTTGAACCCGAAGCTGCAGGGTTGGTTGGGGGTGTTTTCGTCGGCCATCGGTGTCTTCGTTTCGGCGGTCGTCGTCTGGTTCAGTGCCGCTGCGGCTTGGAATTCTTACGTCAACAGGGTTTTGATCACCAAAACCATGACCATGTATGAATTCTTTTTCCTAGCCCTTATCAGCATTGGCTATTTCCTGCTCATGGGGCAGTTTGCCCGACAGGGCTTGCAGCATTTAAGGCGGCTGAAGGAGGTCGACTGATGGCGGAATGGTATGTGGTTCTGGTGCTGATCGTCGGATCGTTTCTGGTCCTTCTGGCCGCCGGTCTGCCGGTGTTTCTCGCCTTCACGATTGTGGATGTGGTAGGGATCTATTTCCTCTGGGGGGGCGGCCATGGTCTGGAGCAGTTCATACGGTCGATTTTTTCATCGATCAGCAGCTTCGTTCTTTTGCCTGTGCCTCTGTTCGTGTTGATGGGTGAACTGCTGTTTCATTCCGGGGTCTTCATACGCGCACTGGACAGCCTGGATAAATGGATGGGGCGGATCCCAGGCCGGCTGTGCCTGTTGAGTGTCGGGGGCGGGACCCTTTTCTCGACCCTGAGCGGCTCCAGCATGGGCACGTCGGCTATGCTCGGCTCCCTGCTGCTTCCTGAGATGGAGAAGAGAGGCTACCACAAAACCATCGCGATCGGTTCCTGCATGAGCGGGGCCCTGGCGATGATCATCCCTCCGAGCGCACTGGCCGTGGTGCTGGGATCGCTCATGCAGATCTCCATCGGAAAGATGCTGCTATCGGGTGTTGTGCCGGGTCTTTTGCTGGCGAGCATGTACGTCGCTTATATCGTTTTACGCTGCAAGCTGCAGCCGAGTCTTGCTCCCGACTATGTTCCGGAGGCCGTTTCCTGGTCCGAAAAGTTCAAATCCCTTGCAACCCATGTCCTGCCGTTCGGGGTCATCATCTTCGTGGTCACGGGCTTGATCTTCGCGGGCTTGGCCACTCCGACGGAATCGGCTGCGATGGGGGTTATGACGACCGCCGCCGTAGTGGCGGTCTACGGGAAACTCAAATGGAAGGTGATGCGCAGTTCGTTGGATTCCACGCTCAGGATCACGGTCATGATGCTCATGATCCTGACCGGCTCGACGGCCTTCAGCCAGATTCTTGCGTTTACGGGTGCGAGCCGGGGGCTCGTGGAATTGGTGGTCAGTTTTCCTTTCCCCCACCTGGCGATCATCGCCGTCATGCAGATGCTCATGATCATTCTCGGGACCTTCATGGAGCCGGTCTCGATCATGATGGTGACCTTCCCGATATTTACACCGATCGTCAAGACGCTGGGCTTCGATCCAATCTGGTTCGGGTTGTTGACCCTTATCAACATGGAGATCGGCATGAAAACCCCGCCGCTCGGTCTGTGTCTCTTCGTGATGAAAGGGGTGGTGCCGGAGAAGACGACCATGCTGGACATTTATCGATCCGTAGTCCCATTCGTCTTGATCGACTTGACGGCCATGATTATGATCCTCTTCTTCCCTAGCATAGCAACCGTTTTACCGCACTTTATGAAGCATTGAGTGTGTTGCTGCGCATATTCAAATCAGCTCCCCGATCTGTCTTGTAGGCATGTGTGAAAAAATAGTGGGATTGAGAAATGTAAAGGAGAATCATGTCCAAAAAGCTTCTACTGAAAGAATTGTCCCGGTATGACATCGGCACCTATGCCGACATTATTTATCGCAATGCGCTGCTTTATGCGGATGAGGAGGCATTCAAGTACGGAAAGGAGACGATGACCTTCTCGCAGTTCAATGCTTCGGTAAATCGGCTCATCGAAGCCTTGCGATCCATCGGCATCAAAAAGGGAGATGTGCTGGGTGTTCTCAGCTGGAATTGTCTCGAATATTTGCATGTCTACGGAGCAGCGATGAAAGGGGGGTTTATCATTTCGCCCTTCAATCCGAGGCTGAAAAAGGATGAGCTGGATTATGTCATCAACTACTCCGAGTGCAAGTTGCTGTTTGTGGGCCCGCAGCTGCTCGAAACCGCTCTTTCATTGAAGCAGCGGCTCCCTGGGGTAGAGGACGTTGTCGCTTTCGGCGATGCGCCGACGGACGTCTTGGGATACAGCGGATGGACGGCCGGCAGGGAGGACCGCGAACCCGATGTCTATGCCGAAGAGAACGATCCTCTGTTCCTTTTCTACACCAGCGGGACTACCGGAGTGCCTCGCGGCGCCCTTTACACGCAGATCCGGAGCATGGACGACACAAGGCGGTTCGCCACCGCCCTGAGCCTCGAAACCGGTGACAGGCACGTCCAGATCATGCCCCTTTTCCATGTTGGAGGGACGAAGAATCTGTGGGGTTACTTTTTTGTGGCGGGCAGCAACGTCCTCATGCCCCAAATATCGTTCGATCCAGCTGCCACCATGCAGGTGCTGCAGGACGAAAAGGCAACCGATATCCATATCGTTCCTACTCATCTCGCTGCATTCATGGCCCTTCCAGACGTAGACCAGTACGACCTCAGCCACCTCAAAAGGATGTTTTACGCTGCGTCGCCGATGCCGGTGGAACTGCTGAAAAAGGGAATGGAAAAATGGGGCCCTGTCTTTATGCAGTTCTATGGCGCGACGGAGAACGGCCCGAACGTTCTGGTCCTTTCAAAGCGCCAGCATGATGTTCTGCACAAATCGCTCGAAGAGCAGAAGATCCTCGCCTCGGCGGGTTTCCCGCACATCGGAGTGCATGTGCGGATCGTCAACAGCGAAAGGGAAGATTGCAGGCCGGGGGAGGTCGGGGAGATCGTTGTCAAGAGCAAAGCCACCATGGTAGAATACTGGCGCAAGCCCGAGGATACGCAGCAGACGGTGGTGGATGGCTGGGTGTCCGCAGGGGATCTGGGATGCTACGACGAAAACGGCTACGTCTACATCGTCGACCGGAAGAAGGACATGATCGTTTCCGGGGGGGAAAACGTTTTCCCGCGGGAGGTGGAGGAGGTGCTTCACCAGCACGACGATGTCCTGGAGGCGGCGGTGATTGGAATCCCTGATCCCTATTGGGTCGAAAAGGTTCACGCGGTGGTGGTTTTGAAGGCTGGAGCACGCGCGACCGGTGCGGATCTCATCGCATTCTGCAAGGAGCGGCTGGCCGGATACAAGGCCCCCAAGTCAGTGGAGATCGTCCCTGATCTGCCCAAGAATCCGGCTGGAAAAATTCTCAAGAAAGAGATCAGACACAAGTATTGGACGGATCGTGATCGAAAAATCTAGGTTGTAGAAACTGTAGAGCATTTATCCTGCATGTCTTTTGGATTCTATCGATACGAAGGATGGAGGAAAGCGAATGGAGAAGTTGCTTCCAGGAAAACGAATTCTCATTGTCGACGATGAGCCGGATGTTTTGGAGGCGTTGGAAGAACTTCTGACCATGTGCACCATTGCGAAGGCGGGCTCGTTTGAGGCGGCGAAAGATCTGTTGGAGAGTGAACAGTTCGATATCGTCGTGCTGGATATCATGGGAGTCGACGGTTACGAGCTGTTGAAGATCGCTAATCGAAAAAAAATGACCGCGGTGATGCTGACCGCCCACGCGCTCAGTCCCGAACATATCAAGAAATCTTTCAAAGGGGGTGCCGCCTCCTATCTGCCGAAAGAAAAGATCTCGGAAATCGCCTCCTATCTGGAGGAAGTGCTCCAGGCCAAGAAAGAAGGCAGACATTTCTGGTCCGGCTGGCTGGAAAAGTGGGGAGATTATTACGACAAGAGATTCGGCCCCGAATGGCGGCGCAATGACAAAGAATTCTGGGAAAAATTCAAATACTGGATATAGGGGTCGGACCAAACTATATATTTGAAATTACAATGTTATCACCCTAAAAACGCCCATTTTTCTGCCTTAGAAGGTCCTTTTTGGGGGCAAAACGGCTTCTTTGAGCAGATCAAAGCTCTCGGGTTTTGCCTCCGCCTGCCATAAAAGGTCCCGCCGCTGATGGAGAAGTCTTACAGGCTATTTTGCCTGCACGAGACGGTTGTTCATGTGAAAGTCGTCCCATGGCTTGATTTGCGCCTTCATTTCGTAACGTACGGTCTTGCCTCCCAGAACGAAGGATTTTGAATTTTTCGCTTGACCGGGGAGTTCTCATTAAAGACTACCCGGTGCTTAAAAATGCTTTTTTTGTGATCCAAATGCTGCTTTTAAGGGTGTAAAATGGTCAAATTTATGTCGTTTTTCTTTTACATTCAGATGGTTACCTTGGTCCGACCCGCTTCATCACTTCTTGAAGAGTGCCGGTGAAGGGGCCGGGGCGTTCCATTTTGATGGATGCCAGGGCTGCAGCGTACTTGAGGGATTCGGGGACGTCGTGGTCCAGTCGGCGGGAAAGGTAGGCTCCGAAGACGGTGTCTCCGCGTCCGGTGCGGCCGGACGAATTGCGGTTGGAAAACCTTTCGAAATAGTTTCTGCCCTGGTGGCGCACCAGGACACCGTCGGACCGGGTAATCATGGTTTCGCCGCATCCCCAATCCTCGAAACGGCCGGCAGCCTCTTCCGGGTCGGCCGTCCCAGTCAGGAGTTCCGCTTCAACCATATCCGCCTTGACCCATTCGGCGAGTTTCAGGATGTCCGTCTTTCGGGGTACATCCCTGAATGAAATCCTCCTTGTCACCGGATCGACCTGTCGAACGAAACTCTGCATGTCGACGGAAACGCGGCAGCCGCGCTCGCGAGCGTACTGCATCAGTTCGAAGCGGAAGTCCTGGTCCGTCAACCCGGCGAAATGCATTTGTTCCGCTTTGATGTCGGGCATTTCATCGATCGTGATGAAGCCGGCCGTCCGGGGTTCGAGCATCTCCCTTTCATCGACGTTTTGCGTGGGGTGGACCACCCGCATCACCGTCGTCACTGGTGCAGGGATCCGGTAGATGACGATCCCAGCCGCTTTCACGGGATCGAGAAGATGTTGGTCGGTCTCGTGCATTTTCGTGATCAGGGCGATGCGTTTTCCGGCGGGCGCCGCCGCCATGGCGCTGAAAAAGGCCGAGCCCCCGGTGGCAAAGGTCGTTTGACCTTCGAACGGCACGATTTCATCGTATGAAACGTGTCCGACGAATGCGATATCGTACGCATCCATTTGCAGATCCTTTCTCGGCCGATGGCTTCGGCGACCGGATAGAAGATTGGAGTTAAGCATTATCTCACTGACTTCTACCAGAAAATGCCTTGGCGCTAAAGAACTAATTCCGCTGGGCGATCAGGTGTGGACTTGCGATTTTTGGGATAAGGGGCTAGAGTCGCCCGTGGTATGTTTGGTCCAGTACGGACGATTCTTTTCAGGAGAAGGAGGGCAAAGCCATGGTGCTGGATGATCTTGTTTCTTATTGCAGCAGAGCCATAAACGCAGGAGCCAGCCATGCAAAGGTGATTCATCCTAGCAGCGTTGTGACGGCGCCATGGGTGAGGATCAAATGCCAGTTCGGATGCCCCGGCTATGGAATGCGCTATTCATGTCCTCCTGATTCTCCGACCCACGACCAGATGCGGGAGGTGCTGGATCAATACACGCGGGTGATCTTGTTTCATAGAGTGAGTGCGCACGAAGCCGGACAAAGCAGGATTAAGGCCACGCGGAGGTTTCTGGACGAACTGGTGACGCTCGAAGGCGAGATGTTCAAGGACGGGTATTACAAGGCGCTCGTTTTGCTCGAAGGGCCCTGCCACCTGTGCGAGACATGTGAGAAGTTGAAAGGGGCTCCCTGCCGCTTCCGCGATCGCGCAAGACCGGCTATGGAGGCGTGCGGGATCGACGTCTACCAAACTGCACGCAACAACGGGTTTCCCATCCAGCCCTTAAGGGACAAGACCGAAACGCAGAATCTTTACTGCCTGATGCTGGTCGACTAGCACGGTAACAGGGGTCGGACCAAGGTAACCTATGGATAATAAAAGAATATGTGCCGAAAAAGGGTCCAATTTGAGGCTTAGAGTGGCCATTTTAAGGCCTTTTTGAATCCCGAGGAGATGATTTCATGCGTAACGATCGAGCAGCCGGACATGGCGATGAGATTCAGGCATTCTTGATGCCCACGGTCACCCTTGATTGCGACCACCCGGATATCGAGCGTACAGCCACAGATCTGATTGCAAACTGTAAAGACGACACCGACAAAGCCGTTCGACTCTTCTATTTTGTAAGGGATGAAATCCGCTACAGCCCCTATATGATTTCGGTGTTCCTGGAGGATTTCAAGGCTTCACGCGTCCTTGGGTGGAAAAAGGGGTATTGCGTCCAAAAGGCCGTGCTGCTCGCAGCTATGGGAAGAGCGGCCGGCATCCCGTCGCGGCTGGTGTTTGCGAAGATCAAGAATCACCTGATGCCTCAGCATGTTTTGGCCCTCACGAAAACCAACATCCTGCCTCGCCATGGTTACACGCAATTCCTCTTGAAAGGGCGTTGGATCAATCTTGCCCCGACCTTCGACAAGGCGTTGTCAGAGAAAAACGATCTGCCGTTGGTTGAATTTGACGGTGAAAATCATGCAGTGCTTCCAAGTCTGAATCGCAAAGGAGAGCCTTGGATCGAATACATCGAGAAATTCTCGCCGCACGCCGATCTCCCTTTCGACTGGATCGTGGAAAAAACGTCACAGCTGGTGGGGAAGGATAAACGCTCGTGGTTGACTAGACCATCTGCCTAGCGACGAGCCTGGGGCGATACTGTCTGCGTGGGGCAGTTTAGGGGCGCAGAGGCTGATGCCGCTGTCCGCCATGCTGTTTTTCTGCGGCGCCTGCGGCTGGAGCCGGCTCGAAATGGCGCTAGATTTCTCGACAAAATAACGATGCGCAAGATCGATCAATCATGCACACGCAAACGTTCGATACAATCATTATCGGTGGGGGGTTGAGCGGCGTTTACGCCGCGACTCTGCTTGCGGAAATGCGGGCATCTTTCTTGGTCCTGGAAGCCCGAGATCGGCTCGGCGGTCGAATCCTGAGCCCTGAGCATCATGGGTTTTTCTCTGATCTGGGTCCTTCGTGGTATTGGCCGGCTATCCATCCGAAAATGGCTCATCTCATCCAAGCGTTGGGCCTTGATGGCTACCCGCAGTTTGACAGTGGGTATGGACGCTTCGAGCGCTTCAATGGTTCGGTTCAAACTGTCAGAGGATACGTCATGGAGCCGCCCTCCTTTCGATTGACAGGCGGGATGATGGCCCTGGTGCGGAGGCTCTGTGAACGGATTCCTGAAGGTGCCATCCACCTCAATAATCCGGTTTGTCGAGTTGAGAGAACAGAAGAGGGCGCCCTGGTGAGCGTCGGCGAACTGGATCGGGATCCGTGGGCGCAGTTCAGGGCCCGCCAGGTTATCCTCGCTCTCCCACCGCGTCTTGCAGCTGCCACCATGCTTTTCGAACCGGAACTTCCTGATGATCTCGTCCAGGCGATGTTGAGGGTCGGTACGTGGATGGCCGGGCAGGCGAAATTCTGTGCTCTCTATGATGCACCTTTCTGGCGCACAGCCGGTCTTTCCGGGGAAGGATTCAGCGAGCGTGGGCCTTTGGGGGAGATTCACGACGGATCGAACGATGCCGGCGGCCCCTACGGTCTGACCGGGTTTGTCGGCATCCCGGCTGTGCAGCGCAGCAGGCCGGACCTGCTGCTGGAGGAGATTCTTTGCCAACTCGCATCCCTCTATGGAAAAGAAGCTCTGAACCCGACCGCCTTTTTCTACCGGGACTGGGCCCGCGAGCGATTTACTGCCACCCCGTACGATCAGCCTCCGATGGTCGAGCATCCTCTTTATCATCCCCCGGCCGGTCGGACCTCTATTTGGGGCGGCACCATTCATTTTGCCGGCACCGAAACCGCCGACGAACACGGGGGATACCTCGAAGGGGCCCTGGCATCTGCCGAACGTGCCGTATGGAGGGGTCGGACCAAGTCAAGCCATTGATATCAAATTATATTTATTCATACGAGTGCCATTTTTTGACCTTAGGCGGACCATTTCGCGCAAAAAAAGCCAGGTTTAAGGTTGTTGACTGACCGAGACAAGTCCAGCAGTGCCACCTCTACTCGGAAAGAGTCTAATCGCCTTTGCGTGGCGAACTGAACGTACAGCCCGATTATGCTCATTTCGTGGCAATGATTCCTTCAAAAGTGGAGATAAGCCAGTTGCTTGGACGATTGAAGGGGCAGACATCGATACGGCTGTTTCACCAGTTTCGGCATTTGAAAAAGAAACCATATTGGGGGAACCACTTCAGATCCAAAGGATACTGCGTGGATACGGTGGGGCTTGATGCGGACATGGTACGTAAGTATTTCCGGTTCCAAGAGGAAAAGGAAAGATAATTGGAACAAGTGCAATTATTTTGATGGGTATCATGATAGCGACACAACTTTTTTGCCCGCCCCCTCAGGGGGTAAGGCATATACCCCATATGGGGGGGCTCGATTAAAGCTGCACCCTGAGGGTGCGGATCTGTGCATGATGGTGTTCTTATCCGGGATAATTGAGTTTTCTGGCTGGCTGAGCCCGCGTATCCATATTCTTCAAGAAATGGATCACGCGGGCGAAGGCGGTGAAACATGCTCTTCGTGCACTGTAGTGCACTGCACTGATTCGGTCGGGGGCGCTTATTCAGCCTATGCGAAAACCTTAAATGCCCCCTTTTCGGGTTGAAATGGTGGTTCTAAGGCTGGAAAAGAGCATTATTTGCTATTATTATGTTGTAATTTTAGCATGTTATCTTGGTCCGACCCCCTCAGCTAGAATTCGATGGCGAGCTGCGTGGTGAGGAGATCCCGTTGGTCACCGTTTTCGTGCTCGCCGCGGAGGTATTCGAGAGAGATCGCGGTGTTGGCGAACAGGTCGTAGGTGATGGCCGCGCCATATTGTTCTTCCGGCTGAAAAACTCCTAGATCCCGGCTCCCCTCGTATTTGACGGCCAGCGTTATATCGGCGGCCGGGACCACCGCGAATTCGATGTTCCACGCCCGCGGTTTGGCCGCACGGCCCTCGTCGAAGCTCAGTTCCCCCGCCTCGAAATGGTCCAACGCGCCCACGTATTCGCATTGCAGGAAGGCCCTATCTCTGTAAGCCAGGCTCAGGAAGGCCCCGAGTCCGGCGATTTCATCCTGAATTTCACCGCTCGTTTCGCCCTCCAGGCCGTCGCTGTCGGCGATGTTGCTGAGGTAGGCGGCGCCGGCAGTCAACCCGAGGTCGGTAATTAGTTCTTCTGGAAGGGAGAAGGCGATGCTTCCGACAAACGAGTCGATATGATCGTCATCCCCGATCTTGCCCACATCGCCGTTGAAGAGAGCCGCGGATGCATCCAACAGATCGTTGTAGAACCCAGCTCTGACGCCGCTCTCCCTTGTCTCCCCGATCTCGAGTGTCAAAGGATCGCTGATGAAAAAGGTTTCATAGTTGCCGAAGGGGACATACATTTTCCCTGCCGTGAGATACAAGGGCACGATATCTTCCCCATCGAGGGTGATGAAACCCTCGTCCATATCAACCGGTTCCGTGTCGTCTTCTTCCCAGAGAAACAGGACGTGCCCGCTGACATGTTTGGCGATGTCGACATCGACGCCCAATTCCACCGTCGACAGGATGATGTCGCTTGAATCCTCATCGGCCCGGGCTGGGTCCGAATAACGAATCTTCTCATAGCCGGCTTCGGCCTCGATCAATCCGCTCAGGGTCACCCTTTTTGCCAAGGTGCTGGGGAGTGTTTTCTCTTTCAACTGCTGCTCGATCTTTCGGATCCTTTCCGGCAGACCTTCTTCCTCGACGGAGGCTCTCCGCCCACTGTCCTTCTGGGCTTCATCCGCCGCTACAGTTCGTTGCAGCTGTTCTTCGAGTTGTTGGACCCGCCTTTTCATGGCTTCCAACTCCTCCATCAGTTGAGCGGTGGATACATCGGCCGCTGAGGACGGCCCCGCAGTGAAGGCGCAAAAAAACAGCATAAGTGCAAAAACGATCGTATTCACAATTCCTATCAATTCCTTCCTCCTATTGATCCAGTTATAGGACAATACGTCAATTCAAAGCATTGCTAGATTGAGTGTCGGGTATCATCGTTGTCAAAGTAACAGAGAATCGTCATTCCATGTCCCTTGCCTGGACCCAGATGACTGCGTCCTGCGAAAGTTTTTTGCCGTCCCAAGTCTTTTCAGGTCCGATGCCCAGTGCGCAAAAGCCCCACCATCCAGCTTTAGGGATTCCGAAGGTAAACAGGCCGTTCGCATCGGCCTTGATCGTCATGGTGACGAAGGCTTCCTGCGGGGCGTTGACATGCGCCCGCTCTGCAAAGGAATTGTTGTCCATTAGGGGCTCATGATTCAGATACTCCACTTCAATCTCGGCGTACGGCACCGGTTTTCCGCCCCCTTTGATCACCCCTCTGAATACGTTGCCGGTCCAGAGCGCATAGGGTTTATCGAGAGGAACGATCTCGGCCGGCAGTCCGATGTCTGTGTCCCAGTCGGTCGGAAATCCGCTCGTGTTGACGATGAGCTTGGTGATCTGCTGGATGTAGCAGTCTTCCTTTTCCTCCAAGTAGGGCGACGGGAGCAGACAGAAGACGTGGTCGCCCATACCCCGCAGTTCTATGGTGGCTTCATACGCCTTGCCGCTGTTGGTAAGGCTCTTCCAGAGGATCGGTTTCAACTGCCCGCGCAGGTCCTGCTTTTTCCCCTTGCGGATCAGGAAAAACTCCCCAGGTTCCCCCATATCCATGGTGTGCCCAGCCTCGAAGGGGTGCGTGAAGATGAGTTTGAGATTGATGGCGCCCGCCTTATCAAGGGCCGATTCCGGGGTGTAGATCATCTGGAAATGGGCTGCAGCAGGGGCTGCGAAAAGCGCAAAGGTCGTGAAGGTCGCGAAGACCGTGGTTATCCATAAGGCAAACATGATCGATGTTTTCTTGGTGGCTTTTTTCATTTGATTTGCTCCTTCCTCGTACGGGCTTTTCCCCTTGAAAAGACTGTTCCGTCTCCGTGTGAATTGCGATGCTTTCAGTTCATGGGCGCGCCAAACGCGACTTTGATCCGTCGGCGCGCTGCCGATTATGTCCACTTGTCGACTCTCCCGGGGTGGTTTCGATGCGTCGCCGTGCCACCGGGACCGAGGCCGGCGGGGGCGCATCTTTTCCCAGGCGCATCCATCAGAGCTTTTCTCCTTCGATGGTCACCTGGTGCCCTGGCCCCGCATCGAATTCGATGCTGAAGGGGACGGCCGGCTTGTCGAAGGTAAACTCGCTGAATTCGTCCATTTTGCCTTCAAGCAGCGATTTGCCGTCTTTGCCGATTACCCGGACCTGCACGCCGCGCGCCGATGAGCCATCGGAAAAACCGCCCTCGCAGGTAATGGACCCATCGCCGTTGTCGTAGCAGGAGCAAAGCGGAGTGTGAGCGGACGCCCCGCCCGCCAAAAAGATTCCGAGCGCGAAAATCCCCATGATGATGATTCTTCTTTTGAACATGAACATGGTTCTCCTTTCTTCCTTCATTCGTAATGTGTTTTGTTTTTGAAAAGGCCCATAAAAACAGTCAAAGCCAGGGCCAACCCATAGAATGCGAACATGGCTTCAAGGCCGGAAAGCCCGAAGGCCTTTCCTCCTGAATAGACCAGGCTCGCGACCCCCAGCCCGAGCGCCATCGGGTAGATCATCGAAAAGAGCATCCACTTCAAGGCGCCCGCCTGGATCTTCACCGCGATGCCGGCGGCAAGGCACGGCGGATAGAGCACCATAAACAGCATCAATGCCAGGGCGTGGAGCGAGGTCAGTTCGCTTTCCTCTCTTGCCATTCGCTGCTCGAGGGTTTCACCGCTCTTTCCCTGCTCGTACAGCGCCCCCAAGGTGGCCACGCTGCTTTCCTTGGCCGCAAGTGCGCTGAGGAGCGCAACATTGATACGCCAGTTGAAACCGGCCGCGCTCGTGAAGGGCTCCAGCCGCTTTCCGAGCCATCCCAGGGAACTGTTGTCGATCCGCTCCTTGCGCATAGTTTGCAAGAGCTCCCTGCGCGTTTGATGGAGCTTTTTGAAGGCCCGGTTCACCTGCCTGGCATCTCTGTCTTTTACCGGCTGAACGATTTGAAAATAGAGGGGATCACGGCGCCTGAATTCCTCCGCGAGAGATTCCATCGCCCCCTGGCCGGAGGTCTTCATCCGGGCATTTCTGTAGGCATCCCAATACAAGATGAGATCCATGATGCGCTCTTCGTCGCGGAGCTCTTGCGTATACGGGGTGCCTCCGATCCCCTTGAAGAAGGACTCCAGGGCAGTCTCTTTCAGCTTGCGATAGTGGTCCATTCTTTCGCTGCTCAGTCCTGGAAACTGCAGCAGTGCGAAAAGGACCACGGCGACGGCCGCCACGATCGTGCTGATCTTACGCAGGAAGAGCCATACCCGCTCCACCGCCCGCCCCAGAACGCCTCGCAGCGTAGGCAGATGATAGGGCGGCATTTCCAAGACGAACGGCGCCGTTTCCTTGTCCTTCAGGACGGTTAGGGTCAATATTTTGGCGATGGGCAACACCAGCAGGAGGCTGATCGTGGAGATGAAAAACATGGCCCAGGCGGCGTGGGCGGCGAAATATAGGTTGATTAGAAGGACATAAAGCGGCACCTTGGCTAGGCAGTTGAGAAGCGGGATGACGAGGATGGTCGCCAGGCGTGAGCGTTCGTCGGGAATTCCCTTGCAAGCCATGACTCCCGGCACGGCGCAGCCCCCAACGTAAATGCCCCCCAGGACCATCGGCAGGGTGGATTGCCCATGCAGGCCGAAGCGGTTGAACACCCGGTCCATGATAAAGGCCATGCGCGGCATGTATCCGCTGTCTTCGAGGATGGCGATGCAGCTGAAAAGGATGAAAAATATGGGAATGTAGTTTAAAAGCGCATTGATGCTGTCCACGAACCAGAGCGCGAAAGACCGCATTAAAGGGATGTCGATGAAGCCCGGTGCCGGTGCGGCGTCCTCCACCAGGTCGCGCAGCCCTGCCAGAATAGGCCAGGTAAGGCCCGTCAGACGATATCCCTGGACGATCGAAAGGTAGTAGAGGAGCCAGATGACCCCGATGAGGATTGCAGGCCCCAGCACCCTGTGGCACACGAACCGGTCCAGGGTATCGGACAGGGGGCGGGCGGCCATTGACCGAGGTTCGATGGATGATGCCGCGATTTCGTCGGCTGTCTGATAGCGGCGGTTGGCGATGTGGATCTCGGGCATTTCATCGGATCGTGCGGTAAAATCCGCCCGGTTCTTGGCTACGGTTTCCAAGAAGACCGCCGGAGCTGGGTGGTTTTCCTCGACCAGCCGCTGGGCTTCTAAGTCCCCTTCCATCAGTTTGATAGCCAGCCATCGAAGGGGGTAGTTTTCCCCGAGGGTGGTCTCGGATGCGAGCCTTTCTCGTATCTCGCGCAGAAACGGCTCCATCCGCCCATAGTCGATGCGCGCTCCTTTTGCGGGTTCGTCCTCCTTGGAAAGGGCAGCGATCGCTTCGACCAATGCGGCTTTTCCACGGCCGAATTTCATCGAGGTGGGGACGACACGGACTCCGAGCCTGTCGGCAAGCCGTCCGGCATCGATCTTGACCCCGCGCTTTTCTGCTACGTCCATCATGTTTAGATTCAGGATGAGCGGGATGTTCATCTCTATCAGTTGGAAGGTGAGATAGAGGCAGCGTTTCAAGTTCGAGGCATCCGCCACATTGACCACCACCGAAGGCCGTTCATGGAGGATAAAATCGCGCGATACCCGTTCCTCCGGAGAAAAGGACGTAAGGCTGTAGGTGCCGGGCAGGTCCACCACTCTCACTCTTGCGCCGTCGTGCTTGTACCAGCCGGTCATCTTGTCGACGGTGACACCGGGGTAATTCGCGACATGCTGGCTTGCACCCGTCAGGGCGTTGAAGAGTGTGGACTTGCCGCAATTGGGCTGTCCGGCGAGTCCTACGAGTCGTTTTCTGGAGGTGCTCATCACTGTTCCACTTCGACGAAACGGGCTTCTTCGTGACGGAGGCTAATGAAATAACCATCCAACTCGAGTTCCATGGGGTCCTCAAGCGGGGCGTTGCGGATTACACGCACCTGCAGCCCCGGATAAATCCCCATGTCCAAAAGCCTCTGCCCCAATCTGTTTCCGGCCGGCAATCGCCTGATCCGACATTCACCCCCGGGCTTCATTTCATTCAGTGTCATCTCGCGCCTTCCTCTTCAGGGTTTTGAAAACAAAAAAGGCGCTGCCTGATACGCGTGGTGCGTTCAAAGCGGCGCCTTCACTTCCTCCGCGCCCAAGTTATGAATGGGCCGAAGACCGTAAGACATATCTTTTCAAATTAGAAAAACAAAACTAAAAAATATGTACCTAAAATACTTGTCTACGGCTTTTTGTCAAGCATTTTTTTTGAACGGTCAATCCGGGTCGATCAGCACCTCAGTCAGCTGTTTGCGCAGCCGTTCAAGGGCCTTGGATTTGAAGGCCTTCCGGCTTTCATCCAGGACGTCGATCGCCTCCCGGACTGCCTTCTCGAGCCGACGCTCCCGCGCCCGTTTGGGGCATCGGTCCATGAGGGTCCTTAAATGCGGTTCCGCGAGTTTTCCCTCCATCAGGGATGTGATAAGGCAGCAGTGAAGGTCGAGGCCCTGTTGCAGCTCTTTGACACTTGTGCTGAGTGCGACCAGTAGATCTTTGTGATTATTTTCCACGATAATATTAGAAACCAATTTTAATATTAGTATATTCTAACAATATTCCCAAAAAAATATGCTCAAAGAGACCTTCCAGCGCAAAGCCGCCCACAGTCGAAAACGTCCTTCATTTGCGGCGCGGCATCAAATTGCGACCCCGCCTTCATTGTGCCTCACCCTCTTCGGAATCGAGCTGGTGCTTGAATTCACAAGAAAAGGAAGTGCTGCGCGCCTGACATTTATCAGGTCGATGCCCGTGCAGGCGGTATTCCTCGAAGTAGTTCAGCCAGCTTTCTCCCGTTCGCGGACATGTGCGGATAAACTCGATGAAGTCGGTCAAGCTGTCCAGTGCGGCAGGGCTCAGCGCGTGCTCCATTTTGCAGGCGTCTTCATCCGCTGTGGCGAAGTCGACTCGAAGGATTTCGGTCAAAAACTCCCGCAGGATTTCGTGCCGCCGCCGCATTTCTCTTCCGACACTGACCCCTTCCTCGGTCAGTTCCACATATTCATATTTCTCGTAATGAACCATGCCGCGCTCATTCAGCGTCTTCAGCATGCTCGTGACAGTGGGCATTTTGACATCCATCCGTCTGGCGATATCCTTGACCCGGATGACCCTCTTGTCCTGGCTGAGATCGAAAATCGCCTCGAGATAATCTTCCATGACGGATGTCAAAGGTTTCCCTCTGGAATTTTCTCCGGCACAGCCGTTTACCATAACATCCTCGATATTAGCAATGTATAACTTAATTTCATTTGACTAATAACCGATGTCCTCCCGTCTTGTCAAGCATTAACACATTAAGGGGTCGGACCAAGATAATATATTAATATTACAAGCAATTATGCCATATAAAAGCCTATTTCGGAGCTTAAAAGGCCCATTTTGAGGGAGAAAAGGGGTTCCTAATCAAAGGCTACTTACTCTCCCTGCCGCAGTCATGGAGAATATTTCCGTTTAATATCAATTTGTTGAACTAATTTAAGCTGCCGAAATACTTTATCGCCTTCTGCCGTTCTGTTGGGTGCTATTTTTGGTTCTTAGAGGGTTGAACGTTTTCTTGTCATTTTGTTTGTTATATCTCTTGTTATATCCGTGGCTCCTTTCTTCTTGGACATGGTTTTTTCTCATGCTTTGATCCGCTTGATAATTTGTGCGTCTGTTTTCCAAATTTCTACGAATATAACGATGATTTATATTTTGATTAATGTTGCCGTATTTTTCTTCATGATCTTGCCGTTTTTTATTTCTATGATGATCACTTGGATGGTTTTTATGTTCTTTTCTATGATCTTTGTGGTGATCTTTATATTCATATCGGTATGGTTCATTATGTTTTTTATGATTATATTCGTAGTGATGAGATTTATATCTGACATGTCGTGGATAATGATTGCTAGGGAGCGGCTTCCAACAACTGTGCTTTGTATGTCTGTATCGTGAATAATACCAACGATTGCAGTAATAGTAATAATAGCAATTGTTGTAGTAATAATAGTAATAAGGATAATATGCATCTGAGAAATAGTATGGACCAGCCAAAACAACTGTAACAGGAAGTGGGGGAATTACGTCCACATAAGTACCATGAGCTCCAATTGTAGCGGCGCATGAAATACAGCACAGAGGCAGGATTAAGATTATAAAGATAAGTTTTTTCATATGTCCTCCTTTCTTTTTTTTGCTTTTTGTTTTTTTTGGGGGTCGGACCGAGATAAATATTGGAAAATATTATAAAAGAAAAAGAAAAAGAAGGTCTTTTTTGGTTTAGAATGCTTATTTTGACTTCATAAAAGGCCGGTTAAATTTTACTGCGTGCCCAAGGAACTGATTTCAGTTGCGAGATAGCTGATGTGTGGGCTAGCTTGATGTCTCTCAAGTGATTTTTCAGGGATTTATTTGGGGTCCTAGAGACGACTTTCGTTCCAAACCCTCTTGCACGGGAAAAATCCCAATCCAACATGGGAGATTACTCCGCCGGGATTGGAATCTTCAGGGCATTTTAATAATTTTGATTAACATGTTGGAGTTACATAAAATTATCGAGTGCATCTCCAATGGAATCGGGCTGGACGGATCGTCTACGACCCCCAAAGTTTAAACAGTTCTTTTTGGGGCTGAAAAGTCGCTTCTAAGGTCAAAATATGGCTCTAAAACATGCTATTTTCATGTAAAATCAATGTGGTAGCTTGGTCCGACCCCTTTATTTCTATCTTAATGGGGGATTGTGGAGAAGATGTGAATATGTTTGGGAAAGGTTGTGGCTGGTCTTTTTTTTCAAATCGTGGGATGGTACCATCGCTGTTGCTGAGATGAGGACCTTAATGGAGGTCTCTGGATGGCTTTTGTGGGGACGAGTGTCTCGAGGGTGGACGCCCGTGCGAAGGCGACCGGACGGGCCAGGTATGTCGACGATATTGCACTGCCGAGGATGCTGCATGCGAGGATCCTGCGGAGCCGCATCGCCAGTGGGTCGGTGAAGCGGATCGATACCGCCCGGGCGGAAGCGATCCCGGGCGTGCGGGCTGTCGTCACGTATCGGGATGTCCCATCGCACACCTTTGCGACGGCAGGCCATCCGTTCAGCCTGGACCCGGCACGTCGAGACATCGCCGACAGGCACTTGCTGACTCAGCGGATCCGCTTCTATGGGGATGAGATCGCGGCCGTCGTAGCGGTCGACGAAGAGACGGCGGAACGCGCCCTCGATGAGATCACCGTGGAATACGAGGAGCGGCCGCCGCTCCTGGATATGATGGCCGCCCGAGAATCCGGGGTTGCCGAGATTCACGAGGACACCGGCAACCTCCTGCAGAAGAGCGATTATTCGATCGGCGATGTGGATGCGGCGCTGAAGGCGGCTGATGTCATCGTCGAGGGGAGATTCGTGACCCAGGTGGTGCATCCCTGCGCACTGGAAAATCACGGTGCTGTGGCTGCCCTGGACCCGCAGGGCTGCATCATCGTTTACACATCGACCCAGATTCCCCACATCTGCCGCCGGATCATCGGCCAGGCGCTGGGCATCCCCTGGGGGAAGGTGCGGGTGATCAGGCCTTCGGTCGGTGGTGGCTTCGGCGGCAAACAGGATGCCGTTGTGGAACCACTGGCTGCCTTTCTCACGACGATCGTCGGCGGACGGCCTGTCAAACTCGTTTTGCCGCGCGAGGACACCTTCGTCGGCAGCCGCGTGCGGCATGCCATGGACCTCGCCCTCAAGAGCGGTGTGAGGGCCGACGGAACCCTGACGGTCCGCGTCCTCGATGTCCATTCGATGAACGGCGCCTACGCTTCCCATGGCCATGCCATCGTCGCCAAGAGCGGGACTCTGTTTCGCCAGATGTATGCATCCGATGCCATTCGCTTCGAAAGCGCCACGGTCTACACAAACACGCCCGCCGCCGGGGCCATGCGCGGCTACGGCGCGCCGCAGGTCATTTTCGCGATCGAATCCCACATGGACGACATTGCCCTCGAGCTGGGCATGGACCCGGTGCATCTTCGCGAAATCAACCTGCACCCCGAAGGCGCCGTCGATCCGTCCGACAAAGTCATGGAGCACACCGCCGCCCTGGCCGAATGCCTTCGCAAAGGAAGGGAGTTGATCGGATGGGAGGCGAAGCGTAGCGCCGGCCGCGCAAGCGGCCTCAAGCGGCGCGGCGTCGGGATGGCCTGCTTCTGCTACCCCACGGGCATCTATCCCGCCGGGTTGGAGATCGGCGCCGCGCGGATCGTCCTGAACCAGGATGGCTCGGTCCAACTCCAGGTCGGCGCTGCCGAGATCGGACAGGGGAGCGATACGGCGCTTTCCCAGATTGCCGCCGACGCCCTCGGCATCCCCATCGACATGGTGCACATCCCCTGGGAGCAGGATACGGACAGGTCGCCCTACGATCCGGGGGCCTACGCATCACGCCAGACCTACATTTCGGGGACGGCGGTGAAACAGGCGGCGGAGGCCGTGAAGGCCGCGATTCTGGAGCGTGCGCAGACGATGACCGGGTCCGCCGCCTCCGCGATGGACATCGCCGACGGATGGGTGGTCGAACGCCGCACGGGCGCTCGGCTGGTGCCCGTCTCGGACGTCGCCCTCGACAGCTACTACAATCCGGACACGGCCTCCCGCATCGCCGCTGATGTGAGCTGTAACGTAAAGACCAATGCGCTCGCGTTCGGCTGCACCTTTGTCGAGGTCGAAGTGGATACGGAGACCGGCAAGGTGGCTATAATCGAGCTTTACAACGTCCATGACTCCGGACGGATCATTAACCCGGTGGCGGCCGAAGGGCAGGTTCAAGGAGGCGTTCTGATGGGCCTGGGCTACGCCCTGTGGGAGCAGTTGTTGTTCGACCGGAAAACCGGGCGCACCTTGAACCCGAATTTGGCGGATTACAAGATCATGACCGCCGCTGATTACCCGCCTGCAGGCGCATTCTTCCTTCAAACGGACGAGCCCACGGCACCTTGCGGAAACAAAGCTCTCGGGGAGCCTCCGATCGTCTCCGTCGCCCCTGCCGTCCGAAACGCGATTCTTCATGCGACCGGGATCAAGTTCGACACGCTGCCCATCACCCCCGAGCGCCTTTTCTTTGCTTTGCGGGATCGAGGTTCCACCTTGCCCCTGACTCTATGAACACCATCGGCAATCACCGTCTTATCGCGGCGCGGGGTTGACCTCGAGCGCGGTTGGATGAACAACAAAGAGGAATCACATGCTCGAGCTTGTATTGATCGTCCTGTTCGTGCTGATTGTTTCAGGGGGTTGCTCCGTCTTCGAAGCGGTCCTCCTTTCAGTCCCCCGCCGCTTCATCGAGGCCAAGGTCCAGTCCGGCAGCCGCCACTGGCGGGTGTTCCGGGATCTTCGCGCTGAACCGGATGCGCCCATTGCGGCCATCCTTTCGGTCAACACGATTGCGCACACCGCAGGCGCGGCCTTCGCGGGCTCCGCGGCCGCAGCCGTCTTCGGCCAAGCTTACCTGGGGTGGTTTTCCGCGGTCTTCACCATCCTCGTCCTGACCCTTTCGGAGATCCTCCCCAAGACGATCGGCGTCGTGTACGGAAGGTCGATCGGTGCCTTTTGCGGGTACATCATCCGGTCGATGGTGGTCGTCACGGCGCCGTTCATCTGGGTGAGTTCCCTGCTGACCCATTGGGTGTCGAAGGGGAAGATCGCCGACATCGTGACCGCCGATGAGATCCGCACCTTGGCCCGGCTGAGCCGCCAATGCGGAGGCATCAAAGGATACCAGGAGGCGACGATCGAGCGCATACTGACCCTGCACGAAAAGCAGGTGAGGCATGTCATGACGCCGCGCACGGTCGTGTTTTCGCTAGGCGCGCATCTGACGGTGGAAGAGGTCTGCAGTCAAGAGAAACGCTGGGAGCACAGCCGCTTTCCGGTCTATGACCATGGTTCCGAAGATATCGTGGGGATCGTCCTCACCAAGGAACTTTTCATGGCCTTCGCCGCCGACCGGAAGGAGTCTCGCCTGGAGGACCTGATGCACCCGGTGCATTTTGTCGTCGAAACGGCACCTTTGAATAAAGTGTTGACGGAGTTCCTCCAGTTGCGGCAGCATCTGTTCGTCGTATTGGACGAATACGGAGGGATATCCGGGGTCGTGAGCCTCGAAGATATCCTCGAAGAGATCCTCGGAAGCGAGATTGTCGATGAATCGGACCAGGTGCCCGACAAACGAACGCTTGCCAAAAGGCGCAGCACCACGTGAGCGGGGCCTTGCACTTCCCTTTTTGAGGGGATTGGGGGGGATGGCCTCCACCGCCCTGCACAGTTTGCAGGGCAAGCTTCACGGCCGATTCCACGGCATGCAGCCTTGCCGCGGCTGTCTCCATGCGGAAACGGGATCTGAAACCAGAAAAAATGCAACAGAAAGGAGAAATGACCATGGCAAAAATGACGAAGGAAATGCAAGAGATGTTCAACCGCGTGGGGCTCAAACAGTTGGCGACCTCCGACAAGAAGGGGGTTCCCAACGTGGTTCCCATCAATTTCATGAAGCTTCTGGATGACGAGACGATCCTCGCCTCGGCTGTCTTCATGACGAAGACGTTCAGCAACATCAAGGAAAATCCGGTCTGCGCCATCTCCGTCTGGGAAGGCTTCGCCGGCTACCAGTTCAAAGGTTCGGCCACCATCCATACCGAGGGGCCGATCTTCATCGACACCGCTGCCTGGACAGAGGAAGAGGGCAAAAAACTGGGCCTTCCGCTCAAATCCAAGGGTGCGGTGGTGATCAAGATCACAGACATCTTTTCGGTTTCTCCCGGACCGGACGCCGGTAAAAAGATCGGTTAGATCTCTTCGGCGAGGCCTGCCTCAGGCTTGGTGCCTGTTGACTGCAGGCCGCGCCTTGCAACAGGGATTTCCGATAATCCGATAAAAGGTTATTGACCGCAGGCCGGGTCCTGCAGCTTCAAGTTCAGATAAACGACAGGCGCTCGCCGCCGCTGTGTCGCGTCCCGAGCGGCGGCGCCCAGCCTGCTGAAGACCTCCCAAAGGGCCTCGTGCCGACGGTTTTCGCAATCTGCCCATGCCGCCTCATCGCCTTGATGCCGCGCCGCTGCGCAAAATCGCTGCGCTGCGCCGGCGAAATCCCGCGGCGCCTGAAAACCCCTGACAATCTGCTCCGTCGGTGCCGGCCGTTCGCCATCCGGCCTGCCAAGCCGCTCGCGCCATGCCTGAACAGTGCTAAGAGCCTCCCTCGGATCGAACTTGTAGAAGCTCCTTCTGCGCTTCGATCCGACGGTGTAGTATAACCCGCGATGCAGCGGTAAAGCAGCCGCGGCATTCGGCCCCGTCATGAAATTATGGGCACATGCCCAAAAAAATCCTTGACAAACAAACTGCAGGGTATATGTTATGAGCGTAAGCTCATAAATCTTCGTACGGGGAATTGTTCTGCAAGGGATTTCCCCGCATTCGGACGCAGCATGAAAGGAGGTGGATGGCATGCCGGCTTTCGATGGAACGGGTCCCGCAGGAATGGGACCTATGACGGGGTGGGGTCGCGGATACTGCAACCTCTCTGGTTTGGCAAACAGGCCTTACGGTGGCTTGCCGGCCGAGTACGGTGCCCGCAACTATGGCTACGGAGTCTCCTCAGCCTTTGCCCCCGCTGCCCGGGGCGGCTGGTTCGGCCGCGCTTTCGGTTTTGCCCGCGGCTTCGGCCGTGGACGCGGCCGCGGCTTCGGCGGACGCCGTGGTCTTCGCTGCCTGTGATGGTGAGCGCAGGCTGCGCGCTGTACAAATTTCTGTGAAGACTCATTTGGAACCTGAGATGTTCGACGATTCAGAAAGGAGGCATGGATTATGCCAGGATTCGACGGAACAGGGCCCTGGGGCGAAGGCCCCATGACGGGCGGTGGACGCGGCTATTGCAACCCGGCCGGGGCAGGCTACGGTTATGCTCCGGGCTATGGCGCAGGTTACGGCTACGGCCGCGGCCGGGGCTATCGCGCGGGTGCCGGCGCCGGCTGGGGCCGGGGCTACGGCCGCGGCTTCGGCCGGGCAGGGGTTTACGGCGGAGCCTATGGCCCGGCGCCTTACGGACGCTACGCTCCTCCCTACGGCGCCCCTTACCCGATGAGCAGCCAGGATGAGGTCGCCATGCTCAAGGAGCAGGCGCGCATGGTCAAGGCCGAACTGGACGCGATCACGAGGCGTATGGAGGAATTGGAAAAGGAAGAATCTTGAGCCTGCTTCACGTTGATGTGTAACTCCTTTTTCAGCGGATTCCCGCCGGGCGGGAATCCGCGCCAACCCGGTCCTCTTTCCGCCCCGGCGCGCAGCCCGTCGGAGGCGCCCCATTCCGCTCGAATGCCCCCATAGAAAAACGGCTACAACCGCTGTAGCCGAAATAATCACCCCGCTGGAACGCCTGTCCCTCTTGCCTGCAGCTCTTTTTCCCTCCCACCCTATGGCTTCAGATGTAGTTAAAAGCTACATTCGCTCCTTTTCTGCAGCGGCCGTTTCGCCTCGCTCTTGATGATAAATCTAGTAATATTAATATGTTCAGCGTTATCACGCGCATTTGGCCCCATCCTTGCAAGATCAATAGCGCACGTGGAGCACCCTATGAAAACGGGGCTCGAAGACGGGAGTGGAGCGTCCAAGCGTTGGGCTGTCAGTGGTCAGAAACGCTCCTGCCCGGAAGAAAACCTTCCCGAAGGAGGCTGATCGATGAACGAGAATATGACAAACCACAGAGAAGGCGGAGATCTTCCAGGGTTCAAGGTGCTGGCGGACCAATGCGTCTGGATGAAGGCGGGGGTGGTCAACTTCCGCGCCTGCGACCGCGGCTACGATTGCTTCAACTGTCCGTTCGACAAGGCCATGCGGGTCGCCATGGACGCCCAGAACCCGCGCAAGCGAGGTGCACAAAGGGGCGGCTGGTTGGCTGCCATACGAAAAAGATATCTCGGGCGCCAAAAACCCTGCGTGTATTTTCTCGAGCAATGGAGCGGAGCACCCAAGACGTGTCTGCGCGACTATGACTGCGACAGCTGCCCGATCGAACTCGCGCTAGGCTACGAACCGCTCCGGCAGTCCATTGCCGCCCGCCGCGCCGAACATCAGTCCGGCGCGGCCCAGGGGGAGGAACGGCCGCTTGGCTTCCCCTTTCCCAACCACGAATGCGTCTGGATGAAGGCCGGGATCATCGGCATGCACCTCTGCGACAACGACTACGACTGCTACCACTGCGAATTCGACCGGAGCATGCGCGCGGCCATGCTCGAAGGTCCGCCGCAGGCCGGGGACGCTGTTCTGACTGCCATCGGCGCCGCTGTCGAGCCGGTCATCCGGCCCTGCATCTATGCCCTGATCGGCCGCACGGACGCCCCGCCGCTGTGCGCTTCCAATTATGCCTGCCACGAGTGTCCGACGCACCGTGCCATCGCCGGCGAAAAGTCCTGCGAGCCGCGCCCCATCGAGCGCCCGGCCTGCCGGAATGTCACCGGCTACCCGGTGGCCGAGGGCTACTACTACCACTTCGGCCACACCTGGGTGCACGTCATCCACGGCGGCTGCGTGCGCGTCGGCGTGGACGGCTTCGTCGGCAAGCTCCTCGGGCCGATCGACGGGGTGGAGATTCCGGCCCCCGGCTCCGATCTCGAGCGGACCCGCGCCGGCTGGGTGTTGTCCCGCGGCGGGCACCGCGCTCCGGTCCTCTGCCCGTTGACGGGCCGGATCCTGGCGGTGAACCCGAAGGTGGTCGAAACGCCAGCGACCGTCTCCGACGACCCCTACGGCGACGGCTGGCTCTTCCAGATGGAGCCCTACGATCTGAAACACGAGGCCCAGAGCCTGTACTCTGGCGCGGAGGCCGCGCTCTGGATGGAGCACGACGCCCGTGAACTGGTGTCGATGCTGGGTCCGGGCTACGAAAAACTCTCGGCCACGGGCGGAGAGGTCGTTTCCGACATCTACGGCCATTTCCCCGAGCTCGGCTGGGATCCCCTGGTGCGCACCTTTCTGCGGACCGCCGGTCCGGACCCGCACGCCGGGTGAGGCACCTGCCGCTGGTGTTTCACCGTGCCCGGCGTGCGCGGCCCGCGACTCGGCGGGGAAAGGCGGCGCGCGGATGGACGCGGGTGCCTCTTCCAAGCAGACGTCGTCAGCCGTATGCAGCCTGAGCCGGGTGTGGGAACGACCTCCGTTCGCTGCCCGACCAGCGCCTGAGCGGCGGGAGAGCGGCTCCGTCGAGGGCCGACTTCCCGGGGAGGTGGCTGCACGAGGCGTTGGGTAAAAAAACCAGGAAAACCAAGAGTCTCCGAGTGGGTCTTTAAATGAATGAAAGCCTCGGCAGGCCAACCGGCCGGGGGCTTTCACAGAACGCCTTGAATTGAAAAAAGCAAGGAGCCTTCAATGAGTGAAAATCCCGTTTCTATAGGATCCGTGATGGTGGTGGGCGGGGGGATCGCCGGTATCCAGGCCTCCCTCGACCTGGCAGACTCCGGATACTTCGTTCACCTGGTCGAGAAGGGGCCTGCGATCGGGGGGCTCATGAGCGCCCTCGACAAGACCTTCCCGACCAACGACTGCGCGATGTGAATTCTCTCACCCAAACTGGTCGAGGTCGGCCGGCATCTGAACATCGCGTTGCATACCCTGACGGAAGTCGAGGCGCTCGAAGGGGAACCGGGACATTTCACGGCGGTCCTCCAGGAAGCCCCCCGCTACGTCGACACCGAGAAGTGCATCGCCTGCGGCGTCTGCGCCGAGAAGTGCCCCCGCAAGGTCGATGACCCTTACAACGAGGGCCTCGCCAAACGCAAGGCGATCTATGTCCAATACCCCCAGGCGGTCCCCCTCAAGTATGCGATCGACAGGGACCACTGCATCTATTTCGAGAAGGGGACCTGCCGCGCCTGCGAGAAGTTCTGCCCCGCCGGGGCGATCGACTTCGAGCAGACGCCCAAGACCCACCGGGTCGATGTCGGCGCGATGCTCCTCGCGGCCGGTTCACAGGCCCTGGACCCCGTCCTCTACAAGGACTACGGCTACGGCCGCTTCCCGAACGTCATCACCAGCATGGCCTTCGAACGGATTCTGAGCGCCACCGGGCCCTTCCGCGGGCACCTCACCCGTCCCTCCGACGGGAAGACCCCGGAGAAGATCGCCTGGCTGCAGTGCGTCGGCTCCCGCGAGACGACCAAAGGGGCGCACCCCTACTGCTCGGGTGTCTGCTGCATGTATGCCGTGAAGGAGGCCGTCATCGCCCAGGAGCATGCCGGCGGCGCCCTCGACACCGCGATCTTCTTCATGGACATGCGCACGCACGGCAAGGACTTCGACCGCTACTACGAACGGGCGCGCAGTGAGGCCGGCGTGCGCTTCATCCGCTCCCGGATCCACACGGTCGAAACGGCCGGACCCGGCTCCGACGACCTCATCCTGACCTATGTCGATGAGAACGGCGCCCGCCTGAGCGAGCGCTTCGACCTCGTCGTCCTCTCGGTCGGCCTCGAGATCAGCGCGGAGGCCCGTGCCATGGCTGAGCGGCTCGGCGTGGCCCTCGACGCGGACGGCTTCGTCCAGACCGGTTGCCTTGGCCCTGTGGAAACGAGCCGACCCGGGGTCTTCGCGTGCGGCGCACTCGGCGGCCCGGCCGACATCCCGCAGTCCGTCGTCAGCGCCTCGGCCGCCGCCTCCGCAGCCGCCGCCCTCCTGGCCGCCTCGCGCAATACCCTCATTCACGAAAAGACCTATCCGCCCGAGACCCCCGTCGCAGGCGAAGCCCCGCGGATCGGCGTCTTCGTCTGCCACTGCGGGATCAACATCGGCAGCGTCGTCGACGTCCCCGCGGTCCGCGACTACGCCGCCGGCCTGCCGCACGTCGTCTATGCGGGCGAAAACCTCTTTACCTGCAGCGAGGACACCCAGAAGATCATCCGCGAAACGATCGCCGAGCACCGTCTCAACCGGGTCGTAGTGGCCGCCTGCACCCCGCGGACGCACGAGCCGCTCTTCCGGGAAACCATCCGGGAGGCCGGTCTGAACCCCTACCTCTTCGAGTTCGCCAACATCCGCGATCAGGACGCCTGGGTGCACCAGAAGGAGCCCGAAGCGGCGACCGACAAGGCGAGGGACCTCGTCCGGATGGCGGTCTCGAAGGTCGCACTCCTCGAGCCGATCGAACGGATCCGCCTCGCCATGCAGCAGTCGGCGCTCGTCGTCGGGGGCGGCGTGGCGGGCATGAACGCCGCTCTCGATCTGGCCGACCAGGGCTTCACGGTCCATCTTGTCGAGAAGGCTTCCCGCCTTGGCGGGTATGGCCTCCGCCTCGGCCGAACCTGGAAGGACGAGGACATCCCCGCCTACACCGCCCGGCTGATCGAGCGCGTCGAATCCCACCCGCGGATCGAGGTTCTCCTCGATTCGGAGATCCAGTCCGCCTCGGGCTTCGTCGGAAACTTCGTCACGACGGTCGCGGCCGCCGCCGGCGGCCCCCCGCGCGAGATCCAGCACGGCGCGGCCGTCTTCGCCACCGGCGGGGATTACCTCCGGCCCGATGAATACGCCTACGGGCAGAGCGACCGGGTCACTTGCTGGCACGATCTGATGGCACGCTTCGACGCGGAGCCCGCCGCCCTGGCCGAGGCCGAAGCGGTGGCCTTCATCCAGTGTGTCGGCTCGCGCGAGGGCGACCGGCCTTACTGCTCCAAGGTCTGCTGCACGGCCTCCGTCCAGCAGGCGATCGAACTGAAGGAGCGGCGCCCCGAGCTCGACGTCTACATCCTCTACCGTGAGATGCGGACCTACGGCGCGCGCGAGGCCCTCTACCGGAAGGCCCGCGAGGCGGGAGTCATCTTCATCCGCTACGACCTCGACGCAAAGCCCGAGGTCGCCGTGGATGGCGACAAGCTCCGGATCCGCGTCCGCGACCATGTCCTCGGCGCGCCCCTGTCGCTCACGGTCGACTACCTGAACCTCTTCACGGCCATCATCCCGTCCGGGCAGGACCGTCTTTCGCAGCTCTACAAGGTCCCCCTGAATGACGACGGGTTCTTCCTCGAGGCCCACGCGAAGCTCCGCCCGGTCGAATTTTCCTCCGACGGACTTTTCGCCTGCGGCGTCGCCCACTACCCGAAGCCCATCGAAGAGAGCATCGCGCAGGCCCGCGCCGCCGCCTCTCGGGCCGCCACCCTCCTGGTCAAACAGGAGGTCGAGGTCGAGCCGCTCGTCTCCGCCGTCAACCGTGACAAGTGCGTCGGCTGCGGCTACTGTGCCTCGGCCTGCCCCTTCGGCGCCATCGAGCTCGAGAAGGTCACCGGCAAGGGCTACCGGGCGCGGAATCTGTCGGCCCTCTGCAAGGGCTGCGGCGTCTGCGCGGCCGGCTGCCCCCAGAAGGCCATCGACATGGTCCATTTCCGCGACCGCCAGATCATCGCCGCGGTCGAGGCCGGGGGCGACAGCGCCCTCGAGGCCAAGCGCCGTCTGAAGGCCGCCGCCCGCCCCGTCTACGCCGTCTCCGGCTACCGGGTCGCCGACGACTACTACTACCACGTGGGCCACACCTGGATGCGCATCGAGAAGGGCGGACGCCTGAGGGTCGGGATCGACGACTTCGCCGGCAAGGTCCTCGGCCCCGCCGAACGGATCGAACTGCCGCCCGAAGGATCCACGCTCCGCCTGGACCGCCGTGCGTGGCGGATCCGGCGCAACGGGAACCGCGCGGACTTCCTGGGGCCGGCGACCGGCAAGGTCTTCATGGTGAACCGCGAGGCCCTCGAACACCCCGAACTCGTCGCGGAGGACCCGTACGACAAGGGCTGGCTCCTGGTCCTCGACCCGTTGACCCCCTACATCGACCCGACGCGGGTCCGCAAAGGGCAGGAAAGCCGCCGCTGGCTGGACGGCGAAGTGAAGAAACTGCTCGAACTCTTGGGCCCGGAATACGAACGACTGGCCGCGACCGGCGGCGAGCCGGTGAAGGACCTCTTCGGCCACTTCCCCGATCTCGGCTGGGACCGGCTCGTCAAGACCTTCCTCAGGACGGATGCCTGACCTTTCAGGAGGAGAAGCCATGCCACAGACCTTCGAACCGAAAATTCTCGCGTTTCTCTGCAACTGGTGCGCCTATGCCGGGGCGGACCTCGCCGGGGTCTCGCGGATCCAATACCCGTCTTCCCTCCGGACCGTCCGCGTGATGTGCTCCGGCCGGGTGGACCCCATCCACGTCATCAAGGGGCTCAGGAGCGGCTTCGACGGCGTCTTCGTCTCCGGCTGACACATCGGGGAATGCCATTACCAGTCTGGTAATGTCTACGCGGCGCGCGAGATGAAGACGGTCGAGACCCTCCTCGAGACGGCGGGTCTCGGAAAGGACCGGGTCCGCCTCCGCTGGGTGAGCGCGGCGGAGGGCCAGCTCTTCGCCCAGTACGTCCGGGAGTACACCGAGACGCTCGGCGCCATCGGCCCCCTCGACACGGAGGTAGCCGCCGGCACGCTCGACGCGGCGCTCCGCGCGCTGTCGACCCCGCGCCTGCGCTGGCTCACAGGGATGGAGATCCAGATCACGGAGCGGGGCAACGTCTACGGCGAGCACTACGACGAGGCCGCCTACGAACGGATGCTCCGGCAGACCATCGAGGAGGAGTTCCAGAAGGCGCTCATCCTGGTGGCGCTCGCCGAGGGCCCCATGACCCTTCGCGATATTGCCTTCGAAACCGGGCTGCCGATCCACGCAGCCTCCGTCAGGCTGAACGATCTCGAAAGGACCCACGCCGCTCACCTGGCGGGGTACGACGGAACGACCCCCCGTTTCGCGGCGACTGCATAAAGTGCAGGAAGCAGCAAGGGACCCACGCCGCTCAGCGGGTGGGGTGTGACGAAACGAGTCCCAAGTTTCGCGGCGACTGCATGAAACCTAGGATGTGAAGCAAAGGACCCACGCCGCTCACCGGGTAGGGTGTGACGAAAACACACCTCAGGTTTGTGGCGACTGCCCGAAGCGCAGGATGAAGGAAAGGACCCACGCCGCCCATCCGGCGGGGTGCGACGAAACCACCCCCCCGGTTCGCGGCGACAGCATAAACCGCAGCACAAGACAAGTGAGGATTGCCATGCTTCCAGGGAATCAAGGCGGAGTTGAAGGTTCGGTGATGGTCGTCGGCGCCGGTATCGCCGGTATGCAGGCGGCCCTGGATCTCGCGAACGCCGGATACTACGTCCATCTGGTCGATCGCGCGCCGAGCATCGGCGGGATGATGGCTCAGCTGGACAAGACCTTCCCGACCAACGACTGTGCGATGTGAATCATCTCACCCAAACTGGTCGAGGTCGGCCGGCATCTGAATATCCATCTGGTGACGAATACGGAAGTCGAGAGCCTGGAAGGGGAACCGGGTCGTTTCCGGGCCACTCTGAAGAACAACCCCCGTTTCATCGACCCCGCGAAGTGCACGGGCTGCGGGCAGTGCGCCGCCGTCTGCCCCGTGACGGCCGTAAACGAGTTCGACTGCGGCCTCGGTCGCCGGACGGCCACCTACATCCAATACGCGCAGGCGGTCCCCCTGGCCTACATCATCGACCGCGAGCTCTGCATCGGCTGCGGGATGTGCCAGAAGGTCTGCCTTGCCGACGCCGTCCAATACGACGATCAGCCGCGCCACAGCGAGGTCACGGTCGGCGCCGTCGTCCTCGCGACGGGCAGCGAGGTCATGGATCCCTCCGACCTCAAGCCTTACAGCTACGGGGAGTCCCCCAACATCATCACGAGCCTCGAGTTCGAGCGCATCCTGAGCGCCTCCGGGCCCTTCAGCGGGCACCTGATGCGCCCCTACGACCGCGAGGAGCCGCGCAAGATCGCCTGGCTCCAGTGCGTGGGGTCCCGAAGCCACAACGGCGGGAAGCCTTACTGCTCCTCGGTCTGCTGCATGTACGCCATCAAGGAGGCGGTCATCGCCAAGCAGCACGCCCACGGCAAGCTCGATACGGCAATCTTCTACATGGACATGCGCACACATGGAAAGGAGTTCGAGGAGTACTTCGACCGCGCGCGCGAGGAGCACGGCGTCCGCTTCATACGCTCCCGCATCCACAGCGTCGAACCGGCAGGCAACGGCGACCTCGTGATCCGCTATGCGGACGATGCCGGAAACCTCGAAAGCGAGGTCTTCGACCTGGTGGTCCTCTCGACCGGGTTCCAGGTCCCCGAAGCGGCCGTGCAACTCGCCGAACGCCTCGGCGTCGACCTCGGCCCCAACCGCTTCGCCGCCACGACGAGCTTCGCCCCCGTGGCGACATCCGTTCCCGGCGTCTACGTCTGCGGCGCGCTCCAGGGCCCCAAGGACATCCCTCAGTCCGTCACCGAGGCCTCGGCCGCCGCTGCGGCCGCCGGCAGCTCCCTCTGCGGCGCCCGCTGGAGCTGCACGCAGGAGAAGGTCCTTCCGGCCGAGCGCCCGGTCGTCGGCGAGCCTCCGCGCATCGGCGTTTTCGTCTGCCAGTGCGGGATCAACATCGGCGGCGTGGTGGATGTCCCCTCCGTCCGGGAATATGCCAAAACGCTCCCCTACGTGGTCTACGCAGAGGACAACCTCTACACCTGCTCGCAGGACACCCAGGTCAAGATGGCCGAGGTGATCCGGGAGCAGGGGATCAACCGCGTGGTGGTGGCGGCCTGCACGCCAAAGACCCACGAGCCGCTCTTCCAGGAGACGCTCCAGAACGCGGGTCTCAACAAATACCTCTTCGAGATGGCCAACATCCGGAACCAGGACAGCTGGGTCCACAGCAACGATCCGCGCGCTGCGACCGAGAAGGCCAAGGACCTCGTCCGCATGGCGGTGGCGAAGGCCGGCCTCCTTGAATCCCTCCGCGAGGAGCAGCTCGGCGTCGAACCGTCGGCCCTCGTCGTCGGGGGCGGGGTGGCGGGTATGGTCGCCGCGAAGAACATGGCGGACCAGGGCTACGAGGTCCACCTCGTCGAACGCTCACCGCGCCTCGGCGGCCAGGCACTCGGCCTCTCGCGCACCTGGAAGGGGGAGGACATCCAGTCCTACCTGAAGGGCCTGGTCGTGGAAGTGGAAGGGCACCCGCACATCCATCTCCACCTCGGGGCGGAGCTGACCGGGGTGGACGGCTTCGTCGGGAACTTCGTCTCGCGGATCGACGGCAACGGCGCCGGCCCGGCCGAGATCCGCCACGGCGTCGCGGTCATCGCCACCGGCGCGGTCGAGCACCGCCCGCAGGAATACGCCTACGGCACGGACGCGCGGATCCTGACCCATCTCGAACTCGACCGGCGCTTCCTCGACCGCGACCCGTCCCTCGCGAAGCTCGGCTCGGCGGTTTTCATCCAGTGCGTCGGCTCGCGCGAGCCCGAGCGGCCCTACTGCAGCCGCGTCTGCTGCACCCACTCGATGGTGAGCGCCCTCGAGCTGAAACGGTTGAACCCCGGCATGACCGTCACGGTCCTGTACCGCGACCTGCGGACCTACGGGGAGCGGGAGGAACTCTACCACCAGGCGCGGGAGGCGGGCGTAGTCTTCATCCGCTACGAGCCGGACGACAAGCCCCGGGTAAGCGCCACACCCGAGGGGGTCGACATCACGGTGACGGACCCGGTCCTGCAGCGCCCGCTGCGGCTGCGCTCGGATCTCCTCGTCCTCGCGACGGCGATCGTCCCGCCGGACGGCACGGCCCTCGCGCAGTTCTTCAAGATCCCGACAAGCAGCGACGGCTTCTTCATCGAGGCCCACGCGAAGCTCCGGCCCGTCGACTTCTCGACGGAGGGGGTCTTCCTCTGCGGCCTGGCCCACTATCCCAAAACGCTCGACGAGAGCATCTCGCAGGCCCTGGCGGCCGCATCGCGCGCGACCGGCTACCTCGCGGCGGCCAAGGTCTCGGTGAGCGGCACCGTTGCCGAGGTGGCGACGGCGAAGTGCAGCCAGTGCGGGGTGTGCGTGACGGTCTGCCCGTTCAACGCGCCCCATTTCTCCGAAAAGGGCCCGGCGGAGGTCAATCCGGCCCTCTGCAAGGGCTGCGGGCTCTGCGTCTCCTCCTGCCGGAGCGGCGCCATCCGTCTGAAGGGTTTCGATGACGCCCAGATCATGGCGATGATCGATCAGATCTGAGCCTCGCCCTCGGCCCTCCCCCGGGGGTGCGCGCCCCGGGCCGACCGGAGCCGGCCAAGCCTGCCCGAGCCCCGGTTCCGCCCGAGACGTGCTCCCCCGTTTCTTCGAGGCCCTGCTTGTGCACGGCCTCGAAATAGTCTATGCTGCTGCGAATAGACAAAAAAACGTTTTGAATCGGGGACCCGCCTGCCTATGAAAGCGCCCGCCGCACGATCCGCCCGACAGTCCGGACCCGCCCTCCGTCTCGCTGTTGTGGGCGGTGGGCGGGCCTGCCGATCCTTTCTCGAAGCCGTGCGGAAGCCGGCCATCTCCCGGCTGAAGGTGGATGTCCGCGCCGTCTGCGACCCGGATCCCTCGGGCGAGGGGATGCGCCTGGCCGCCGAGATGGGCATCCCGACGGCGGAGGATTACGCCTCCGTCCTCGCTGCGCCGGACCTCGACGGGATCCTCGACCTGACGCGCGACCCGCAGGTCTTTTTGGACCTTGTGCGGCGGCGTCCGCAGGGCGTGTGGGTGATCGACCGCGATCTTTTCCGCTTCCTGCAGGAGCGGTTCCTCTCCGGCGAAACCCTCTGCCAGGACGCCGACCGGCAGGTGCTCCTCGAGAGGAGCATGGCCGACCTCCTCTTCCACCAGACCCACGAGGCCATCATCCTGCTCGACCCGGATTTTAAGATCCTCGACGCCAACCAGGCCTATCTGCAGGCGGTCGGCCGGTCCTTGAAGGAGGCGGTCGGCAAACGCTGCTACGAGACGATCTACGGTTTCAACTCGCCCTGCTCGGAGTGGCAGCCAGACCTGCCCTGCCCGATGCTCGAGACGATGCGCACCGGCGAGCGCGCGCACGTGATCCACGAGCGGATCGGCGGGGACGGGCGCCGCGCCTATGCCACCCTCGAGACCTACCCGGTCAAGGACGAGGAGGGGAAGGTCGTCCGGGTGATCGAGATCCGCCGCGACATCACCCAGGAACTCCCCTCGCGCTGGGAGATGCGCCTCGAGGAGTTGAAGACGAACCTCGGCAAGCTCGTCCAGGAGGATCGGATCCTGAGCCTCGGCAAGCTCTCGGCGAGCTGTGCCCACGAGATCAACAACCCCATCCAGGGGATGCTCACCTTCGGTCACCTGATGCGTACCATCCTCGAGGAGAAGGCCCTTCCCGAACAGGCCGATCTGGAGCAGTTCAAGCAGTATCTCGAACTCATGTGCAGCGAACTCGAGCGCTGCGGACGGATCGTATCCGGGCTCCTGTCGTTCGCCCGGGAGTCCTCGATGGAGCGGAAGGAGGTGGATATCAACGAGACCCTCGAGTCCGTCATCACGTTGACGAGGCACCACATGCAGCTCCAGGACCTGACGCTCGACCTCTCCCTGTCCGACCGGCCGCTCGTCATCCGCGGCGACCCGAACCAGCTTCAGCAGTGCTTTCTGAACGTGATCTTCAACGCCATCGAGGCGACCCCCGAAGGAGGGACGATCGCCATCCGGTCGCGGGCGGCCGCCGAGCAGGGCCGCGACTGGGCCGAGGTGAGCGTGGAGGACACCGGCTGCGGCATCGCGAAAGAGGCCCTCTCCAAGATCTTCGACCCGTTTTTTACCACCAAGCCGGAGGGGAAGGGGACCGGCCTCGGGCTGTCGATCGTCTTCGGCGTCGTCAAGGGGCATGACGGGCGGATCGGGGTGGAGAGTGAGGAGGGCCGCGGGACCCGGGTCACATTGAGCTTTCCCGTCCTGAACCTGGAAGAGGGGGCGTGAGATGCAGGAAAAGCTGAAGATCATGGTGGTCGACGACGAGCAGATCGTCCGGGAGTCCCTCTACCAGTGGTTCAAGAAGTTCAGCCACGTGGTCGAGACGGCCTCCTCCGGCTTCGAGGCCCTCGAAAAGCTCGAGAAGGTCCCCTTCGACGTCCTCTTCGTCGACATCAAGATGCCCAAGATGAGCGGCCTCGAACTGCTCGAGCGGGTCAAGCAGGAGTACCCGGACACCTCGGTCGTAATCATCACCGCCTACGGTTCGATCGCCTCGGCGGTGGACGCCATGAAGATGGGGGCGAGCGACTACCTCCTCAAGCCCTTCCGCCCCGATCAGATGACGCTCGTCCTCGAGAAGATCGCCGGCCAGCGGGAACTCCTCGGGAAGTACCGCTACGTCAAGGGGCTCCTGGCCGAGAAGACCCGGTTCGACAACATCATCGGCCAGTCCGAGGCGATGCAGGCGATCTTCGACCTCATCCCCGAGGTGGCGCAGAGCGATTCCTCGGTCCTCATCACGGGCGAGACCGGCACGGGCAAGGAGCTGGTTGCCAAGGCCATCCACGCCAAGAGCCAACGGGCCAACAGCCCTTTCATCGCCATCAACTGCGGGGCGATGCCGGAAAGCCTCCTCGAGAGCGAACTCTTCGGACATCAGAAGGGCGCCTTCACCGGCGCGGACAAGAACCGCAAGGGCTTTCTCGAAGTCATCTCGGGCGGGACCCTCTTCCTCGACGAGATCGGCGAGATCAGCCCCAAGATGCAGGTGGACCTCCTGCGGGTCCTCGAGGAGAAGAAGATCCTCCGGATCGGGGAGCGGCACCCGATCGACGTCGACTTCCGGCTGATCTCGTCGACCCTCCGCAACCTCGAACGAGAGGTCGCCGAAGGCCGCTTCCGCGAGGACTTCTTCTACCGCATCAACGTGATCCGCCTCGAGATCCCGCCCCTCCGCAAGCGCAAGGACGACATTCCGCTTCTCGTCCGCCACTTCCTGCGCAAGTACAGCCACGAGACCACTAAGCAGGTGGACCACGTGACGGCCGAGGCCCTCGAGTGCCTGAAGCAGTACCCCTGGCCCGGCAACGTCCGCGAGCTTGAAAACGCCATCGAGCGGGCCGTCGTGCTCTCGAAATCGCGCACCCTGGACGCGCAGGATTTCGCCTTCCTCGGCGGCGCCCGCTCCCGCCCGGACCGGCCCCGGGACCTCCGCGAGATGGAAAAGCGGCATGTCGAGGAGATCCTCCAAGAGGAGGACTGGAATGTCTCCCACGCCGCGGAGGCCCTTGGCATCAACCGCGTCACCCTGCACAAGATGATCAAGCGCTACGGCCTGAAACGCCCCGAGTGACAGAGTGTCCATCCCCCCTGTTGCCGTTTGATCGTGTTTCGGCTTTTTCTTGAAAATGTCGATGAAAACGGGGTGCCGCCGTGGGAAGTGTGCACAGGATGATCAAGCGCCGCGGCCCGAAGCGCCCCGAGTGACGGGAGGGCCCGCCCCGCCAGGTTCCTTTTGAGCATCCCTGTGCTTTCTTTTCATCGTGATGATCTCGACAAGCTTACGGCGGCGGGAACGGCGGACGGGATGATCGAACCCCAGGGACTGAAACGGATGCCGTGAACGGATCGATTGGAGTGCTGCCGATCGGGAAGGTGCCGGAGACGGCGTGCAGCGCCGTCGCTGCGCATGTGAGGAGCGTCCTCGGCCTCGAGGCGGGCGTCCTGGCGCCCCTGGCCGAACCGCGCTATGCCTTCGACCGCAACCGCATGCAGTACAACGCGGCCACGATCCTCAGGACCCTCGAGGGCATGCCTTTGCCGGGCTGCACCAAGATCGTCGCCGTCCTGAACGTGGACCTGTTCGTCCCGGTCTTCACCCACGTCTTCGGGGAGGCGCGGGAAGGCGGCCCCTGCGCCCTCGTTTCACTCTACCGGCTGGGCCAGGACCTCCATCCGGAAAGGCCGCCCGGTCCGCAGATCCTCGACCGGCTCCTCAAGGTCGCCCTCCACGAGGCCGCGCACCTCTTCGACCTCGTTCACTGCTTCGACGACCAGTGCCTGATGCACTTCTCGATGGACCTCGAAGCCCTCGACCGCCTGCCGCTCTCCTTCTG
>ENA-OSEO01000852-OSEO01000852.1-sediment-metagenome-genome-assembly--contig:-NODE-852-length-67266-cov-8.857045_pt1 | contig 67266 bp, 60 predicted proteins | sample MGYA00237883_ERZ534232 | MGnify/ENA metagenome assembly ERZ534232
CGCGATTCTCGTTTTGTTTTTGTCATTAGGACATTTGGTATTCGAATTTGTTTCGTATTTCGATATTCGGATTTCGGATTTTGGCGAGGCTACACTAGCAAATCATGCCCTCTGGGCTTAGACCAAAGCCGGGCCCTCTGGACCCGGATTTTTACATTTCGGTCATTGGAATTTGTTTCGTGCTTCGGATTTCGCGCTTCGGATTTGCGTGTTCGAGTCGACATGCAGCCGACGACTTGAATCCGCCACCTCGCAGGCGGTGGAGCATTCACTTTGATCTCAGATACGCGTCGATGAACATGTTGATATCCCCGTTCATGACCCTGTCCAGGTTGCCCACTTCCACATTCGTCCGGTGGTCCTTGACCAGGCGGTAGGGGTTGAAGACATAGGACCGGATCTGGCTTCCCCAGGCGATCTCCTTCTGCGTGTCGTGCATCTTCTGCTTCTTCTCGTCCAGCTTGTTTTTTTCCAGATCGTAGAGCCTCGATTTGAGCACCTTGAGAGCCATGTCTTTGTTTCGATGCTGGGATTTTTCGTTCTGGCACTGGACCACGATTCCGCTCGGCAGATGGGTGATTCGCACGGCGGAGCTGGTTTTGTTCACGTGCTGGCCGCCGGGGCCGCTGGCCCGGTAGGTGTCGATGCGAAGGTCCTTGTCCTCGATGTCTATCTGGATATCCACGTCCACTTCGGGAAGAACGGACACGGAGGCAAAGGAGGTGTGGCGCCTTCCCGTGGCATCAAAAGGAGATATCCTCACCATGCGATGGATGCCGTGTTCCGACTTCAAATACCCATAGGCGTAAGATCCGGTGACCGTGAAGGTCACGTTCTTGATCCCTGCCTCTTCCCCGGCCAGAAAATCGATCACGGAGGTCTTGAAGTTCTTTGACTCGCACCAGCGAAGATACATCCTGAAGAGCATCTCCACCCAGTCCTGGGCTTCCGTGCCCCCGGCACCCGAGTTGATGGCCACAATGGCGTTTCTCTGATCGTCGGGGTCCCCGAGGAGAATCCGGAGTTCCATGCCCCGGAGTTCTTCCTCGATGCGGGAAAGGCTCTTTTCCAGCTCCTTGATCATGGGCTGGTCATTGTCTTCAAGGGCCATCTCTGCGAGAATCCGGGCATCCTCTGTTTCGTGGTGGAACCGGTTCCACTGGTCGATGCTCTCCTTGAGGCTTACCCGTTGCTGGCTGATCCGCGATATCTCTTCCTGGTTTTTTTGCCAGAACTCAGGTTTCTCCATGATCTTTTCGATCTCTTCGAGTTCCTTTTTTCGGTCGTCTAAGTCAAAGATGACCTCGAAGGGCATCGAGGTTTTCCGAGATGTTCTCAATTCTGCTCAAGACTTCCTGGTCCATCAATCGATTCCTCCCTTTGTACCCTGAAAATAAGCCCCCTAACCCCGACCTGGGTGGAGAGGGGGACAATTTGCGTGGCCGGGGGCGACCCTTGTAAGGGTCATGAGCGTTTAGAGATTTTATAGTATAACACATGTCCGGCGTGAATCAAGACCAGCGCGAGGAGAGCCAGGGGAAAGAAATCCCCGTAACGGCTGTAGATGGTGAGAGAGGGATTTCCGAGACGGATCTCTTCGCTGAGCACGGTTTCGGAGAAGAGATCGCTCGCCTGAAGGATTTTCCCCTCCGCGCTGATGAAGGCGCTGAAGCCGGTGTTGGCCGCCCGGACCAGAGGCCTTCTGTTTTCGACCGCGCGAAAGACCGCCATGGAGAAATGCTGGTAAGGCGCGCTCGTCATGCCGTACCAGGCATCATTGGTGAGATTGACGAGGAGCAGTGCCCCGTTCTTTGTCAGGGTCCTTGCCAGCTCGGGAAAGATGCTTTCGAAGCATATCAATGCGCCGGTCCAGGCTTTTGGGAACTGAAGGGGGACCACTTTTTCGCCGGATCTGAAATCACCGACAGACACAACCATGCGGTGAACAAAAGGCAGATAGCGCTTCAACGGCACATATTCCCCGAAAGGAACGAGATGAACCTTGTCATAGGCATCGATCACTTTTCCCCGGGGCGAGACCAGGTAGGCCCTGTTGTAATAGTGGACCGAATCCCGCGGTCCCCCGTAGGCGGGACTGCCGAACATGAGACAGGCCCCTGATTGTTTCGCTGTTTCCAAGACGGCAGCGGCCAGGTTTCCCCCGTCCTGGAAGAAAAAGGGGACCGCTGTTTCCGGCCAAACCACCAGGTCGGGCTTGAAAGAACTGGTGGAAAGAGTCAGCTTTTGATAGATCCCGATGGTCTTGGCCTGGTAGGAGGGGTTCCACTTGACGGACTGGTCGATGTTGCCTTGGGCAATTGAGACTTTGGCCGCGGCGACCGGGGTGTGCTTTTCTGAAAGCCGGTGATTCCCATAAAAAAAGGTGAGGGCCGCCAGCAGGATCGTGGCAGGGATGTCAGTCAGGATCACCTTAAGAGATCGCTTAAAAATAATAGTATATGCGCATGAATTTACGATAATAATAATGAAAGAAACCCCGTAAGCCCCGACGAGGTCCGAAATCTGAATGACCGCCAGGTCCCGGTATTGGGTGTGGCCGGCAAGACACCAGGGAAAACCGGTGAGGATGGTGGCCCTGACGAATTCCAGCGCCACCCAGAGACCTGCAGCCTTGAAGCCGTAAAAGGGCTCACGGAAGTAAATGTAAAAAAAGGAAAAGAGGGCGGGATACAAGGCGAGGTACGACGCGAAAAGCACCAGGATTCCCATGCTTGCCGGAATCGGCAGATTGCCGTAGTACTGCATGACAAAGACGACCCAGTAAACAAGGGTCAGATAATGGGCCAGCCCGAAAAAAAATCCGAAGGCAAAGGCTTGCCTCGGAGGGGCGCCCTCCAGGCCCTTGAACAGGGGAACGAGGGCGATCCAGGCAACCCAACTGAATGGACCCGGGGGAAAGGAAGCAGTGAGGAGGAGGCCGGAAAGAACGGCGAGGAGCAATTTTTCGGAGCGCTTTAGAACCATGGCAAGGGATTCCTGTCAGGGAACAACATGGCGTGGCAGGGGTCAGGCGGTCTGGCGGCCGTTCGTGTAACCCGGCTCGTCAGGAAGGTTTCGAGTGACCAGGATCTTGCCGATTCGCCGGGAATCCGCGGATTGAACCGTCATTTCGAGATCCTCAAAAGTGACTTTTTCGTTTACCTTGGGTATTCTCCCGAGAAGATGGATCACAAATCCTCCCACCGATTCGTAGTCTCCCTCCGGGAAACTCACGCCGAAGTGGTCCTCCAGTTTTTCCACCTCCAGGCGGGCGTCTACGGTGAGGGTGTTTTCATCGACAACGGTCAGGAAGGGCCGCTCGCTGTCATGTTCGTCCATGATTTCGCCCACGATTTCTTCCAGGATGTCTTCCGTCGTGATGATTCCTGCCGTTCCACCGTATTCGTCGGTCACGATGGCAAGGTGGGTTTTCTTTTCTTTCAGTTCCTTGAGCACATCGGTGGCTTTCTGGTTGAAAGAGACAAAATGAGGCTTTCTCAGTTCTTCCAGGGGAATCTCGAAATCCGAATCCTTTCCCCACATCTTCAGAAGATCCTTGGCGTGAAGAATCCCGGCCACTTCGTCAATGGTCCTGCGGTAGATGGGAATTCGGGTGTGCCCGCAGTCGCTCACCAGGTTGATCGCCTCCCTGAGTGAAAGGCCCAGGGCAGCGGCTACAACCTCGGTGCGGGGGATCATGATCGAGGAGGCGGTAGTTTCCTTCAACTCGAGCACGGCTTGAACCATCTCCGACTCTTCGCCGGATATGAGCCCTCTGGCCTGGCCCTCGTGCATGAGATCCTGGATTTCTTCTGTGAGCTCGGCGCTTTCGTCGCGATGCTTTATTTTCCGGAGAAGGGATTTAATGACGCTGAGCAGGCTTTGGTGCGAGTCATCTTCCAACCGTGCAGGACCCTCGTTTGCCAAAATTAATGAATGGGTTTTTCTAAAATATTACAAACCAATCATAGGTGCAACCGTTTCCTGTGTCAAGACCAATGAAATCCGTTATCAGTGAATCGTTCATCGTCATTCGGGCGGTTCGGTTTATCGGTTTTCGAATCACGGATAAGAGTCAATGGGGCTATTTTCGGGAAATGATTGTGAAATATTGCTTGACAACGGTGGGCCTTGTGTTAATTTATCACCCGTTGTCGGAGACCATGGCTGTATGAGCGGGAGCGGTCAATCCCAGGACTGACCGGCCCATGGAATTGCGGGCATAGCTCAGCCGGTAGAGCACAAGCTTCCCAAGCTTGGGGTCGCGGGTTCGAAACCCGTTGCCCGCTCCACGAACTTTAAGCCAGGCCCGATTCCCTTTTTGAGGTTGCGGCCGCCACAGGATGCGGTTGGCAGACTTCGAAATGCGGACGTGTTGTTGGTGTCGGCTCATGGTTTAAAACAGCATAGGCAACAATTCAGTCTGCACCAAGGAAGCGGGCCAACGGCCCGCTTCTTTTATGCGCTTTATGCAAGAAAAAAGCCAAAATACGGCCGGGAGAGTGGCCTCCCTTGTGGAACCGATTCTCCAGGACATGGCCTTTGATCTGGTGGACGTGGAGTTTCTGCACAGCCAGGGGAGGTGGGTTCTCAGACTCACCATAGACAGGGAAGGCGGCGTCACCGTCGATGATTGTGCGCAGGTGAGCCGGGAGTTGGGCGACCTCATCGACGTCAAGGACCTCATCCGGCAGCGGTATTTTCTCGAGGTTTCATCGCCGGGCCTTGACAGACCCTTGAAAAAGGAAAAAGACCTCCTTCGTGCTTTGGGCAAGAAAATCAAAGTCAGGATGAAGACGCCGGTTCAGGGGCGGCGGAACTACTCCGGTTATCTGAGCGATTTTGTCGATGGAACGCTTTACATGAAGGTGGAGCAAGGCGAGGTAGCCCTGCCTTGGACGCAGGTGCACAAAGCGAATGTGATTTACGAGTTTAACGACCCCTCGACTCAGGCCAAGGGCCGTCGCTCGGGACAGGGTCCCGGGTGACGGGCCGCGGTTAGGGGGGCGCCCTGAGCGGAGCCTCAGCGGAGTCGAAGGGCGACGGAGTGGGTCACCCCGGATCTGGCCGGGAGGACCCACTAGAAAGACGGGAAGGGAAAATGGTTTCAGATCTGAAAAGAGTCATCGATCAGGTAAGCCGCGAAAAGGGGCTCGATCGGGAGGTGCTCGTGAAAACTCTCGAGGAGGCCGTCAAGGCGGCGGCCAGGAAGAAGCTCGGCCCCACATATGACCTTGAAGTCAATTTTAACGACGAGATCGGCGAGATCGAGGTTTTTGAGTTCAAGGAGGTCGTGGAGAAGGTCGAAAATGAACACCTGCAAGTCTCCATGGAAGAGGCCAAGAGCATCGACCCGGACTCCGAGCTCGGTGACAGCCTGGGCATCAAGATGGACACGGACGAGTTCGGCCGTATTGCGGCCCAGTCTGCAAAGCAGGTGATCATGCAGCGTCTGCGGGAAGCCGAGCGGAACGTCGTTTACGACGACTACAAGGATCGACGGGGAGAAATCGTCCATGGGATTGTCCAGCGATTCGACAAGGGGAACATTGTCGTCAATCTCGGTCGAGCCGAAGCGGAACTCCCCCTGAAAGAACAAATTCCCAAAGAGAGCTACAAGCAGGGGGACCGGATCAGGGCTTACATCCACGACGTGAAGCAGTTCAGCCGAGGTCCCCAGATCGTTCTTTCCCGAACCCATCCCAATTTTCTCTCCGCCCTCTTCGAGAATGAAGTGCCTGAAATCGCTGAAGGCATTGTCTCCATTGTTCAGGTGGCAAGAGAGCCGGGAAGCCGTGCGAAAATTGCCGTGAACTCCCGGGACAGTGACGTCGATCCCGTGGGGGCCTGTGTAGGCATGAAGGGAACGAGGGTTCAGGCTGTTGTGCAGGAATTGCGTGGCGAAAAAATCGACATTGTCCCGTGGGATTCCGATCCGGCAAAGTTCATTTGCAACGCCCTGGCCCCCGCGGAGATCGTGCGGGTGGTGGTGGACGAGGAACGCAAGTCCATGGAGGTGGTCGTCCCCGACGACCAACTGTCCCTCGCCATCGGCAAGAAAGGGCAGAATGTGAGGCTGGCGTCAAAGCTCTCGGGGTGGCACCTTGATGTGACGAGCGAGTCCAATTACAATCGCGCTTTGAAGGAGGCCTACGAGTCTTTGCTGAAGCTGGAGGGGGTGGGCGAAAAGACCGCCCTCACCCTTTACCAGGAAGGGTTCCGGTCGGCGGGGGACGTTGCGTCGGCAGCGGCGAGCGACCTTTCGCAGTTGGACGGCATCAGCGAGGAGAAGGCTGACAAGATCATCGAGAGTGCGGTAAACGTGGCGGCTCAGGAAAAGGCCGAGCGGGAGGAAAAACAGGCGGCCGCAGAGGAAGCGGCGAGGGCCAATGCCGAAGCCGCTCAGGCCGCCGAGGCCCAGCCTGTTTCAGAGGGCGAGCCCGCGGAGGAGATCCCGGCAGAGCATGTGGATGGGGAAGCGTAGAGAGCACATCCCGATCAGGACCTGCGTGTCATGCGGGGCCAAGCGGAGCAAGCATGACATGGTCCGTTTCGTTTTGGATGAAGAAGGCGGTTTAGTCCAGGATCACGCGTTCAGGATGGAAGGGAGGGGTGCCTACACGTGTAAGAGCGAAACGTGCATGGGAGAACTGGGGAGCGGCAAGAAGAGGCTCAACGTATTCAGGAGGCTCTCGGCAAAGGGTTCGAGAAGAGTCTCGCGCGCATGATAAGACATTGGGGGTTTCGATGGCAAAAGTCAGGGTCTACGAACTGGCCAAAGAGCTGAACATGGACAGCAAAGAACTCGTGGAGAAGCTCAAGGCAGGCGGCATCGGCATCAAGAACTACATGAGCACGCTCGACGAGCAGGCGGTGATGAAAGCCCGGGAAGTGGCGCTCGGTGTGGTTTCCGAGGTGGTGGAAGAGAAGAGGATCAAACCCACCGTGATCCGCAGGCGCAAGAAAACCGTTACGGTGGAGCCCGAGAAGCCCGAAGCGGAGCTGCCCGAGGCCCGAGCGGAAGCAGAGGTCGTCGAACACGCTGCGAAGGAGATTCTAAAGCCCGAGCCCGCAGAAAGGCCCGAGGTCATCGAGGAAGAAGTCCGGAGAAAGGTCGAAGAGGAAGGCGAAGAGATCCCCGCCATGGCGGAGGAACCAGTCGGAGAAGAGGTGGAAGCGAAAACGGTCGTTGAAGCGAAGGAAGTGAGCCCTGAGGTGTTTGCCCCTGCAGGAGAGTTGACTCGCCCCCAGGAAATGATCGAAACCGAAACGATGGAGGCTGAAGGCGTCGCTCCCCGAGCCAAAGAAAAAGGGAAAAAACAGAAAAAGAGAAAACTGGATCAGCCGGCAAAGATCATCAAAAGCGCGGAGGAAGGACCTCTCAAAGGGGTTATCGAAAAGAAAAAAGAAGCGGTGCAGAAACCTCCCGCAGCCAGGGGCGCGGCGCCGGAGGTCCCTCCTTTCGAAGAGGATCTGGAGAAAAAAGAAAAGAAGAAGAAAAAGAAGGGAGAAAGAGAGGCGGAGGCCCCGAGAAGCGCCATTCGTCATCGCAAGCTGGAGGTCTTCGAACGAGCGGATCTTTACGAAGGGCGCCTGATCAAGCGAAAGAAGAAAGATGCAGCGGGCAAGGAAGGCCATAAGAGGCTCAGACAGACGGAAATCACGACCCCCAAGGCCATCAAGCGGAGGATCAAGCTTCCCGGGCAAGTGACCGTGGGTGAACTTGCCAAAGCCATGGGCGTGAAGGCCGCCGAGCTCATCAGGAAGCTGATGGGCCAGGGACTGGTGGCGAACATCAACCAGGCCGTGGACTATGATACGGCGGCGCTTCTGGCGGATGAATTCGGCTATGAGGTGGAATTGGAACAGTTTGCACCGGAGGCCCGTCTGGTTGAAAAGGAAGACAAGCCCGAAGACCTGACGGACCGGCCGCCGGTCGTGACGATCATGGGACACGTGGATCACGGCAAGACCTCTCTCCTGGACTACATCCGCAAGTCCAATGTCATCGCGGGTGAGCGCGGAGGAATCACGCAGCACATCGGGGCATACTACGTGGAAAGAACCGGCGGGGATATCGTTTTCCTGGATACTCCCGGTCACGAAGCGTTTACGGCCATGCGCGCGAGAGGGGCAAGGGTGACGGACATTATCGTCCTGGTTGTTGCCGCCGATGACGGCGTGATGCCGCAAACCAAGGAGGCGATCAACCATGCCAAGGCGGCCAACATTCCTATCGTGGTGGCGGTGAACAAGATCGATAAACCCGAAGCCAACGTGGACAAGGTGAAGAGGGAACTGGCCGATTTCGGGCTCATCCCCGAAGAGTGGGGAGGGCAGACCATTGTGGCCCAGGTCTCCGCCAAGACCGGCGAAGGCGTGGACGAACTCCTGGAACTCATCCTGCTCCAGGCGGAGGTGCTCGAGCTGAAAGCCAATCCCAACAAGCTGGCCCGAGGCACGGTCGTGGAAGCAAAGCTGGACAAGAGCAAAGGTCCTGTGGCCACCGTGCTGATCAAAACGGGCACCCTGAAGGCGGGAAATTACTTTGTGTGCGGGGAGGACTTCGGCAGGGTCAGGGCCATGCTGAACTCCAGAGGAAAGAGGATGATCGTCGCAGGGCCCGCCATGCCGGTGGAGGTCTATGGGATCTCGGGCGTACCCAAAGCCGGAGATGATTTCATCGTGGTGGAGGACGAGAAGACGGCCAAAGAAATCATCTCTCACCGCGTGGATCAGCAGAAGAAGAAGGAGGTGGAAAAGAGGGGGATTGTCAGCCTGGACGATCTTTTCAGGAAGATCAAGGAAGGAGAGGTCAAAGAACTGGACATCATCGTCAAGGCCGATGTGCAGGGATCCATCGAGGCCCTTTCGGAATCCCTCCTCAAATTGAGCACCGAGGAAGTCAAACTCAAGATCATCCACTCATCCACCGGCGCGATCAGCGAGACGGATGTCATGCTCGCTTCCGCTTCCCACGCCATCATCATTGGGTTCAATGTGCGGGCCAATCCCAGGGTGTCGGAACTCGCGGAAAAGGAAAAGGTGGACGTCCGCTACTATGACATCATCTACAACGTCATCCAGGACGTCAGGAACGCCATGGCCGGACTGCTCGAGCCCATCTACAAGGAAAACGTCATCGGCCGTGCATCGATCAAGGAGGTGTTCCATGTGCCCAAGATTGGGGCGGTCGCAGGCTGTTACGTGACCGACGGCCACGTGGAAAGGAACGCCCGGGCGCGCCTGCTCAGGGACGAAGTGGTCATCTATGACGGGAAAATCACGTCGCTCAGAAGGTTCAAGGATGATGTGAAGGAGGTCCAGACCGGATACGAGTGCGGCATGGGTCTGGAGAACTTCCAGGACATCAAGCCGGGTGACGTGTTTGAAGTCTATCAGGTGGAAGAAGTCAGACCGGAGCTGTAGTCGATGGTCGTTGGAACCCTGAAGATCGAGTTCCGCATTCACGACAACCATTCTCTCAAGGGCAAGAGGAAGGTCGTTCGCAGCATGGTGGACAAGGTGAAGCACCGTTTCAACGCGGCCATCGCCGAGGTGGGGTCCAACGACAACTGGCAGAGGATCGAACTGGGCATCACCACGGTCGGAAACGACAGGCGGCACATCGAGTCATCCCTCGGCAACATTCTGGCGTTTCTGGACTCCTTGTACCTGGCCGAGATCGTGAACACCGAGTCGGAGATCTTGAACCTATAAGGGCTGGCGCCCCATGGGGCGGCTTTGGGGAAGGAGTGACTGAGGCTGAATGCCGTTAGGGGAAAGCGGGGATTAGACATGTTGCCGGGAAGCAGGGCGAGCCGGGTCAGCGATCTGGTCAAGAGAGAAGTCGCCGACCTGCTCATGAAAAGAGTCAAGGATCCCAGGGTAAAGGCGATCACGATCACGGGCGTGGACGTGAGCAAAGACCTCAGGTATGCCAGGGTCTACTTCAGCCTCATCGGGGATGAGAAAGCCTTGCGCCTGGCCCAGACCGGGCTGGACAGCGCAAAGGGTTTCATCAAGAGAGAGATCGGGCTTCGGCTGGAGCTCAAACACGTCCCTGACATCGTGTTCAAACACGATCCCTCTTTGGAACAAGGCAGCCGGATGGAGAAGCTGCTCCAGAAGATCAAGAGCGATGAGTCTTCGGTCCCCGAAGAATGATGACATCGCGGGCTTGCTGCTCGTGGACAAGGAAGGAGGAGAAACCTCCTTCGGGTCCGTAAGGAGCGTGAGGAGGATTCTGGGGGTGAGGAAAGCAGGGCACGCCGGAACCCTTGACCCCTTTGCCACGGGTCTCCTGGTGGTTTTGCTGGGGCAGGGCACGAAGCTGTCGCCCTTCCTCATGGCCGGAACAAAGCGATATCGTGCCACGGTTCGGCTGGGAAGTGAGACCGACACGCTGGATCTGACCGGGAACGTGGTCCGGACAAGGCCGGTCAGGCCCCTGCCTCTGGAGGAGGTTCGGGAAAAGGCGGCCGCATTCCTGGGAGAGGTGGAGCAGGTGCCGCCTTCCTTCTCGGCGGTGAAACACAAAGGGAGAAGGGCCTATGAGCTGGCGAGGCGAGGAATCCGGGTCGAGTTGAAGGAAAGGAAGGTCACGATCTATCGCCTGGATGTGCTTTGCATGGATCTTCCGGACGTGACGCTGGACGTGGAGTGTTCCAGCGGCACCTATGTTCGAAGCCTTGCAGCGGATCTCGGAGAGGCCCTGGGCACGGGGGCGCACGTGAGAGTGCTGAGAAGACTGGCGAGCGGCTCCTTCACCGTCGATCAGGCGGTGCGCATCAGCGATCTGGCCCGCGACGGCGCGGATGCTGAACTGAGGAGGAGAATCATTCCTCTCAGGGATGCGCTTCCGGAGGCGAGGGAGCAGGCGGTGGACGAAGAAACCGCACGCAGGATCAGAAACGGTTATCAACCCATACTCCGGGAATTGGCGGAGACGATAAGCCCCGGCGAGGGCCGTTTAAGGCTGATCAGAGGGCCGGACCTGGTGGCTTTGGCCGAGGTGGTGGACGCCCCGGGTAGCCTGGAAAAGCATTTGAGGCTTTTGAGGGTGTTTGATTAACTCATTAACACAGGAGGAAAGAACAGTGGTTCTAAACGCAGAGGTAAAGAAGGAGATCATCGATCGTTTTAAACTCCATGACAAAGATACGGGTTCCCCGGAGGTGCAGGTGGCCATTCTGAGCAATCGCATCAATTACCTCACAGAACATTTCAAGACTCACAAAAAGGATCACCACTCCCGGAGAGGACTTCTGAAACTCGTCGGTCAGAGGAGGCGGTTGCTCAACTACCTGCGAAAGACGGATGTTCAGAGATATCAGAATATCATCAAGGAACTGGGACTCCGTAAGTAGTCTTGTTTATTTCACGCGGATCTCCCCTACGCTCACCGGGCCGGGGAGAGCAGGATTTCATTTTAGCAAAAGGACGGATGAATCAATGATTAAAAGTGAATCAAGAGAGATTAATGGCCAATCCCTGCACATTGAAACGGGCCGAATCGCCAAGCAGGCCAGCGGGTCTGCGGTGGTAACCATGGGCGAGACCGTCGTCCTGGTTACCGTGGTGGCCAGTGATCAAGTGAGGGAAGGAATCGATTTTCTACCTTTAACCGTCGAGTATCAGGAGATGTCCTATGCAGGAGGCCGGATTCCCGGAAATTATTTCCGCCGTGACATGGGACGACCCAGCGAGAGGGAAACCCTTGTTGCGAGGCTGATCGACAGACCTCTGCGTCCGCTCTTTCCAAAAGGCTGGGTGAATGAGACCCAGGTGATCGCGACCGTGCTTTCCACGGACAAGCAGAACGAGGCGGATGTGCTGGCGGTGGTGGGTGCTTCCGCTGCGCTCGAAGTCTCTCCCATTCCCTTCAAGGGGCCTATCGCCGCGGTGAGAGTCGGAAGAGTGGATGGGAAACTGATCACCAACCCGACGCTGGCCGAGCAGGAGCAGAGCGACATCAGCCTCATTGTGGCAGGCAGTCGGTCGGCCGTCGTCATGGTGGAGGGTGGCGGCCGGTTCGTGTCCGAGGCGGACATGATCGACGCCGTCTTTCACGGCCACCAGGCTCTGCAGCCCTTGCTCGACATGCAGGAGGAAATCAGGAAGCACGCGGGTAAGGCGAAGATCGAGTTTCCGCCTCCGGCAAAAGATGAAACGCTGCGACAAAAAATACGGGAAATCGCGACGCCTTGGCTTCAGGAGGTGATCGCCACGCCGGAGAAGATGAAGCGGCAGGAAAAAAGAGCCGCCGCCGGGGTCAAGGCCCTGGAGGCCCTTTCGCAGGAGTACCCGGAAAAAGACAAAGAGATCAAGGAGACCCTCGACGATCTTGAAAAAGACATGGTCCGGCGCATGATCCTGGATGAGGGAAAAAGGATTGACGGTCGATCCCTGACCGAGGTGAGACCCATTGAATGCATGGTGGGCGTATTCCCCCGGGTGCACGGTTCAGCCCTTTTCACCCGGGGAGAGACGCAGGCCCTCGTGTTGACGACGCTCGGCACGGAGACGGACGAACAGAGGGTGGAGACCATTTACGGCAACCGGTTCAGGAACTTCCTGCTCCACTATAATTTTCCCCCCTACTCCGTGGGGGAGGCGAAGAGGCTGGGCGGACCGGGAAGACGGGAAATCGGCCACGGCGCTCTGGCCCACCGGGCCCTGCAGCCGGTGGTTCCCACCAAAGAGGAGTTTCAGTACACGGTACGCGTGGTTTCGGAGATTCTTGAATCCAACGGATCCTCTTCCATGGCAAGCGTTTGCGGCGCATCCCTCTCCCTCATGGATGCCGGCGTGCCTGTCAAGGAGGCTGTCGCAGGGATTGCCATGGGGTTGATCTCTGAAGGAGACAAGACGGCCATCCTCACCGACATCATCGGGGATGAGGACCATTACGGGGACATGGACTTCAAGGTGACCGGCACCAAGGACGGCGTCACCGGGCTTCAGATGGACATCAAGGTTGAAGGCGTCACCCGGGAGGTGATGCACAGGGCCCTCGAACAGGCGAAGAACGCGAGGTTGTCCATTCTCGACAGGATGAATCAAGCGATCTCCAGGCCGAGGAGCGCGCTCTCCCAGTATGCTCCTGTGATCACCATCGTGCAGATCAGGCCGGAAAAAGTGAGGCTTCTGATCGGTCCCGGAGGTAAAGTGATCAGAGAAATCAGCAGTGTCACTGATTCCCGGATCGACGTGGATGATCAGGGAAAAGTGGTCATCGCGTCCCCGGACGCTCAGGCGGCCAAGGCGGCTGCAGACATGATCGGCAAGATCGTGCAGGAGGCGGAGATCGGGAAACTCTACCTGGGCAGGGTGCGAAAGATCATGGATTTCGGCGCCTTTGTGGAGATCTTTCCGGGCACGGACGGGCTCGTTCACATTTCACAAATGGACAAGGAGAGAGTGAACAAGGTCACGGACGTGCTCAAAGAGGGGGATGAAGTCCTGGTCAAGGTCCTGGAGATCGACAAGAACGGCAGGATTGCCCTTTCGCGCAAAGCCGCTCTGGGTGAAAGCCTGAGCAATGTATAACAAAACCGTTCTTGAAAATGGGCTCAGAATTGTCTCCGAAAGGCTGGACCACTTCAGGTCGGTCTCTGTGGGCCTATGGGTAAACGTAGGCTCCCGGGATGAAGTGGAGAGAGAAAACGGCGTCTCCCACTTCATCGAACACATGATCTTCAAAGGCACGGCGAACCGGAGCAGCCTCCAGATCGCCAAGGAACTGGACGCCATCGGGGGGCTTAGCAATGCCTTCACCGGGATAGAGGCCACCTGTTTTCACTCCAGGGTGCTGGACAAGCATCTCCATTCTCTTGCCGAGATTCTCTCCGATATCTTTCTCCATTCCTTGTTCGATCCCCAGGACATCAGCAGGGAACGCCAGGTGATCCTTCAGGAGATCAACATGCTGGAGGACACCCCGGATGAACAGATCCACGTGCTGTTCTCACGCCTGTTCTGGCTGAACCACCCCCTCGGGATGCCTGTGATGGGGACTCCTGAGACCGTGTCATCCATCGACAAGGATGCGGTTTTGACTCACATCAGGAGATTCTATACGCCTGCGCGAATCATCGTGGCGGCCGCGGGCAACGTCGATCACGAGGATCTGGTGCAATCCTTCAGGCCCCTTTTCGAGTCCCTGCCGAGGGAAACAGATCATCCCGTGCGCCTTGCACCCCGCAACCACGCCGCCGTCTCCTGCCAGGTCAAGAACCTGGAGCAGGTCCACATTTGCCTGGGCGGTGCGGCTCCCCATCTTTCAAGTGATCTGAGATTCGCCGGGGCGGTGCTCAATGCGATCCTCGGCGGCAACATGAGTTCCAGGCTGTTCCAGGAGATCAGGGAGAAAAGAGGCCTGGCCTATAATGTGTATTCATTCCTCTCCTCTTTTCAGGATGCAGGGCTCATGGGCGTTTACCTGGGCACGGATGCAAAAGAGGTGAATCGGGCTCTCAAGGTGATCCAGCGGGAAATCAAAAAGATGCAGAAGGGGAAGATCTCCGGAGCGGATCTCGATGCGACCAAGGAGCATCTCATCGGAGGCGTCCTGCTGGGCTCCGAGAACACGGACACGCAAATGATGCGGCTCGCGAAAAACGAAGGGGTTTTCGAGCGATACATCGAGTACGACGAAGTGATTTCACGCATCGAGAAGGTGACGCTGGACGAGGTGGTGGCCGTGGCAAAGCAGGCCTTTCAGGGTCGCCATGTCTCCTTCGTGACCCTCGGGCCCCTGGAAGAAAAAGACGTGGATCTGGATCTGGTTGCCTTCGATTGATCCCCACTCATCGCGGTTCTCTCGGCCATGACCCTAACGAAACCATCGCCTTTGCGGCTCGAAGTCAGACGGCTTCCCGGAAGTGAAGACATCGCCCTTCCCGGGTATGAAACACAAGGGGCCTCGGGTCTCGATCTTCGTGCAGCCGTCCGGGAGCCTCTCACGCTGTACCCGGGTGAGATCCGGCTGGTTCCCACAGGACTTGCCGTATCCATCCCCCAAGGCCACGAAGGCCAGATCAGGCCCAGGAGCGGACTCGCGCTCAGGTACGGAATCGGCATGGTCAATTCGCCGGGCACCATTGATTCCGACTACCGGGGAGAAATCGGCCTTATCCTCGTGAACTGGGGCCGGGCGCCCTTTGTGATCAAGCGAGGGGACCGCATAGCCCAGATGGTGATCGCAGCGGTTTCAAAAGCGGAAGTGGTGGAAGTGGACGACCTGGAATCGACGCCCAGGGGGGACGGGGGATTCGGGCACAGCGGCATTTAAAGCATAGAGCAGGGAGCACGGAGCAGGGAGCAAAGAGCATCCTCCTTCGCCGAGGCTACGGAGGACAGGTGGAGCATCCTCCTTTCCATCCTCCGTAGCAGAGCCACTGCGGAGGACGGGCGCCGAGGCTACGGAGGACAGGTGGAGCAGGGAGCCCTTCGACTGTGCTCAGGGTCTAAGACACGGAGCATCTGGTAGGATGGGTTGAACGGAGTGAAACCCATGCCGGAGCCTGGAGCCTGGAGCCTGGAGCCTGGAGCATGGAGCAGGGAGCAAAAAGAGGAACGGTTCACCCGCTCTACGAATAAGGGATAACGACTCCGGAGCTTTGCCTTTAGCCGGTAGGATGGGTTGAACGGAGTGAAACCCATGCCGGAACCTCGAGCCTGGAGCCTGGAGCAGGGAGCCTGGAGCAGGGAGCAGGGAGCAAAAAGAGGAACGGTTCACCTGCTTTACGAATAAGGGATAACGACTCCGAGGCTTTGCCTTTAGCCGGTAGGATGGGTTGAACGGAGTGAAACCCATGCCGGAACCTCCCAGCTTATGAACTCATGGGCTTATGAACTTTGAACTCTGAGTGTCTGTATTCTGTCTTCTGACTCCTGTATTCTTCTTTTTGGTACTTACTCATGCGCTTTTCAGTGCTTGCCTCGGGCAGCGGCGGGAATGCTTGTTATATCGAGACGGATCAGACGCGGCTCCTGATCGACGTGGGGCTGAGCTGTTCCGAATGCGTGAAACGGCTCAGCAGCCTCGGCGTGAACCCGGGGAGCGTGGAAGGGCTCCTCATCACCCACGAGCATGTGGACCACATCAGGGGGGCCGGCGCACTGGCAAGGCATTTGCGAATTCCTGTCTACATCAACCATGCCACATTGAGAAGGGGAATGAGAAGGCTCGGCAACCTCTCACAACCGGTGATCATCCAAACCGGTCAACCCCTGATGGTCAAAGATCTTCTGCTCGAAACCTTCACCAAGTGCCACGACGCTGCGGACCCCATGGGAGTCGTGATCACCTGGCAGGGCGTTCGCCTGGGAGTCATCACGGATCTGGGCAGAAGCACTCCTGTGGTCGAAGCCAGGTTGAAGGGGTGTCACGGGCTTGTCATGGAGTTCAACCACGATGAGAGGATGCTGGAGGAGGGGCCGTACCCTCTGGAACTCAAGCGAAGGATCCGCGGACCGGACGGGCATCTTTCAAATGATCAGGCAAAAGATCTCCTCATGGCTCTGTCCCACAAGGATTTAAGCCTGGTGGTTCCGGCCCACCTCAGTGAAACCAACAATCTGCCTGAGACCGCCTTGAAGACGTCCCTGAGCGCTCTGTCGAACTCCATGACCCGGGTGATGCTCAGCACCCAGGGAGTTCCCACCCCCTTGGTCGAGTTGGGATGAGGGATGAAACGGTAGCGTCGTCATGAGCGAGGCAGAGCGGAAAGAGCGAAAGACAAGACGCAGAAAGCATGCTCCTTACACGTGCAGCGTCTGCGGCAAGGGACAGCCCTTTTGCTGGACGTGCCCGTGCGGGTTTCAGATCTGCAACACCTGCATGGAAGAGAACCTGTGGGGCCTGACGTGCAGCGGCGTGAACTGGCAGTGCCCGGATTGCGGGAGCCTGAGACCCTTTTGAAAGCCAGGAAGCTTGGAGCAGGGAGCTTGGAGCAGGGAGCAGGGAGCATGGAGCAGGGAGCATCAAGCAAGGAGAAAAGCCCTGGAACCGTTATCCGTTAATCGAAAACCGACCGCCCCCAAAATCAAAAATCGCAAATCAAAAATACTTTTTGCTCCCTGCTCCCTGCTCCCTGCTCCATGCTGTCCAAGACGCTTTAGGCACTTATTTTATGACTTCTCTCAAAGACAGAATCACGGATGTACCGATTCACCGCCGTTTGCTCAATCTCAGGAGTTATTCGGCCGGGGACGGCGAAATCGTTGTCGAAGGGTCTTTGAAGGACGAGCGCTTCCAGGCGATTTATGACCTTTCGGGCGACAAGAGGCATAGCGGGGTCATCCATGACCTGGTGATCCGCCTTCTGGTGGGAGGCGAACCTCCAAGCATTCTCGATGCCGAGGCCGAGATGCCCCATGTGCCAAGGGAACAGTGCAGGGAAACCCAAGAGAGCGTCAAAAAAATCATCGGGCTCGAGATCCGGAGCGGCTTCGGCGAGCGGGTTCACAAGTTGATCGGCGGCGTGAAGGGGTGCGCCCATTTGACCCACCTCCTGATTGCGCTCGTGCAGGAGGCGCTTCACGGTTACTGGACCCACAAGATGAGAAAACCGGGAACCCCTCCCCGGTCTTTCGAAGACATCGAAGGGTTGGACTATCTCATCGACAGTTGCCTTCTCTGGCGGGAGAACGGTCCTCTGGTCAAGGAGATCCGGGCGTTTATCAAACAACAAAAGGAACAGGGACTGAGGTGAGCGAAAGGATCGTGGCCCCTCCGCCTTTTCTTCATGTCGTGCTCCATGAGCCGGAGATCCCGGCCAACACGGGGAACGTGGCAAGACTCTGCGGCGCTGCGGAAATTCCTCTTCACCTGATCCATCCGCTGGGTTTCAAGGTCGATGACAAGCACTTGAAAAGAGCGGGGCTCGATTACTGGAACGACGTGGACATTCGGCACCATGAATCATGGGAAGCCTTCCGGCGCTCTGCGGAAAGCGATGAGGCGGCCAAGGTGATCGGGTTCAGTGCCCGCGCGAGCGAAGAGTATACCAGGGCAGGGGTGAAAAAGGGCGACTACCTCCTTTTCGGCAAGGAGAGCGTGGGTCTGCCCCGCGAACTCACAAGCAGATTCTCCTGTTACCGGATCCCCATCTGGGGCAGGGTGAGAAGCCTCAATCTCTCGACGGCTGTGGGGATCGTGGTTTACCATTGCCTGCATCGATTGGGACGGTTTTAACATTCAGTGCAGTTCACGAACCCTGGTCCTCAGGGCCAGGTTAGAGACAATTGGCTATGCCTGTGGAAGTGAGAAGGCTCTAAATTCGAAGCTCGAAATTCGAAATACGAAACAATCCATAATGACAAAAATTCCAATGACCCAAGCAATAAGCGTATCTGGTACCGCGATTCTCGTTTTGTTTTTGTCATTAGGACATTTGGTATTCGAATTTGTTTCGTATTTCGATATTCGGATTTCGGATTTTGGCGAGGCTACACCAGCAAATCATGCCCTCTGGGCTTAGACCAAAGCCGGGCCCTCTTGCCCCGGATTTGAGGATCATCATCTTGCGGCGCAGGACGTAGCGCAGGGCTTTCAGCCCTGCATGTCAGTGCAGTATCACCTCGAAAGCCTCGCGGTCCGTGTGGACCGTTACGGGATCGGATTTCACCGCGTCGATAATTTTGCCCGGGTCAATGTTTTTTTCCAGCCACGCCCGCAGCCTTTCCTGGAGCTCGTGAGGCATTTTGCTGTCAACGATGCTGAATTCCCTTAAATCCTTGTTCTTGTCGAAAATGAATACGATCCTTGCGGAAGCGAGTTCCTTGAGGTTCGACCCGTCAATGATTTTCAGGTCGAAAACCGACAGCAGCGTGTTTATGGCCCTTTCACTTGCCATGGCTCGGCTTTTTTCTCTCCTTTTCGATTCTTTGTCTGTGCAACTTGTATACCGCTCGTCGATACTCTCAAGGGGGTTTTACGATTTCGCGCAGATTCAGCAGGTTAGGCGGCCATGCTTTCCTTCGGCCATTTCTTAAGCCTGGATTATTGATTCTCAAAAACGGTATTCCCTGACCTTTTTCGGTAATTTCGTCCCTGAATATGCCGGGCCTTCAAGGCGCTTCCTTGGTCAACCGGGAGTCGACCAAGCCTTTGTGGTTGCTCCACATGCCTCTTCTTGCCCGCTTGGCATTCTGTTCCGCCTTCAGGTAAGGCAGGAGATACAAGGGATGCGGCGGAACACCCCGGTAAACCTTTGCGTAACCGGCTTTGATCATCTCCAGGTTCACGTTCACCTCTTGGATGAGAAGAACCCCGAGGACCCGGTTCATTTCATCCATGCCGTGCCCCTCGATTTCAACAACCTTGTTCAGTGTCATCTCCGCAAGCCAGCTCTTTGCCGCCAGGGCGAGGTTGTGATTGCTCTGCTCCGTATCGCTGGGGCTCTCCGGAGCTTCAATGCCCGCAAGTCTCACGACAATTTCAATGCCGTGACCTTCCGCGCGGAGGGTCTCGCCGTCATGAACGCGGGTGACCCTGAACTGGCCTGCGAGGGATAGGGAGGGGGAACCCAGCAGGAGCGGGATCATGACAACGGGGAGGAGGACTCTTCTCAAGCCGTTCTTCGAAGCACTGTGGCCATGCGGTGCCTTCAAAGCGGGTCCTCGGGAACGGGATATGAACAGGCTGCTGAAATGGAGTTCTCAGAAGGTGAGAGAGCAAAGGCAAAAGGCAATCGCCAACGCAAGCGCAGCAGCCACACACGAACACTGATTGATGGTTTCCTCAAACATGACATTCCTCCCAAGGTGTGATGCCTTCGATACCACCCTCTGTGAAAGCAATATCCGTACCAGGGCGGCATGCAGCCAGCTTTTCTTCAATATTTCAATGGATTAATAGAGGAATCCTCGGGGCAACGGCACAAGGTTCAGGTCAGAAAAGTGCTAAGGGTTGTGCACAATTGGGTACGCGGCTTGCTCAGGCCCCGGAGTCTCTCGTGCCCGCGGCCGATAAAGCATAGGCGATCAAGGCCACCAGGCTCAAACCGCCTATGGAAAGGTAAAGCCAGTTCAGGCTGGAAAAGGCCAGGACGGAGGTTGCTATGATCGGTCCCAGCCCATTCCCTGCAAACCGGCTCGAATTCAAGAACCCTATCACCCTCCCGTCCAAATCCGAGACAAAAGACGAAAAGACCAGCGGAATGACAGCGGCGATCACGGCTGTCTGAAGCATGCGAAAAGCAACAAAACTTGCAAACCCTGGACTTGCGGCCAACAGGAGTTGCAGGCCGGTCCCCAGGAGGCCGACCGTAATAACCAACCGGTGACTTTTGACCCTCCCGGCCAATCTGCAAAGCAAGTAGGTTCCCGCCATGGCCGTTGCCGTGTACATCATGACAAACAGCCCGGCCCCTCTCACAGCCATGGTTTCTTCGATATGGAATGCGCGGAACGCATTCGGAAGGACGCTGGGCAGGAACATCAATTGGACGGTTGCAGTGAAACAAAGCGCCCACCCGATGAGCGTTTTTCTGTTGACGGCATGTTTTGTAAAGCGGGTGGCCTCTCTTGATTCATGGGGATACTCCTTGACATAAAAGAAACAGAACACGAGGGTCACAAACACGAAAGCCGAGGCAACGCTGAAGGCGCCTTTGTATCCCAACGTTGTGGCGGCCAGCGCGCCGATAGGAGGACCGATCAACTGTCCGAGGGTCATGGCATTTTGAAACAGCCCCATATCCCTCGATGCCCATTCTGGGGATGACGACGAGGAAATAATGACCAGGCCTGCGGTAGAGATACCCCCCAGTATTCCTTGGACGATGCGAAGGACGAGAAGGAGAGGAAGACTCGAGACAAACCCCATCAGCAGAATAATCACTGCATGGGAAAGCAGCCCTCTCATAAAGAGGAGCTTGGGACTGAAACGGGACGTTAAGGATCCCCAAAAAGTGGAAGCAAGAGCGGCAACAAAACTTGGTGCCCCCATGATGAGTCCCACCCATATCAGCGTCTCTTGAGAAGAAGAAGGGCTGAGATCATGGATAAAAAAAGGGAGAAACACCAACACGAAGTTGAAAGAAAACGCTATCCCGAATTGGGAAAGGGAAACAAAGAGAACATTACGGTAGTTTCTTTGACCCATAGGATCACATAACCGGTTTGCAGATGATTTCATGGATCCGAAGTGAGCTTAGCCTGGTCGTAGGCCCGGCGGTGGCAACGAGAGCCGTATCCGCTCCCGTGCCCGTGCCTGCCACCGCAATAACCTTTTCTCCAATCCTGATACATCCTCCGTCACAGGCCATCAACAGGATCTCCAGACACACCTTGGTTCCCTGCCCGAAGGTCCGAAGAAGATTGGCCAAGGCCTGGGGTGCGTTTGTCCCATAAAAATCGGTGGTGTGAAAAAGCATGGTCCCGAAATGAACCTGATGGTTCTTCGCCCGCAGCTCACCGACCAGGTCCTCCGGGAAGGGCTGGTCTTCGCCTTTGAAACCGAACTGCCATGGAACGATGACCAAACGGTAGTCTGTTCCGGTCACGGCTTCCAAGAAATCCCTTGCCGTAGCCCCTCGCGTTGAGGCCACGACAAAGCGATTGATTCCCCTGGCCTGGGCTCTCTGCTTGACCAGGTCAATGAGTTCTGCGGTATTCGCTTTTCCTGGTTTCTCGAAATAAACGATTTTTTCTTCCATGCCTTTTCTCCTTTTCCATAGGAATGTCCTCATGCACCGGTGCCGGCTCAACCGGATCGTGAACCACTCCCCCCCGGCGCGCTCCTGCCATTCGCGTTTGATTCATATCAGATCTCGATCACCAAATACAACAAGGATGCGAACTCGTGATAGGGGAGATTACTCTCACTGAGGCCAAAGGGATATATTCATGGGGTGAACGGTGAAGCCGGTGAGGTAAGGATTAGATTTCTCTCCCCCCGCTCTTGCGGGGGTCGAAATGACATTTCGGTCAAGGAATTTGCGTTACATAACACTAATATCGCATAAAATTTAAAACTCCCACGACGCCGAATATCACACTGTAGAAAATCACGATGAGTGAGATCCCGAACAGGGCGCGCCTTGAGTACCACGGCGGAATCAGGGCCTCGATGATAGGCTGCGGAGCCGGATCCACAAACCGGAAAACCTTTGCAGATTTCTCTGCAAGGATTGAGTAAAGGATGATTGAGAGGCCCGCTGCGATGGGGGTTCCAAAAACGCTCACCAAATCGAAGCCAAGCACATAATGGGTCAGCGTGGGTGAGTTCACAAAACAAATGAAAAGGAGGGGAACAATCAGCAGGCCGGCGCTCATCAGATTGTGTTTCGCGCGGGAGACTTCCTGTGTCGTGATCGGGAGATGTGTTCCCTGAATGCCCATGGTTCGACGGCTCAAATTTGAAAGGATTCCTTCGATCTTTTTGATGGACTCTCTCATGGCCGTGAGGGCTTCTTCTTGCTCAGTCAGTCTCCCATCGAGTTGTTCTATCCGCTTGAGGGTCGCCTCGCCGGCGATAAGCTTAGCTTTCCTGTTGTGCGCGAAAATGATTTTGTCAGCGTCCTGAAGATTGGAATGTTGAGGTTCCGGCAAGTCGGGGTTTTTCCTGATTTCTGTGCGGACTGTTTCGTAAAGCTCTTCCAAAGTGATGGTCTCTTTCCTGTTTTCTATGCCGTCCTTCAGCACTTTGATCAGCTCGCCTGAAAAGGAGGTGTATTTCGCGTCGAGTGGAGCCATGGCCGGCTGGTTGCATGGAGCCGATGACATTGCGAAAGTCCCTTTGATGTCGATGTTGGCTTGCAGCAACCCGGATTCGCTCCCCATGGTTTGCTGCAGCGCTCGTCCACTGAAGCAACTGTCAATGATCAAAACCTTTTTCCTGGCGGGCGAATTGGCGATCGCTTTACGAACCACAGAAAAGGGTACGGCATTGTACTCCGCCTCTTCCTCGGTCGTATCGGGAGTCGCCAGATACAGCTCCTTCGAGGTCGTGCCCACGAGACCGTGTCCCGCATAATAGACGATGAGCGTGTCGGTCGCTTCCTTGGCTTTTCTTGCCAGCTTTTCAGCCACGTCGGAAGACTTTGGTTCATTCAATAGTGTCGCGATATTCTGCGGCGGGATGCCCATGATTTCGGGGTCGGCCATTATCCTGGCCAAATCTTCGACATTGTTCTTGACGGCTGGAAGGGGCAGGAGGTGCTCTTGATCCCGAGGAAACTCACTCGCACCAATCAGGATAGCCCGAGTATCACCCGGATGGATCGAAAGCGCAGCCATGTCTCAAGCCTCCTGCAATTTGATTCTTTTCACAACGTCTTCTATCAGTGCCTGCTGGTCTTTGAGGTTCTCTGCGTCGATGACGATTTCGCCGTGTTTTGTCTTCAATTTGAGTTTCAGTTTAGGCTTCCGTGTTTGCAGCCAAACATGAATGGATTTCACCAGCTCCACGAGGACCTTTGATCCAAGGACAACGGAAAGAACGGTGACAGGATCAACCCCCATTTCGCCGGCCTTGGGCTCCTTCCTCTTCCGCTCGATTTTGAGGTCTGGAAGCTGCTCCAGCCTCAACCATTCCTGCAAGGCAAGCACCGAGTCCTCTGTGGCATCCGGGCCATGAACCAGCTCAAGATCGATATCCATCATCACCCTCCTATTGTTTGCTAAGCATGCTTCGACTTTCTCGTAAAGAAAACCCCACCTCTCTCCTGAGAAATGGGGTTTTCGAGTTTCTCGATCATCGCTCACCCTCGTGCAAAAGGGTTCATCTTGAACTCAACTTGGCTAAAAATAACCTAACATATTAAAAATAGCAATAAAAAAGCGAGCAATTAGCAGTCCACGGAATGCGGTAGCACGGGTTTTATATCGACGACCGGCGTTCCATCAATCGCTTCGATCGGTCCGATCTTCACTCTGTTCCCGGAGAACTGTAAGACCTTAACCCGGTGAAGACCAAGCGGATTGGGCCTGTCGGGCGATCGTGTTTTAAAGACACCCGTCAGAGGCCTGTTCGCATCCCCTCGGGGGTGCAGCGTCAAGATGTTGCGGCGAGCCTTGTGAAACCAGGTAATCAGGATCATTTCATCCCCGACCGCAACACCGTCAAGACCCTCTGCGAATCTCGAATCGACTTCGAGCCATGCGTCGGGTGCGCCTTCGCGGCCCTGGCGAGGCGCCGCCGCTCGAGTGGCGAGTTCAGAACGTATGACTCCAATGGGTTCGATCTCATACATGGTTTCATTCATATCCGGTCTGCCTCCAATCTCCTCCAAGCCTGATTGTTCAGATTGCAGCCTTTGGCAGCAAGCATAAGACAAGAGGAGCACGAACATCAAGAACCAGGTGGAGATTTTTCACGGCAGAAACGGCGTTCCAGGGCGGTCCTCCTCAGAGAGCGCGCCCTCTGAATATTCTTCCCTTGGATAAGGGCGAACGGCTTGCCTGGAAAACAATCTCCGATTCTGATATACGATTCGGGGCAGCCTCGGGAGCGCACTGTCCCGAGCAAGGCGAGGGACGGCGTTCAGGTTATGAAAAACTGTGCCATGCGAGGAAACATGAAAAGAAGATCAACGAATCTGAAGCAGGAAGAGTCCTTGTACCTTCGAGGGCCAGGAAACACTCGATCGGCGCAACATCAGGGCAAGGAGGGATGTACGGTGCATGGAAAAGCATCAAACGCCTTTAAGTCACGCAGGATGATGGAGAGGGTGGGGCGCATCCATCTGCTTGCAGGAGCCGCGCGTTTCCTGATCGTTGTAACACTCTTGTTGTGTTTTAGCCTCCTTGCATCCCAACAAGCGTGGGCAGAAACCAAAGGGAATGACAGCCAGGAGAAAAGCGTGTCTTCGCCGGACCTGTCCCTGCCCGGGAATGTGCAGAAGGCAGCCGGGGAGACAATAGCCCGGGAGAAGAGAGAAATAGAGTCGCGGGTTCGTCCGCTTCTGAGGCCGGAACCCCTGGGTTTCGACCTCAAGACGGTCCGGCGCGCGTGGCATGGTTTAGCGGCTCTTCCATCCAGAATCCCGGATTTCCTTCAGCATGTGAGAGAAGTGAGTCGTCTTCTCGGTATCGTGGGCAGTTTTGTCCTCCTTGCCTTTCTCGCGGCACTCTTCTACAGCTTCTTCTGGCAGGGAAAAGTCCTCCGGAGGCTTGAAATCAGCCTGGAGCCCCTCAAGGCTCACATCCCGTCTTCCTTGGAGCCTTATTTTCTTTCTATCGCAAGGATAATCACGGCATCGCTGATCCCTCTCGTTTTTTTCGGGCTCTTCAGCCTGATCCGGATCTTTTTGCCCTATGAGGCTGGCTGGCTGACGCTTGCCGGAAGGCTTCTCAAACTCTGGACCATTGGAGCCCTGGCCATCAATTTTCTGAGAGAAGCTCTGACCGCAGAGCATATGCCCCTTCATCTATCATCCGGCCCGTCCATCTTTCGCGTGGCTCGTTTTATTACGCTTTACTCGATCGTCAGCGTTGCTCTCTTCTGGAGCCTCCAGGTTTTCAGCATTCCAAAGGATGTTCTGGCCCTGCTGAGATTTCTGCTCTCACTCTCGATCGTCTTTGCATTCCTGCTCCTGTTGCTCAAGAAAAAATCGATCATGGCCCTGCTCCCCGACCTGCCCTACAGGAGCTACCGGATCTTTGTGCGTGTCTTCGATCGTTTCTACTACCCCGCGATGCTCTATACGTTTCTGACCGGCCTGCTTTGGTGTTTCGGTTATCGAGCGCTTTGCAGGGTATTGTGGACAAAAACGTGGGCCGTTATCGGAGTGTTTCTGGCGATCATGCTCTTTTACCACCTTGTTCGCCAGCTCATCACCCGATGGATTCAGCGCAAAGATGCAACCGATGAAGCGGCACAGTTCCTGTTTAAGGCCATGCGTGCCGCGCTCCTGTACATCACCGTTGCGACGGTTGTTCTTTGTGTCCTGAGCCTCTTGGGCCTGCTCGCTCCAATCCAGAGAGTGCTTTCCTTCCCTGTTGCTGTGGTGGGAGACAGCCCCCTCTCACTCTGGATCTTCATGAAGGCTGCGCTGGTCATCCTGGCTTTTGTTCTCTTCTCCCGCCTGCTGCGAGCGTGGCTGGATTACAAGGTCTATCCCAAGGTCGGGTTGGAAGAGGGCCTGGCCTATGCCATCGACACGTTCCTCAGCTACCTGCTGCTGGCCCTGGGTCTTTTGTTCTCCATGCGCGCCGTCGGCCTCGATCTGAGGGTCCTGATGGTTTTAGCCGGGGCCGTGGGCATAGGAATCGGCCTCGGGTTACAGAACGTGGCTGCGAATCTTGTGAGCAGCTTTCTCCTGGTTTTCGGCCGCCGCATCAAGAAGGGAGACTGGATCCAGGTGGGTGACACGCTTGGAGCGGTCCGGGAGGTGGGTCTTGCGGCCACGAAAGTGTGGACAAGGGACAACATCGAATACCTCGTCCCCAACTCGGATCTTACCTCCAACACGATCACCAACTACTCCCTGTCCGATCCGCTGATCAGGATTCATGTGCCTGTCGGCGTATCGTACAACGCGGATCCAAAGCAGGTTACAGAGATACTCCTCAAGGCGGCCGCGGAGGAAGAGGCCGTGAGCAAAATGAGAGAACCTGCCGTGTGGTTCACGGAGTATGCCGAGAGCTCGCTCAATTTCGAACTGCTCGTATGGATCGACATCCGCCAGGTGAGCCGCAAGGCTGTGCAAAGCCGGCTCTATTACGCCATCTTCGAGGCCCTTGCGGAAGCCGGAATAGAAATCCCCTATCCGCAACGGGATATCCACATTCGCTCCGGCTTTGACCCGGGAAAGAAAGAATAAAGACGATACCAGGTTCTTCTTGCCCATGGGCGTCTCCTGAGGTCATGACGTTTTTGCTTGACACGGAAAAACCTGTATTGGTAAATTTACTTTACCAATACAGGTTTTTCTCTTTTCTGCCTTCTTAAAGGGGATTTCCATGGCAAAAGAACTCCGGATTCTCTCGGCGCCTCCTTTCGGATTACGCTTCAGTGACGAGGTGTGGGATCGTGCCATGGCCATGAATCCAGACATGATCATCGGCCAGGGGACCACAAGCGACGGAGGCCCGAACTACCTGGGAATCGACACGCCCTATGGGGGATTGCCCTCGGTACGCAAGGATTTCGAGAAAATCCTTGTTGCCTGCAAGACAAGAAGCATTCCATTTGTTTTTTCTACAGGCAGCCCCAGCGGATCCAATGTGGCGCTGGAACGTTCCCTTGAAATCGTGAGTGAGATCGCAAAGGAAAAGGGGCTCAGCATCCGTGCCGCTGTGATTCCCGGAGAGATTTCGAGACGCTGCTTGATAGAAAAAATAAGGGCTGGCGCTGTGATCAGAAGGATGGACGAGGCTGTTCAGCTCTCAGAGATCCTTACCGAGAGCGAGGTGGAGGGAACGCACAGGATCGTTGCCCAGATGGGGCCAGAACCCATGATAGAGGGTCTGCGGCTAAACGTTGACGGGGTCATCTGCGGCCGCTCTTTGGATATCGGGCTTTATATGGCTCCGGCCATGATGAGGGGGTTTGATAAAGCCCTGGCCGCACACTTGGGAAAATGTCTCGAATGCGGCGGACTGGTCACGGTGCCCCAGTCTCTTTCCCCTGTTTTCGGTATCCTCCGTGAAAAAGATTTCACGATTCATCCGATTGTGGAGAATGCCAGAGTGACCTGCGAATCCGTTATCGCACATGCTCTCTACGAAAGGGCAGATCCCTTTATGGAGTTGAACCCCGGAGGTGTCCTGGATCTTTCCCAGGCTCGATACGAACACATCGATGAACGAAGTGTGCGGGTTTCAGGGAGCAGATGGATTGAGCAGCCCTACAAACTGAAAATCGAAGGGGTCCGGCTGGCCGGTTACAGGACCATATCCATAGGCGGCGTCAGGGACGAGAGGCTGATCAGCGCGCTGGATGAGTTCCTGGCCGGCGCCAGGCGACACCTGGCCGAGCGCTTCGGCTCGGAGGGGGAAAGGGGCTATCAGCTTTTTTTCAGGTGCTACGGCCGTGACGGAGTGCTTGGCGAAGATGAGCCGTTGAGGAAACGCCCGGCCCACGAGGTAGGGCTGATCATTGACGTTATCGCCGGCACCCAAGAGCTCTCAGCCGCGATCTGCACATCGGCGGTCGACTTCGTGCTCCATATGGACTATCCAGGCCGGCTTACCACGGCCGGAAACATTGCCATGCCCTATGCTCCTCGCGAGACGCCTCTCGGTGCGGTTTATACGTACAACATCTGGCATCTCCTTGAACTGGAAGACCCGTGCGAGCCATTCAGCATCACGGTGCGGGAGTTTCCCGAAACCAGAGCAGCAATGTAGTTTGTGAAAGAACCACGTGGCCGTGTCGCCCCTTAAATAAGGGGTCCGATCGCATCAGTATTCCATTGCGAATAGCGATAGTGTTATAGGAGTCCCTCATGAAGCTTGCCGATGCCGTGTCCGTCATGCGAAGCAAGAATGCCGGACCCTTCCTCACCACCCTCGACCTCCTCTTCAAGGATCGTGAAGCCTATGAAAAGGTAAAGAATGCGAACCTTTTCACGCGGGAAAGAACGGCGAAGATCTTCAAGGTTTCGCCCGAGCAGGTCATGGGTATCCACTTCGTTGATCCCATCCTGGCCGTGAAGATCACCCTGAGGAAACCCGAGGGAAGGGCGAGCGGAGATCCGGGCTGCGCCGACATGTTCGGAGCCCAGCAGCACACGCCGCTCTACGATCTGGTGATTCCGGAGAACATCGGACGATAAAGGCTTTAAAGAACCACCGTGTCAATAAACCGCTTTTCAATCGACAACGGGCAATCGTCAAACTCTTAGGCATTCCGGGTTTAGGATCCGGAGAAGGGAGGAAGGAGCATGAGGAAGCAAGCGTATGTAGCAGTGGTCGTAGCGGTGATGGTCTTTCTCGTCGGGATGCCCCTGAGCTGGGGCAAGATGACGACCATAAGGATGTCGAGCGAATGGCCTGCCGGGGATGCGCGAAACGCTCTCATCGAAAAGACCCTCATCAAGCCGTTCAACGATGAGGCCGCAGGAAAAGCAAAGATCGAGCTTTATGGGGCAGGGGAACTGACCAAAGCCATGAACATGATGGACGCCATGGACTCCCGGCTGGTGGACATGGGCGTCACCAAACTGGCAGGCGGGTGGCCGACCGTGGTTCCTGCCCTAGCCCTGCTCAGCCTTCCGGTATTTGACGGCCCAGCCCACACGTACAAGGCTCTGGCAGGGGATCTCGGGGGCTATCTGGACCAGGTCACGCAGAAGAAGGTGAAGGTGAAGATTGTCGGGTATCTCACGGCCGGAGAAGTGGAGGCCATGGGGTGTGTCAGCAAGCTGTTTAAGACCCCGGGAGATCTGAAGGGCCTCAAACTCAGAGCCGGCTCCAAGACGGATGCCGTAAGCTGCGAATCCTTCGGGGCCATCCCCACGATCATCGACTCCGGCGAGATGTACCTGGCCCTGCAGAGGGGTACTGTGGAAGGCGTGTTCATTACCATCCCTCAAATGGTACTCAAAACGAAGATCATCGAAGTCTGCAGGAACTGGACCCAGATTCCGATTGTCTCGGGCATCCAGTTCGGAGTGGTCTCGAACCTGGAGGTCTGGAGCGAATTGCCCAAGGATCTCCAGGCAAAGCTGACGGCTCTCGCAGGAAATCTCAGAGAAGCCATGGCTGTCAACTCCAGGGAAGCCGCGGACAAGGGGTGGCAGGCGATCAAAAAGACACCGGGAGCAAGCGTCTACAGCGTACCTGCCGAACAGGTGGAGCAATGGACCAGGATCATGGGGCCGGCCCAGTTGAACCTCCTGGAGCAACTGGTACCGCCCGAGGAGGCCACCCGGTTGCTGGGACTGGTAGACAAGGCCCGGAAGTAGACGGGCAGAGGAGATCAGGACATGCATGAAGGGAAAAGGGTCGCCCGTTCAAGGGTTATCTGGACGATTTCCACTTGTTTTGCCACGGTGGGAGGAATCCTTCTCCTGTCCTGCGCCCTCCTTGTGACCTATGATGTGACGGGCAGGTCTCTGTTTCGGAGCCCCACCACGTGGGTGGCCGAGGCTTCGCAGCTTTTCCTGTTTGCCGGAGTTTTCCTGACACTGGCCTACGGACTCAAGGAGGGGAGTCATGTGGACGTTCAGGCTCTCCTGAGGCTGCTCCCGGAACCGGTTCGGGCCAGACTCGCGGTGCTGTCCCACGGTGCAGTTCTGATCCTCTCCGTCATTCTCCTCAGATACAGCGTGATATTCCTGTGGAAGAGCTATTCGCTTCAAGAGGCGTCCGACTTCTTGAGGTTTCCCATGTGGACGGTCAAGGCAGGCATCTGCGTGGGCATGCTTGCGCTCGTGATCCAGGCGGCCGATTCATTTCTTGGAAAGCTTGTCGAAGCCCTTCGCCACAACGGGACGGATGAAAAACGTTGGCCGGCCTCCATCGGGGCTGCGTCCGCCTTTATTGCCGCCACGGCAGGCTGCGCCCTCTTTTACACCTATGGGCATAGCGTGACGGCGCTCATGCTCCTTCTGGGTGTGCTTCTCCTTGGGGGAATTCCTATTGGGTTTTCGCTGATGGCAGTGAGTCTCCTGGGGCTCACCGGAATCATGGGCGTCGAACGTTCCCTGGATATCGTCCCCCAGATCATCCTGAACACATGGAACAGCTTCACCATCATGGCCCTGCCCCTGTTCATCTTTGTTGGGCACCTCATGTACCGTTCCGGGCTGTCGGATGAACTCTTTGAATTCTGCAAGGCATGGATCGGACACTGGCGTGGAGGCATTGCAGTGGCCACTTTGTCCGCCTGTGCACTCTTTGCAGCCATATCGGGCTCCAGCGTGGCCAATGCCGCCACGATCGGTCTGGTGGCGATCCCTGCCCTCGTGTCGGCGGGCCATAGCCCAAGGCTCGCGGGTGGGCTGGTTGCGGCAGGAGGGACCTTGGGCGTTCTGATCCCCCCGAGCACCGCCTTTATCATCCTCGGCATCCTCATGGATCAGTCCATCGGGAAGCTTTTCATTGGAGGGGTATTGCCGGGAATCCTCCTTTTTCTCTTGCTCGCAGTCGTGGCGGTCATTCAGGCCAGGCGTTCCCATGAGATCCACTCCGTTCCCAGGACACCCTGGACAGAACGCCTTCGGCTCACATGGAAAGCGGCACCAACCCTTGTCATGCCCCCCTTGGTGCTTGGAGGGATCTATAGCGGTGCGTTCACGCCCACCGAGGCCGCAGCGATTGCCGTAGTCTATGCCCTTGTTCTGGCGGTCGTCGGGAAAAAGATCAAACCGGGTCCGCTGTTCCAGATCCTGGGAGAGTCGACCAAGACCGTGGCCATGGCTACACTCCTCCTTGGTGCGGCGGTTGGCGTGAGCAAGATCGTGGTTCTCCTTCGAATCACGGACCGGATGGCGAGTTTCATCATGCACAGCGGTTGGTCGCCCTGGGCGGTCATGGGCGGCATCATGCTCTCCCTGTTTGTGCTGGGTTGTTTCCTGGACGGATCGGCCATGGCGGTGCTCTCCATACCCATATTCACACCGATCATCCTGGCCTTGGGTTTTGACCCCATTTGGTTTGCCGTCCTCTTCGTCTTGAACAGTGAAGTGGGGTTGCTCACGCCCCCGGTCGGAATGAACCTGTTCGTAGTGCAGCAGATAGGCAAGATTGAACTGGACCAAGTCGTCAAAGGGACCCTTCCGTTCATTGCGGCCATGCTGGTATGTCTTGCCCTTGTGGCCGCCTTCCCCTGGCTTGCCACATGGCTCCCCGGGGCGATGAAGTGACGCTTTTCGTATAAAGGGAAATGGCAATGAACGTCCGATATCGAATTCTCTCCACCTGCGCGGGTCTAGGCTACGGATTTCCTGAAGATTCCTTCCGCCGGGCCATGGAGCTCAAACTCGACCTGATCGCCGCGGACGCAGGAAGCATAGATCCCGGCCCCTACTACTTGGGTACCGGGCAATCCTATATGAAGCGGGCCAATCTGGAGCGGGACTTTTCCATCATGCTGCAAGGAGCCTTGAGGCAGGACTGCCCCCTTGTGATAGGGAGCTGTGGTCTGGCCGGGGACGATCCGAATCTCGAGTTCATGGTCTCTGTGGCAAGGGAGGTCTTCCGGGATCTCGGGGTCAGGGGCCTTGAGGTGGCGGTGATCAGCGGCCGCATTGCCGACGAGGTGCTTGCCGGCAGGGCAGGGGAACTGGAGCCCTTGGGCCGCATGCCTGTTTTGACTGAGGACATGATGCGAAGATGCCGCAAAGTCGCACAGATGGGCGTCGCTCCTTTCATGGAGGCCCTCGACCGGGGTGCGAAGGTCATCCTGGCGGGTCGGTCCTGCGATGTAGCCATTTTCGCGGCGGATGCGATCCGGCAGGGCATCGACCCGGGCATGGCCTTCCATGCCGGCCACATCCTGGAATGCGGCGCCATCGCCTGCGATCCGGGTTCAGGAAGCGACTGCCTGGTGGCCGAGTTCATGGAGGACGGTTCCGTCGTCTTCACACCTCCGAACCCTGCGCGCAAAGCCACCACCTGGTCTGTGGCGGCCCACAGCCTGTATGAGGAGGACCACCCCAGCCTCCAGTTCTATCCCGAGGGGGTGCTCTCCCTTGAAAAGGCCGAGTACTTCACTGCCGGCGACCGTTCGGCGGGAGTTCGCGGCAGCTCCTTTCTGGCCTGTGCTCCGAGCATCAAGCTGGAAGGCTGTTGCAAGGACGGCGAAAGGGTCGTTTCCATTCTCCGCTGCAAAGATGTGTCGGTTGTACCCGAAGAGGATCTCGTCTATGGAAGAAACGGGGTCACCCTGTCACCCGTCGGTCCCGGAGAGTCGGAAGTCGGCATATGCATCAAGGTGATGAGTAGAGAGGAAGAGGCTGCAAAGGCGCAAATGACCCTGGTAAAAGGTCTCTACATGCATTTCGGCTACCCCGGTCGCCGATCTACGGCCGGCAACCTGGCCTTTCCCATGTCGCCCTCCGAGATCAGCTATCAGGACCTCGACGGGTCTTTCGTATCGGCGATTATCGCCGGTTCCAGAGACCCCTTTTTCCGCCAGGCCCTGAGCGATGTGGATAGAGAAGTGCAAGCAATCCTGCACAGGGACTACTCGGCCCTTCAGGCTCTTTGCACCACGGAAATCCGCATCGCCTCGGCCATGAGCCCCTATATCTTCCTGGATACGGTCAGCGCCTCGGTCGAGGAAGCCCAAGCCGCTCATGAAAAAAGGCTGCTTGAACTGGCAGGCTGCATCGACCTGGAGGCCTCGCCTGTGGTGAAAGTCCACGCAGGGGGATTCTATATGTGGGGGATCTACCACCGGCTTGCCGACTTGAATAGGATCAACGAACGATGCTTTCTCATCTCCCTTTACAAAGTGGAGGGCGGGAACTGGACGCCTCTCGGTCGCTACTGTTCCCGCCTGGAGAGTCTGGGGAAACCCTCCTCGCCTGCCAACCTGAATGCGCGAAGTATTGCAGAAATTCTTCCAAAAGTGCATGCTGGAAGTCCGGTGGGGAGGAAACCGCTGGTAGATATGGCCAGAGTGATCCGGTCCAAGAACGCGGGGATCAACAAGATTTGCTATGATATTTTTTTTAACACCGCTGAAGATTATGACATGGCCCTGAGGTCAGGGTGTTTTACCGCCGAGCAAGCCGCTTCTGCATTGGCGATTCCCGCGGAGCGCGTGATAGGATGCTACCGCTACGACGCCTGTCGTGCAATAAAGATCTCTGCACACAGGGAGATACTCTCAGGCTCCCTTGGAGATAGGGACCTTTTCGGAGCCCAGCAGCATATGCGGCTTCTGACCCTGGAGATTCCCCTATACGAGCAGGTCGACCATGCCTGATAAATGGGTCCGTGCATACGAGGTGATGGAAGAACTGCGGTCCATGATGCAGGCAGGACGCTTGATGGAAGGCGACCGACTGCCTGGGGAACGGGACCTCGCCCTGGAGTTTGGCGTCACCCGTCCCACCTTGAGGGCTGCACTGGAAAAGCTCAAGGAAGAAGGGTATCTCTCCGTGAAGAGAGGAAAGGGGGGTGGCTGGTTTGTCACGGACCTTTCGAGGCCGAAAAAAGCGTGGATGAAAATCATGTCCCGCAACATCGAGGAGTTTGAAGATGCCCTCGACTTCCGAATAGCTGTGGAAGTGATGGCCGCTAAGCTGGCGGCCCTGCGGCGGAGCCCGGAAGAACTGGCCATGATCGAGAATGCCCTCCAGACCCAGGAGGCCTCCTTTAAGAAGGCCGTGAAAGAGGCGGCCCGTCGTCACATCACGCTTAAGGATGTGTATGTCCGCAAAGAATCCAGGCCCTCCGATGTGCAGCAGGCGGGCATGGAGTTCCACGAGGCCATTGCCCGCGCTTCCCGGAGCAGAAGACTGCAGGAGGCAGGCAGGAAGGCTCGTGCCGAGTTGTTCCAGGGAGGCAAAAGGGAAATGCTCCGCGACGGCCTGCTCACTGCCACGATGGAGGATCACAGGGCGATCGCCGATGCCATCAGAAGAGGCGATGCCGTGGTCGCCTCGGAGGCCATGCGCGCTCACCTGGAAAGAGCCAAGGAAATGCTCCGGAATACTTTTTTATCCCCTAAGTGAATGATTGAGGAACCAACCGACTATGTGCCCCGTTCCGTGGGCTCAAGACGAACTTTTTATAATCCACCCTTAATGCAATAAAGATAGCGGCTTTCAAGGTCCATATCTTCTTTTTCGACCCCGAAAAGGACGATTATAGGCCTTCTTGAAGGCAAATTTCAGAAGACCGAGGGCCATATCAAATACTTCACGTGGCCCGCCCCCACCAGACACCAGACCGTAACACTGCGGAGTGATTTTTCCTTTGACCCGCAAGGCGACCTTTTGTATATTCCGAAACAGAAAAATGGAGTTTTTGCCACGTCATGTTTTGAGAACCCGCCTGATCAACCTTCAACCGCAGGAAGGAGAAATCTCATGAAAAAGCTCTTCGCACTCTTGGCGATCGTGGCCATTGGCATGTTGACCGGCACAGCCTTCGCCCAAGTCGAGACGACCGTCTTCGGGCCCGAGAAGTATCTGAGGACATGGGGAAAACCGAACCTCTATCAGGGTAGTTTCTCCACTGTTGCGGAACAGGAAGGAACCATCATCTTTGGAAAGCTCGTGGTGAAAAGCGGACCGCCCTACGGCGGATGGCGACATCTGCTGAAGCGCGTGCGGAGCGCGACCATTCAGATCAACGGCTGCACTGTTCTCGGACCGGACAGCTTCAAGAGATGGAGCCACAAGATCGAGGTCCCCGTGAGACTGAAAATGCAGAATACCTTCTCGATTCAGTTGGCGGGGATTCCGGGGAGCTACCTCACCGCAGAAATCCAATACGATACCGGCCCCATGGGCCCTATCTTCACGGGACCAAAGCAGTATCCTTTCCTCTGCAGGACCCAAGAGGCGGGCCTCGGCCAGCCCCTCATCGACAACCATGACCAAATAGGGATTCCGGTGTATGACGGGGCCGAGATCGTGGGATACTGCAAAGATTGCAGCATCCCGTCGAGGGTGGATTACTTTTACAAGGCGACCGACGACAAGTTCAAACGGCTCGGTGATTTTTTCACCCGGCCCGCCGACCTGGTGCAGACGACCACGATGGACGGCTTGACCGTGGACTATATCGTGCGCGTTGAAAGAGGCACGATTAATCGGTTCATTTACGGGATCGCCATGCTGGCGCCCCTGGATATCCCCTTCGCAAAGTGTCCGCCCGGAAAAAAAGGAAGGGCATGGGGCCGGCATAAGAAGTGTGACCCTTGCAATATGAGTTGGGACACATCGGCCTGGAATGGAAAGCTCATCTACCAGTTCCAGGGGGGCGTGGGCATCGGCCACCAGCAGGGGAGCGGTTGGGCCACCAGCATGATCAACGAAGATAAGGACTTCGCGGACGGCGGCCCGATCAATGACCAGGCTCTGGGGGCAGGTTACGCCGTAGCCTTTTCGACCGGGACCACGACCGATACCCACTACAACCTGAACCTCTCCGCTGAGACCATGATGATGGTGAAGGAGCATTTCGCTGACAGATACGGCAAGCCTGTTTACACGGTGGGCGTAGGCGGCTCCGGGGGTTCCATCCAGCAATACCACATCGGCCAGAACTACCCCGGCCTCCTGGACGGCGGGGTCCCGCAGTATTCCTACTCAGACATGGTCACCCAGGCCATCTACGTTGGAGACTGCAGCCTGCTTGAGTTCTATTTTGACGCGGTTGCACCGGCGCAGGGGGATTTTACTTTCGGGGGTTTGAGTCTGGCCGATAAAGTGACAAAAATAGGAAGTGTGACGCCCAGGACCTGGATCGAGGGAATGAGTTCCAATGACGACATGGAGCATTCCGTCTATACGCCCCTCTCTCAGATGTACGGCGGGAGCTATGTGGGAAGCACGGAGTGTGTAGAAGGCTGGCTCGGTTTACTCCCCCTTTGTATCAATCCCCTCTGGACTAGCACTGAGGGAGTTCTGGAACTTCCTGCGGATGTGAGACAGCCTTACCTGGATACGAAGTGGACCCACTGGGATGACCTCAAGACCATCTACGGTGAGGATCCCTCGGCGCCGGGTTATGCCCCAAACACATGGGACAATGTGGGCGTCCAGTACGGACTTCAGGCCTTGAAGGACGAGAACATCAGCCTGTCCCAGTTCCTCAATATCAATGCCGCGATCGGCGGCTGGAAGCGGCCCTGGGAGATGGTCCCCGAAGGCTATCCTTTTTCTGCCTGGAACACGATAGGGGATCCAAATGTCCCACCGGATCCGACGGACTTCGACCCCTGGAGCATCCGGAACGCCACGTTCAACGGAGGCCTTGCCCCGAGGACGGAAGGGAGCATCGAAGCCATGCACGCGGCCTACCGTTCCGGTCACGTGTTCATCGGCAAACTGGACATGCCGGTGATCGATTCCAGGCATTATTTGGACCCAGTGCTCAATATGCACCATGCCCAGCAGTCCTTTGCCACCAGACAGCGCCTCCTGGACGGCCAGGGTCACGCGGGCAACCAGCTCATCTGGTTTGCCGCACCCTACTATGATCTTACCATGGACGCCTTCGAGCTTTTGGACGAGTGGATCTACAACATCCAACACAAGGTCAAAGGCAAGGGAGTGGTGGCCAACAAACCCGATGCGGCCCAGGACCTGTGCGTGGATGCGGCAGGGAACCTGATCGGAATAGGGCCTGATGCCTGGGCAGGGATTTTGGATGATGAGGCCCCGGGCTTATGCACCGAGGCTTTCCCGCTCTACTCCACCTCCCGCATTGTGGCCGGTGGTGATATCAAGGGCGATGTTTTCAAGTGTCACCTGATTCCGGTGGAGGAGGCTATAGACCGCGGTTTTTACGACCCTGTGGAGATCGACCCGTTGACAAAAGGCGCTCTCAATGAGATTTTTCCGGACGGGGTCTGCGATTACAGCCAGGGAGATATGGGCCGGCCTGCTGACCTATAACCAGTGCAAGCACCGATGCAATGAAAGAGGCCGAAAGAGGGGTTTTGGCCCCTCTTGTCGGCCTCTTCGATCTGCGAACACAACCGCCCATGCCATTAGCCGGAGATGAACCGCAGGGGGGATAGGGGGCAGAGTGAAGGTGAAGTCAGGGAAGGGGAGAAAGACCACGACAGGATGAAGAGACTCGTCATTTTCCTTGCGGCCATCTTGATGGCGCCATGCCTGCAACATGGGCATGCGGCGAATCTTTCCGAGGGCATCTTTGCCGCCATGGAAACAAGCAAGGGCCGCATGCTGATTCAACTTTATTACAAAGAGGCTCCGCTCACGGTCGCGAACTTCATCGCTCTCGCAGAGGGGAGCATGGAATGGCAGGATCCCCTCACCCGTGAGCGGAAGAAGGCGCCCTTCTACGACGGTCTGACGTTTCACAAGGTCATTCCCGGTATCACCATCCATGGAGGGGACCCAAAGGGGACCGGTCAGGGCGGGCCCGGGTATCTCCTGGACCGGGAGATCAACCCTGCTCCGACCCACGGCCGGCCTGGCATCCTGTCCATGCTCAACGACGGTGATCACGCCCATGGGAGCCAATTTCTTATCACCCTTGGACCGGCAAGCTTCCTGGACGGCAGGCATGCCGCCTTTGGTGAGGTGGTCGATGGTCTGGATGTCCTCAGAAGCCTCGAACAGGGGGATCGAATACTTAGCGTCAAGGTCTTTCGAAAAGGGGCAACGGCAGAGGCTTTCGATGTCAACAGCCTGGTGGAGAGGATCCGCGGAAGAGCCCCTGAGATCGAGGTGGAAAGGAAGGCCGCCCGCGCCAAGGCAGGATCAGAGGCAGGGAAACGCACCCGTCGCAAGGATCTGCCGAAACTCACCGGAAAAATCGATCCGGCACGTGTGCCTCACAAAGACCAGCCTGAAGTGGATAAGGTCGCCCTGGAATACATCCTCATTACTCACCGAGGGGCGCTGACACCCAAAGAGTACCAGGTCTATGAAAAGGAAGAGGCCGCAAGGGCAGCCGAACACCTGGTGCAGGCCGCGAGGTTGGAAGGGAGCGATTTCGCGCGACTGGCGCAGCGTTACAGTGATTCCCCCGAGTTCAGCATTCCCCTCCTGATCAAGGACAGGGATCACCCCGACAACATCCGGCCGGTCTTTCGCTTGAAAGAGGATCAGGTGAGCGACCCCATACACACGGCCAAGGGGTACATGATCTTCAAACGGGTCCGGCTCGACCTCATCAAGGTGAGGCACATCCTCATCGCCTATCAGGGGGCCGAGGGAAGCACCCAGTCCCGCACAAAGGAAGAGGCCAGGGAACTTGCGGAGACCATCCTGAAAAGGGCCGAGGCAGGAGAGGAGTTCGCAAATCTGGCGCAAGCCTATTCAGACAGCGAATCCGCCAAGAAGGGCGGGCTGATCGGCGAGATCGCCAAAGGGATGACCGTCCCTGCGTTCGATCAGGCGGCCTTCAAACTGAAGGTCAACGAGATCTCCGCAGTGACGCCTACGCCCTCCGGATTTCAGATCATTCAGCGGATCGAGTGAAACCCCCCAGGGTCTCTTTCTATCTCTATCCGGGTCGGACCAAGCTAATCTTTTAATCTCTTCGGGTCGAATTCCCCGCCCCTTGGGGCGCGTAAGAATACGACTGCCAAGTGATACCCCGCTGCTTGGGGCGGGGTAGTTCATTCTACTTGGAATCATTGGTTATCGTGTTCCTGCATTTCTCAAACCCTCCTCCCTATTCTCTCAGCTCAGAAACCTTCTGAAAAATATAAATGACCTCCGTAATCCCGATTTTCCTGTCCCCGTTCACCTCCGCACCTGCCTGTGTTTCTGTGCCACTTGCGCCAACAGCGCAAAGAATCTTCAATGCCAGGATGGCATCGGCAAGATCGACATTGCCGTCCCGACTAATATCACCTTTCAGGAAGTTAATGGTGTAAGCCCCCACCGCCGCCTCGCTCGGAGCCCAGTCGCTCATATAGGCCCTCGCCTTGATCGTTTTCGTCGATGATATCCCGATCGCCGATGAATAGACCGCCGAACTCTCCGTCGGGTCACTCCCGTCTGTGGTGTATCGGATCGTCGCCCCTTCAGTGGTACAGAAAAGCTGCACACGTTGAGCACTTGTATAGGTACCTGGAACCGGTGAGAAAGTAGGTGCTTCAACCCTTTGGCTCGCAACCATCTCGAAATCCTTCGAAATCATGCCTCCTTCTGGGATAGGGATCCCTGAGCTGTTTTTTTGCTCATACCCATTCGCACTCACTGTTATTTCATAGGTTCCAGGAGAAAACACACCTAGATAGTAACCCTCCAGGGCCGTCATAAGATTGCCGGCCCCAACGTTAACAACTGCATTCGCGATGGGGTTCTTCGTTATCTGATCATAAACATACCCCTTAATCCAGCCGGGCAAGAGATTGACGAAATTGGTGCTGAAATCTCTTACGCTCGTCTCGCGCATGGCACCATATTTATCGATAGCCTGAACCTTCCAGTAATAACGGCTTAACTCCGTAATGCCGTCTTCAGCACGACTCACCACGCAGGTGCTATGCTCCAAACCTTCTTTGCGGATCGGATCGCTGAATGAAGTATCCCCTCTGGAGATAAGGATCGTGTAAGTCACGCGGTCTCCATCCGGATCTCTCGTATCATCCCAGTCGAGTAATATGACTTCGTAAGGTAATTCAGAGCCGTCTCCTGGAAGGACCAATGAAAACGGTTCAGGAGGAGAATTGCCGGCTAGTGCTTTATACACCCTTGTCTCCATCAGGGGCGATATGTTTCCCGTGATGTCGTCTTTCGCGAAATAGAACACCTGATAGGTCCCAGGCTCAGAAAAGCCGCCGACCCCTATCCACTCATAGCGCTCTTCAAGGTCGCTGTACGTTATGGTGGGCGTTTTTGTGAGCTCCATCGCTACCTGCCCCGTCCCGCCAGGATCAACAGGGCTATAACCAGGGGGTTTCACTTCAACCCATACGGTTCTAACTCTACTTTTATCGTCCACTCGCGCCCAGAGACCGTCGGTTGAGTTTTCTCCTTCACCCAGAAAGACCGCGTTGGCGACCTTTGTTACCATGACATCTCCCGGAGCATTGCCTGTGATGCTGCTTACACCGATGAAGAGTTCCTCACAGCAAACACCTTCTTCCGGAGGTCTACATTTGCCATCTCCGTCAGGGTCGGATAGGTCATGGCTGCCCACGCCATCCCCATTGTCATCCAGAAGAGGATGCTGCAAGGAATTGTCATAATATGGAGCATTGACTCCGCTTGAATTTGAAGCGGCTGTGAAAGCTTCTGTCAGCGAGACGGCTTCCTGAAAGGCCGTCTTTATTGATTTACCGAAGGAGACGCTCTTGAAGAATTCTGAAATGAAATACTCTCCGTTACGAATATTGTCTTCATCCAGGGGTCCTTTGTAGGAAGATTCCCCCGGCGCAGCGCTGGTGATGATGACTCTGTAAGCAGCGGAAATATCATCGATAAACGATCCAGATCGGCAAAACCCGAGTATAACAACGATCTCCTGATTCGTAGCGTCACCTATCAGGCTGGACTGAAGCGTACCCAGCCAGCCGGCGAGTTCTGACGATGTGATTTCATCAGGATCTATCCGGAAGACATCGTCAAACCCATGATTTACCATCACAATGTAGAGATTGGCGGGCCTGGTGTTCATCTTGTCTCTTGCCCACTGGGTTATCGCTGTCTGGACGGCACTCTTTGAGGGGGTCCCATCATATCCGGGTAAAGAGGGGTCATAAGCAAAATATTTGACGTCGTCATCCAGCAGCCCTCGAGACTTCAAAATATCGTACACAGAAGTGGTCGTTTTGATGTGCGAGTCCATTCCCTCTTCGCTTGCGATCTTTCCCTGAACAAGAATCGCATACCCGGCTGTTTCAACAACCCTCACATTCAGAGGATCTGAATCATCCGGCAGGTACGCATCGTTTCCTGCAAAGGAAGCCTGGAGGGTCCATTTACCCAGTGCATTAAGGCCGTCGTAGTTCTGGAGCAGGAACTGCCCGTATTTGTTTGTCAAAAGAACCGGTGAAGGTTCTACAGGTTGACTATCGGGGGCTATAATAGACAGAGTGACAGAAGTGCCTGCCGGGACCTCACCACAGTCGGGCTGGGGCGTGAACTTGCCGCTGATTGACACCGGATCCCCGAGTTTGATGGCCCGGGAGGTAACATCGAGAGTCACACGGCTCTCGGCTTTGGAGACTTCCAGTGACGTAGTTTCACTGCTTGTGCCTATTAGCCCAGCATCTCCATTCCAACTGGTGTTTACGATCCATGTCCCGCTTTGATTGATATCCCCACATGCCAGTTCATAGCTGAATTCACCCTGGGAGTTAGCGATGACCGTCCGATGAATCACTGGTCCCGCAGGTGGTGTCAGCACCACATCCACAAAAGCCCCCGCAAGTGTGGGATTGGGACTGATCTGACCGGTCACCTTGAGAGGTCCTCCAAGAACAATGCTCTCATCTGAGATCAGAGAACCTATGGTTGAAGGGTTTACCTGGCCCACATATTTGAAGCCGGCAAAGATGGAGTGGTTCGAGTACACATCCTGAAAGGTGTATAGGCTTGTTCCCCCTACATAAAGACCGTCAACAAATACAACATCGATCTCAAAACCACCCGTTGGAGTAATGCTGAAGCTCTGATTGGAACCCTGCTGCACGGTAACGCCGCCTGATGGTGTGATGCTCCCCCCGCTGCCCGCAGTTGCGGTGATGAGGTAGTTGTCAGCGTTGGGGGAAAAGGTCGCGTAGATTGAATGGCTTCCCGAAATATCCTGGAACGTGTATTCAGTCACTGCCCCTACACCGACACTATCGACAACCACATTTACGACATGAAAGCCTTGGCTCGCTGTGATGGTGAAACTCTGGTCTAAGCCGAAATTAACCTGGATGTTACCGGAGGGTGCGATCGTTCCGCCAGCACCAGCAGCGGCAGTAACGGTATATGTTTCTACTTCCCCGGTAAAAAACTCATCGGCGCCGATGTCGAGGAGATCTCCCTGGGGGCGAAGCTCGTTTTCAAAGTCTACAGCGGCAGTGGTGAAAGTGCCAGCATCGATGTTGTTCGATCCCGACGCCAGGTGATAGTCGTCAATGCTGTAATCCGCTCCCGGTAGACCAAGTCCCGCACCTTCAAGATTGCCACGTACCATCACCTGGGTCGCCGTGTTCCCGACTACCGGGTAATGCCGACGGCTGCCGGGGGTGCTGGAAAGGTTCAACAAGGCCCCTCTCCACTGATCCACTGTCCAGTTCCTGTCCAAATCGGTGAATATGGTGTAGTTGTTCGCAGGGTCATAAACAGGCTCCTGGTCCAGGACACCGGTCTCAGCATCCTCGCCCACGATGCCGGGAGCCCAATCATGGTTATTGCTGCAGCCCGGAAGAATCAGGTCAATGAAGAACGCGTCATTTCCCAGACCCTGGTTGTTCCGGTTGACAATGTCCGTCAGGTTGTGGAAATCATTGTAGCTGATGGTAGGGTCTATTTCTCCTTCCAGCCAAATCGCCGTGCCCAGGTTGGCAAAAAGGTTGTTCTTGACAAGCGATCCGAAGGCTTGGGTCATCAAGTTAACACAGGATTGGCCGGTAGCCCCGCCGTAAAAGGTATTATTTATCAGGGTTACGTTTTGACTGGTCCGGAGTGCGGCGCCTCCAAGCATATTTGTTCCGTTGATCACGTTATATAGGAAAAGGTTATTGGCTACTATTGCATCGCCGGCATCGCCGCCGCTGCTAGCAAGGCAAAAACCGCTGCCAAGTTTCGTCGAATTCCAACTGAAAATATTCCTTTCAATTTTCCCAACAAATATGGCCTGAACATGAAAGCCACCACCGCTTCCTCTGTCTGAGGTGGAGACTGAATTTCCCGTGAATACATTCTCCGTTATGTCACCGGTGTAAGATCCGTATATCCAAAAACCAACACCACCAGAACTCACGGTCGAATTGGCCGAAAACACATTTCTTGTGATATTACCCATGAAGGTTCCACCAACACCAAAGCCAGCGCAAAGACTACCTGCCGAGTTTTTCGAAAAAGTATTGTTTCTTATGTTGCCTGTAAAAGACCCACCGACATAAAAACCGCCACCTCTTTCATCCGCGGCATTTCCACAAAACCTATTCTCCGCTATGGTTCCTGTGAACGACCCGTTGACGAAAATACCTCCGCCATATTGGCCAGAAGACGCAGCTGAATTGCCGGTAAAACTATTACCAGAAAAGAGGAACACCCTTTCCGCGGATTGGGAGAGCCAAATCCCACCACCCCTGGAAGCCGAGTTATTCTTAAATACACAGTCGTGGACCGTTCCCGAGGTATTGATCAGTTCGACTGCGCCACCATTGCCGGTCCCGCCTGTTCGTTTCATATCCTTCAGGGTCAGGTTCTTTATGGTAAGTCCGGAAACATTCTGTCCGCGAAGGATAGCAGCGCTACTGTTGGGATTGAACGCGCCGCTGATGATGCACTGCTCTGCGCCGTCGTCACCCTGAATCGTAATCCCAACCCGTAGTTCTATAGGAAAGATCTCTCGTTCATTGGCAGGTTTTGCAGGGTTGGCATCGTAGGTGCCTGCCTTGATGTGCACCACCCACGGGTCAGGCAATTCCCGACTGGCCATAGTCAGCACCGCATACGTGATCGATTTGAACGGATAAGCCTCCGTACCGGCCAGATTTGGGTCGTTGACTCCATTTTCCTGGTCTACATAAACATGGGAGGATTGGCTGGTTGAGGTGATAGCAAAATCGGCATGGATCGTATGGCCAGCGGTCGTGACATCGTTAAAGGTGTATGCGGTCACCGCTCCAATGGAAACGCCGTCTACCTGCACATCCGCCACATGGTACCCTGAATCAGGCGTTATAGTGTAGGTCTGGTCCGAGCCAAAGTTCACTGCCGACGTCCCCAAAGGCAAAATTCTGCCGTTAGGCCCTGCTGCGGGCGTAATGGTTGGGTAGGGCGGTGTTTCCCCTGTGAAGAACTCATCGGCGCCGATGTCAAGGAGATCTCCCTGGGGGCGAAGATCGTTTTCAAAGTCTACAGCAGCAGTCGTCATTGTGCCGGTGTCAATGTTCTCCGAGCCCGACGCCAGATGATAGTCGTCAATGCTGTAACCCGCTCCCGGTAGACCAAGTCCCGCACCTTCAAGATTGCCACGTACCATCACCTGGGTCGCCGTGTTCCCGACCACCGGGTAATGCCGCCGGCTGCCGGGGGCGCTGGAAAGGTTCAACATGGCCCCTCTCCACCGATCCCCTGTCCAGCTCTTGTCCGAATCGGTGAAGATGGTGTAATTGTTCACAGGGTCATAAACAGGCTCCTGGTCCAGGACACCGGTCTCAGCGTCCTCTCCTACAATGCCGGGGGCCCAATCATGGTTATTGCTGCAGCCCGGAAGAATCAGATCAACAAAAAACGCATCATTTCCCAGACCCTGGTTGTTCCGGTTGACAATGTCCGTCAGGTTGTGGAAATCATTGTAGCTGATGGTAGGGTCTATTTCTCCTTCAAGCCAGATAGCCGTGCCCAGGTTGGCAAAAAGGTTGTTCTTGACAACCGATCCGGAGGCAGTGCTGGCTATGGTGATACAAGATTCACCGGCTGCCCCGCCATAGAAGGTATTATTAATCACCGTGGCGTTTTTGTTCGTCCAGAACCCGGCGCCTCTGAGTTTATCTGATCTGCTGATGGCATTGTAGAGGAAAAGATTGTTCACGATGATTGCACCGCCCGGTTCACCGCCGGCACCCCCTAGAGAGAAACCGCCGCCACCGCCAGTCGAATTCCTGCTGAAAACGTTCCTCTCGATTTTTCCCCTAAGGTTGTCAACATAAAAGCCACCACCGCCACCCTTGCTCTCAGCGGTGGCTGTTGAATTTGCTGTGAATGTATTATCCGTTATATGACCTGTAAAGAGCCCGTAGATACAAAAGCCAACACCTCCGGCAACCGTTGTTGAATTCGCCGAGAACGCATTGCCAGTTATAGTCCCGGTAAAGGACTCTCTAACATAAAAACCAGCGCCAGTACTGCCTGATGAATTCGCCGAGAACGTATTGTCTGTTATGTTACCCTTAAAAGACCCGATAACATAGAAACCACCACCTCTGTAGCTCGCTGAATTCCCCGAGAATGTATTGCCAGCTATATTACCCACAAAAGATCCGCTGACATGAATACCACCGCCATCCTGCGAGACTGTTGAATTCGCCGAGAACGTATTGCCAGTAATATCTCCCGTAAAGGAACCGCTAACATAAAAAGCACCGCCCCCTTGGCTCGCTGAATTGGCGGAGAATGTGTTGCCCGAAAGCCTGAACATGATTTGCGCAGGTTCAGAGAGCCAAATCCCACCACCCTTGGAAGCGGAGTTAGTGCTAAATACACAGCCCTGAACTGTTCCTGAGCTGTTGATAAGTTCGACCGCTCCACCATTTCCGGTCCCGCCGGTTCGTGTCATATTTTTGAGGGTCACAGCCTTTATGGTAAGTCCGGAAAGATTCTGTCCGCGAAGGATCGCAGCGCCGCTGTTCGGATTGAACGCGCCGCTGACGATGCACTGCTCTGCCCCGTCGTCACCCTGGATCGTGATGCCGTTACGTAGCTCTATGGGAAAGATCTCGCGTTCACTGGCGGGTTTTACTGGGTTGGCATCGTAGGTGCCGGCCTTGATGTGCACCACCCACGGATCAGGCAAGCCCCGGCTGGCCGTGGTCAGCATCGCATACGTGATCGACTTGAAGGGATAAGCCTCCGTCCCGGCCGTTCCGGAACTATTGATCCCGGACACCTGATCCACGAAGATATGCTCGGCAGCGTGCGCCTGATTAGGCAGGGTTACAAAACACAAGGTCACATAGAATAGGACCAATGCTGGCTTGCGCAAGAAATCCATTTTGCCCCCCACGATTAAGGTGCATAAACCCAGAACTTTGAAGACAGAGTCTTCGTTTCTTTCCCCTGAATGCCTAGACGGAAGCGCATTCCCTTTGACTCCGAATGATTCGATTTGCCGCATGAAGAGACCCTTGTGTTTCTCATCACCTCGTAATTCCTGTGATCCTCATCAAGGATCGAATCACCGGAAATGCAGTTCCATCCACCTAAACAGACCCCTGAAATGACGTTTTCTTACATTTCAAGGCATAGGTTTTCTTCTAGACCAAGAAAGTGAAAGTGCATCTGCTGTGAATTCAACGAAGTCACCTTCGGCAGCTCCGCTGTCTTTATGGAAGGGGATCTTGAGGTAGCGCTGGAAAAAGTGAGGTGCCGGATTAGCTGGCGCCATTAAGACCCGAAGCTTTCCGTCCCGATCTTTCAATGGGTATGGCTTTATCACATGCCGATTCGCCTCCCTTCAGGACGGGGCCTTAGGGAGGCAACGGTGGGGCATTTTGAGATAAGCCCACATCGTTACTACCTTTCATTTCGGAGAAGAGCTGTAGTACATTTGGTGCCCCTTTTGGGTAGAGGTTACAGGGAAGGGAAAGCGGTGTTTCAATATGAAAGCCTGGCCACGAGCCACTGGCCGCCCGTGCGCGCAAAGTCGAACTTCACGGGCATTGACTGTCCGCGGACAGTAAGAGAAGCCGTGGCTACGGCCTTTTCGCCGGTTACTTTTATCTCGGGCATGCCCAGCGTCGTCGCGGGGTAAGCTTTCATCCTTTCGGGGATAATGTCCGCGTATTCTTTCTTGGAAGCGACGGTTTTTTCCCTGCCGTACATGATTTGCGCATCCTCGCTGATGACGCTCAGGACGCCGGCCGCATCGCCCTTATTCCATGAGGTTTCCCAGCAGACCAGTGCGCCCTTGATAGCCTCCTCATCCAGGGATTTTGGTTGGTAGTCCTTGACGGAACTGGCACATCCCAATGCAGCCAGAAGAAAAGGAACAAGCAGAACGCCAACGATTCTTCCTTTCATGGCGGTACCTCCTTTTTGACTGAAAAGTTGAGTTTTGGATGTGATGGGGTTAGCTTGCTTTTGCGCCGGTCAATCCGAGAAATGGCACTGGACACGGCCTTTGCTAAGGTGCTGGGGCTCCTAACAGAAGCACGGGTTCTGTCAGGAGAGAGGCGGAATGTATTTGAGATGGATCTCCATGATTCTAACCCTCAAAAGATTTAAAGGGTGTCGAGGTTGCCAAACTTTCTCCGTGGCAGCAGAGGAGGAAGTGCTCGCGCTGAACCGAAAGAGAGCGATCAAGGACAGGGAAGCATCGTACTGCGAATGGAGGATGAATTTCTGAATCAAAAGAAACCTGACGATTTTTATCGCTTTAGCAGAGGGAAGTCAATCTATTTTGGGTAGATTTTTGGGAGAGGAATTCCTTTGGTAACACGAGCGATTACAGGCCCAAGTTTATCGGATCGGCGGCCAGTCGGCGACTTGTGACTTCCCAAAAAGCAAAGCCCCACCTCTCTTCAGAGAAATGGAGTCTCCTGAGTGCCTGTTCCATGATCACCGTCTTGTGAAAGGGTTCACTCTGGACTCAATCTAGGTGAGGATACCTAAGGGCACGAAAAATGGCAACAAAATAAGGAAGAGCCAGTTGCACCGCTCCCAGGATATAAGAATGGGTCCAGCTAAGAAACGGATGAAACCGGGACGATAGGGAACATATCCACAGAATGAACCGGCTTGCCTGCAATCCCTACGGAGGGAGAGCAGGGGAGGGGATGGTAGCGCTATGGCGCCATGTCTGCACCATGTGGTCGGGCGCCAGGATAAAGCTTTGAGTCTCCAGGCCTAATGTCCCAAAGAGAGCTGTTTTCAACATCTACATCATCTTTTTCGACCCGGAAAAGAGCATTATAGTCCTTCTTGAAGGGGTAAAATTGATGACACTCCGAACCATATCAGATCGTTCGCGTGGATCGACCCCTCTCGTTCTCACCCCGGACCCTCTTCATTAACAACGCCTGAATTTCAGGGCCTCAAAGATAAGAGAAGGGGTGGGAGGCCCGTCCCTTCCAAGGAACGCTCAAAACTCTTCCAAAATGCCAAATTTCATATTAGAATGAATTTCATAGTTTGGTTGAGGGGCGACGCCCAGCTTCTGGGCTGAAGCTTCCCTGGGGTATCTTATTAATGGTCGCATAATAGTACTGACATAGATTGTCTCCCCATTTTTGTAGGAGCCCCGCCCCAGGGCGGGACGACAGGATCGCGACCGGGAGATCGCTCCTACAGGCAGGTGACATGTGGCCAAAATTGAAGCGTCAATACTATTTCGAGACGGTTAATATGTTATCCTCGTAAGTGGTTCCGCATCTCATGCGAAGCAATACAATCATTGTTGTATGGGCAGAGGCATAAAAGGGCAAGCCAAATGAGTCCACCGATGACGGCCGACATGCTGTGGGAGGTGACAACCCCTCTCGGTTTTCGCGTGAGAGTGACGTTGTCTTATTGGGATTTGATTGTCACCATCAAGCACCCGGTCATGGCCGGGCGAAAGGCAGATGTTCAGGCGGCCCTTGCATCACCCGACGAGATAAGGCAAAGCAAGCGCGATTCAGGGGTTTTCCTTTTCTACAAGCAGATAGGGCCGCGCCGCTGGATTTGCGCCGTGGCAAGGCGTCTCAACAGCGACGGATTCCTCATTACAAGCTATCCGACTGATGTCATAAAGGAAGGTGAGCGCATATGGCCGAAGTAAAAGTACTGTACGACGAAATTGGAAACACGCTGACCGTATGGTTTGGCAATCCCGCCGACGAGTACGTTTGCGAGGAGACAGGGGAGGAGGTCGTGCTCATGAAAGACAAGGATGGCCAAGTCATAGGGTTTGAGAAACTAAACTATGTCGCCGACCGCTCAGTCGGATTTCAGGTCGGATTCCAAACCGCTCGGGCAGAGATGACCGCAGAACATGAGCGTACACCTGACGCTTAAAGGTTGCGCTCCCGGTTAACGACATACGGATATTGCCAGCGCTTCTGTTGGTCTTTGTCACGGTCGGACCCAATGCCTTTGTCTCCCCCAGCGCAAAACCGGCCGCGCTTTAAGAATTCACCATCCCATGAAAGGAGATTGCAGGAACAATTACCTCAACAGGGTCGCCAATAGAAGTTCTTGATTGGCTATCCCCAAGATTGCGAGCGTAACTCCTTCCAAGGTCGATATCTTCTTTTTCGACCCCGAAAAGAGGATTATAGGCCTTCTTAAGGGGGCCAGATTGAGAACACTCTAATCGATATCAGCACGTTCGCGTGGCCCGACTTCTCTCGACTCCATTGATTCCTCAGTCGGTTGAATTTTTTGGAACTCAAGGCGTTAGCAAGGAAAATCCTGCTCATGCCACAGATCGTTCTCTGTGATTTTGTTCTACCATGGTTGACAATTTATACCAATAGAGCGACTCTTCCACTCTGGAGGTGGTACAAAATATGGGGCTGAATCCTAAGAATCAGGAGGTGGAACGATTAGCTGCAGAGGTGGCGGCACTGGTCGGCGAAACGAAAACAGAGGCGATCAGACGTGCGCTCGAAGAACGGAAACAACGTCTCAGTTTCCAAGGAACAAACAGGGATCGGAAGGCGAAACTGAAGAGCCTGCTCGAAACCGAAATCTGGCCCTTGATCCCTGAGACCATGCTGGGAAAAAGGCTGACTCGTAAGGAGCATGATCGCATCCTGGGCTATGGGAAGGAGGGCGTATGATTGTCGATACCTCGGCGCTTCTTGCCATGGTGTTCAAAGAACCGGGACAGGAAGAATTGATCCAAAAATCTCAGTGGCTGAATACCTCGGGGTTGTCACCCCAACTCTTGCTGAGACAAGTATCGTTTTGGGTGCGCGGTTGAATTTCGGAGATTGCCTGAGTTACGCGACGGCGAAACTCGCGGGCCAGCCGCTGCTCTATGTCGGGGAGGATTTTACTAAGACGGACTTAGCTAGGGCTTGAAGGGGTATTTCTATTGTTGCCCGGTGGGGCCTGGTCGGATCGGCTAGAGCCGGGGCTCAAAGCTTTGAAGACCATTTTTCATGCGCAAAACATCTTGTTAGAGCAGGATAATATGCCTTCGTTATTGACCCACCAGAGGGACGCAAGAAAAAAAATAATCTATGACCCAGAGGTCGATGTCCTCCGCATCATATTCAGCAATGCACCAACTGAACAAAGCGATGAAGAAAAGACGGGCATAATCCTTCCCAGACTTTCTTGGGCACGATCCCAGGCACAGACCCGGATGATAATGCGTGGCAATTGGGCGCAAAGGGGAGCAATAGGTGGACAAACTGATAGAGCATCTTCCAAATATCATTGCTGCAGCAGCGCAAAGCTATCTCGGCATCCTGGCATTGCTGTCTGTTGCCCTTTCTGTTCTGGCATATTTTTTCTTTGCCGGTGCCTCAGAGAAGGTCAAGGTCGGCATCTTTGTGCTGCTTTTTCTGGGGGTCGTCGGCTTTGGCGCAGCCATGTTTCGAGCCGCAGAAAAAGAGCCCCCGGCGGCACAGCCACAGCCGTCACCTGATACATCACCGCAACCGGCCCCTGATCCGGTCGCTGCGCTCTCCAAGGAGGCGAAGCTCCTTCTCAAAGAAGCTGCCTCGGACCCGGCCGGCATGGTCCTGTTTGAGCATTTCGGCGGCGGCGTCGCGCTCCAAACCAATGACAAGAATCTCATAACGGATCAGAGTCGCCGCGCTGTTGCGGTGTGGGAATCAGCGCTGCAGGAGTTGCTTGATCGTGGCCTGCTGATTCAGCGAGACCAGAAAGGGGAGGTCTTCGAGGTCACGAAGAAAGGGTTCGACGTTGGAGAGCGTCTGCCCTCCTAGTCTTAACCTTAATGTTGCATAAAACCGGGGCATGTTTCCCGGGAAGTACCATGGATAAAGGCTCACTATGCCATGGCCTTCGTTTTCTGGTTTAGACCCTATGTGCTTTCCTGTCATGCCCGCGTAGGCGGGCATCCAGCCTTCAGAGAAAGGCCTGGATTCCCGCCTTCGCGGGAATGACGGGTGTCGGGCTGTGAAGTTTTATGCAACGACAGGGTTTACCTGTGAACCCCATCGTCTATTTCAGCGGATGGATTTGACTCACTTTTGGTTTCTCGGGATCATTCGGTTCCATTTCCCGATGATTGAGAATCCAGAAGGCTGTGCGCTCGGCGATAGCGCCTATGGTCATGGATGGGTTGACGGAAAGGGCGGTGGGGATCACCGAACCATCAGCTACATACAGGCCCGGATAGTTCCACACCTCACCACAGTGATTGACAACGCCGGCCTCGACGCTATCGCCCAAAATGCAACCGCCCAGGGGATGGGCGGTAAGCAGCTTCCGGATCGGCCATCGCCAAAGAATACTGGTGACATACCTCCCTCCCAGGCCCCTGCTCAGTTCCTCCATGGCCTGCTCTATCTCCTGGAAGAGCCGCCGGCTTGCACGATGACTCCATTCAACATCGATGGCTCCTTCGCGAAGCTGTAATCGGCCGTCTGCTGCGTCCGCGCCCATCCCGAGGTAGGGAAGGAACCTTACTGTACGGCCCCCCGCAAGCGTCCGTTCTATGCCGTCGCTGACGCGGCTGGATCTTCCTCCGATCCCCAGGCTTCGCAGGAGGTAGGTCTTCAGAAACGAGACGCCCTGACGAAGGCGGTTTTTCGAGGGCATGGCGCCTTCAAGGAACCAAAACATGGGATCGGGAAATCCGAGATCTTCCACGGTGATTCTGTTTCGGGTGGTGGAGAAGTCGGCAAAGGCCGTGATGCTGGGACCGTACCCGGGATCCACGATGCATTTCGTGTCCAGCGTACCTGCCAGGATGAAATCGCCGTTCCCTGAGAAATGCGTTCCTAGAGCCGGGCTCAATGCGGGCAGGGTCTTATGAACATCCCTGCACCGGAGAAGCAGTTCCGTTGAACCCAGTGAGCCGGCTGAAACAATGACCTGCCTTGCGACAACGGACCCCGGCGTTGCAAGTCCGAGCTGGGACTCCTGGAAGTGGTGGAAATGGACTCTGTACCCGCCGTCACGTTCCGGCGCGATCTTTTCGACCTGATGGAGGGGAAAAACATGGGAGCCGTGCTTTTCCGCCAGGGGAATATAATTCAGGTCCAGCGTATTTTTGGCATGCACGTGACAGCCGAGCATGCAATTCCCGCAGTATACGCAGGCGCTTTGCGGAACGCCTCCGTGGGGATTGATCCGATCCGGTCCCGTGTAGACAGCGATGTCCACGAGCTTCGGAACCTTGCCCGCGCCCCGGGCGCCGACATGGAAGGCTTCCGTTCGATCCGGTAGTTTGCGTCCCGCAGGCGGGACAAAGGGAGCGGCCTCCAGCATGTCCCGAACAAGGTCGAAGTAAGGCGAAAGAGTATCGGAGGTTACATTCTTGGTCCAACCCTTCTGTTCGAAGATGTCCCGTGGAGGACGGAACTGGACATTGAAGTAGTGCAGGGAGCCGCCACCGACACCGCAGCCCTGTATCACGTCGATCCCCTTGAAGGTCCGGTATTCGAGGAACCCATAACTCCTCTTCGGGTCCCAGAATGCCTTCGCAGCCTGCCCGGTGGTTCGGGGAAACTCCTCTTTTCTCCACCTGCGGCCTCTCTCCAGGATACACACCGAACGGCCGGCCTGGGAAAGACGGCACGCCGTAATCGCTCCGCCGAAGCCGGAGCCCACAACCACCACGTCATAGGCATCTTCCACAGTGCTCCCTCGCCTAAACATTGTCCAGGTCGAAACCCATGCGTAACCTCAGAGCGTGCCACTCCTCGTCCATTAGGAGGAAGTATCCGAAGAGCCTATATTTGTATGCCTCCGGGGCCGTTTCCGGACTCCAGGGGAGGAGCAGCTCCGTAGCGTAGATCAGTTTGCCTAAGTAGAGACCCTCTGCGATCTGCACGATCTCGTCGATGCAGAAGTTGTCAGGCGGCAGAGTTCGCAACGCCTTCCAGCGGTAATTGAACTGGAAGACGGGCTTTCCCTTGTTCTCCGGCACAATGCTCTTCGCGGCCTTGCCGATGAAAAAGAAGCAAAGGGCGTGGTAGTCGTAGGTCAGTCGCTCTTCCTCGGTCGCTTCTTCCACCCATGCACCCGCAACATCCATGACTTTCCGGATGATCCGTTGCGGGAAGGTCCTGAAGGCGACGGTGTTGGCACCGAAAAAGGTCGGGACTTCCATGGTCTCGTGTCCATCCGTCAGCTCGGACAGACGTCCCGGATCGATGGGATCGAAGCGCTTTCCGGTCCATGGGGTGAAAAACCGCGCCGCCCCCCACACCATGTTCAGCGTGTTCACGTTGAAGGCTGCGAGCACTCCCTGGCTTTGGAACGTGACGCGGGCTCCGCGGTAGAAGCCGTTCATCGTTGTCGGTCCGATCCCTGCGTTGAAAAGGGTATGCAGCTTCCCGAATACGGGGGAGCGGGTGTCCGGATCCTCACCGAGGGCATCGGAATACGATTTGAGCAGGCCCATAATGTTCTCGGACACGGACAGATCTTCGCGTATTTCGGCCATTCGCGGGGGATCCACGTCTCCGGTCGGCGGGTCCGCGAGGGTCAGCGTCGTAAATTTTTCCGGTCCGCTGCCGATCGAGATGGCTCCCTGATGGGGTTGAACGGGTATCCCTGCCGGCACGACCGGCCCTGGGATGTCCAGGTGTGGAAAGAGGCGTTTCGCTTCCCCATTCCAGTCCTCACGTAAAAGAATGAAGTATCCGAAATGCTGGTACCGGTAGACCTCCTTCTCTGCCATGGGATCGTAGGGTTCCAGGAGACGGTCGGTAGCAAACAAGACCTGCCCCAGGAACATGCCGTCGGCGATTTCCACCACTTCGTCGATGAGAAGAGTGAGGGGCGGATAATTTTGCAGTGCCTGGAATCGGTAGTTCAGGCGGAAGACGTCTCTCGGCGTCCGATCATCGATGGAGAAAGCGCGGTAGGCGGCAAAATGGCCCCCGTTTCGTTCGTGGCCGTACTTCTGCTTTTCTGTCTCCGGGGCCTCCTTCAGGTGCCACATGAACGTGAGGATCGTATTAAGAGCCACGTTGACGGGGGCCTGACGGATGATGTTGAAATGATTGATGCCCCGGCATGCCGTTACACCGTCCGGGATGGCGGCGCCGGCGACCTGCCTTTGATCAACAGGGTCCATGGGAGCGAAGCTCTTTCCGACCCAGGGGGCGACCCCTGCGATAGCGCCCCCCCAGAGAAGGCCGATGAGGTTTCCGTATTCTGCAGCCGTGCCACGGAGGTTGCCGGTGCGCAATCCAATGGCAACCCCGTAGTAGTGACCCGCCATGCGGTCCGGGGTCGAACCGAGCAGAAAGAGCCTGTGTAGCTTGCGGAAAGGGAGGGCCTCATTGTCCAGTTCCCCTTTCAGGCTCGCCATGTAGCTCTTCATCATTTCGAGAATCGAGGATTTGCCCGCCAGGTCGGACTTGATTTGCCTGACAAGGTCATCCTCGACGGCGACGTTTTGAAGGCAGGTCAGGGTCTTGAGCCTCTCCTCTGCCTCGCGGGATGTATCTTCTTTCATCGCTTCCGCACTCCTTTCCGCCTCTTTAACGCGGCATGACCTCGCTGTGATGGAACCCGAGGTGATACCCTCTCCACCCAAGGCGATAATGGGGGCTCTTTCGATACGCGTCCGTCCGGAAGGGTAGCAGCTTGCTGTAAAGTTGTTTGAACGTCTTCCGGTCGTATACCGTGAGCACATTGTAGCCACGGTTTCCCGTGACGAGGTAATTTCCCTGCGGAGACACCCGGGCGGCGTAGATGCCGTCCAGGATCCTCCAGCCGGCCACCTGCAGAGTCTGCAGGATGAAGTGCGTATTGACGAGCGTTGGGCGTCGGCTGAAGGCGCCGAGGACGTTATGTATCCTTTGCCGCCAGAGGAGCGCCCGCATCCACCATGCGGGGATGCAATAGAGCACCCGGCTTTTATCAAAGGTTTCAAGATTGATTTCCACCACCGTATGGCTTCCGCCGCAGGCGACATAAAGGTGGTTGTCGGCCGTCACCCCCACATCGGAATTCAGGTGCATTGGAAACTCTGCACCGCAACCCCAAACCCGCGTGATTTTCGCCGAGGCAAGGTCGACCTCAAAGATGTACTCGCGCGTATAGGCAGGGGCCCAGTCCACGTAGTCTTCCTGCTCCGTTGCAAACGAGTAGGTCAGGGCGTAGCCGACCGCCTTTTCCGGGTGCACACAGCAATGCCACACGGTGCCGGGAAGCTTGATCACCTTGGACCGTTTGAGAGGGTCCGGTTCTTCAAGATCAAAGACCGCGATCTGTCGCGCATCCGTGTTTTCGGGACCCAGGTCCCCGACGAGGATATAACGTCTCCCCGGGTCCCACCGGATCTCATGGGCGTTGAAGAGTCCGTGTGGGCCGAGTTGTTCGGGTTCCCTCAGTTTGTCCACGTGGAAGCGGTAGAGGTGATCCCCCACTGCCCCGATGAACCGCTCGCTGTCCGGATACCAGAGATGGTGCGTGTTGGAACGCAGTCGGTAGGGGCAGTCCTCGAAGTATTGGGTCGCCTGCTTCGCGATGATCTTCATGTTTCGGGGGTCCGAAATATCGAGCAGCACGATTTGCTGGCTGAAGTTTCCGAGCAGACAAAGCCTATGGTTGGGTGCAAGAGAGACGTTATGGGCAGCGCTGATACCCTCATAGTGCTGCAGATAGAAGTTCCGTTCCGGCCAATCGAATCGCAGGATCCCCGCACTGCCGATCAACCCGTCCAGGTGCGGACCGTCCAGTGCCATGAAGGTACTGAAGCGTTCGTTGTTCATAGGCCACCCCTATTTTTTGATATCAGGTTTCTTTTGTGTGGTTCAATGTATTTGAAATGTTGAGAGAGGTAAATAACGCGAACTATGTATTTTCTGCTCAAGAACACTGTATTAATGAAGGTTTTGAGCGTTCAAAATGCCCATAAAAAAGGGGTTTAAGCATGATGCTCAACCCCTTGATTTTCTACAATTTGGTGGAAGTGCATGGGAATCGAACCCACCCGACAGCTCTTCACCGTCGCACCGGATTTGAAGTCGAAAACCGAGAAAAACTGAAGACGCTTGCTGGACGCGCTTCTCCGGCGTTCCGCATTTGTCGCACTTTTTCGACCGGGTTTCCGATTCCAGGGGGTTCCTGGGGGAAAGAAAAAGGGCAATGTAACCAGGAGTGTAACCTGGAAAACGAACTGGATTTTTCGTCCAGGTGCCGTAGCAGAGAATTCAAATTAAGTGAGGAGCACTGGGTTAAGCCCGGGACTGAGGAAATCAGGGAGCTATTGCGAGACCTGAAAACCGTGTGCTTTTCAGCAACCCGTTAATTACTATTCTTTTTATAGGGATTTACTTTTTTTCTTAGGCAGTACAGTGGGTTGGGGAAAAGATTTTTCTTGACGTAAAATGAAAAGTATGAAAGTATGCTATACTAACGTTCGTCGGTATAAAGCTGGAAGGTTTCCCTTCCGGCTTTTTTTATGCCCGTTTTCGTTCTTTTCCGTGCCGCCGGTCCTTGACTCCGCGCGGCTTTTTTTTTGATGCAGTGCCATAAGAAAATCTCTTTCGGGGGAGGGTAGAAATGGATAAGTTGGAATTGAAGATTATCAGGGCAGCGATCGCTATGAAAGACCTCAAGAAGAAGGACCTTGCCTTTTCCTTCGGCCTGGCTCCAGCAACTCTGAGCGAATATCTCCACGGCTATAAATCAATGCCGCATGAGCTATATCATAGCTTGATCAAACAGCTTGAGCTTGGGGAAATCGTAAAACGAGCCAAATCCGAACAAGAAGGGCTTGACGCCCTGGCCTGAGAATTCTATCGGGCAGAAAAACAAATAAGTCGATTTACTTGAAACCCGCGCCGTTATTGGTTGCGGGTTTTTTATTTCCATCTCGAAAGGAAATCGAACGATGGGAATTGAAATTAGGGAATTTCGGAAATTCGAAAAGAACAGCCTGAAGGGGTTCGCAACCATCTATCTGACAGGCGCGGGGTTGCAGATCAAGGATTGCACCGTCCATGTCGCAAACGGCAAGAGATGGATCTCTCTTCCGGCGAAACCCTACCAGGCGGAGGACGGTTCAACGAAATATTCCTACATTGTGAGTTTTCCCGACAAGAAGATTTATCAGGCATTCCAGGACCAGGCATTCAAGGCCCTGGACGAATATATCAAGCACCATGTCCAGACGGCGCCGGAATTCCGAGAGGGGGCCATCCCATTTTGAAGACGCTCTTTGATAAGGCAGTCTTTCAGCTTTTCTGTAAACCCGGTGAAGTGATCGAAGTTCGCATTCCGAAGGTTTACGGCAAATCCCCTGCATGGGGTGACGAATACGCCAAGGGTACAGTGAGCGGCTATTTCGATGACCATGCCGCTTTCTGTAAGGCTGTGATGCAGGCTGACAAAGCTTTGCATGATGGAATTTACTTCACCCTACAGGTGATAGACCGGCGACTTATAGGCCGGGCATTCAACCGGCTGAAGCCTGCACAGCACACGACTTCGGACCTCAGCGTCATTGCTTACCGATGGTTGCCGGTGGATCTTGACCCCGTGCGCCCGTCGGGGGTCTCCTCCTCGGATGTTGAATTGTCTGAAGCCATGGCATTGAGAGAAGCGATCTCCCTGCATGTCACCAAGGAATTAGGATTGCCTCATCCGATTCAGGGTATGAGTGGGAACGGCGGGCACCTCCTCTTCCGGTTGCCCGATATTCCCGTGAGTGAGCAGACCATTCTTTTCGTGAAAAAGAACCTGGAGGCCATTGCCGGCCGATTCAACACGAACAAGGTTTCCATAGATACGACAGTCTTCAACCCTGCGCGAATCTGGAAGCTCTACGGCACCAAAAGCCGGAAGGGTGACGAGGTACCCGCTGGCCCGGGCCGGGAAGCGAGACCGCACAGGGTTTCTTACATCGACCGTATTGGAGTAGAGCATGTCTGAGCAGACACCGAATTACGAAACCTTCAATCAGAAATTCCAAGAATGGAAAGCGGACCAGGAGCAGGCTCCCCAGCAACCATCGCACCAAGGCGAAGCCAAGCTGGACGTAGGAAAGTACCTTTCTCACTACGGCATTGAATACAAGGTCAAGACGAACGGCGAATGGGTTAGGTATTGCCTTTCCAGGTGCGTCTTCGATTCTTCCCACAGCGGCGGGGAAGCATCCATAGGGCAGCATGCGACCGGGAAGCTGTCCTATCAGTGCTTCCACAACTCATGCAAAGGCCGGACCTGGGCAGAGGCCCGAAGGCTTATCAGTGGAGAGGATAAGCTGACCCAGTTCATGCCGGGAGATGGTTCGAGGCCAAAGCAGGAGAAACCCAAAGCGAGGTTGAGAAGTTTGAACGATTTGAAATCGAAGTTCTCAGGCGAGGTGTCCTATCTTTGGAAGCAGCATATCCCGAAAGGCATGCCTGTCATTATCAATGGCCGGGAAGGGGTAGGAAAGAGCAAGAACTGTCTCGCCATAGCAAGAGATATCCTTCTCGCCAATCCTGCCGGCTCAATCATTTGGGTATCATCCGAGGGCTTTGTAAGTGACACCATAACCAAGGCCTATGAAGTGGGGCTCCCGATGGATGGACGGTTTCACATTGCCGAAAAGCCGGATGGAACGTACCGCTTTGATTTCAGGTGGAAGGAAGAGCGGGATTTGTTGGCGGGGTTACTTGAGCAGGTGTCAGAGCGGATCCTCTGTGTCTTCATAGACTCCATCCGGGGCATGACCGGCGGCGATGACAATGACCCTAAGACAGGCTCAGTCATGCACAAGCTCAACGCCATTGTCTGTGACCGCTTCGGGGCCGCTCTTGTTTATCTGGACCATTGGAAAAAGGGCAAGGCTGGCACCCTCCTCGACAAGGCCGTGGGCACCACCGCAAAGACGGCGGCTGTCCGTCTGGTTCTGTCCATAGTGCCGACAAGCACCTATTCCCGGAAAATCAAAATGGCGAAGAGCAATATCTTGCCCTTTCTGCCAGACCTCAGATCCGTGGAAGTCGGCAAGAACATCGTCATCGAGCAGGAGGAGGAAGGGGAAGAGACCCTGGGCACCAAGGCCGAACATTGGCTTATCGGCCGTTTCATGGAAACCGACGAGGTGCCTGCCTCTGAGATCTACGAGGAGGGCAAGGCTCAAGGCTTTAAAGATGAGTTACTGAGGAAACTGAAGGCGAAGATCGGAATCGGCCACAAAAAGAACGGTGTGAAATCAATTTGGGTGTCCCCTTATAGAGAGTTGGCACAGTTGGCACAGTGGAATTTTACTGATTCTGAAATTCCAAAGGAATCAGATGGTTGCAAAGAAAAAACTACTGTGCCTAATTACTGTGCCTCAACTGTGCATCAAGGCACTGTGCCTAGTGTGCCTAGTGTGCAAACTGTGCCTGAAGAAATGAATAAGCACAGTAATAAGAACATAAGTAATCATACTACCTTAGATGCCTCTGATGAGAACTATCTTAAGAGCATCGACGCGGACATTGATGCACTGGACCTCGAAAACTTGCCCAAAGGAGGGTTTCAGCTATGAAGGAAATCCTACAGGCATTCCGGGAAGTGTTTCCAGGCTCCAGAGTGTACTTGGCAGGAAAAGAGCCAAATATACAGCCAACAGGCGTACGCCTGGGATGTAATTACGCTGGCCATTTACAGACCGTCACTTCGGAGGTCTGCTTGTGGCACATTGAAGAGGGAGATCCGATATGCCTGAACGAGTGCGAGAACCTGTGGGTACAGAGGAACCTCAACCATGCGCTAAATGCGGCCTTGAAACGACGGAAGGGCTCTACACCCCTAGCGGCATCGTCCCCTTCTGTGGATGGTGTTTCCAGAGGTTTATGGGGGTAGTCCGAGGGGACAGGGAATAGCATGACCCTCAGTCCCAAGTATGAGGCTGGCCTATACGGGCCGGAGTTTAAGGCATGAAGCACGAAAAAACGGTGCTTTATACAAGTCGTATTGTCAACAGAATGTCACCGGAAACCGAGTTACACTGGCTGAAATGAACAAGGAAACCGACAACTTGGAAAGAGACAACTGGATTCCTTATCCAGTTCGTCTCCTCTCCCTGGAGGGTGCCTGCAAATACCTTTCGTGTTCCGGGGACCTTCTTGAGGAGATTATCGCCATGGGCGATATTCCGGTAATCCGCCTTGGCCGGGAACCGAGAGGGAAAAGGGACAGGCGCAAACGGTGGGTTGATCGGTATGACTTGGATTCCTTTATTGAGGCCCGGAAGGAATTGCCCTTCCCTATATCGGGCAGTGAAATCAGAAGAAATGGAGGTAGATGAAGGCTGATGAAAGGCCACGGTGAAAAGTTAAGCCGAAAAAAAGAGCAGGCGATAAAAGCCCTTCTGGAAAACGACACCCATGCAGACGCGGCAAAGGCCACAGGAATCGCGGAGGTCACCCTATGGCGATGGCTCCAGGAACCAGGGTTCAAGGAGGCCTTTAGGAGCGCCAAGCTGCGTGTTCTGGAAGAGGCAATTACGAAGCTTCAAAAAGCATCCGGCAAGGCGATAAGCGCCCTTCTGTCCATTGTTTTGGATGAACAGGCGCCTGCATCTGCCAGGGTTTCTGGCGCAAAGATAATTTTGGAGACCGCAGTTAAAGCCGTTGAAATGGAAGACATTCAAGCAAGGTTGACTGCGTTGGAGAAAATCGCTCTTGAGAAGGGAGAAACCAGGTGGAGATAAACAGCAGGTTGTTGAAAGTGGAGGAGGAGCTCTTGTGGCTCAATGCCGAGCAATCTGGGGAGTGTTGAGATCACTTTGCCGGCTTCAAATCGATGGCGAAAGGTTGCAGATGATGAACAGAGAGATAAAGGCAAGACTAAAAAAAATCGAAGAGCGATTTGCACCACAAGGAGGGATAGTAGTTTTTAAGGGCTACAAGGACGAGGATTTCGAAAGACAGCGAGAGGAATCCCTTTCAAAGGGCGGTAACCCAAACAGCTTATTTATTTACCTCCATTGGCAGGGGGGCAGAGAGAGTGATGGGAAGTCTTGAAAACCAAATACAGAAGAGGCTTAGCCAACTTGAGAGTCGGATGAGCGGTTGCACTTCTGAGAAAGACGCGAAAGCGTATGTCCTACTCAGTATCAAACTAGGGCTTTGGGGTGGAGAAGTCGATGTAGATGAAATGACTGAGCAGTGTATTGAAGAAGGGCTGACGCTGTCAAATGTTCTTAAGAAAATAGACGGGATGACACGGGGCTTGCCAAGCGAAAGGGCAGGCCATTTTTCTGGACAATAAATAGGAGGACTAAGCAATGGCGTACACAGGCAATCCGTATGTTGAACGCATGATTTACTCACCCCAAGCGACGGCGGCCAGGGGGATCAGATCAACTGTACCCGTCAGGTTCTACCTTGGCAGGGTCGCTCCTCTGCAAACCGGGACTCCAACAGTCCACAGGGAAGAAGGGGAGACGGAGAAGCTCAAGCGAGTTGCCGATATGCTGTACGCTCCTCCCGATAAGTCTACGGTCGATTGGGGGGGGCCTCCGGGGGAAGCCATGGATATGTCGAACAATGCCGTGGCGAGCGGCCTCGTCAGTCCTGAAACTGCGAATACTGTTGAAAATGCCCTTGCGACTACTCTTGGATTTGAAAAGGGGGAACATGGGTATCAACCGACAGTAAAGGGGATTTTGGGTATTCCGGGTTTGATAACCAACCCTTTGAGCACTATTGCAAAAAAGGGAGCGTATGAAGTGGCAAAATGGGGAAACGAGAAACTTGGTAATCCACTTGGAAAGGCAAAGGATAATATTCTTGCGGCACTTGGGATTGGCGGCCCTTCCGGATCATCGGGCAACATCGGAAGCGGGACAAACCCTGCCACAGGCCATTACGGGGGCTATGAAGGGGCGATGTTTGGTCAAGCGCCTGTCTCCCCGCTTGCCGACATGGATTTAGGAGACTCAGGCGGCGGTGCAGATGGCGGCAATGCCTCTGGCAGCGGAGTAGCTGGCGGAGAAGGTTTAGGCCCCGGTGCTGTAGGCGCGGGCTATTAGGGATTGATAAACCCTATCGGTGTCAGGGTCAAGCGGAGCCCCCATTGCACCCTTTTGCCTTCCATGAGAGCAAATATCTCTCAGAAATGCCCTGCATTGTCAGAAAATGCTTACCGGCGTGTATGTTTAGAGGGTAACTCCCCTCAACCAATGGTTGGGTAAGTGCTAGCCCTTTTTTAGGCGGGAATATGGCCCTGGAAACCGAAATCACGAAAGCCATTCTGAAGGACCTCCGGGCGTCTTTTGCTTCAAGCACTGGGGTGGACCCATGGGGACGAAAGGAGTCTCCGATATTCTTGGGGTGTTACCGGGGGGCCGGTTTCTTGCCCTGGAGGTCAAGGCGGAGAAAGGGAAGCTCACTCCCGCACAGGCGGACTTCCTCCAGTCAGTGGCCGGCTGCGGCGGTTTGGCCTTCATGGCGCGGTCAGTTGAGGAGGCCCGGGAGAGGCTGGCAGAGGCAGGGGTGCTCTCCCCGCAAAGGCGGCTGTTCAAGGAGCCAAGGCCGATGGTTCTTTGAAATTTGAACCCGTGGTAGGCTAATTTACCACCCGAAGAAGCCGTAAGAGTGGTCAAGTGCGTTAACGATTGCCCCGAGATATCACGAAGTGACTAGAAAGGAGTCTCGACAACCCAAGACAGCCTCACACATAATTCCTAAATGGTTCGCTGTTGGCGACAAAAAATTGTGCGGCGAAAAACTAGTTGGATTACGCAATATTCATAACTAACTGATTTCCTAGCTTATTTATAAGACTTGCTTATTTTTACAATATTGATAAAATTAGAATCCGTCTTAGCTTCTTAGAAGGATTCCGCCATTGGAGGACGTTGGCTAGATGCTTAACTTTGACGATTTCCAGGAAATTTTTTCGATTCAAGTCACTCTCTTTATTACAGGCTTCAGTTTCACAACTTCACAAGTTCTCAAAGCGCTGATCGGGTTGGGGGGAGATCTACTTGATGGAGATCCTACCGTCCTGCCTTTACCCCCTGATGCGCCCAGCGAAATACCGAGAATTCTTTTCAAAGATAAGAAAGGGTCCATGAAGATAGAAATATCACCCGTGCGAGTAAATTTCTTTCGAAACAAGCTCAGTGAAGATGATTCGATAGTTGCCAACGAATTTATTCTTATGGCATCTGATTTCCTTAAGAAGTTCACTGGCAGCATTGGAGCAAAATGCGGCAGAATGGCAACTGTTCTTAAACGAGTTGCTTTCAAGGACAAGCCAGGAAGGGAAATTGCATCCCACTTCTGTAAGGAAGAATTTCTTGCGGCACCCTTTGACCGGCCAACTGGCTTTGAGTTGCATGCGCATAAGCAATATGAATTCCAGTCAATCCCGGTGAACAGTTGGGTTAGAATCAAGGCCGGCCAAGTGGGGACTACTTCAGGGCTTCCTCACTCTACGGTGTTCGCGGAACAAGATATCAATACCTTAGCCGAACTAATGGATAGTAGGGCATTCAGCGGACAAGAACAATCTCGGTTTTTCGAGGGTGTTTATGAAGAGCTTAACAGGATACTCAAATTGTATTTTCCTGATCAGCGCCACGAGGGCAGGAGTTAGATAATGGATTTTGTAGACCTCAATGACATTTGCGAAAATCGGGATCCTTGGACCTTCCCAAATGATTGGCGCTGGTGCGTCTCTGACCGCCATTTTCATTTGGAACAAATAAGCGCACAGAGTTACACAATTGCCAATTCTTCTGCACAACCCTTTAAGTTCATCGATAATTCGTCAATGGCAGCAGTATTTCTGATTGGGTCTCCAACTTCGTCATCCATTCAGGTTGTGTTGCCTGAACGTCCATGGAGTGTGGATTACTTTGACCAACAGGCAATCGCCTTTTCTGAAAAAATAAGCTCATACAATGAGCTTACCTCTGTGCGAGCTAGTTGGGACAGAGAGTTAGTGTTCACTCAAACTGAACCTAAACGATTTCAAGGGGTGTTTGAAAGAGTTGGACATTTCAGTAAGCTAAAAGCCAATTGGGACCATTATGGTGCCAAGCCAATTGATGACACCAGCGTAGATCAAGCTTTGAGTATTCTAAACCGGTTGCTGGGCTGGAAAGAAGAATCAAGAATGCCGGTCCCATTTGTTGCACCCCTGCCGACTGGTGGTATTCAATTCGAATGGGAGAAAGAAACGAGGTTCTTAGAGCTATCAATCGCCCCAGATAGTCGCACTCTAGGTTTTTTTGCAACGGATAGCATTGATGATGGAGACATATCAATCGAAGGTTTAATAAGATCTGAAGAGGAGTTAATCCAGCTACTTTCATGGTTTGTTAAGGGAACCATTGAAGATGTAGTGCATCTCCGTGTTGTCGGAGGCAGGTAGGAGTGAAGGTAGAATTGATCCTTGATGTAGATGATCTTCATAGGCGCGTACCAGAAATATATTTCAACGAGGAAACTGGGAAAATCTCCACAGCCGCCTTTCAAAATACAACAGGAACAGACGATATGTCCGTTGACTTAGGCAGGCTCACGACGCCTCAAAAGACAGCCTTAAATGATCCAAAATTCGGAGTGGCAAGTTTTAAAGCTGGCTTCGCGCGCAAGAATGACCAGAAAGTATTTCACGACCCAATCGCGGAAAACCTTGCTCATTCCAATGTCAGAGGAAAAAAAACTAGTAGCTTTAGAAAAAAACTGGTAGCTGAGTCCATCCTTATTTTGCGACCTACTGAGAAGTTCCTTTAATAGGGCATTCGGTACCTTATCTCATGAGACCAAAGGGAAAACTTTCTATAATACCCCGCCGGAGCCAGGAGTAAAAGAACCGGATTCCTAATGGTAGGATAAGAGTTCTTCTCATACAACTCTCCATTTACTCTGTTGGCATTTCCCTTGAAACATGATTTCAAAGAATCTCCTGAAGCGCATTCTAACGCCAGGATGCTCATGATGTACCTGGGCTAAGCCTGCCTTTGCAGCCTTCCATTCGTGGAGCCTGATGAGCTTCGGGGATCCGAACGGCGGGATAGCAGGCAGCCACAGGGCTCAATGTAGACGCCTGAAGACTGTTCGCTCATCCTGGAAAAGGGTTTACTGCAATACGGGCAAAGGCCGCATGCTATGTGGTTCTTATAGTACTGGATGAAGATCATAGTTTGCGTTTTTTTGTACAGGAACTAAAGTTCGTTCAGGATTTCTTTCTTCCTATTCTCGTATTCCTGTTCAGTTATCAGATCGGCATCTCTCAATTTTCTTAGTCCCTCCAGTCGAACAGATATAGATTTTTCCTGTTGATCTTCTTGAGCTGGTTCGATCCAGTTAGGGATTTCGCCCGGCTGAAGGCATTTGAACACAGACGTGAATCTTTCGTTGAATTTCTCAAGATAGTCTTTCTGCGGGGTGGTTAAGTCGCCTTTGTTCCTCCAATTCATTTTGGAAAGGGGGCCATCTCCGAGGTCTTCAAGATAAAGAAGAGTAACTTTGGTATCACCCCTGTTGCCATATACTGCCCCCACTGCCTTGGCTATACCAGGGGGAAGATAGAGTCCTTTCGTGTGAATAAACCGAGTCACGTAGCCACTCCCACCGGGAGCAAGGAATGAGGTACAATATTGAAAAGTTGTATCGCAGAGACTCAAGGCTCCTGTCTCCAGTTTGTTTTCGAAACCGAAAAAAATATCACTTATCCAATAACCTTCAATTTTATCAATCTGTATTGCCAAAATCTTTTCTATTCGAGGATTTGAGGGATTTCGATCCACGAAAACATAAGCGTCATGATCGACTCTGAGAGTGGTCCCCGGACTGGTGCTTTTCGCGCTACCCCGCTCCTTGATGTTTCCTAAGTATTTAAAAGAGGGAGCAATTGCCAGCCTGAGATTGGGATAAGTTGAAGTTAAAGTGTTGTCTGTGACATGCCTTTCAACGTTGAGTGTCGCACAACCACAGGTAACTGTCATGGCCAAAGCAAAGACGCACAAACTCTTGAAATTCATTTACTCAACCTCCTCTCCTCCTGGGATACTAATCACCCAATATTTGAGGCGTTACCTTCCACTCTGAAGCCGAAGAAAACTGTGCTGAACAGAATGACAAAGAACTTCACCGTGGGTATGGTCTGCGTTTAGAAATCGTAAGGTGGATTCTCTGGACTTGGTGTAGAAATTCCCCTAAAGACAGCAAAGGGCGATCCTCAGAGGAGTGAAGGACACGTCTTAAGCGGATACTCCATGACAGCACCCCGGCAAAGGGTTAACTGCGATTGGTGGCACCCTCAAAGGCTGAGGGTTATTTCTTGGGCTTGTTCCTTCGCAAGCCCGCAAGCCCAACCAGACCAGAAGCGAGCAGGAGCATAGTCGAGGGTTCGGGGATGGGAGCAATATCCTCTGAAGTCAAGCTGAAGTTATCAAAATATCCGACTTCATTACCAGACCATAAACCTGACATGCCAGTGCGGTAGGGAGTGCTTGTTTGATAGGTGAATATGAGAGTGTCGTAAACGTAAATGTCTAATTCTCCACTTGTGCTATCAGCATCGACCCTCAAATCGTACGGTCTAGAATCTATCCAAAATTTTTCATGAAAGTAACTTTTGGATACTCCATCTACCAATTCATGCACAATTATTTTCCCGTAGCCGGTATTAACCTTAATGTTGCATAAAACCGGGGCATGTTTCCCTGGAAGTACCATGGATAAAGGCTCACTATGCCATGGCCTTCGTTTTCCGGTTTAGACCATAT